>Ga0307438_1000745_pt1 | contig 23011 bp, 14 predicted proteins | sample SalMarWE160110MG_FD_202144 | JGI IMG/M metagenome (GOLD analysis project Ga0307438, IMG submission 202144) | Salt marsh sediment microbial communities from the Plum Island Ecosystem LTER, Massachusetts, United States - WE1603-110 | ecosystem: Environmental > Aquatic > Marine > Intertidal zone >... | reverse complement strand
ACCGAAATTCGTGACATTCGTCCATTCATCCATTCGTATCGTGGCATTCATTCGTGGCATTCGTGTTCACAAACTGTCCGGTAGTGAATCTTTATATTGGACTCAGAACTCTGGGGAGAGGAGATTAAACATGGGATCCCAATCTATGTGTACCAAGTGTGTCCTGCCGGCCAGTACACCTGGTATTGAATTCGACAGCAGTGGAGTTTGTAACTATTGCAGTACTTACGTACCCATGGAGGTTCAGGGCGAGGAGAAGTTAATAGAATCTCTCGATGCGTTCCGAGGAAAAGGCAAAGAATATGATTGCCTGGTTTGCATTAGTGGTGGTAGAGACAGTACGTATGCTATGTGGAAGTTGGTAAATGACTACAAAATGCGGGTACTGGCTGTAAACTATATGAACCCATTTACTTCTGAGCAGGCCCGTGTAAATATGCAAAATGCCTTGAACATCTTAGGAGTTGACTGTATAAGTTGGGGGTTTCCGAACGATATTCATAAGAAGGCTACAAGGAAGGCTCTTAAGGCATGGTCTCATCGTCCTTCTTCAATGATGATCCCTATTGTATGTACCCACTGCAAGCTATGGTGGCCAAGGTTTTTTCAAGTCGCAAGGGATAACAACATTTCCCTGGTAGTCATCGGCAGTAACCCCTTAGAGACCGCATCGTTCAAAAAGCAGGGCCTGGGCGGCGCGAGGACCTATCACAGGCTCTCCAATCTGCCCAGGATTGCGGCAAAGTCTCTCAAGGAAGTTGTCTTGAACCCCCACTACCTGATCAATTGTTCGTGGAGCACAGTAGCAAAGCTATATTTGATGTCGAGTCACAGCAGCCCTTACTTGCGATGGAGATATCAGGACATAACTGTCCTGCGACTCTTCGATCATATCAAATGGGATGAAAAGGAAGTGATGTCCACGATAACAGACAATCTTGGCTGGCAGAAATCTTCTGAAGTTGCTTCTCCCTGGAGATTCGACTGTCGCCTTGATTATGTAAGAAGGTTGATGTATGCTACGACCATCGGCGTGAGTGAACTCAGAGACCTTTTTAGCAAAATGATCAGAGCGGGGCAAATGACAAGAGAGGAAGCATTGGAACGGCTAAAGACAGAAGATGTTGTTCCTAAGGATGTTGCCGAAGATGTTTTGGCGGATCTCGGACTGAAGCCCTCGGATTTGCACTTAGATTAGATGATTAGATGCGGGCGACGATACATCGTTTACTGCCTGACCCACAGCACATCATTAACCTTTAGGTTGTGAAAATGAAATCAAGGCTTCAGTCGGATTTGGCTCGATCTGACTCGGCCAGCGCCCAGTATGGTTTACTCCTGCTTGTCCTGGCGTTGGCCACAGATTTACTGACGCCGTTCTTGATCTGGAAGGGCATCTTGCCGGCCTCTACGCGCTGGGTCTCCCACGCAGCGGTGGTGGCAATGATGGCCGCTGTCTACGTCCGCATGATGGTCTTCGACCGGGTGCCTCTTGTTGTGTTGGTAATTGCCGGAGTCTCGGTGATCGGTGTCAGTGTTGCTCTCTTTGCGGAGCAGGATATTGTGCCCACACTCTGGGGCTGGTGGGTCATGTTCCAGTACCCGCTGGTGGGTCTTTATGCCTACCTTCAGCCGCAGTGGCCTGAAAGATTCCCCCAGCGTTTGCGCCTGCTTTGTACGGCTATCCTGGGCTTGCAGGTGATCGTCCAAATTGGCCAATACCTGACCGGAGAGCAGCCGGGCGACAACCTGGCAGGTACATTCGGGCGGCACGGCGTCGGGCCGCTGGTGATCTTCATAATATTTGCTTTGTGCCTGGCTTTGGGCCAGTGGTTGGCCCGGGGAGAATGGAAGACTCTGGCCTGGGTCTTAGCCATGGGCAGCATCTCGAGCACGTTGGGCGAGATGAAACTCTTCCTGTTTGCCGCAGTCGCTTTGGGAATGATGGCTATCGCGATATTTGTCTTTCGGGGTGGGCATTTTGGGCGTCTGTTCGAACTGGTACCGTACGTGGTGCTCTTAGGGGCCGTGGTGTCGGTTTTTCTTGGTTTCTACAATGCAGTCGTGCCAAGAGCCGAGCAGAGACCGTTAGAGTCATACCTGGAATTGGGGAATCTCGATCATTACCTGGGTAATGTGGAACTATCAGATTCAGGAAAGTCAAGTGGAAGATATTATGGAAGATCAGAACTGGGGCGCAATTATGCCCTCATCTATGGCTGGAATACGATCCGCAGAGACACCAGGACCTTCTTATTTGGCCTGGGCCTGGGGGCACGCGGTGAAAGCCGCTCGCTGGGCACAGCCGGCCAAGGACTGCTGGAGGGAGGATATGGGCTGACCACGGGCACCAGCCTGTTGGTCATACTGCAAGAGTTGGGCCTGATGGGCCAGGTTGTCTTTGGTGGTTTTGTCCTGTTGACAGTGGTGACCATGTCTAAGGATATAAAAAGGTACCCGCGCTCCGAGGCGATGGAACTGCGATACGCACTGGTGCTGTTCTCCCTGCTATGGCCCGTGTGGGTATGGTACCAATCCGTATGGACTCAGCGCGTACCAATGCTGCTCTATTGGGCAACATTGGGCTACACTCTTGGCGAGGCCAAGCAATGCCAATTGCTACTACTGACGAAAGCCGGCCGTTTGTCAATTCGGGAGACGTGCTAGAATGCGTGCGATGCTTGTAACCGGCTTTTACCCCGGGGAGAGGATGGGAGGTGCTGAATATCAGACCGCGCTTCTCGCCCAAGGTTTGGTGGCCCGGGGACACGAAGTGGTATTCCTGGCTACAGATGCAGGTAAGGAAGACGTAACCGAAGTTGACGGCATAATCGTCTGGGAGATTCCAGGCTGGCGTATAACTGGGTGGGCAGAGCACAAGCAGCACGTGGTCAAAGCAATTCAGGAAACCGCACCCAACATTTGTTACGTTCGTTTGCTTACAGAACTTGCCAACATGATGACACCGTGCCAGGAGGCAAGTATTCCCGTCGTCTCCGTATCTAGCAGCCTAAAGGAGGTATCTCCTTTTCTGTTTGGTTATCATCCTAGAGAAACGATAGGGTATTTGCGCTCGTTCCGAACAGTTCCTCATTTTCGCTCGTTCTTAGCCATTCGCTTATCAGCCATGCACGTGTGCAACACGCACGCCTTGAAACGCAAAGTCCAGCACTGGTTCCCCAGAAAGCCAATCCGGACCATCTACAACGGCTCGCCAGTCCCACCGCGCCAGGAAATCCATCGCACATCTACCGGGCAGGTCATCTGGGTAAACAACCTGAAACGATGGAAACGGCCACAACTTTTTGTGGAATTGGCCCGCCGCCTGCCTCAATTTCGTTTTGTCATGATTGGTGCCCTGGCCCCACGTGGAACGCATGCGCAGGCGCTTGGCAAGATGATGCAACAAGGCCCAGCCAATTTTCAATACCTTGGCTCCATGCCCGTGGAGCAGGTTAATAAGCATATCAGCCAGAGTGACTTGCTGGTGTACACGAGCAAGGCTGATGTGGAAGGTTTCGGCAACTCTTTCCTGCAGGCGTGGTTTCGAGGCGTGCCTACAGTCAGCCTGTCTTTTGAACTGGACGGTATTCTGGAACGGGAAAAAGTAGGGCGCTTTGCACGAACTTTTGAGCAACTGGTAGCAGATGTAAGAGATTTGATGGAAGATAAAGCCACCCGCCTGGAAATGGGACAGCGGGCTAGAGAGTACGCCATGCGTCATTACCCTGCTGAGAGGATGGTCGCCGACTACGAAGCGTTGTTCAAGGAAATCTTGAACACAAGTTGCCATTGAAGACCTGACTGAGGAGCAAGAATGAACCGCGAACAGACGCTATCGCGCCCACGCCACCTGGCGTGGATACTCACCAATTCGTTGACCGACGTGTTGCATGCAACGGCGCGACTGGAACCCACCCGTGAACTACGGAAGTTGGGTTGGAGGGTCACATTGGTTGCAGCCGGACCAGGCGGTAAACAATCCATTCGCGGCGTTGAGGTGCACTGCATCCCAATGCCCCAGACATATTTTCTGCGTCAATTGGTATTCCATCTCAGAGTGATCCAGTTTTTGGCACGCGAGTGGGCTACCCTTGACATCATTCTTTTCCACCAGATGTCAGCGCTGTGGCTCCTACCGCTCAGGCTTGTACACATTCTAACCGGCCGGAAACGCCCGCTGCTGGTGATGGATACCCGCACACTACCTATGACGGTGACGACACGGAAGGATCAGCGGCGTGCGTTGTTCTACCACCTCACGAATCGCGTGGCTAACCGCTGGGCGGATGGGCAGACGGCCATCACGCAGCACATGGCCAAGACAGTGGGCATCCCAGCACAGCGACTATGGGGCATCTGGCCATCCGGCGTGAATCTGGATCTGTTTGCCCCGGCACAGACGGCCCGGCGATGGCCCGCACCTGGGGAACCAATTCATCTGATCTATGTTGGCGTGTTGCATCATGAGCGCAATCTCATGACATTGAGCCGGGCAGTGGAGAAAGCGAACGCCGAAGGGATGGCATTTGTTCTATCACTCATCGGGAAGGGTACGGAGCGGTTGGGCCTGGAGAAATTCGCACTCCAGACAGAGGGACGAGTTCGCGTGCTCCCACCCGTTCCATACAATCAGGTTCCGGAGTCGCTGGCGCGAGCACACGTCGGGGTATTGCCCTTCCCAGATGAGGAGAAAATGCGGGTATCCAGCTTTATCAAGCTATTCGAATATATGGCCGCCGGGCTGCCGCTTCTGGCCACCCGGATCGTCTGCCATACTGACGTGGTGAACGGCGGGAATTATGTGTTTTGGGCCGAGGACGCAAGCGTGGAAGGATTACTCGCAGCCCTGCGCCTGGCCTGGCGTGACCGGGCCTCTCTGGGCAGGATGGGACGCGAGGCAGCCACGGCCGCGCAGGCGTGGACGTGGCAAGCGTCGGCCAGAAAGTTGAGCGCTGCCCTGGAACGCGGCATTGTAGATGCCGACAATGGGAGATATATCCTATGAAGACTTACAATAGGTCCGTGCTCGTTACAGGGGGCGCCGGTTTCATCGGCAGTCATTTGTGTGAGGCCCTGGTGAGGAGAGATGCCCACGTGACGGTAGCGGACAACCTCTCGAACAGCACACTGCAGAATCTCCAGAACATAGCCGATCAGATAGAGTTCCATGAGCTAGACCTTCGTAGTTCAGCCTTCAGGGATCTACTCCTTACTGGCGACTTTGACGTGATATTTCACCTGGCGGCTAATGCCTACGTTCCCCCCTCCATCGAGAATCCAGATTACGATTTCCAGACCAACTTGGTAGCATCCTTCCAACTGCTGGAGACTCTGCGTGGCTCTGGTTTAGGCTCCACCCTGATCGTGGCCTCATCAGCGGCTGTTTATGGAAATCCGAGCCGTATTCCCATCTCGGAGACAGACATCACCGTCCCTATCTCACCCTACGGAGTCAGCAAGTTGGCTATGGAGCGCTACGTCTCTGTATACAGCCCACTATACGGCTTGAAGGCGGCCTCGTTGCGTTTCTTCTCCGCCTATGGACCCAGGCAGCGAAAGCAAATTGTGTACGACTTCATCAAGAAGATCTCTAACAACCCGGGTGAGTTGGTCATCCTGGGTGATGGGACTCAAGTTAGAGATCTGATCTATGTCGAGGACATCGTGCAGGCGGCGCTAGTCGTACTAGACAATGCTCCATTGGAAGGCGAGGTGTACAACGTGGCCGGAGGGCGCGGGTACTCGACTCGAGAGATCGCCGAGACAATGACTAACGTGATGGGGCTGAGTCCCAAGTTCCACTATACGGGATGCATTCGACCAGGGGATCCCGAAAAATGGATCGCTTGCATTGACAAAATAAGCAGGCTAGGGTTCCGCCCCCGCATTTCCCTGGAAGAGGGGATTAAACGCACAATAGGGTGGTATACCTCGATTAAGGATCCAGCATGAACAACAATGGGAAGAGGCGGAACATTGCCTACATCGTTTCTATGCCCAACGGCATGGATGCGTGGAGTTTTCGGGAGATAGAGGCGCTTACAGAGAGCGACATCAACATCGCGGTCTTCCCTCTAAGGTATGCCCCTGGGCCTTATATGCCCAAAGAGGGCTGGGATTGCTACCGATTTAACAAGTGGTTGGTCATTCTACGGCAGCCCTTGTGGCTCATCAGACATCCAATCACTTACGCACGCTTGCTTCTCGAGGCCATCAGAACGCACTCTCTGATAGATTTCCTCCTGGGCTTCGACTTCGCTCAGCAGATGGCTAAGAGAAAGATAGAAATGATCCATTGCGTTTTCGGGGGTCACCAACTTCTAATCGGTTACTATTGTAGTAAGATACTGAAGATTCCGCTCTCGGTGGCCTTGTATGGATATGATCTCCGGGATAACCCAAACTGGTCTATGTTCCGAAGAGCGGTCGCGTTATGTGATAATATCGTTGTTAACTGTGACTTCCACAGACAGTTGCTGAGCCAGATCGTGGGAGACGAATTGGGACAGAAAGCGAAAGTCATCCGCCACTATGCACAGATACCGGTGAATGGTCACTCTGACAAAGTTATAATCTTGATTGTCGGCAGGTTCATGGAAAGGAAAGGCCACGATTTGCTCTTTCGAGCCGTGCGCGCCCTGGACGCCGAGGCAGATAGCGTAGAAGTGTGGGCGGCTGGTCTCCCAGGCACGGTAGACGTGCAGCAATTGGCGTACGATTTCGAGGTGGAGGATAAGGTCAGGATATTTGGGAGTGTTACCGACCAAGCGTTGGACGTTCTATACCGACAGTGTGATATCTTTTGCTTGCCATCCAGGACCGATAGCCAAGGAGTGAGCGAAGGCTTGCCTGTATCTCTCATAGAAGCCATGTCTTACGCGAAACCCGTTATCGCTACCCGGCTAGCCGGAATACCAGAGTTGGTCGAGGAGATACTTGTGGATGAGGGTGATGTCGAGGGATTGACGAAAGCCCTCAAACACTTCATAGATGATCCTGAACTCAGGCGATCATCTGGAGCCAGAAATCAGGAGATTGTCAGGAAGCGATATTCAAAACGGAATGTCTCCATGACACGAGATTTGTGGCTTGAGATTCTGAACAATAGATGAGAAAGTAATTAGTCGGGTAGTCGGGTAGTCGAAAGGAGTACGTAATATGAAAGTAGCGATCATCGGTTGTGGACAGATATCGCGGGTGCACATCAGTGCCCTTCAGGAGATTGCGGGACTGGAGATCGGCGCGGTGTGTGACCGGGATGAGTGGCGTGCCCGGGAGGTCGCCAACCTGGCCGGGGGCGCCAAGGCATACGATGATTGGGCGACCTTGCTCCAACAAGAGCATCCCGACGCTGTCCACATTTTGACGCCTCCCAAAACGCATGCGGCGCTGGCTATCCAGGCCATGCAAGCCGGCTGCCACGTCCTGGTTGAGAAGCCGATGACCGTCAGCCTGCAACATGCCGACAGTATGATTGCCGCCGCTCGAGAAAACCGGGTCAAGCTATGCACCAACCACAACTACCTCTTCAAGCCTTCCATCGTGAAGGCCCGGCGGCTGGTAGAGAGTGGGGCTATCGGTCAGGTTGTCTACGTTTATAGTTATTATGGCCTCTCTGGCGAAGGGAGTTCCTATGCGGGCAGCGCTGGTCGCTCCCACTGGGCCTGGCGTCTCCCCGGCGGCGCTTTTACCAACTTCTTGCCCCATCTGATCTACCTTCAGTTGGCATTCCTCCAGCACGTTGATGCGGTCGCTGGCGTGGCCCTGTCGCAAGAAGGTAAAGTTGGAGGACCAGCGACTGAGATGACCATCTTACTTCATGGATCCAGCGCCTCTGGGACTATGTCCATCTCGATGCGGGCCAAGCCTTATGCCAAGTTTGTAGACATCTACGGCACCAAGGGGATCATCCACGCCGATCTGGTCGGAGAAGTCTGTACGATTCACAAGGACAGACGGTTGCCACGCATGCTTTCCAAGGCACTTTTTAACCTGGAAAACAGTGTTCAGCTTGCCTCCGGAACAGCGACAAGCATAGCCAAGGTGGCGCTGGGTGGGATGAAGAGCGCGCCCGGCCTGCGCACCCTCGTCCGCGAGTTCTATGCCAGCATACAGAATGACTCCGAGCCCCCCGTGTCAGGCGAAGAGGGCCGGAAAATGGTCGGGGTTATGGAGATGACGTGGGCGAAATCTCGGGCCCAGCCTTCCCGCATTGCAGTCACCGTTTCCAAGAGCGTGCCCGCAGGCCCCAGGACCGACGCCGAGCGCAGCGTTCAGAGCAAAGGTATGCCGGGCAAGGTTCTAGTAACCGGCGCCACCGGCTTCCTGGGGCACCGATTGGTGGCAGCGCTCTCGAGGTGCGGCGCGGACGTCGTGGCCCTGGTACGCGACGAGAGCCAGGTCTCACCCGACCTTGAGCGCCAGGCCAGGCTCGTCTGCGGTGACGTGCGCGATCCGGCCTCCATTGAGGCGGCCATGCAGGACGTGGCTATCGTCTACCACTGTGCTGCTATGACGACCAACAGTACTTCCTGGACGGCCCATTATGAGACGAACGTGCGCGGCGCGGAGACGGTGCTCGAAGAGGCCCTGAAAGCCGGCGTGCAGCGAGTGATCCACGTGAGTTCGGTCATCGTATACGGCCTAGACCGACCTCGACGCAATGGACTGATTGAGGAGGCGGCCCCCTACGCTAAGAACCCAGACAGGTGGGCTTATTATCTGCGCTCCAAGCTCGAGGCTGACAGACTGGCTTTTCGCTTCTGGCGTGAGGCTAAACTGCCAGTAACCGTCCTTCGCCCCGGGATTCTGTATGGACCGGGAGGAGGCCGGCCCCCTGGTCGCGGATTGGTCCAACTTGGCGCGATGCGCTTGTTGATTGGAGGTGGTCGTAACCGGTTGCCGTACACCTACGTGGACAACGTCGTTGATTGCCTCCTCCTGGCTGCCGTCTCTCCGGAAGCGATCGGCCAGGCCTACAACGTCGTAGATGAGCCCCAGGTCAAGGTGCGTGACGTTATCTTACAGAGTAAAGATATCACGGGCGAACAGTTGACATTGGTGCCAGTGCCGCCCTTCTTACTCTCCGGCGTGGCCAGACTGCTCGAATTGAAGAACAGCCGTGCCGGCTCCGAGACGCCTCCCAAACTCTCACGCTATGTCGTCAGCAGTGCTTGCAGAGACATCCGCTACGACACCACAAAAGCCAGACAGCAGTTGGGCTGGCACCCGGCGGTCACTTTAGAAGAAGGGCTGCGCAGGACGCTCAACCATGCTGTATAGAGAGACGACCAGAGAGAACTACGGGGTGCCAACTGGTCGGAGATCACACGCGGATGTGGAGATACCTGTCAGCCCTCGTGTGCTCATGCTGCTGGAGAACAACCCCTATCCACAGGACGGCCGGGTGCGCCTGGAGGCCAATGCGCTGGCGGCTGCCGGCTACCAGGTATCGGTGATCTGTCCTTCGGGCCGCGGACAGTCCTGGCGCGAAGTGCTGGATGGCGTGCATGTCTACCGCTTCCCAGCACCGCCGGACGCGAACGGCTTCCTGGGCTACCTGTGGGAATACGGCTACTCGATGGTGGCCACATTCGCCATCTCTCTGCTCGTTTTCTTGAGCGCGGGTTTTGACGTCGTTCACACTCATAATCCACCCGACACCTTCGTCTTCATCGCGGCATTCTACAAGTTGCTCGGCAAACATTTCGTGTACGACCACCACGACCTGGCACCCGAGGCGTACTACGCTCGTTTCGGAAGCAGTGACAACCGGCTTGTCCACCACGCGCTGGTCTTGTTCGAGAGACTCTCCTGCCGACTCGCCGATCACGTGATTGCCACGAACCAATCGTACAGGACGGTCGAGATGCAGCGAGGACGTGTGCCGGAGCAACGCATCACCATCGTGCGCAACGGGCCCGATCTGAACCGCCTGCAGACGGTGGAGCCCGACCCGGATCTGCAACGGCTGGGAAAGACGATCATCGGATGGGCCGGCCGGATGGGATTTCAAGATGGCGTAGACTACCTGCTGAGAGCACTCCGGCACCTGGTCTACGACCTGGGCAGGACCGACTTTCTCTGTGTCCTCGTAGGCGCTGGAGATGCTTTTCCCAGCCTAAAGTCGCTAACCGAGCAATTGGGTCTCGCCGACTGTGTGTTGTTCACTGGTTGGGTGGAACACGCGGAGGTCGCCCGCTACCTCAGCGCAGCGGACATTGGCGTGGCGCCAGAACCGTCCAACTCCTACAATGATCGCTCTACCATGATCAAAATGATGGAGTACATGGCACTGGGGAAGCCGATCGTGGCCTTTGACCTGCCTGAGCACCGGGTCACGGCCCAAGATGCGGCCCTATATGCCCGCCCAAACGACGAGAGCGACTTCGCCCGGCACATCGTCGCGCTGATGGATGACCCAGAGCGGCGCAAGAGAATGGGGCAAAGAGGAAGGGAACGAATAGAGACGGAACTTGCCTGGTCGTACCAGGAGAAACATCTTCTCGAGGCCTACGAGGCTCTCAACGCCGGTAAGCGTTCATCTGGTGCCCGGCGAGGGTCTCCTGACCCCGTCGCGGGGCTGACCGAAGGTCTCCAAACGGGTGGCGAACAAGTGTGAGGGCAGGAAAGCCACCTCTCTGGGATCAGGTTCTTGGGGTAGTATGAAGAAATACACAAGGCTCTTATCTATTTCCATGCTATGTGCAGCCCTGGCAATCACATCGTGTTGCGCGAGTCCTGCTCAACCTGTCGCCACTGCCGGGGAGAATCATCCCTGGCTCTTTTTCGACGCGAGTGAAATCCCGATTTTGCAGGCCAAGGCAGCGACGACCCACCAGGAGATCTGGATCCCGATCAGGGATTACGTTGATTCTCAACTGGGGACCTCACCGCCTTCATCAGCACCATCCGATGGAGTTATGCAGACGTATCGGAACCACGGCAATCGGCTGATCCCCTTCGCCTTTGCCTGTATCATCAGCAGGGACGCCGATTACTGTGACCTGGCAAAGACCTATCTTCTCACCTACGCCTCCTGGGGGCAGTGGGGCGAGGACAACCAACGCAGTCTGGGCTATGCCCATATGCTGATGGGCAACGCCATTGCCTACGACTGGCTCTACAACGACCTCACCCCGGCCGAACGGCAAGTCGTGCGCGAGAGCCTGTCCGGTTGGGCGCAGAAGATGTACGAGGCCAGCACAGAACCTTACCAACGTTCGTGGGGTAACTGGTGGGGCAAATCGTATGTGCAAAACCACCACTGGATTTGCTACAGCGCCCTGGGTATGGCCGGCCTGGCCCTCCTGGGCGAAGATCGCCGCGCCCAGACGTGGATTGACCAGGCAAGCAGCGAGATGTCTCGGGTGCAGTATCTTCTGGATGGGATCGAAGACGGAAGTTGGCACGAAAGCATTCCCTATCAGAGCTATGGGCTGACGATGTCGCTGCCCTTCATGGTTAACCTGAGAAAAATTCAGGGGACTGACATCCTCCCTCACGTCTATCTGCGAAATTACCCTTACTGGCGCATCTATAACCACATCCCTGACAGCACTCAATTCATCCTGGCCTACGGGGATTACGAGTGGAGTTGGAGTAATGCCTTCAGGTCACAGAACTTGCTCCGCTTCACCGCCAGTGAGTATGGCAATGAGTATGCCGAATGGATGGCTCAGCAACTCATTGCAGCCGACGGTAGACAGGTACGTGTATCGTCAGCCCCCTGGTACGTCCTTGAGTTCCTGTACTACGACCCTATCATCAACCCTCAGCCGCCCACGTATCTCAAGAGAGCACGCGAGTTTCCCGATCTGGAAGGGATCATCTGGCGTACCGGCTGGGGCGCGGATGACCTGATCTTCGGCTTGAAGACGGGCGCCTATGGGGGGCGGTTCGCCTTTGATACGTTCACCCAGGAAGTCTACCCCTGGGAGTCACCGTGCGTAAACACAGGTTGCGAGCTACACACAATGCACGATCACGACGACACAAACGGTTTCTATATCCATAGGGCGGGGTACTGGCTGGCACCGGAAAGCCAAAGATACGCCGGATACGACACCACGTTGCACAACACGCTCCTCATTGACGGTCAAGGCCAGTACAGATCGCTGGAAGACATCAACGATCCTGAGACTTTCATCGGCAGTGATGGCTTTCTGGAAGCAACAGCCCACGCCCCGGACTTTGACTACGTCGCTGCTGATGCGACCCGGCGCTACAAAAACATCCCAGGTCTGGAAGATATCACCCGCCACGTGGTGTTCATCCGCCCGGACTATTTCGTGATGCTGGATAACCTGACAGCCGATGCCGTGCATCAATACGAATGGGTGTCCCATTTTGGCGAACGCGTTTCAGTTGAGGGAAACTGGGTGCGGGGCGACGCGGGAGGCGGACAGATTCTGGGCGTCAGGGTCGTCGCACCCCAGCCGTTCGAGACAACTACAGGGGACGATGGGCAACCCTATGTCCACGTATGCCCAACGTCACCCGTGGATGAAGTTCGATTCATACACGTTCTGTATCCTACAGACGATGCCTCCTGGAGCACTAAGCCTATCGTTGCCACCCTTGATGACACCGGGGAAGCAGCTGCCGTGAGAGTGCAAATGAACGACGGAAGTGGTCGCACCGATGACATACTGTTCACTTACGTTCAGCCTGTCCCTGCTGCCACCGTTGGCCCCTACTATTACGATGGCCAGGTTGCGGTCGTTACCCGAGGGGCGGATGAGAGGTTGGAGAAACTGTTTGTGTACGGCGGCACATTCTTGACAGACCAGGCAATGGGCAAAGTCCTGGTGACAAATCTCAATAGGAATGAACCATTCGAAGCCACGTACCTCGACCAGACTGTCGCTGTATACGGCAACATACCCGCCGAAGTAACACTATATGCGCCCCGGGTAGAGCATCTGACCACGAATGGGATACCTTGCCCATTTACTCGATGCGACGACTACATCACTTTTGAGTATGGAGGGCCACTCTACTTGCCACTCACTCCTATGAAATCATGACGAAAGGGCCTGTTGTACAATGATCAATGAGAAACCTCACGTAAGTATCGGTGTGCCCGTGTTTAACGGTGAAAACTATCTGGCAGAGGCGTTAGACTCGTTGCTGGCACAGACATTCTCGGATTTTGAGATCATTATCTCAGATAACGCATCAACTGACAAGACCGAGGAGATCTGCCGCGCGTACGCGGCCAGGGACCGGCGCATCCGTTACTTCCGCAATGAGGAAAATCTCGGCGCTTCCCCAAACTATAATCGCACCTTTGAATTGTCATCCGGTGAGTACTTTAAGTGGGCTGCTCACGACGATCTGTGCGCTCCAGAATTCCTGGAGCGCTGCGTCGAGGTGCTCGACCAGGATACCTCAGTGATCTTATGCTATTCCAGGATACAGGCCATTGACGAACACGGGGCAGTCTTGCAGAGTTTCGATGCCAAGCCGAAACTCGGCTCACCGGAGCCCCGTGAGCGTTTTTATGAGTGTGTATGCGTTCCTCACGCACAAGTCGCGGTTTTTGGTCTGGCACGCGCAAGCGTCCTCAAGAAGACGCGGCTGATTGGGAATTTCTCATCATCAGACAGGGTTTTGCTGGGAGAGCTTGCACTGCTCGGCCGGTTCTACGAAGTTCCCGAATTCCTGCTCTTTAAGAGGCACCATCCACAACAACATTGGAGAGTGTATCCCACTCGCCACCTGCGCCAGGCGTGGTACGATCCAGCCAGAGCGGGGAAGATCACGTTCCCACATTGGCGACTTCTACGCGAGCATCTCATCTCCATAGGGCGCGCCTCACTGAGCTGGCAGGACCGAACGTGGTGCTATATCTACATGGTATGGTGGATGCGACTTCACTGGAGATACCTGGCGGAAAACTTGGTTCTCAAGGAACCATGGCATGATATAGCAGTCAAGTGAAGGGAAGGTTGAGCCTAAGGAGTTTTTCATGTCGAAGATTGTGTTGCTATGCTTCAAGAATCGCGACTCTGAGACTTACCAAAGGGGGATTGAGGTCTTGTCGAGCAGACTAACTCCCGACAATATCTCTCCGAACCCCCCTGTGATAATAGACGATTATGGAACCTTGATCGGAATATTTAACCCCGTAGAGGGCTTGTGGATTCATAACGGTAGTGTATGCTTAGGATCTCTCATTGACCCGCAGGATGATTGGTGGAGACCCACGGCGGAGGTTCCAGAGGGAGCCTTTGCCTTGTTTCGTAGTAACGCGAACGTAGTCGAATTGGCCAGTGACATAGTAGCCTCCCGAACGATATGGTACGTTCAAACCGATGATATGTTCATTGCCTCCACCTCCCAACGGGCCATCGTATACTTCCTGCGCGAATTTCAACCTGACAAGACTGCCTTCCTGTGGATGTTGTCCTCCGGAACGCTCGGTCCGGATGCATCCTGGGATAGCAGAATCAAGCGTCTGGGGCCCAATGCACGTCTTATTCTGGATCGCTCGACGTGGAGGCTAAGAGTCGAGCGCGAAAACATAGACTTCGATCCGCTCGATCTGCCCATCGAAGAGCATCAGGCACGGCTGGAAAATGCCCTCAAGGATACCTTCGACAGGTTTCAGCCGGACTCCAGAAAATGGGTTTTTTTGCTATCCGGTGGTTATGACAGCCGCGGGGTTCTCCTGATGCTGGAGAACCGGCGAGCGTTCAAATACATAACCTGGGGACTCAAGTCATCGCTAGGGGACAAGGAGAATGATGCATATCTCGCCACGTCCCTGGCAGAGCATTTTGACCTGGATCACGAATATTTCGTGACGGATATGTCATCGGATGAGCCAGCGGAAACAGTCCTCAGAAGGTTCTTAGTCGCTGCAGAAGGTAGAGTTGATCACATATCTGGCTACACGGATGGAATGAAGATATGGAAGTGGATGTTCGAGGCGGGATACGCCGGGGTCATAAGGTCCGACCAGGTTTTTGGCTGGATGCCGATGAGAACTGCCTCCACCTTCGATCTTCGGGAATCCATTGGAGCGGCCATGTTTTCGGACTATCATAATCTGAGAAGTCCAGCCGAAGCCGGTCTTGGAAACCTGGGGACGCAACCTCGGCCCAGTTGTTTCCAAATAAGGGAAGAAGAATCCGTGGCAGTGTGGCGGGACCGCCTGGATCAGGAATATCGTATGCCAAATACACAGGCCGCCTTGAATGAATTGAAGTGTGCCTACGTTGAAGTTGCCAATCCTCTTCTGTCTAGAAGGGTCATCAAACTAGTAAGACAGATGCCCGATCACCTGCGTTCCGGCAAAAGCCTTTGGAAAAAAGTTGTGTCCTCGCTGTCACCCGAAATAGACTTTGCAAAGTACCGTGCCATTCCAAGACCGGGAGACATCTTGAAGCAAGAGCGACAGATCGTGGACCTGCTCGCCAACGAGTTGGGTACGACACACACAAGGCAACTATTGTCCGATGAGTTCGTGGATAATGTCCTCAGAAACTTGACAACTGCGGATGCCCCTCCACGAAAGCCGAACTATCTGAAAACGGCGAGGAAACTGATTCAGTATTCCACTCCAAGAAGTCTGGAGACTGTCTTGAGAAACACGCTGCTGAGAAAGGATTTGGATTACAACAGGCTGGCTTTTCGCGCTTACATCATTTGCCAAATGCACAAAATCCTTTCCGCAGATGCACAGGCATTCTGACCAGACGGGTTGACTTTAAGGATATTCTCGCATTTCCCATACTCGTTTGTTATCCTTACGTTGTACTATGGGTTATTACTCAGGCTGCCCATGATGCATCATTCCGAGGAGCAAAGCTACCCTCCCGCAGGTTACGATTGACAGCATTGGCGGGCTTAAATATCTGGTCAAGACGCACTTTTGCACCTAAAAAACGTCTAAACCTGCGGGAGGGTGAGTAGTTAGTATTGAGGAGTGCACAAGATGAAACAAATAATGCGATCCATTCTGGTGGGTGCGTTGATCCTGGGGATGATCGCGGTGATAACTGTCTACCTGTATAGCCTAGAGATGGGTCCGAAGAGCAGCATAATCCCCACAAAGTGGGCATTTCCCCCCACCTCGGCCTATCGCGACGAATCTGAGGCCGAATCTGAGGCCCATGTAGCACAGTGGAGCTTTGAACACGTTGTCATTGATGAGAATCCACCGGCTACGTACCGAATGAACGATATCCAAATCGGGGACATCAACGGAGATGGCCTGCCTGACGTCTGGACCAGTGGTCGAGGGGCAGGCGCGAATGCCTACCAGATGGTCTGGTACGAGAACCCAACCTGGACGCGCTATGAGATTGCCAAAGGTGATTATAAGTATGGCAACCTGGGCGACTTTGACGGGGATGGGGACCTGGACGTCGTTGCTGGTCAAGATAACGACTCGAGAGTTTATTGGTTTGAGAACACGGGAAATCCAGAACAGGTAGATTGGCCCAGGTATGACCTGGGTATTGATGACAAGCCCGACCTCTTCCACGTCGGCGATATTGACGGCGACGGCCGTCTAGACGTGGTTTACACGTACAAGGACGAGGTCGGGTGGGCGAAAAACCCGCCAAATCCCCACGATAGGTGGCCAAAGTATACAATCTGGTCCGGGGGAAGGCGAACCGGTGGGATGCTGGCCGACATTGACCAGGACGGGGATTTAGACGTTCTGTACGGCAACGCATGGTTTGAGAATCCCTTACCTGGCGGGGACCCAACCCAAGAATGGATCATGCGCACAATCGACTCCCGTTGGCCCACCGAAGCCCGCGGAGCGGTGGGTGACCTGAACGGTGATGGTAGGCCTGACGTCGTTCTATCTGGTGAGGAAAGCAGTGCAGGCATCGCGTGGTATACCGCGCCGGCAGATCTGGAGACAGGAACCTGGACACGGCAGGAGGTGGTCAGTAGCGGCTATGAGGGAGTTCATTCTCTAGCGCTGACCGACTTTGATCAAGACGGGGACCTGGATATCTTTGCAGCAGAGATGCATCACGGCGAAGATCCAGATAAGATCACCGTTTTCGAGAACGTGGACATCGGGTCCAACACGTGGGCAGAACATATCCTGGCCACGTCTGGCTCGCACAATGCCCAGGTCGGCGACCTGGATGGGGATGGGTATCCAGACATCGTGGGGAAGAACTATGAGGCCGGAGCCATCTCCCTGCGAGTGGATATGTGGATAAACAAAGTGACTAACTCTGCGCTTCCTGTGGACCAATGGCAGCGTCACATCATTGATAGCGACCGGCCGTGGCGGGCAGTTTTTATCGCCGGGGGAGATGTGAATGGAGACGGCCTTCCCGACATTATCACGGGCGGCTGGTGGTATCAAAATCCCGGCAGTCCAGGGGGTGTGTGGACTCGCCACGCAATCGGCGGTGTGCTTTACAATATGGCGGTCGTTCACGATTTGGACGGAGATGGAGACCTTGACATTCTCGGAACCAAAGGCCAGGTGGAAAGCAACGAGTTCGTGTGGGCTGAGAACGACGGCCAGGGCTCGTTCACGCTGCATACCAATCTTCCGAACGCCGATGGTGACTTTCTGCAGGGCGCTCGTGCGGCCCAAATCATACCCGGCGGGAACGTGGAGGTGGTGCTTTCCTGGCACAACAGCACCAGCACCCAGATGTACCGAATTCCCTCGCCAGCCACGGATCCCTGGTCGTGGGAGACAGTTAGCCCGACTACGAACGGGGAGCAGATAGCCGTTGGTGACATTGACGGCGATGGCGATTCAGATATCCATCTGGGGACCAAGTGGCTCCGAAACGATGGCGGGGCATGGACGCCGGTTAACGCCTTCACCCTGGGCGATCCCGATGCAGATCCGGATCGGGTTGAGATTGCTGACATTGATGGGGACGGGGATGGGGACGTTGTGATTGCGACTGAACACGCCAATCGGGTCGTGTGGGCAGAAGCGCCAGCGGCCCCAGAAGATCCCTGGACCGAGCACGTGATCTCGACAGATATCCTGGCCATGAGTCTGGACGTGGCAGATGTGGACCAGGACGGAGACATTGACATCGTCGTCGGGGAACACAATAAAAGCGATCCTGCAGTGGGGCGGGTAATCATCTACCGGAATGAAGATAGCGGCAGTTGCTGGAGCACGTTTGAAATCGACTCAGGTCTTGAGCACCACGTTGGAACCCGTTTCATAGATATTGATAATGACGGAGACCTTGACATTCTTTCGATTGGCTGGACTCACGGCCAGGTAGTTCTCTACGAGAATAGGGCCAGTGATGGTTACAACAAATAAGTTGCGCAAACTGGGCAAGCCTGACAGAAGTTTGTTATCGCGAATAAAGCGCCGGATCTATTTTATGCAACGTAGACTGCCACGCAGACCGGTCAAAGGGTTGCCCGAGGGTATTGCCTTTGAGACCGTGAACAGGCTCTGCCTCGAGCATTCAGGTGAACCACTGCAACGTGTTTCGTACGTGCATCTTTCGGGCTGGAAGGTATCGGGTGCATATCGTTTGGTTTTGAAGAGCGTAAACGGCCGTACCTGGCACCTGATCTACAAAAATGCTATCTATAGCCTGGAGCAGATTCCAGCCCTAAGGGGATTGCCTATCAAGCCCGGCCCCCCGGAATATCTCGTATACAAACATCCTGAAGGAGCGTTGTCCCAATACCTGCCTACCGTCTATCTTTGCCTGGAGATGGTTCCGGGAAGACATTACCAATACGTGCTGGAGGATTTGAGCCAGGAATACCAGAGGCTCTCAGAATACACGAAACTCGCCAAGAAAAGGAATATAGTGAGTGCGGCCTCAGAACTTCCCAAACTCCATCACGCATTGAGCGAATGGTCTATCACTGCCGACCCGACCCATCTATTGCGATTTAATCGCGAATTCTCAACTGATTTGCTGAAATATGCGGAGGAAAATCTAGAGCGTTACGTGCAGGAAACAGCAGATAAGACTGTTTCAAGAGCAATTGAACACTGGCCACTGATTTCTGAAGTGCACGGCCGCAGCGAGTTTTATGAATGTCAGACCACACAGCCAATACATGGGGATTATCACACTGGACATGTATATGTTCATAAGGAAAATCCTGACCGCATTAAGTTGATTGATTGGGAATGGACGGGTTTGGGTAGGCCTCATGCTGATCTGGCAACATTATTGCAAGGAAAAGACCCTGATATCGAGCAGCAAGCACTGGTCAGGTATGCGGAACAAGACAATCGTCTCTCTCTCGATGAGCACAGACGCTTGTATGAGTGGTGTCAATTGGAACGGGGACTCCTTAATGCTGCTTTTCTAGCCAGACAACAGATGGAATCTTCGAGAAGGGCCAAATGGGTACCTGAGTTCATTCAGAGATCAATCTTGCGAGCGCTCCGTGCTCAGGAACAGTTGATCTGATAGGGAGGTGTGCGATAGACAGTCTGAAGACTCAGACCGCTAAAGGCGGCATCTGGATGGCCGTGGCAACGATGGGTTCCCGTGTGATAGGGGTGGTTGCCTCGGTGTTTATAGCGCGCCTCCTGGACCCACGGGATTTCGGGGCAGTTGCTATGGCGATGATCCTGGTATCTACCACCAAGCTATTTTCGGGTCTAGGGTTGGGAAATGCATTGATCCACAGCCATCTGGACAAGCGTAAGATAGCCTTCCAGACATTCGTCGTAACGGTTTCAACCAGTTTACTGCTGTTTCTAATCGTCAATGCTGCTCCCTCCTTCTTTGCTGCTTTATTGGGCGACCCCGAAGTAACGCCTGTGATCCGCTGGTTGTCGGCGCTGATCATATTGGATGCATTGTCCCTGGTTCCTACGGCCTTGTTGAAAAAGGAAATGATGTTTAGACAGGTGAGTAAGTCGGTACTTATTTCAGAAGCACTGTACAACGGCGTAGCGTTAGGCCTGGCCTTCCTCGGCTTCGGCTTGTGGAGTCTGGTGTACGCTCAGTTGGCGAATTCACTGACCAAACTGCTGATTGTGTGGATTGCATACCCCGGATGGGACTGGTTAATACCAAAACACTGGGACTGGGGGGCGATGAAATCGCTACTTCGATACGGAATCCAGAGTACGGGAAGTGGCCTGCTGTCCTTCTTTAACTCGAACTGGGATGATTGGCTGGTGGGCCGGGTGCTGGGATCAACATCTCTCGGTTTCTACACAAAAGCATATAGCCTCACCAACAAGACAATTGTCGGTTTCAACAGAAGTGTTATAGATAGTGTCCTCTTCCCTTCATACTCAAAGATTCAGGATGAGAAAGAGCGCTTGTCTCGATTCTATATCAAGAGCCTGAGTATGGTTGCGCTGATTATGGCCCCGCTGTCTATGGGGGTCTTCATTATCGCTGCTGAACTGATTCCGATTCTGTTGGGAGAAAAGTGGGTCCCAATGGTGCTCACACTACAGATCTTCGCTTTTATGGCCCTGGTAAGACCTCTTGCCGGCTCCACGGCCCCTCTGTTCCAGGCAGTGGGACGTCCTGATTTCAACCTACGCGCAGGATTGGTCCTGCTCGTGGTCATGGCGCCTCTCATCTTTTTGCTTCTCGACAGGGGCATCGCTGGTGTGGCGGTTGCAGTCACGGTATCATACGCCGTCGGTTTCATATACAACATTTACCAGGTACACAAGGTCCTGCCGGGAACTGCGTCGAAAATGGTGCCAGCGATCCTGCCAGCCCTGTTCGCAAGTTGCACCATGATGTTAGGCGTGCAGTTGTCGAAGGCGCCACTGCTCCGATTGGCGGGAGGCCAGCACAATTGGGTTTCACTGGGGGCGATGATCGCGATTGGCGCGGTGATCTATATTCTGACGGCGTTCCTGCTTCAGCGCGCGCTCATTCTGGAAACCATTCGCTTGCTGATGTCCGTTTTCAAAGGCAGGAGGCGCATGACATTCAACAAGCATTAGGCGGGAGGGTAATCATGAAACGAGCTCTTAATTTTCGCAACTTGATGGCGGTGCTTGTGCTGCCCTTTATACTGTCTTTGCTTACCACGGAAGCATGGGCGGCCAGCAACCTGACCGAGGTTCAGGACTATGCAGCGTCGAGTCCTGCAGATAATCACGGGGATGTGCGGCTGCCTGACACTATGGATGCGGTAGCAGCACAGCCCTCGAGCGGTCCCGATATCAACATCTGGTACGGCGACACTCAAGACTTTGGCTTTCTCGGCAATCCACAGACGATGATCAACATTCTGGGTGATGTTTCTGACCCACCTCACGTTACCTCGTTGACTTATTCTTTGAACGGGGTCTATCAGGGACCGCTGAGCTTTGATTCCGACGACTGTCCCCGCCTGGTAGCCGATGGAGACTTCAACATCGAGATAGACACCGTTGACCTTGTAGACGGTCCAAACACAGTTGTCATCACTGCTATTGACGCTTACGACAATCAATCAACAAAGGAGGTGACCGTCAACTACTCGGCGGGAAACACGTGGCCAGAGCCGTATAGCATCAACTGGAGCGAGGAGACAGAAATAACAGACGTGGCCCAGATTGTGGATGGACGGTGGGAGTTAGAGACAGGGGAGTTGGAGACAGACAGCATCCGGCCGATAAAAAGCCTGAACGAATCTGGTAAGCTGGAAATCGGCTATGATCGTTTGGTTGCGATTGGTGATATTGCATGGGATAATTTCGAGGTGACAGTCCCGATCAAGATCCACAGCTTTGATGGATCTAACACCGGCGGGGTGGGCATTATCGCTCGCTGGCAGGGGCACTTCGTATATGCTGGCGAACAACCGGGAATGGGTTGGTGGAACATTGGCGCCTACGGCTATTACCGCAATCGGGATGCTGGGCCTAATTTGGTGCTGCGCACAGGCCACGATCCATCTACCGTTAAACCGGCGGACCCTCAGGTTCAACTGAGTTTGGGCACTACCTACAATTTCAAACTGCGCGTGCGCACCAGATCACCAGGCCAAAGCGGATTTTACAGTTTCAGGGTATGGAGAGCGGGGCAACCAGAACCATCGTGGTGGCACATCAAGAGCCAGGATGAGCCACCGGAGCAACTCTTCAACGGTTCCGTATTGTTGGTAGCGCACCACACGGACGCCAGCTTTGGCGATGTAACCATCGTGCCGGTAGTGGACGTGGAAGTTTCCACAGTGGGAAATGGTGAAGTGGATGTAGATCCCGAACTTGTTCACTCGTCGGACGCTTATCTCTACGGCGACGTCATCACGCTGACGGAGACGCCCGATCCTGGCTGGATGTTCATGGGTTGGAGCGGCGGTCTGTCTGGTACCGATAACCCGGCCACGCTCACCCTGACCGGTGATACTGCCATTACGGCCACGTTCGCCCAAATTCGCAGCCTGACTGTCAACGTCGTCGGCAACGGTATAGTGAACAAAGACCCTGACGCGCCGATTTACGGCGAAGGTACGGTCGTCACGCTGACAGCAGTGCCCGATCCGGGCTGGAGTTTTGCCGGTTGGAGTGGCGATCTGTGGGGCACCGACAATCCCGAAACCATCCTGATAGACGGCGACAAGACCGTCACGGCCACCTTCACCCAGGACGAGTACACCCTGACGGTCAACTACGACGGCGATGGTTCGGTGGACAAGTACCCAGACAAGACGACCTACCACTACGGTGACGTGGTCACACTCACCGCCACCGCCGACCCCAACTGGACCTTCACCGGCTGGAGCGGCGCTCTCTCCGGCCCCGACAACCCCGAAACCATCACCATGGACGGCAACAAGACCGTCACCGCCACCTTCACCCAGGACGAGTACACCCTGACGGTCAACACCGCCGGCAATGGCTCGGTGGCCAAGGACCCAGAGCAGGCGACCTACCACTACGGTGACGTGGTCACATTGACCGCCACCACCGACCCCGGCTGGACCTTCGCCGGCTGGAGCGGCGCTCTCTCCGGCTCCGCCAACCCCGAAACCATCACCATCACCGGCGACGAGACCGTCAGCGCCATCTTCACCCAGGACGAGTACACCCTGACGGGCAACGTCGTCGGCG
>Ga0307438_1000730_pt1 | contig 23454 bp, 25 predicted proteins | sample SalMarWE160110MG_FD_202144 | JGI IMG/M metagenome (GOLD analysis project Ga0307438, IMG submission 202144) | Salt marsh sediment microbial communities from the Plum Island Ecosystem LTER, Massachusetts, United States - WE1603-110 | ecosystem: Environmental > Aquatic > Marine > Intertidal zone >... | reverse complement strand
CGTTAAAGCCTGTCCTCCTCGAGCTATGGAACTATATTTCTAAATGCTCTACCGCCTCGGGATTAAAGACACCGACCTGGTTTCCTTCAATGTTGTTGTAGAACAGACCAACCTGTATATCCGGGCAGAACACAACCTCAGAGACAAGGCGTTTCGCTCCGCGATAAAACATCGCCGCTCCCTGGAGAGATACATCGAGCATCACCCCTTATTTTTGACCACCCTCGAGCCATATCCAGTAGAACGAACCGCTCCTGCCATTATCAAAGAAATGGCAATAGCGAGCAAAGTAGCCAACATTGGGCCCATGTCTGCCGTGGCTGGTGCCATCGCCGAAGCTGTGGGCAAGGATTTACTCCCTTTTTCGCCCGAGATAATCGTGGAAAATGGAGGCGATATATTCCTGAAAACATCAAAGAAAAGGCTGGTGGGCATCTATGCCGGAAAGTCTCCTTTTACCGACAAGGTCGCCCTGGAAATCAACCCTAGAGAAACGCCTCTGGGAATATGCACCTCCTCAGCAACCATAGGGCATTCCCTAAGCCTGGGCTGTGCCGATGCCGTGGTCACCCTCTCACCCTCCACACTTCTGGCAGATACTATGGCTACTGCCATAGGCAATACTATCAGAAGTATCGATGATATCCCTCAAGCAATTGAGAAAGCCAAAGATATTCAAGGATTATGTGGCATAATCATCATTAAGGACGACAAGATAGGAATCTGGGGCAAGGTGAAAATCATCCCAGTCACGGACAACGGCAGAGGCAGGTTACCACTTTAATGAGCACTTCCTCACTGGCTATACCACCACGTCCATCCGAGACCGTTACCATAATGATGAATTTGCCCTCGCGTGGAGGTGCAGTCCATTTTACCTTAGACCCACTCCCGGAGATATTTCCCGCATCGATTGACCAGGCATAGCTTAAGGCATCGTTATTGGGGTCCGAGGCAGTGCAGACAATATTGCAAGGAGCGCCCGTGTGAAGACAGGTCTTCTCAGCAACCAGGCTCTCAATAACAGGAGGACGATTAGGTCCCACATCGATAGTCAGCGAAGCAGTGCTTTTACCCCCCATGACATCTTCAACTAGGACGGTGATGTTATAACTGCCCGGTTGTTCAGGAGCAGTCCAGCTAACTATAGAGCCCTCACCGGTGATGTTGCCCTCCTCAGCTTCCCAGTTATAACTTAGGGAGTCATTATCGGGGTCTTCGGCGCGGCATTCAAGCTGACAAACTTCCAGAGGAAGAGGCCTTTCCTCGCTCGCCGTCAAGCTGAGGATAGCCGGCAGGTGATTAATCCTCACGGTGATAACTACAGAGGCGGTGGCTTCACCACCCTCCCCATCAGCTACATTGACCGTGATGTTATAATCACCGACACTGTCAGGAGCAGTCCACCTGACCGACTCACCACCACCCTCAATATGCATGGTGCCTCCGCTGGCAGACCAATTGTAGCTCAGGTTGCCCCCGTCGATACCGGTAGCATTACACTCAATAACGGTCTTCCCCGAAGGTGATAACAGCGTTTCATTCGCCTCGAGGATAACGTCCGGTGAAAGGTTAGCCGGGGTACAACCGCAGACAAGGACGCTAATAACGACCAGACCAATTAAACCGAGCGGCCATTTCCGTAACAGTAGATTTACCTTATACCTTCCCATTTCCATTTCTTAATCAGCCAGGGACGAAAGTGCAACAATCCGGTGGGATGAAATACCAATATTATTACAGCCAGCATTAAGAGCACAATATCCAATGCCATTGCCTGCACTGGCGTCACTATCCCAAAAAGCGTTTCCCATACCCCAAAGCAGCCACATGAAGGGAATTTCTCCATTCCCCCGCTTATCGCTACTGAATTGTTAGCCATAAAGCCGATAAGCAGCGGAAGACATAACCCTGCAGCAATTCGAGGAAATATCCCGAAAACCAAAAACAGCCCCAGAATTATCTCCCCTATAGGAAGAACATGACCGATGAGGTAAGCCATAGTAGGAGTCCACAAAGATTTCAGCAGCAGGTCAACGAACTCCGTTTGACCGGGTATCTTGCCCACCCCGGAGATAAACAAAGTCAACCCCACAAATGTGCTTGGACCGAGGGCAATCAAATCCCTCCGCCAGTCTCCTTTGGTTACCAAACCAGCCATATCCGCCTATTATAATACGCATAAGCACGGCATACAATTTCGGCAGCTTTGTATTGAATTATGTCGACAATTCCGATTACAATAAGGTAAATGAACAAAGCGAAAGTCTCCATAATTCTCCCGGCACTTAATGAAGCTAAGACAATCGGCAAGGTTATTGATGAAATACCCCTACATGGTTTGGAGCAAGCAGGGTATAGCGTCGAGGTCCTGGTGGTTGATAATGCCAACACCGACCAGACGGCTCAAATCGCCCAAGAGAAGGGAGCCACGGTTATCAGTGAACCCCGAAGAGGCAAGGACAGAGCAGTGAGGATCGTATTTGAGCAGGTCAACGCCGATTTCGTATTCATGCTTGATTCCGATTACACCTATCCCACCACCTATATCCCTGATATGCTCAAGCTTCTCAATCAAGGCTATTCCGTGGTAACAGGCTCCAGATTGAAGAGGAAAAGTAACAGACTTTTTCCAGCAAAGACCTGATTGCATCACATTTTCAGCAAATGTGTAACAGAATGATTGACTCTGGAATGCGAGGAAAGAAATGATTGTGGTTCAAACTCCACTGCGAGTAAGCTTTCTAGGCGGAGGCACTGATTTTGAGGATTTCTACATAAACCACGGTGGGGCTGTCTTAAGCACTGCCATTGATAAGTGTGTTTTCGTCGTCGTTAAGGAAAGATTCGATGATATGATTTATGTAAACTACTCGAAAAAAGAAATAGTAGACAGGTTTGATAAGCTGGAGCATGAATTGGTGAGAGAGGCAATGAAAATTACTGGCGTAAAAAAAGGAATAGAGGTCACTACTCTTGCCGATATCCCTGCTGAGGGAACCGGGCTTGGTTCGTCAAGTAGCATCACAGTTGGGTTGCTTCAAGCTCTCTATGCTTACCGTGGTGAAATTGCGCCAACGAAAACCCTGGCTGAGCAGGCGTGCCATATAGAAATAGATATTCTCAGAAAACCTATTGGGAGGCAGGACCAATATATCGCCTCTTACGGCAACACGCGATTCATTACCTTTGACAAGAGTGGTGTTAAAGTTGAAAGAATCGAGCTTTCCCCAGAAGATAAGAAGAGACTAAATGATAACCTTCTTCTTTTTTATACTGGCGTAACCAGGAAGTCAAGCGAAATCTTGTCGGAGCAAAAGGCAAACATAAGCAGCAGTGTTGAAGTGCTCGGTGGAATGCAGAAGCTGGCATTCGAGGCGAAGGATGCCATTCTCGAGGGCGAGCTTGATGTATTCGGCGAGATACTGCATAAGGGATGGCAACTTAAAAAACAGTTGGCAAGTAAGGTGAGCAATCCAGCAATTGACGATATTTATGAAACTGCCCGCAGGGCCGGAGCAATCGGTGGTAAGGTCAGTGGAGCTGGGGGAGGTGGTTTTATACTCCTCTATTGCCGCAAAGATAAACAAGACGCTGTTACCAGAGCACTTAAGGGACTCAGGCAACTCCCCTTCCGTTTCGAGCAGGATGGGAGCAAGGTCATCTTCAACTATAGGAGAAGCCAGTGAAGGTTCTGGTTACTGGTGGCGCCGGGTTTATCGGCTCTCACACTGTTGATTTGCTTCTTGAAAAGGGCTATGAGGTTCGTGTCCTAGATAGCCTTGAGTCGCCAGTCCATCCTGAAAAAAAGAAGCCTGATTACCTTCCTAATGATGTGGAATTTATCCTTGGTGATGTCCAAGGTAAGGGTGATATTGAGAGAGCACTTCAAGGAGTAGATTATGTGTTTCACCTTGCCGCCTATCAAGGTTATCTTACCAACTTCGGCAAGTTCGCCTTTACCAATGATGGTGGTACCGCTTTGATATACGAAGTTATCGTACAGAAAAAGCTTCCTATAAGGAAAGTGATTCTGGGAGGTTCTCAGGCAGTTTATGGGGAAGGGAAATATCGCTGTGCTGAGCATGGCATTCAATATCCTTCACCCCGTTCTTCAGAGCAACTGGAGAGGGGAGATTGGGAGATAAAATGCCCCACATGTCAACAACCGATGCACCCTCTCCCCACCAATGAATCTAGGACTAGCCCGCATAATCAATATGCTGTTTCCAAACATTGTCAGGAGCTTTATGCTTTAACTCTAGGAAAAAGATTTGATATCCCCACTGTAGTGCTTCGCTACAGCATAACACAAGGACCGCGCCAGAGCTTCTACAACGCCTACTCGGGCATCCTGCGTATCTTTGCCAGCAGGTTACTCCATAATCTTCCCCCTATTATTTATGAGGATGGTGAGCAACTTAGGGACTATGTTTACGTGGGAGATGTAGCAGCAGCCAATATTTTAGCGATGGAAAGCAATGCTGTAAACTACGAAGTTTACAATGTCGGTGGGGGTGAGGTTCTTTCTGTATTACAGTATAGTAAGCTTCTTTCGAATATTATGGGTAAAGGTGTCACATCCGAAATCCCTGGGGAGTTTCGCTTTGGCGATGTAAGGCATATTATCTCCGACGTCTCCAAAATGAAGAAGCTGGGCTGGCAGCCACGAACCTCCATAGAGCAAGCTGCCAGGGAATACATCGATTGGGCAAGGAAACAACCGGAGGTCTCGGATTACTACGCTGCGGCTGAGAAAGTGATGAAGCAAGAAGGTGTGCTCAAAACTGTTAAGAGTTAGGGATTAGGTACTACACATCATGACGAAGGACATAGGACATAAAAATGATGAATCAAGAATATGTTGAGATTATAACAAAATATCTCTCCGAAGTTAGTGCCACTTTGGAGAAGCTTCCTGTGGAGGGAATCGCCCAGGTTGTTGAACTGCTTGGACAGACACGGGTGAACAGGAAAAGAGTCTATATTTTCGGCAATGGTGGCTCTGCTGCTACCGCCTCCCACTTTGCCTCTGACCTCTCGAAAGGCGCAATCTCCCATGGGAAGCCTAGAATGAAAGCCTTTGCCCTGACCGATAATGTCCCCCTTCTTTCCGCCTGGGCAAACGATACCGCCTACGAGAACATCTTTGCCGAACAATTGGAGAATTTTATCGAGGTGGGGGATATTGCTATTGGCATCAGTGGGAGTGGCAATTCTCAAAATGTGCTAAATGGTGTGAAGGTAGCAAAGGCTAAAGGCGCTACCACTATTGGCTTTATTGGCTTCGATGGAGGGAAACTCAAGGAACTTGTAGATATAGCCATAGTAGTGCCCAATCATAACATGGAACAAGTCGAGGATATCCACCTTCTTCTGGAACACGTTATCACCACCTGCTTGAGAAATTCGAGTCAGACTCATGACCCAGAACATAGAACTTAGAACAATGAACATCTTAGTTACTGGTGGAGTGGGTTATGTCGGGAGCATCGTTACTGAGGAACTTATGAATAAGGGTTACAGAGTCATTATCTTAGATAACCTTCAGCAAGGGCATAAAGAAGCCATTCTTCCTGAAGCTGAATTTGTCCTGGCTGATATTTGTGAAGCTCAGGCTCTCGAGGATGCCTTTCACCGATTTGAAATTGATGCTGTAATGCATATGGCAGCAGAGACAGTGGTGGAATATTCCATGACTGACCCCAAGAGATATTTCCACAATAACATTGTTGGTGGGATAAACCTCCTTGATGCTATGCTGAAGCACGGGGTTCGTAAATTCATTTTCTCATCCAGTGCTGCGGTTTATGGGGAGCCTCGAACCACGCCCATTGAAGAAGACCACCCTAAAATCCCTGTAAACAGCTACGGCGAGTCCAAGCTCATGTTTGAGAGCATCCTGGAATGGTATGGGAAAGCCTACGGGCTTAAACACATTTCCTTGAGATACTTCAATGCCGCTGGAGCAACCAAGCTTCTGGGTGAAGACCACCACCCGGAAACTCACCTCATCCCCAATGTGCTCAAAGCTGCTCTACCAGACAGTTCAAGGTTCAAAGTTCAAGGTTCTAAGTCAGGAAGTGAGGACATAAAACATAGAACGTTGAACATAGAACCAGTAAAGTTATTCGGCACGGATTATCCTACAAAGGATGGAAGCTGCGTTCGGGACTATGTTCATGTAATAGATATTGCTCAGGCACATATCCTGGCACTGGAACAGATTGAACAACTAAGCGGTAGGGCTTACAACCTGGGTAATGGAGAGGGTTACTCCGTGCTTGAGGTGGTAGAAGCAGCGAGAAAGGTCACCCATGCCGAAATCCCTGTCACAATCTCTCCCAGGCGAGCGGGAGACCCGGCAGTTCTGGTGGCAAGCTCACGCAGGGCTAAAGAGGAGCTTAAGTGGAGGCCAAAGTTCCCAGACCTTGAGGCTATAATTGAAAGCGCTTGGAAATGGATGAAGAAGCACCCGGAGGGGTATTGAGGCTTGAGCAGTTCGAAGTTCAAAGTTCAACGTTCGACGTTGAACATCGAGCATTAAACAATCATGGCTAAGATCGAACGGTTTGAAGATATAGAAGCTTGGAAATCAGCCAGGGAAATAGCACAGCAGGTCTACAGGGTAACTCGCTCCGGCGGTTTTGCCAGAGATTTTGGGTTGCGAGACCAAGTACAGCGCGCCGCGGTATCTATTATGGCTAACATTGCCGAGGGGTTTGATAGCGAGTCCAATAAGGAATTCATCAGATTCCTTGGTTACGCCCTCCGCTCTGCTACCGAAGTCCAATCCCACCTTTATGTTGCCTTGGATGAAAGCTATCTCGACCAGGAGAAGTTTGATATGTTGTTTGCGCTCACTACTAAATGCAAGAACTTGGTCAGCGGCTTCAGTCGTTACTTACGCTCTCATCCCAAAACGTCAAACCTCGAACATTGAACGTTGAACATTAAGCATTGAACAATGAAAGCCATGCTCTTGGCCGCTGGTGAGGGAACTCGACTCAGACCCCTTACGCTAGAAATGCCAAAGGTTCTCCTACCCATAGGTGGGCAGCCTTTGATTGAGTATCAGCTTTCCTGGCTTAAACATCACGGTATTCAACAAGTAGCTATAAATCTCTATCACCTGGGCAATAAGGTCAAGGATTTCCTTGGCGATGGCTCTCGCTTTGGGATGAAAACCTTTTACTCGACCGAAAAAAAATTATTAGGGACTGCAGGCGGCGTTAAACGGATGGAGCATTTCTTCCACAACACTTTTGTGGTAGTTTATGCTGATGTGCTTACCAATTTCAACCTATCAGCGATGGTCAAATTTCATCAAGAAAAGAAAGCTGCAGCCACTCTGGTCATTTTTGAGGCGCCAAATCCAACGGAAGTCGGGGTAGTGGAGATGAGTCCCGAAGGCCGAATCCTGAGCTTCGTAGAAAAACCCAAAGCAGCGAACCTAGAACGTAGAACATCGAACTTAGAACTCCAATCCCTCGCCAGCGGTGGGGTCTATGTCCTGGAAAAAGAAGTACTCAATTACATCCCGTCTGAGGGCTTCTCTGATTTCGCCTATGACATCTTCCCCAAGTTGCTAGAACTAACCATCCCTATTTATGGCTACGTCTTGAAGTCCCAGGACTATCTCATTGATATTGGCACCATTGAGAAATACAATCAAGCCAATAAGGACGTTCCAGGTTTGGGAGTTCTACGTTCTACATTAGACGGGCTCGACTTAGAACCATGAACATTGAACTTTGAACCATGAACCAAGCAGTCTTTCTCGATAGAGACGGCACCATCGCCAGGGATGTCCATTATTGCCGCAGACCGGAGGACTTTGAGCTCCTTCCCACTGTCCCCGAAGCCATAAAGCTTCTGAATGAAAATGGCTTCAAGGTTGTGGTAATCACCAACCAATCAGGAATTGCCCGAGGCTATTTTAGTGAGGAGACCCTGGCTCAGATTCACCAAAAGATGAAAGATGAACTGGCAAAATATGGCGCCCGGGTAGATGCCATCTACTATTGCCCTCATCATCCTGATGATGGTTGCCAGTGCCGCAAGCCGAAGACAGCCCTTTTCCTTAAAGCAGCACAAGAACATAACATTGCCCTAAAAAATTCTTATGTGGTCGGTGACCAACAAATGGATATAGATGCTGGCAAAGCCCTGGGATGCAAAACAGCTCTGGTAACCACTGGCCCCGAGCCCTCAGTCCCAAGTCCCAAGTCTCCAGTCCCTAGTCCCCAACCTCCCGACTACACTGCCCGAAGTCTCCTTGAAGCAGCCCGCTGGATAGTGCATAATAAGCGGCAACGCTAACATAGAACCTTGAACTTTGAACGTTGAACTTTGCCCATGAAAACAATCAGCATTGTAATGCCCGCCCGGAATGAGAGGGACGGAATTGAACAAACGATACGAGCTATCCCCAAAGACGAGCTGGAAAAGATGGGCTATGAAGTCCAAATTTTGGTGGTGGACAATGACTCAAACGACGGAACGGGGGAACTGGCGAAGAAAGCGGGAGCAGAGATTATTTTCGAGCCCAGACACGGATATGGAAGTGCATATAAAGCTGGCTTTGCTCACGCCACCGGCGATGTAATCGCTACCGCTGACGCTGATCTTACTTACCCTGTTGAACACATTCCCAGGCTGGTGGAAATCCTTGAGAGGGAAAACCTGGATTTCCTCACGACTGACCGCTTTCCCCTCATGGATAAAAATGCTATGTACTTTAAAAACAAGGTGGGGAATAGAATTTTGAGCCTGACGATGAGATTACTCTTTCGGCTTGATATAAAGGACTCGCAGTCAGGAATGTGGGTTTTCAAGACAAGCATTCTCAGCAAACTGAAGCTAACATCGAATACCCCTCTTTCCCAGGAGCTAAAAATCGAGGCCTGCCATTTTGCTAAGTGCCGCTGGAAGGAGGTTCTTATTCAATACCGACCTCGCTCAGGGAAAGCAAAATTGGGTGATTTGAGAGTCTTCCTCACTAATCTTCTTCATTTCATAAAGAAAAGGATTGTGCGATGAAGGTTGCGGATATTGGTTGCATGAGACAAGCTCAACGAACTGTGGAATCTATAACCTAGAGCCTTGCACGTTTAACTATGAACCAAACTCTATCAACTCAACAAAGTCAAGGAACTCAACCAACCGTCTCGGTAGTAATACCAACGTTAAATGGCGCTCAGATGCTTGAGAAGTGCCTAACTTCCATAAGGGCAAATAACACCAAACACGACTATGAGCTAATAATTGTCGATGCTGGTAGCACGGACGAGACTCTGGAGATAGCTAACAAATACGCTGATAAGGTACTGGTGGGACTTCCAAACAGAATGAACAGAAACATTGGCATCCAAAACGCTCAAGGAGAGATTATCTGCTTTACCGACAGTGACTGCGTCGTTCCTAATGATTGGATACATGAGTTGGTAGAGGGACTGCTGAGGTTGAATAGAAGAGATGCCACGATAGTCAGCATCGGCAGTGGTAATCTTCCTCTGCTGGAAAACCCTTCTTTGGAGGAACTTGCTATTGCTAAGACAATGAGGTCTCCGCTAGTCGCTTTTGGTGCACGGAACGTAACCGTTTACAAGCGGGAACACCAGGTTTTGCATAATCCAACAGTTAACTCTGCTTATTTCAAGTGGGCTATCGAGGAAGTGGGTGGTTTCAGAGAGGAATCATACAGCTATCCCGAGGAAATAGACCTAGATGCTAAATTGTATGAAAGGGGATACAAGGTATATTACATTTCTTCTCCCTTAGTGTTGCATAAACATCGGGGTACAGTAGAGGGCTTTTTTGCGCAAATGCGACACTACGGAAGATGCAGAATACGGGTAAATCGAGAACACCCTAAGATTTCGAAGTTTTATCACCTCGGTCCGCTTTTTCTATGTATCATGCTTTACTCTCCCTTGTTTTTTATACCTTTGGGTATGGCACTGGTCAATGCAGGATATGTAAGCCTGAAGGAGAGAAATCCGCGGCTTTTTGGGCCCATCTTTAGGCTCACACTGGGTTTCTACAAAAGTTATGGGGCTGGCGAGATGGAGGTATTGTTCACAAAAGGAAAGGTAGCGAAATAGGATGAGCACAAAATCTCTGAAAGTAGGTGTGGTTGGCTGTGGGTTCATCGCCCAGAATGCTCACATACCCACTTTATTGAAGTGCAAGAATACTGACTTAGTAGCACTTTGTGATAAAAACGAAGCTTTAGTAACGAATGTCACCAGAAAGTTCAAAATTAATAGGTATTATACTGATTTCGGAGAAATGCTGGATAGAGAAAAACTTGATGTGGTAGATATCTGCGCCTCGATAAATATGCACGCACCTTTAGCCATTCAGGCGATGGAAGCTGGCTGCCATGTTTTGACGGAAAAACCAATGGCACTTAATACTAAGGAAGCCGATGAAATGGTAAATGCTTCGAAGACAAATGGGGTAAAATTGAGTGTTATTCATCAACTCCTCTTCTTGCCTACAATAATGAAAATGAAATCACTTATAAATAAAGGGGCTATAGGGGATCTCGTGAGGGTAGAAATCGTCCAGAGTACGCCACCCTGGGATTACCCAGCCATCGCAGACCCAGACCATTGGTACCACAAATTACCCGGAGGGATACACGGTGATAATCTACCCCACCCAATATACTTGGCAAGGGCGTTCCTGGGCGACATAGACCCTATGGCAGTGTACCCTATTAAAGTGGGCGCCCTAAAACATCTACGTTTCGACGAGGTACAGATAGTCTTAAAAGGCAGGAGGGGAAATGGTACAATTATTTCGTCGTGCAATTACCCGAGCCTTTGGTTAATTAATATCTTCGGGACAAAAAAGAATTTGCATGCCAATCTCAATAATTCGTACGTAATCACATATGGGGGGAAAACTTATGCCGGAAGAGGAATCCCAAGCCTCTATGCCAGGGAAAATGTAAACCGAAGCTTCCAAATTATAAGTAATACCTTATCTATGAGTGTAAAGTTTATCCTGGGAAAACACCGCGGCCTTCCCACCGCTATTAACAAATTCATGGAATGTATTCAAAATGACGCAGAGCCACCCGTCACAGCCGAGGATGGGAGGGAGGTCGTGAGGATATTAGAAAAGATAACTACACAGCTCTAAACGTAAACTCGTGGAACAGGCGGCATTTGCTTTGAACCAATTGTTAACCTAAAGTATTGTTATCTTGGCGAATTCGTTGAAGAGTATAGCTAGTGAGAATGACCAAAAAACAGTTTTATTCCCTGGAATTAAGCTTAAGGAACAGCGAAAGATGTTAGCAGCCCTCAATCGCAAAATTACCCAGGCCATTGATGTAGTTCGCCTTTATCGAAACTGGCCCATGTGCTTCCTGTACTATCTTCGACTTCTTAGATATCCAGAAGTCACCTACGTTCTGCGTAATGGAATAAAGTTCACCGCTGGCACTAAAGACCTGACGCCCATAGATACAATCAACGAAGTTTGGTTACACCAAGTATATGCACACCTCAAAGGCGATATAGAAAGAGGCCACACTGTAGTGGATATAGGTGCTTACATTGGCAGTTTTTCCGTTTTTGCTGCAACGCGTGCAGAAGAGGTAAAAGTCTATTGCTATGAACCGTCAGCCGGAAACTTTCGTTTTTTGCTCAAGAATATAGAACTCAATAACCTGAAGAATGTCAAGGCATTTCAATTAGCTGTATCGGGACAAAGGGGCAAGGTGAGGCTCTATATCAATGAAAAACACAGCAGTATGCATTCCACAGTGAGAACGAAAGACAGTGTCAAAACGACAGATCCTTGCGTTGAGGTCAACTCTGTCACATTGGATGACATACTAGATCAGAACGAAATCGACGAGTGTAACTGGCTAAAAATGGACTGCGAGGGCGCTGAGTACGAGATTCTACTTGGCGCGTCGGAAAGGACCTTATCAAGAATCAGGAATATCTCTCTCGAATATCATCGGGTGGCAAATCGCCACATTAACAATTTGGAGGGGTTTCTTCACGATATGGGCTTTAATGTAGAGCGGGCAAAAAAGGCGCGTTATCTTTACGCAAGGCGAATTCATAAAAGCTCTGGACATTACCAGATAGGCGGAAGCTAAAGGTGCGAGGAGCCGTTTTGTCCAAAAATCATTAACTTAACCGACATGAAAATTGGAATTATCGTTGATGTTTGGGCTTTTCCATCTGGTGTCAAAACGTATGTGGATAATCTTGTTAAAAATATAGTAGAAACTCAAGACGAAATATATTTGATACACAGTGGAAAGGTCAAAGACATATCTCTGCCAGGAGCAAAGGAGATTGTGCTGCCCAGTTTCTATAAAGTGAGCGCTCCATCGACTTCCTTGTTTAATTTCCATCGCCCTGTGCTCCTTCGGAAGTACAAATTCGATATAATTCATTATACACATAATTATTTTCCTTTGACTTTCCGGGCATCAGGTTCAAGGAATGTTTGCACAATGTATGGTATAGCGCCGCTTTCGCATCCTCAATTTCACCCATTTTTGTCACGCTACACTTCCAGGGTTGGTGCATTTCTCGCTCGCAAGATGGACATGATTTTGACAGATAGCGAGTGGGCTAAGACACAGATCATCAAGTTCTGTAAAGTGCCCAGCAGCAGAGTCAGGGTTATCTATTTCGGGCTGGATGAGGATTTCAGACCTCCAAATAATAAAAATGAGGCTACAAGAGAACTAGAACTAAAGCTTGGCATTCAGCCCCCCTTCATTCTGCAAGTTAACGCTTATCGACCTATCAAGAATGCAGCTACTCTGGTAAGAGCATTTGGCAAGATTAAGAAAATGGGCATTGCTCATAAACTCATCTTGGTAGGGAAACCAACAGCGGATTTTAACAAGATAGCCCAATTGGTGAAGGGACTGGGTTTGGAGAACGAAGTAATGCTAATGGGATATGTCTCAAAGGACGATTTGATAAAGCTTTATGGTACAGCAGACCTCGTTGTCATCCCTTCCTTTAAGGAAAGTTTTTGTTTCCCCCTTTTGGAAGCACTGGCTTGCGGCTGCCCCACCATAGCCTCTAACGTAACAGCCTTACCAGAGATTGGTGGCGATGCTGTGGAATTCTTTGACCCTTACAACTGCGAGGACTTGGCAAGCAAAATGTATAGGGTAATTGCCACTGGCGAGCTAGGAGCCCATCTCAGCAGGAAGGGAGTAGAAAGAGCAAAGTCGTTCTCCTGGGAAAGGTGTGCCCAAGAACATCTGGCTGCTTATAAAGAGGTATCCCAGATAGCAGATTGAGGAGAAAAGGAGAAGGACGATTCAATATAAAAATCACATATGATAGGAAAAAATGAGGCAAGGCGAGGGAAGACCTAGCAAATCCTCCGCATAGTTATGCGCTTTTGGTATTGGCTCAAGATGCCCAGTGAAGGACAAGGAGTTAGGGATAAAATAGTACTCCTGCCTGGAGCAATTCTTCGCCTTTTTGGTTTTGCAATAGGTTTCTTTAAAATACCTTCTCTCCATGATGTTTTTCTCCATATATCAAAGCCTTACTTTGATGTGATGCTAGAAAACCGTGACGGCAAATTTTTTTGCAGAAAGGGAAAAGACGATGCCCATATCGTGGCTGAAGCATATGAGTATCCTCTTCAAAGATATTTCGAAGGAATAACACAGGGCACCTTTGTGGACGTCGGCTCGAATGTTGGAAAATATACCATAAAGGTTGTGAGGCAACTAGGCGATAACGGAAGAGTGATATCCATAGAGCCAGAAATCTCCAATTTTGAGATATTAAAGACCAATGTTGAGTTAAACAACTTATCAAATGCGACGTGTCTCAATGCAGCTTGCTGGCATAAAAACGAGAAACTCAAGCTCTATCTGGCCCCTGATTTCAAATCGGGAGGTCACTCTGTTACGAAGCGTATGTCTACGGATTGTGTTGAGATTAGCGCTTTAAAACTAGACAACATTTTGAAAGACCTCCAGATAGAGCATGTTGATTTCATAAAGACAGACGCTGAAGGAGCAGATGGTGAAGTTCTTCAAGGGGCTGAGGAAACTATAGCCAGGAATCCACGACTGAAAATCATTTTTGAGGCGTTAAGTGAAAATAACTTGGCAAAATGCCAAGAAGTGCTCCAAAGGCATGACTTCACAATTCTGCCAATCGTTAAGGGTAAATATTATGCTAGGAAAGGTACGTAAAGCTATATCCACAATATGAAACTGAAGAGATGGTCAATAATAACACTTGGGCTTATATTAACAATCGCGGTTGTCATACTTGTCTGGAACAAAGAACCGACTATCTATCCCTATCTTTTTGTCGCTGCTGCCCTGGCTAGCTTGTTAGCCTTTTCCATCATTGGGTACTGTAAGAGTTCTATCTAACCTTTGCGGTTTTGCCTTTCATTATTGTCAGCGGCTTTTTCGCGTTTTGGGGACACCAACATGTTCCCGTCTATTTGTACTCTGCTTCGTAAAGGCAAGGATGTAGAGAGCCAAGGTAGCCTATACATCCAGCTAACATAGCCACCACCGATAACGAGAATATCCATCAGGTCTCCATATCCTTTATTTTGGCTAACAAACTCAATGACCATTTACAGTAAAGAGTTGTTTAACCCATCTCGATAAGCTTGGCTTGAGTACTGTGATTCTACCGTATGAGTTTAACAACCGATGCTACACAAATCTCTGTTACGCATAAGCGAGTTTCCCTTTAGGCACTGGGATTTCTCTTCCAAGACTCTTAGCTGTTTCTATCCACTCTGAAATTGCAATCTTAGCATTGCGTATCGCTTCTTCATGATGTATCATCGCTGCCATTCCAGTCATCAGCGCTGCTGTCCCGGAGCCAACCGCCACCGCATACCTAGTTCCGATATACTCAGCAAAGGTCTTCTCGAATTCCCTGCCCTTGGTGCCCTCTGATATTCGCCCACTATCCAGAACCTCGTTTACGGCCCCCCTGTCCTCCCCCCCTATTTTGAAAGCGCCAACGAGGATTCTCCTCATACCCTTTCTCTCCAATAATTAAGCAGATCTTCCATCGTTATCTCAAAAGGTATCGTTGGCTCCCAACCGGTCTGCTTCTTAAACTTTGAACAGTCACCTTGCAGTACCTCGACATCAGAAGGTCTCATCCGAGAAGGGTCTTGCTTTATTTCAATCCGCTTGCTGGTCATAGATAGCAGTAAATCCAGCATCTCTCTTATTGTTCTTGCCTTCTCAGAGCAAATATTATATACCTCTCCAAACTCGCATTTCTCCAACGCCAAACGGTATGCTCCTACAATATCCCTGACATCGGAGAAGTCTCTTCGAGCATCGAGATTACCGACATAAATTATCGGCTCTTTCCCTTTTTCGATCTCGGCGATTTGCTTGGCAAAACTTGAGGTTACGAACACATCTCCCCTCTTCGGTCCAGTGTGATTGAAGGCACGGGTGACCACAATTTCTAAGCCATATGATTTGTAGTACTGATAGGACAGTTTATCCTGGGCCACCTTAGAGACTCCATAAGGGGAGAGGGGTCTTAAAGGATTCGTTTCCTTAATAGGCAGCTCATCAGGGTAAACCATCCCGTATTCCTCTGAACTACCGGCAACCTGAATTTTAGGCTCTGTATCTGATTTTCTAATCGCTTCAAATAGATGTACCGCCCCAATTACGTTCGTCTCCATGGTGTCCGCTGGAGCCCGCCAACTCATCGGAACAAACGATTGGGAAGCCAGGTGGAAAACGTAGTCTGGCCTTGACTCTGTAATCACCCTCTCTAATGAATGCGCGTCTCTCATGTCAGCATTAACTAGATGCAAGTCGTTTTTGATATGTTCTATGTTATCTAGCCTGCTCCTCCAGCGCACTGCTCCATACACCTCCATTCCCTCCTTCAATAGGTACTCTGCCAGGTGACTTCCTACGAAGCCCGTTATCCCAGTTATTAGTGCATTCTCCATGGATAGTTACCTCCGTTCAAGGATTAACGTGTTTTCTATTATAGCTGCATTATAGACATGAGGGTGCTCAAACGCAATAGGTTGCAAAAATGGGGACTCGTGGCTTTACAACAGAGCCTGAACACTACATAAAATGTGATAGAATACGACTATACTTCTTCTCCAAAGGTCAAGGCAACGCAAAGGCCGCTTCTCACCACCTGCTCAATGGTTTCACCAGCTTTGATTGCTGCCCCCGTCTCTCCTGTCTCCAATATCATGTACTTATTCCCAGAGTTAGTATGTTAAACCTACTTTAAATGATAAGAGGACCTGATAGCCAAAATGGCATAAATGCTAATGAGCCCCTGCGCTGCGATCTAAGCATAGCCAGCACCAATGACTATGCGAGCCATCATTCACATCACAGGCAGCCTAACACAGATGAAACAATATCGTAAGATTGCCACGCCCCGCTTGATAGTAAACATCTAACAGGGCTCGCAATGACACAAAGAAATGCTAGCTATATGGAAAGTCTGCGGGCAAGGATGTAGATAGCTACCACAGTCTGAGCGCCACCCCAAGCATAGCCGATGCCGATTATGCCAGTCACAGGCATAATTAGATAACTACCTAGAAGCGCACCCAGGACAATGAGTCCCCAGATTGCCACCAGTTCCTTTATCCTTCCACTTACCTGAAGTATGCCGGTATAGATATAACTAATTGCTAATGGCAGACTGGATAGGCTCAGAACCCACAGCAAGTGCAAAGCATTTAGCGAATAGCTTTGCCCGAAGGCAAGCAGCACCCACTTTCCCACCAAAATAAGCACGATGACCGCTGGAACTAACAACAGATAGGTGAATTTCAATGACTTGGTGACATTTTCCTTAAGTTTATCCTCAAAGTGAGAGCCCTCGGCGAACAATGACTGGGAAACTGCTAAAGGGATGGCAAAAAGCAAGGCAGCTATCATCCAGCCAATATAGAAGTAGGCATTTTGTTCCGCGCTAAGAATGTTGACCACCATCAGCGGCAAAATAAATGCTGGACAGGCCATAAATAGATTGGCCAAGTAGTTACCACCGGAATAGCGCCACATATCCTTCAATAAACTTAGCTTTAGGGTCGGCACCGGCTTGTAGGAATGCTGAACCCTGGGCAAAAACATGAAAATGGAAACAGCCAGAGCTACGGCCACAGCAATGCCCCAGGAGGCAACTATGCCAAAGGTACGAAAAAAAAGAACAAAAAGAACGGGCAAGGGAAGTCTGAGCACTGAAAAGATAATCCCTTTAGATAACACAAAGCCAGCTCTTCGCCGGGCTATAAAGGTAAAATTCACCAGGCTTGATAGCGTCCACAATATGGTAAAAACAATGAATGCTGCGGCGAAGATGGCATTTTTCGTAACGAAGGCTAATGCTGGAGACCAGAATCCCAGGCCAGCAAGAAAAATGCCCGCTACCACCAGGCTGATGATACCACTCAGGGTATAGCAGGAGTTTACCAATTCCTGTGGTTTGTCAGAGTGAGGAAGGAAACGAACAAGAGAGATATTCAAGCCAACCAGGCTTATGAGGGTAAGAAGGCATATAGCTGATATTATAGCGGAACTGAAGCCTACGTCAGCTTCGGTGTAGAATCGGGCAACTATCATCCAGAAGAAGAAGCCAAAAAGGGCCGTAAGGGCGGTGTTGAGCATCAGGTAAAAGGCATTGCTATAGAGAGGAATGGCGACAAACTGCTTCAGCTTTTCTCTCGAGGTGATTATACCTATGGCTTCAGCAACTACCTTAAATGGGGCAAGCTCGGACAACCTCATTCAGTGTACTCAAATATCTTCACCGGATACGGTGATGATGACGCATAAACCCGCTTATAATGCTCCATTTTTTTCAGCGGCACAGGGCTTTTGGACGCGTCCACACCTACTATTCTGTAATTCTCAGAAGCATGGCTTGCTACAAAATCTCTGGCTTCCTCATAGGTGGAAAAAGACCGTGAGCTGGTGATTTCTTTATACCTCATGCCCTGTCGATCAACCTGTTCCCTATACGAAATGACTATGGTGGCGTTTTCAGAAGGAGCTGCAGCTTCACCATTGAAGTTATACAGCCTGACAACGGTGGAGTTATAGTAAGAGGGATAAAACAGCCTGAACGGCTGCAATACCCCACCTTCCGCAGGCGCATAGTAGATGTCATAAAAATCGCTTTCACTTTTGCCGGCCCAGACTAGCATGGCGTAGAATTTATAGACGGGCATGGCATAATCAATCATCACATATTCTCCCCCCAATTCATCCATTATTTGATTAGCCGTGGTCTCGTTCTCGGAGGTAAGGTATTTGCCGACGATCGGGGCTGCAAGCGCCTGAAATGGACTGGCAATCGGTATGCGCCGCCCAACACGGGTTATCCAGTGTCCATAATCCCACCACGACATTATGCCATAGGCTGTCTCGGGATAATCATAATCCTCAAAGCCGTCGTCCGCTTTAGGAGGGAAATCATATAGCTGATAATAGTAATCAGGGTTACCAAAAGGCTCAGGGCTATTCTCCCTTAACCACACCAGCGCACTATACCAGTCAGCGTCAACCGCAACCGGTCCCCTGCTGGCACTTGCCTCCAGTTTCCCAAAGGAAAAGCCCTGTCCAGGGGATATATTGGGGAAGAAGACCAGGAAAAAGATAGCTATTCCAGCCCCAATTACCTTTATCCAGGTAGCCCTAGGCTGCAAGAATCTTCTTTCGCTTACTTTTTCCTTCGCCTTTTTCTTTTTCTTCTTCGTGGTATATGTTTTCACTATTTCCCCGGGCCTGGTTAGTAGTTTGCCCAACCCAGCGAAGTCCAGGGCTCTCCAGGAGAAATAACCGGTGAGCAAAGCCGCATTTACGGCAAAGTAGTACGAGTAGCGCCGCTGAGCTAACGTTGCCACCATTATTACCACGCACCATACCAGGAACAGTGTCTTATCGGCACTCCTTTCTTTAACAGCACGGTAAACGAGCAATCCCAACGCAACAAAGGCGATGAACAACGAAGTGGTGAAGTTAGACCATGCCATGGCAAAGTCGAGAGGTCGCGCCTCCTGGATAGTCAGGCCCCCAGCTACTCGTGGAGCAAAGATACGCAATTTGTCAAGCATTGAATGAAGCAGCGAAGGGTCAATCGCCCAGAAAATGAGAAGCCCAATGCCGGCAATTCCGAGCAACGCCAGGGGATAGTAAGCAGGTTTCAACGCCTTGCCCACCATTAATCGGGAGACGCCGCTTAATGCCAACGGAGCAATTATGGCGATTATCACAGAGGTCTGTATCACAGCTACTAGAGTTATTTTAGGTAAAAAAGGAATGGACATTATGGCAGCGATGGCAAAAGTCAATACACCGATGATGCAGAGATAGTCGGTTGATTTGTTTCTTAAATGGTCTACGATGAACTGAATTCCGAGATAAGCAAAGATGATGAGCAACAGCATCAGCGCACCCAGCCAGGTAGTAAAGAGAATACCAAGGAAAATACCGGCTAACAGGGTATAGATAAGAGGCTTCTTGATAACCGCCCAATCCCTGTTCATCAAGTGACCGAAGGACATTTCCTTTTCCCTGGCCCGTTTAATTGCCATAATCAAAAATAGAATGGTTGTTGTGCTAAATAGAACCTCAGCGACATGGTGGTCGGTGAAGCCGAGAAGGGAACGGCTCAGGAACTCGCTGGGCAATACAACCAGTATGGCAGCCGATATTGCGCCCACCCAGCGATTGAATAGCTTCTTGCCAATGAAATACACCGGGATAACTGTCAGCGCGCCGAGAACAGCGGGGGTAAAGGCACCGACTGTCTCTACCAGATGCTGGCTGGGATGCCCTAAGCCAATTATCCAGGCAGCGCCGCTGATGAGCCAGGTATAGAAAGGTGGCCATGGTACTATAAGGCCATGGGGATAATTGGAATAGGCATCAAACCAAATACGATGGGGAAAATGGTGAACCAGGTTATCCACCAATCTCATGTGATACCAAGGGTCAGCTCCCTTGAACCACACTGAGCCATCGGAAAAAACGCTGTCGTAGGGAAAATACACCCGAATAAATAATGCTATGCCACAGAGGGCAGCGACGATTATACCGGCGATAGCCGCCGGGGAAAGTTTAATCCGCCGTCCTTGAGGTCCTTTCCGCTCCCCACCAAAAAGCTTGCCCCACCATGCTTTAAATCGCTCACTCATCTAACTATTATCAGAAAAATTACCTTTTAGCTCGCTTCAGGCAATATAATACTATATCGCTGCCCAATAATAATAGAGAGTGAGCGCACGAAATGAGTTTATTCAGAGGGATAACACTCCCTATATAGTTACTCCAGTCACGAATAACCCCTCTGTCATTGCGAGCCCCTTTTTAATTGTCATTGCGGTGAGCCAAAGCCCTGAATGTAGTGAAGGGGAAACGTGCCAATCCTACCCCTCTGTCATTGCGAGCCCCTTTTTAATTGTCATTGCGAGCGAAGCGTGGCAATCCCGGCAGGGCGTGAGATTGCTTCGTCGCTACCGCTCCTCGCAATGACAGGGTGGTGTGTCATTGCGAGCCCCTTTTTAATTGTCATTGCGAGCGAAGCGTGGCAATCTCGGGAAAAGTGAAAAGGCAAAAGTCAAAATGCAAAATGACAGAGCAAAGTTCAAAAATGTAGTGCGAGGCTTTAGCCCCGTGCTGCACGACCCTGAAGGGTCGCACTACAAACTTTGGAGGTGAAGAATTTAACCTGGGGATTGCGGAGCTTGTTCCGACTAAAACGAAGAATCCCATCTAATTTGCTTCGTCGAGTTCCTTCACTCCGTTCGGCATTCCTGCAATGACGGAAACGGAAGTCGCCAATGAGAGCACGAAATTGAAAGAGATGACGATTGTGGTTATAATGTTTATGTTTGTGGTGGGCGTAGCCCAGTGGTTAAGGCGCCAGGTTGTGGCCCTGGAGATCGTGGGTTCAAATCCCACCGCTCACCCTTTTTAATTATGCGCCTATAGCTCAGCGGAACAGAGCACCGGTCTTCGGAACCGGGGGTCGTGGGTTCGAATCCCTCTAGGCGCGCCAGCTAAATCATCGGATTTTCCAACATCATCTGCCCGAGTTCTCTCTTCGAGCACTATATCAAACGACAAAGCCGCCGCTTCGCAAAGTCCTAGTATTACACACCCACAGGTCAACCGTTATGCCCTAAGAAGGCCCTGAGCTAGCTTGCTAACCTTTTTCTCAAAAAATCCCACTGTCTCAACGATTTCCAACCACCCAATTCGGAACTTCGCTCTTTCCCTTGCCATCCCAAGACCTCAAGAAAGGAGCTACAAATGAGGCCCAAGTGTCAGGTCATTGGCCAGCATCGTTCCCTTAAGCAGAGTTCCTGGAAATGCGTCTAAATAGTCTCCGCCACCAGGGCTGTTTGCCAGTAGTGAGTAATTTAACCTGACTTTCCAAGCTACGGATTCTCTCGGTGGCTGCCCCAAGTTGAGCAGCAAGCTGGACATTTTGCTGCTGCAACTCATGCAGTAAGCCTTGAAGGGTGTCCATGGTCTGTCCACGCTCTTTGTCCACGGTTTTTTCCTTGATTAGCTCAGGTGGTATTGTTGAGATCCTGAATTCTCCTCCATGATTTCCCTGGACAAACTCAGCATGAAGCTTGCCGCTCTTGATATACCGCCTGACTGTCCGGGTGGATATGCCCATTGAGTTGGCTGCCTTTGTTATTGTCAAACCTTGATTTGCCATAAGACTGGACAAGTCTATAGACAAAGCGATGTCTTTGTCAAGGGTGGTTAGCGGAGATTGTTTATTTGTCATTGCGAGGAGTAGTAGCGACGAATCAATCCCGAGAAAGGAAATTTCTAAATACCAAACAATATCAAATGTCCAAAATCCAAATTGCTGAAGACAGTTTTGAGCTTTGAGTTTAGATATTAGGATTTGTTTAGGATTTAATGCTTAGAGTTTAGGATTTACGCTCCAGATTGCCACGCTTTGCCCGCAATGACAGACGGAATTTACTAAACAATGTAATATAACAAATTCAGCCCATCTTCCGCAGCTCTTTATACAGTGTCTTACCTTCAGGGTTTTTGGGGAGCGAATCAAGAAACTGAACATACTTCGGTGTCTTAAAGCTGCTGATCTTCCCCTTGTAAAAATCGATTACTTCCTGCTCAGTAGCTTTCTCACCTGGCTTCAACACGATAAACGCCTTGAGTTCCTCACCATATTTCTGATCAGCAACGCCAACAACGGCTGCCTCAGAGACCTTGGGATGTTGATAGACAACTTCCTCAATCTCACTTGGGAAGATATTTTCCCCTGCCTTTATTATCATATTCTTCTTGCGCTCTACGATGAAGTAGTATCCATCTTCATCCATATAGCCCATATCTCCAGTGCGAAGCCAGCCGCCCTGCAATACTTCCTTAGTTTCCTCCGGCTTGTTCCAGTATCCCTGCATCACCACAGGTCCCCCCACCATTAGCTCCCCTACTTCGCCAACCTTGAGTGGTTTGACATTATCGTCGACCACTCTCATCTTACCACCCATTGGCTTACCTATGGAGCCCGGCTTATACGGTCTATCAAATGGGCAAGCGCAATTATTGGCTGTCGCCTCAGTTAATCCCCAACCCTGGTACACCTTGCCGGGGTATTTAGACTCGAAATCCTTTCTGGTATCCTCGGTTAATGGAGCAGACCCAGAAATCCAGAATTTCATTGAAGAGAGGTCGTATTTCTTTGATTCAGGATATATGTTCTGGTAGACGAACATAGTAGGCACCTGGGTTGTCAGCTTTACCTTATGTTTCTGTATCGCTTCAAAAATAAGGTCGGTGTCGAACCACCTGACCAATACCCATCTACTGCCGCCATAGAACATCGCGTTCATTGTTGCCATGCCGTAGGAATGAGAAAGGGGAAGCGAGCTTAACACCGTATCCCCGTGCATGAGTGGTCCCTTGAGAGTTTCAGTTTGCCCTTCAGCATTAGCATACAAAGCCCGGTGGGGGAGCATAACTCCCTTGGGTCTTCCCGTAGTTCCTGCAGTATAAAGCAGTGCTGCTAACTCCTCGTCAGCGGTATCCTCTATCTCCAATTTGTCTGCGCTTTTATCAACTACGTCCCGAAATAGCAATGTGTCCGGGGCCTCGTCAACTGAAATTACATGCTTTATACTCGGCGTTGCTGCTTTGCCACGGGAGACCTTTTCCATGAACTCTGTAGCACTTATTACCACAACAGGGGTCGAATCCTGGTAGATATATGCCGTCTCTTCAGCAGAGTAAAGGAAGCTGAGAGGGATAACCACAGCGCCAATTTTAAATATTCCTATAAAGCTGACCACAACCTCAGGACAATTGGGTAGCTGGATAACAACCCTATCACCTCTTTTTACACCGAGCTTCTTAAGTGCATTGCCAACCCTGTTTGACCAGCGGTCAACTTCAATATTGGAGTATTG
>Ga0307438_1000729_pt1 | contig 23480 bp, 25 predicted proteins | sample SalMarWE160110MG_FD_202144 | JGI IMG/M metagenome (GOLD analysis project Ga0307438, IMG submission 202144) | Salt marsh sediment microbial communities from the Plum Island Ecosystem LTER, Massachusetts, United States - WE1603-110 | ecosystem: Environmental > Aquatic > Marine > Intertidal zone >... | reverse complement strand
TGAGCCTAAAAAAGACAAAAAAAACCCTAAAGTAGCAAAAACTTAATACATTGATAATAAAAGGCTTAAATCAAAAACCAGCTTTTTTTCTTTTTCGCCCTTGACTTTTTTCGAAACGTTGTTATTTCAGTATTATAGACTTGAGGTTCTTTCGGAGAAAAGAACCTTTTTTTTATTAACAATATGAAAGTTTAACTAAAATCACAACCATTTTTTCCGTTTAAAATAAAATAACATTGATACGCCAACAATAATAATGACTCCCCATACAGAGAAATAACCCCACTGCCATCTAAGCTCGGGCATGAAAGAAAAATTCATGCCGTAAACACCGGCAATAAAAGTTAAAGGGATAAAAATCGAAGCAAACATGGTTAATACTTTCATAATCTCATTCATTTTATTACTTATGCTTGAAAGATAAGTATCGTGTAAGCCGGAAAGCATATCACGGAAAGTTTCCACAGTATCAATAACCTGAATTGTATGGTCGTAAATATCTCTAAAATATATAAGTACATTTTCCGAAATAAGCACGCTCTTTTCCCTGGCAAGAGAATTCACCACTTCTCTCAAAGGCCAGACAGATCTACGAAGTAATATCATATCTTTTTTTGATTTATGGATATTGTGTAAAGACTCCGGAGTTGTTTGCTCAACAATATCTTCTTCTAATTCTTCGATTCGGTCACCCATTCTTTCAAGCACAGAAAAATAGTTGTCCACCACTGCATCTATTAAACTGTAAAGAAGATAATCGCTTCTCATCTTTCTTATACGTCCCTTTGCTTTCTCTATTCTTTCTCTAACCGCATCAAAAACGTCTCCTTCTCTTTCCTGAAAAGAAATAACGAAATTTCTGCCCAGTATCAAACTCACCTGTTCAACCTCAAGTTCTTCACCTTTGTTATCATAATATATCATTTTTATTACAACAAATATGTGTTTATCAAAATCTTCTACTTTAGGACGTTGAGTTGTATTTCCTATATCTTCCATAACGAGAGGATGTAAGCCGAAGTATCCTCCTATATCCTCAATTATATCGGTATTGTGAACTCCATCGATATTTATCCAGGTAATCGAATCTTTATCCTTAAAGGGAAAACAATCTTCCGCCTTCACTCCTTCCCTTTTAATAAACTCGTTTTTATTATAATCGATTACTGAGATCCTAACCTCGGCAGTTTTTTCTTCCCCAATATAAACCACGGTACCGGGGCTAAGCCCTTTATTTTTAGAAATTGTTTTAAAAGATTTTGCCATATCATCCTCCTTACTCTTAATTTATAATCTACAATAAATTTTTTGAAAGTAAAGAGGTTTTTTTAATATAAAAAGCAGTCAAACATATATTGACTTGCTCTATAAAATTCGTATAATATTATTAAGAAGGGAAAATAAATGGAAGTGAAGGGAAGCGCAGTTGTTGTTCTGCCTAAATTCATAAAAAGTAATTTAGGTATAAAGAATCTTAATATTTGGCTTGAGTCACTCTCAGAGGAGGCAAAAAAAGAATATAAAAGTAAAGTCCTCATAACTTCATGGTTTCCCTTGAAAACAATATTTACTGAACCTACCAGAAAAATGTGTGACCTTTTTTACAAAAAAGATCCAAAAGGCGCATGGGAAGTAGGGCTATTTAGCGCCGAATACGCTCTCAAAGACTTTTATAAAGCTTATGGGAGGGTTACGACACCCGGTGCGTTAACAAAACGTGCTTCGCAGATTTTCTCTACTTAATATAAGCCAAGTTCAATAAGAATAGATGATATAAGTGAGAGAAAAACGATATTAAAAATAACCGAATTTTCTGAAATGGATATAATAGTGGAAATGAGAATTTTAGGCTGGATAGAAAAAACGCTTGAAATCTGCGAATACAGGAATGTCAATTTCAATGTAGTTAAGTCTTTATGTCGAGGTGATCCAGTGAGTGAAATTGATTTAACCTGGGACTAATTATCTTTAAGGGAACTAAATCAAAAAAACCCCCTATCTAAAAAAGCAAGGAAGGAGGTGATTGTTATATTATGAAATGGAATAGTCTTTGTTTAGTTATAATCTTTATGTCAATGTCGTGCAGTGTGTTCGATACAGGCGATTCCTTAGAGGAAAACGCTGACCTGAATTCGATTATTGTTATGTTTAATGAAGAGGGGGCAAATTTTTCTCCTCCTTTTTCGCCCGAGGTTATGGAATATTTGGTTAGTTTCGATGCGTACCCTCGAAGTTTCTATCTTACGGTGACAGCCGAGAATGGTGCGGCAACGATTCAAGTCAATGTAGAGCCTGTAGAGTCAGGAGAAGAGATTCAGGTTCATACGTCTCCACCGAATTTCGTCGTGAACATCGTAGTTACCTCGGAAAATGGTGAGAATTCCAAAACGTATGTTCTGAGTATTGTAGACAATGCGTAGCCATTGGGCGGCTAATAGTAATAATGCAGAGTATGACATACGAGGTTTTGGGATATATATTTACTTGTTATAAGGCACAGGTCACAAAAACAAAAAAATCTTGAATTAATCTTGTGAAATCTCGTGGTTAAGTTTTAAAGGTTTCAAGAAATTCAAAAATAGAATCACGTGGTACCAAAATAGTCAGGCTTTTCTCCTTATAAGAAAATTTGATTCCGTCTATGGTTGATACAAGTTTTTCTATTTGAGTTCTGTCCATAGTTTTTTGTATTTCGCAGGAGAAATATTTTATTCCTTCATCTACTTTTGTGATACAGGCGGCTTCGGCCAGAATTTTTATTTTTGCCCATTTTAATATTCGTTTTACATTTAACGGAATTTCCCCAAATCTGTCTTTTATTTCATTTTTTATTCTTTGAACTTCGGTAAGGGACCCGGCGGATGAAATTTTTCTGTATAATTCAATTCTCTCCTCTTCTTCAGAAATGTAGTTTTTGGGAATATAGAAAGAGCCCTGTAAGGAAACCTCCGCTTCCTGTTTCTCTATTATTTCTTCGCCCTTGGCTTTCTTGATTGTCTCATTTAATATTTTTAGATATAATTTATATCCAATGGTTGCTATATGGCCGTGTTGTTCCTTGCCTAAAATTTCACCGGCTCCCCTTATTTCCAAATCCTTAAGTGATATTTTAAAACCGGAGCCTAACTGGGAGTATGTTTTAATTGTCGATATTCTCTCTTTTGCTCTGCCCTTTAATCCCTTAGATACAATTAGATAGCAGAAGCCCTGTCTCAGTGAGTGCCCGACTCTACCCCTTAATTGGTGTAAATCTGCTAGGCCGAAATTTTCGGCTTTGTCGATTATTATAGTATTGACATTTGGCAAATCGAGGCCCGATTCTATTATGGCGGTTGAAAGTAAGAGGTCATATTCATGATTTAGAAAATCGGTCATTCTCTTTTCTAATTTTTCTGTCGATAGCTGACCGTGACCTACGACAATTCGTATCTCAGGAACGGTTTTTTCCAGTTTTGTTTTAACTGATTCTATACTGGAGACTCTATTGTGTACAAAAAAAACCTGTCCGCCTCTTTCTGTTTCTCTTAGTATAGCGTCTTTAATTTTTTTCTCATCCCAATGAATTACGTTTGTTACCACGCCTCTTCTTCCAAGGGGTGGAGTCTGTATGACGGAAAGGTCTCTTATTCCAAGCAGTGAAAACTGCAGCGTCCGGGGTATGGGAGTTGCACTCATTGAAAGAATATCAATATTGGTACGCAACTCTTTTATTTTTTCTTTCTGTTTGACTCCGAAGCGTTGTTCCTCATCGATTATCAGAACTCCTAGATCCTTGAAATCGGTTTTTTTGTTGAGGAGCATGTGTGTACCTATGACTATATCGCATTTGCCGGATTTTATTTTTTCCAGTATTTTTTTCTGTCTTTTTTTTGTAAATCTTGAAAGCAATTCAATATTTACGGGAAAATCCTTGAGCCTTTCTTTGAAAGTTCGGTAATGTTGTTCTGCAAGAAGAGTTGTTGGGGAGAGAACTGCCGACTGTTTGGATTCAATCGCAGCCTTAAACGCAGTACGAAGAGCAACTTCGGTTTTACCAAAACCGACTTCACCGCAGAGTAGTCTATCCATTGGTTTTTCTTTTTCCATATCATCATAAACTTTCTCTATGGCTTCTTCCTGGTCTGTTGTTTCCTGAAAGGGGAACGCCAGTTCCAGTTCTCTAATTAAAGAATTGTCCTTGGAGTAAGAGTATCCTTCGGCAACCCTTCTTTTTGCGTAAAGCAGAAGAAGACTCTGTGCATACTTCTCTAATTCCTTTTTTACTTTTCTCTTTTTTGTTTCCCATTTGTTTTTTGAAAGGTCTGAAAGCACCGGTTCCTTTTCTCCTCCGGATATATATTGAGTGAGCAAATTAGATTTTTCTACCGGAACGAGCACTCTGCTTCTGTTTTTATATTCAACAACCAGGCATTCCCTTTTTCTCCTGTCTATATCAACAATTTGAAGGCCTTCAAAACGGCCTATACCAAAATCTTCATGTACAATGTAATTTCCGCGACTAAATTCTCTTTCAACCCCTGCAGGAATTTCTTCTTTTTTTATTTTGTGTCTAGCACGTAGAGCTCCGAAAATGTCAGATTCAGTAAAAACTGCAATTTTTGCTTTGTCTATGATAAACCCTTTTGATAAGTAAATATCTAAATATTCGATTTCTGGAAATTCGATATCAAATAAATCACGAAGCCGGTGTATTTCACCGGGGGTGCCTGCGGCAATGAAGATACGATAATCTTTGAGAGCTTTTAACTCGCCTCTGAAATGTTCGAGATTCCTATGGAAAGAGAATGCAGGAGTAAACGGAATAGAAATTCCGGTGGAACTTAGTTTTACGTCCGCTTTGAAATCTTTTGTTTCTGACCCTATTTTGAAGAATTCTCCGAGTATTTCTCCTAAAGGTTTTTCCGTCCCTTTTTTAATCAATAATACTGCATTTTTTGTTCTTTCGATAGATAATTGATCGCTGGGGTTGAAAAATCTAAGGGATGCTATTGTTTCCCCTTCTAACTCGATCCTGAGAGGATTTTTGTTGTTTAAAGTCCAGATATCAACTATTCCTCCGCGATTTACGTATTCTCCTTCTTCATAAACACGATTTCTTCGGATTATGCCACCGTTTTCCAGAGAAAGAAGAAGATTTTCTAAAGAAATATTGCCCCCTATTTCGAGGTTGATGGATTTTTGTTCGGGTATTTCGAGGTTAAGGTTTCTTTCCTCGAGTATTAAAACATCAAAATCTTTTGATTCAACAACAGTCCCTATACGGTTTAAATTCTCTTCTGTTAAAAGAAAAACTTTGTCAAAGAAAAACTCTGCGTCCTGAGTAACTTTTAAGGGGTCCTCTTCAGTTAAGAGAACAAGAGGTGTTTTATCCTTAAAACCATAAGCTAAAAGAAGTTCTCCAGGATAGGGAGGAGGATTAAGAACCCTATTTTTATTTATTTCTTTTTTTAAAAATTCATATAAATCTTGTTTAATGTTCACAGAGAAAGGCCCAGAAAGCCTGAAAAACCTAGAAATGCAAGTCCCATAAGGGCGGCAATTACGAAAGAAATTGGAAGTCCTTTTAGAGGTTCCGGTATGGGAGCGTTTTCCAATCTTTCGCGAATTGAACCGATAAGGACTATTGCGAGGAGAAAACCTAAGCTACTGCTAATGGCGAAAACGATTCCTGACATGAGATTAAAATTATTATCGATATTCAAAAATGCAACGCCGAGGATTGCACAGTTAGTTGTGATAAGAGGTAGAAATATTCCGAGTGCAGAATAGAGCGCCGGTAATTGTTTTTTAAAGAAAAGTTCCAGGAACTGAACGAGAGAAGCGATTACAAGAATAAACACCACTGTTCGAAGATAAATCAGGTTTAACGGCATAAGAATATATTGATAAAGGAACCATGTTATTACTGTTGCAAGTGTCATTACGAATATAACACTTACTCCCATGGATGTGGCTGTTTTCATTTGTCTCGAGACGCCAAAGAAAGGACATAATCCTAAGAATTTCATTAACACTATGTTGTTGACCAGAAAAGCCGATAGGAATATTAAAAATAAATTATCCATTATTTTTTCCTCCAGTAGTTAAACAACCCCATAAGCAGTGCTATAGTAAGAAAACCACCCGGAGGTAAAATGAGTAGTATTGCTGATGATTCTGTAAAAGAGGTACCGAAAATTTTGAAACCGTCGAATACCCCTGGGATACTCATCCAAATTCCCTGTCCTAATATTTCTCTAATAGTTCCCATTATAAAAAGGACCAGGGTAAATCCGATCCCGGCGCCGAGTCCGTCCATAAAGGAAAGATGTACGGGATTTTTAAAGGCGAATCCTTCCGCTCTTCCGAGAATACCGCAGTTTACAACAATTAGAGGGACGAATACTCCCAACTGAGTGGAAAGGGGTGGCAGGTAAGCTTTTAATGTATAATCTATTATGGTCACAAACGATGCTATTATAATGATGAATATGGGAATTCTTAAATTGGTTGGTATGATTTTTCTTAAGGAAGAGATAAATAAATTAGAGAGTATAAAAACGAAAGTTGACGCTATCCCCATTCCAAGTCCGTTGTATGCCGAAGTGGTTACGGCTAGCGTGGGACAGAGCCCTATTGCCAGGACCAGTATTAAATTGTTTTTAATTATGCCGTCTATAAGAGTGCGTTTTATTTTTCTCTCCCTTTAATATATTTCGAATACCCGGTTTTTATTTCTTTTCGGATTTTTTCTGCAATTTCTTCAAACCCAGTGGTGAATTTCAGTTTTTCGATGTTTTTTATTAAAACATTTTTGAATTTTCTTTCTAAGTATTCCTTTAGATCTTCGCTCTCTTTGGAAGTATATTCCTTCTCGGTTTCTATATTCTCTATTAATATTGAAATGTTTTTAATCCTTTCGTTTTCAATTTGAGTGAGAACGCGAAAAACAAAAGAAGAATCTCTGGCAGTTGAAAGATATACGAAATCATTGGAAGTTTGCCATAGTTTATTAGGTATTAATTCTTTAAGTGCCGAATCAGTTGATTTTTCTAAAGAATCAAGATAAGTTTTCAAAAATTCTTTGGAGGTTTGCCCTGGTAACATTTCTATGTATTGTATTAAACCTTCTCTTACTGCATCTGTGGCAGCTCTGGAAGATATAGTCGCAGAAGTTACAGCATCAATTTTTCCTTGTTGTTTATCTTTTTTAAGGAAGACTTCATCTGCTGAGAGATTGTTAAATTGATTTAAAAAGGGTTCTTCGGCTATTTTCATTCCAAGCCCCGGTGTTTCCGAAAGTTCCTCTTTTGGTATTTTGACTCGTATTATCTTACCTGTTGAGTCGACTCCTACGATCGGTCTAATTGTACCGGAATATCCTTTTTTCCCGGACCTGAAAACAATACCTATATACTTTTCTTCTTTAAAGACTTTCCATAAAGTATCAGCTTTTATTTCTTCAAAGCGGACTGATTGATCGCCGAATACTTCGTTTAATGATTTCTTTAATGATTCTTCTCTGTATTTGGAAATTAAAGGAGCTGTTTGTTTGTATACGAATGAAAGAAGAAATGCCGAGGTTATACCGACTAAAAACAATACAGAAACTTCTCTGATTTTTTTCAACATCACTACCTCCCAAATATTGTTTTCTCGGATATTTTATCGAGAAGAGGTACGAACATATTCATAATCAAAATCGAATAGGAAACGCCTTCAGGATATCCCCCCCAGATTCTAATTAGGACACAAATTATTCCTCCGGCTATCCCGAATATCCATCTTCCTTTTACCGTTACAGGGGAGGTTACCATGTCAGTTGCCATAAAAAGTCCTCCAAGCATTACCCCTCCGGATAGTATATGAAATAGTGGAATTACAGGCGTTTTTCCTAAATAATATAAGATTGCAGAAAAAACAAAAACCGACCCGATGTATCCTAAGGAGATTTTCCAGTCTGCGTGTTTTCTGATGAAAAGGTATAAGGCACCAATTAAAAGAAGAAGTGCTGAGGTTTCTCCAATACAACCTCCTACTTTACCAAAGAAAAGAGCTTTAAGCATATAGGTTGAGTTTAATGATTGCGCTATTGATTCAGTAGGATTTACCTTAAGTAGAGTTAGTGGAGTTGCCTGAGCTATTCCATCAAGAGCCTGTGTCGGCAGTCCCGATAAAGTTCCCGAGGCAGGTGGTGCCCAATTTCCCGCCATTAAGCCTGGCCAGGAAGCTGTGAGAAACGCTCTTCCAGCGAGTGCAGGATTAAAGATATTGTAGCCGATTCCTCCGAATATCTGTTTTACAACTAAAATAGCGAAAGCGGATCCAACTAGGGGAATCCACCACGGAGATTTTGGGGATATATTGAAAGCCAGGAGTATTCCCGTTATAACAGCACTTCCGTCAAAAATACGAATTTCTCTTTTTGTTATTTTTTCAAAAGCATATTCACTCCCGACTGCCGAGAGTACAGAAATCAAGGTTAGAAGTATGACTCTTTCTCCGAATATGTGGATCGAATAAATGAAAGCAGGCATTAAAGCGGCTACTACACTCCACATTATTCTTTTAGTGCTGACTTTAGATGTTATATGAGGGGCTGGGCTTATACGTAACATTTTTTATTTTTTCTTTGTTATCCTGTTCTTGGCTATTTTAAACTGTTGTGTAAGAGGTATATTTGCAGGACAGACATAGGAACAACTGCCGCATTCCATGCAGGATAAAACCCCCATTTCTTTTGCTTTTTCTAATCTATTCATTTCGATGTGTTTGTATAACTCTGTTGGTAGCAATTTCATAGGGCAGCAGTCAACGCAAGCTCCGCATCTTATACAGGGAGTAGGTTCTTTTTCGAGACACTCTTTTTCATTTTGAACAACTATTCCCGAGGTTCCTTTTACAACGCAGGAATCTAATTGAGATTGAGCTATGCCCATAAGAGGCCCACCGTTTATAATTTTCGAAATTTTCCCAATAGGGCCTTCAGTAAGATTAATCAGATAATCGAAAGGAGTTCCAATGGGTACCAGAAAATTTGATTGATGTCTTACGCTGCCTGTAACTGTAACGACTCTTTCAAAAAGAGGTTTATCAAGATACACTGCTTCATAGATTGCATAGGATGTTCCTATATTTTGAACGTAAGCGCCTACGTCGAAGGGTAAGCCACCTTCTGGAACTTTCCTTCCCGTTATTGCATCGATTAGTTGCTTTTCTGATCCTTGAGGATATTTGGTTATGAGGGCTACGAAGTTAGCCCAGGGAAATAATGAAGCAGTGTTTTTCATGATTTCTAGTGCGTCGAGTTTGTTTGATTCAATTGCAATCCATACATTTTCCGGCTTTACAATTTTTTTTATAATATCGACGCCTTTCATAATTTCTTCAGGCCTTTCCATCATTAATCTGTAATCGGAAGTAAGATAAGGCTCGCACTCGATTCCATTTATTATCACGTCTTTAATTTTTTTGCTTGAAGGAATTTGTAATTTAAAATATGTCGGGAACGCAGCTCCTCCCATTCCTACTATTCCTTTGTCTTTTATAATACTAATAAGTTTTTGTTTTGTGAAATTTGTTCTTTTATTTTTTTGAGTTTTTTTAAAAGGTTCGCTGTTTTCTTTGTTTACTTTTATTTTTATTGCTTCTTTCTTACCTACCAGAGGATGTGGATGCATTAAAGTGCCCATATAGGTTCCGTTTACTGGAGAATGAAGAGGTACTGATAATTTACCTGAAGCTTTTGCGACTTTCTGTCCAATTTCAACTTCTTCTCCTTTTTCCAGGATCGGTTTAGACGGAATTCCGGTGTGCTGAGATAGAAAGAGATATATAAAATCTGGTGGAGCTATTCTTTTTATTTTGGCGTCTTTTGATTTTTCTTTGTAGTCGTGGAGGTGTATTCCGCCCTTAAACGTTAGGAGACTCAAATTTCATTTCCTTTGAAGTTGTTTTTACTGCTATTTTACTGCCAATCATTCCTAGAATTATTCCAAAAACTATAGTCCCTATTATTATGAAATTTTGAGGGAAGTAAAATTCAACGAAGAATTTTGAGGTTAATTGATAAATTAAATATAAAAGCCCTCCACTCATAGCTGCTGCCACACCCCCTTCTATTGCACCCGCAAGGATGAAAGGGGCGTGTATGGTTTTCTCTGTAGCTCCGACGAGTTTCATCACTTCTATAGTTCTCTTTCGGGCAATAACTGTAAGACGTATAGTGTTTGATACCACAAAAACCGAGGCGAAACTAATCACAATTCCCAGGAGTATGTCAAAAAGAAATAGAATTTTTACAACCCTGTCTAATTTGTTGATCCAGCTTTTTCCGTATTCTACAGCTATAAATTCGTCGAAAATATTAATTTTCTCCGATACTTCTTCTACCTTTTCAGGAGAAGTAAACCCGTCTTTTAATTTGATGCTGAAGGAAGGAGGCAAGGGATTTGTTTTTACCGCTTCTATTAAACTCGGAGCGTCTTTTATTTCTTCCTGAAATTTTTTTAACGCTTCTTCTTTACTTACGTACTCTACTTTCTCCACACCCACCATGGACATAAGCTTGCCTGCAAGTTCTTCTACTTGCTTTTCAGGCAAATTTTCCCTCAAAAAAGCGTTGATTTCGACCTTTTCTCTGGCAAGATTTATTATACCAAAAAGGTTAAAAGTACCCCAGAGGAAAGCTCCCAGCATAAAAAGAGAAAAAAACATTATACCTATGGCAATAAAGGTCATAACGCCATTTCTTCTGAGTCCTATTAAAGCTTCTCTTAAGGAAAACATTTTATTTTGTTGTTATTTGCCCCTGTTCAATATTTATGAATTTGCCCCCCATTTTTTTTGCAAGTTCTACATCGTGAGTAGCCATTAAAACAGCGGTTCCAGCAGTATTTACTTCCTGCAATAATTTTATTATTTCTTCGGAGCCTTCCGGATCAATATTCCCGGTAGGTTCGTCGGCAAGAAGAATAAATGGTTCTCTGACCAGTGCTCTTGCAATCGCTGTTTTTTGTTGTTCTCCACCCGAAAGGGTGTATGGAAAATCATTTCTTTTATGCGATAGTCCTACAAGAGTGAGCGCCTTCATAACTTTTTCTCGCATTTTTCTGCCTGACTGTCCCGTGACTTCAAGTGCGAATGCTGCATTCTCATAAACTGTTTTATCCTTTAACAATTTAAAGTCCTGGAAAATAATACCGATTCTTCTTCTTAAAAAAGGAATTTCTTCTTCTTTTATAGTTGAAGATAGAAACCCTGCCACAGCTACTTCGCCTTCGTCCGGAAAAATGTCCATGTAGATAAGACGTAAAAGAGTAGTTTTTCCTGAACCGGTTTGTCCCGTAAGGAATAGAAAATCACCTTTCGCTATTGAGAGATCGATGTTTTTTAGGGCATACCAGCCTTTCTTGAATCTTTTGCTAACGTTTCTTATTTCTATCATATCTTTTTGTTGCTTGTAAAATTATATGAACTCATTGTTTTGTCAAGGTGCGTTCTAAATCATGAAACACACGAAACAAACGAAAAAAATATTTATCACAGAGGACAAAGAGAACCAGCGTGGCAAAGCTGCTAAAATGTAAAATTACAAATAAAAGTTCAAAAATAAAATAAAAAAAAACTAACCAAACATCTAAAGTTGACTTCCTTATTTTGGGCAAAAAATATATTTACATTTTAATATGTAATTTTGATTTTTAATTTTTGATATTTTAATTTAGATAGAATCCCACAAAGAGCACAAATGTTTTTTTCTCGAAGCCTTGAGTCCTTGAACCCTCGAACCCTTTTCTTATAAAATACTCTCAAGTTCAATAAATTTCACTTTTCCATCTTTTTCGATAATCTCCCGGACTTCTTCCTTTGCGGAGAAATAAATTATTTGCCATCCTGATTCGGATAAATTTTTTAGCATGCCTATTAAAACTACAAGGCGGTTCTGACTTGCCTTAATAAAAGGATCGTCAAGGATGAAGAAGCCCTTTTCTCCTCCGAGCAATTTTTCCCCGAGAGCAAGTCTTATAGAAAAATACAACTGGTCGTAAGTCCCGCCTGAAAGTTTCCACGGGGGCAGTTTTGTACCGTCACTTCGCGTTACTTCGATTTTTTCCGTTTTTTCATTAAACTCGACATTTGTATAAAGCCCGTCTGTCATTTCAGAGAAGTATTTTGAAACGGGGCTTTCTTCTCCGAATTGTTCACCTATTTTTGTCTTTTCTTCATTTGCAATTTCTTCAAGAATTCCAAGCGAAACAATAGCATCTTCCTTCGCAATTTCTTTTCCGTTGATAAAAGTCTGGACTTTCTTTTTGATATTATCAAGATCGGTAGAACCATGACAGCGAAGGTCTTTTTCGCCCAGGATATTATTCGCTTTTTTCCCTATTTCTTTAAATTTCTCACTTAATATATTTAACTTACCCTCAGATTCGCCAAGTTTCTCCCTCGAGCTCGATATTTCTTTGCTTAAATAATCATACTCTTTCTCGTTGAACTCAACGTCTTTTGACTTTTCTTTAAAGGGTTTTAACTCCATGATTTTCTCTCTGTGATTTTCCTTGCCAAGGATTTCATCCAATACTCTTTCTTCTTTTTCTATTTCTCTTTCTATTTTTTCTTTCTTCGCTAATTTTTCACTGAATTCTTTTATGCTATCAACGAAGGTGGAAGATTCTATTTCTTGAATAATTTCAGTGTTCTTTTCTGTTTTCTCGTTAAGTTCGGGAATTATTTTTCCTCGTAGTTCCTTAATTCTGTTTTTTAGAGTCCCGGCCTCCACTTTTTTCATATTAATATCTCCCTCTCTTTCCCCGAAATTTAAAGAGAACTTTTCGACCCCACCTAAAAAATCTTCTATTCTTTCTCCCTTGATTCCTAATTCTGCCAGATCTATTCTCAATTCTTCGAAAATTTTTCTAAATAAAGCTTTACTCCTTTTGCTTTTCAACAGCAAAACCATAAAGACAAAGAAACAAGCTCCAAAAACACATGTTAAGATTGTAAAAACGGGAATTTGCTTAAGTATTAGCCCTAAAATTGAAATAGCAAGCATAACCGAAACAACAAGAAAACTTTGCTGGTTTACCAATGTGAAAGCGCTTTCCGATAAAGTTTCTATCTGTCTGTTTTTTAAGTCTGTTAGCCGGGATCTTAAAATATCTATCTTTTCTTTTTTGTTTTTTGTAATTTTAAATTCATTTTCCTTTTCCTTTAGCTCATCTTCTATAATTTTTATTCTACTTTCACTTTCCTTTAAAATTTTGTTTATCTCAATAAATTTTATTTCTGCCCTTTTGATTTCTCTTTCTGCATCTCTCCATTTGGTAAAGTCTTCGTCCGAAAAGGTCGCCAAATCTTCAAGAGCTTTTCTCCCGTCGTCTATTTTGTTGAGTGCGGAAGCTGCACTTTCGTAGACAACTCTTTTTCTCGCCTCTTCAAGCTTGCCCCGAAGAACTTCTTTTGTTTTTATTTTATCAAAGAGGCGAATCCATTCTCTCTCAAGTTCTTCAATTCGTTCTTCTTCTATTTCCCTTTTAAGAGATTCTATATCTTCTAAAAGGGTGTATGCATCTTCCATTCTTGCTTTAAGATGACCGTCTTCCTTCCTGTTAGAAAAATCTTCGCCGGGAGTCAGTTCAGAAATTTCTAAGATCTTTTGCCTTAAGTGGTTTATTCTGTCAGTTTGAAGCCCGGTTAAGCGGTTTGTAACCTCTGTGTAGAAAGAAGCTTCAGACTCTATGGAAAGGTCGCTATTTCTTATTATGAATATGTTTCGGCACTCCCCTGCAGTAACAGGAAAAATATCATCAAGATGAATTTTTCTGCCAAGTTTTTTTTCTTCTTCGGTCTCTATAATAGCATAACCGTCAACTTCCTGCTCTACCCTGTTAATATTCTTAAAATCTTTAACATTTTTCCCCAATAAAAGTTTTATTAGTGCTTCTAAAGTTAGTGTTTTGCCTGTTTCGTTAACGCCATAGATTAAATTGAAATCAGAAAGATATATTTTCCCTCTATCAGGAAGTGGTCCGTAATGGGTTATCCAAAATTCTTTAATTCTCATTCTTCACTCTCGAGCAAACTTTTAATTTTTGTTTTCTCGAAGGATCTAACTTTTCGAGTTTATTATTAAAAGCTTTAAACAATTCATCTTCTGCTAATTGTTTTATACCTCTTACCTTATTTTCGATTTCAAGGTTTTTATACTTATCTTCAAGTTCTTTAATTTTCTTATGGAAGTCTTCTTCCGTTTTTTCCGTATATCCCGTGAGAGAAAGTAAAATTTTAGCTTCTTTTGGTAACTTTTTTATTTTCTTTCTGATTTTTTTCTCGGGAGAGGTATTATCTTCCGGGTGGATTGAAACATTTATTTTTTTGTAGTAAGGAGAGTTTATTTTATATTGCGAAGGAGGATTTCCCACTTCAAATATATTAACCGACCTTTTTCCGGTTTCCTTTCTTGTTATTGAGATGGGAGATCCCGGATAAACGAAGAATCCCTCCGGGTCTAATTCGTAAGCTTGAAAATTTGTATGAAAATGACCCGCCAGAACATATTTTAAATTAAGATTGTCGAAAAACGATAGTCGTACACCCATATAGTTGATTTCTTCGTCGCCGAAATCAAAACCGGAGAAAGAATGGTCGAGAAGCTCTCCGTGAAAAAGAAGGATATTTGTTTTATTCTCAAGTGTAAGGTCTTTAATTTTACGCAAACTGTTTCTTACTTCGCCACTGGTAATATTCTTGAAAGGAAAGCCAAAGAACCTTAACTTTTCATACTCCAGAGGTTTTGTTAGGTCTCTTATTATATTTACTCTTTCTCCTAAGAAAGCATCCGTACCAAAAGCTTTTTCATCGTGATTTCCCGGAATAATAACAAATTCATATTCGACACTATTTAAAAGAGGTCTTATCTCAGGATAGAGTTTTGTGAAGCTCACTTCTTTGTCAAAAAAATCTCCAGATATGACAAAAAAGTCTATATTTTCTCTTGATCCAATTTTAATTAACGATTTCAGCGTTTTCCAGGAATCGTCCCTATATTCTCTTATGTGAATATCTGAAGTATGAAGGATTTTCATTTTACCAGAGTTTTTTAAGCCTAATCCCTTTATAATAATGAGTTAAGATTTTTTTATAACTATATCTCTCTTTAGCCATTTCCATAGCACCATACTGACACATACCAACACCATGCCCATAGCCTTTTCCGGAAACAATAATCTGGTTGCTCTTTACTTTTATTTGAAACATAAGTGATTTCAAAGAGCCTCTTTCGTCACTAAAAAGTCTTCTGATTTGATCTTTTTCAAGGTAAAATTTTCCGATATCTGTGTTTATTTCAATGATTCTTACTCTATTTGTTCTCGTTCTCTTTATAATTCTAATCCACTCAATCCTGTTAGGTGTTTTACCGAAGAAGTCTTGAATCTGTTTCTTTACAACCTCGAAAAATCCTTTCTTATCATACACTCTTTCCCAACGGTAATGAGGTGAAAACCTGCAGAAATCCTTTCTGTCCCATCCGGAGTCTCGAACCGAACGAAGATATGGTACTCTCTTTCCAACCCATATATTTTCGTTGTTTTCGGTGACCCCCCCACAGGTAGAAGAGTATTTGGCGTCTATAATTTTTCCGTTGTAAGTTCCAACAATTCCCCTAGTGGATTCAACAGCTTTGTTAATTATTTTATCAGTTCTACTCACTCCTCCGTAAACTTGATCCCATATTGTAGTGCTAATATCAAAAGGTTCATTCGGCTTTATGTGTGCCATAACAAAGGACCGCGCAGCAACCGCCTGAGCTTTTAACGCTTCTATCTGACTTTCGGGTAGGTTGCCCATCTCAAAAGGTATAACTCCTTTCAAATAATCTTCGATTTTAACATGATTAACTATTAGGATGTCGCCAAACTTACAAATTACTATGGTTCCCGGATAGATATTTCCATCGATTCTTATGAATCTTTTTGTGGACTCTACAGTAATAGGATATTCCGGATCCTTTATGCTTCCTTCGGGAGTAGTGATTTGCAGGGAAGGATGGAAAGACAAAGATATCCTGCCGGATACCGTACCATTTTTATCTCCCGTTTTTATTTTGAGTTTTGAATTAGATGTTAATTCGATACTCCCGGGATTCTTTTGCAATAATATCCGCACCGTAGGTTCTTCCTGTAATTTTCTTGTTGACATGACCATAGGGGCACAGGATGTTATAAATATCAATAAAATAAAAAAAATATTAACTTTTGATTTCATTTATCACCTTTTTTATTTCTTTATAATGTGTGCCTTTCCAGAAAACCCTACCGCACGCAGGGCACTTCTTGAAATCGTTGTGGATTTCAAAAACATAATCCGGAACAACATTTTTTACTTCCTCTTTTTCGACTTTTTCCGTTTCCGTGTTGCATACCGGACAACGAGAGAACGGAAGATTTATTTTTACTATATTTGTTATTTGTTTTAACTGATCTATCAGGGTTTCAGATTCAATAAGCACTAAATCGTCATATTTCTCTGACAGAATTTTAGATCTTGATAAAATTGTGCGCCCTTCCTTTCTGCTATGGTAAATTATGGTTTTACCATTTGTGTTTCTAAAATACGTTGTATCGAATCCCAATAATCTCATCCATTTTGCTAGCCGCCCCAGCATGAAATCGCATATGAACCTGGGACTTTTTCTAATAAAAACCTCCTGTTTCGCCTAAGAGACCTCCGACCATAGCTATTCCGAATATTATAAACCATATAACGCTTAAAGCCATTGATATTATAGTAAATATACCAGTAATGATAAAAAAGGTCTTAAGAGAGGTAAACATGTTTCCCAGAGATGCTACCTTTCCATCCGCAACTTCTCTACAACTGTTTGCAACTTTCAAAAGAATGATGCCAAGCCAAATGGGCAGCCATGCTATGATAATACCGAATATTGACAATGCATAAAGTACTCCGATTGCAATCGAAAATATTGCCAAAAACTTTATCCAACCGTTCATATCCTTAGAACTGGTGACGACTTTTTCTTCGATAGCACTATCCAATTCCATAAGACCTCCTTTTCGATATAATAGGAAAACTTGTCGATTAAGTCAAGTATTTTTCTTGCCCAAAGTGAGTAAACCACGAAACACACTAAATACACGAAATGGCACCACCCCTTTTTTATTTGTGTATAAAAAAACACACTAAAAAAACAAATTTTGAGGTGAGGAGGGAATGCGCGTTTATCCGTGAAAATCTGTGGCTATTATTGTCTTTTGACTCTTAAAAAACTGGCGTTTATTGCTACGATAACGGTGCTTAGAGACATAAGGATTGCACCTAAGGCAGGGGAAATGATTATTCCGTAGTTATATAAGACACCTGCGGCAAGAGGTATGGCAATTACATTGTAACCGGTAGCCCAGAAAAGATTCTGAACCATCTTTCGATATGTTGCTTTGCCGAAAAGAATAAGAGATAAAACATCTTTAGGATTGCTGTTAACAAGAATTATATCAGCGGTTTCCGCAGCAACGTCCGTTCCCGAACCGATGGCTATCCCCACATCTGCCTGGGCAAGAGCCGGAGCGTCGTTTATTCCGTCTCCGGTCATGGCAACCACTTCTCCCTTATCCTGAAGTTCTTTGATTTTATTCTGTTTTTCATGCGGCAAAACCTCTGCAAAAAACCCATCCAATTCAAGCTCATTTGCCACTTCTTTTGCCACCTCTTTATTGTCCCCGGTAAGCATCCAGCATTTTATCCCTTCTTTTTTCAGCTTCTTTATGGCAACATATGAATCTTCTCTTATTTTATCGGATAGCTCAATTAATCCTTTTAATTTATCATTGATCAAGATAAAAACCAACGTACCGCTTGCGCTTTTCACTGCTTCTTCTGGGATCTTAATATCATTCCTTTCCAGATAACTTTTGCTAACCAGCCGAACCTCTTTACCGTTGACCTTACCCTTTACTCCTTCTCCTTTTATAACTTCAAAGTTTTCGCTTTTCAGCGTATTCAACCCTAACTCTTTTGTTTTAGCTAAAATTCCTTTTGCTATAGAATGCTCGGAATTTACTTCAAGTGAAGAGGCTATTTGAATTATATTTTTTTTGTCATATTCGGAATCAAAAACTTCTAAGGAACTTACGCCGAATTTACCTTCCGTCAAAGTTCCGGTTTTATCGAATACCAGAGTGGTTATCTTTCTCGAGTTTTCAAACGCGGTTTTGTTTCTTATTAGAAGTCCGTTCTTTGCCGATATAGAGGTAGAGACGGTTCCCACAAGAGGTATGGCAAGACCAAGAGCGTGAGGACATGTTATTACCATAACGGTCGCCATTCTCTCAATTGCAAATGCGATTTCTTCCGCTTCAAACAACCAGAAAATCAGAGTTATTGTACCTGTTGTTATCGCGATAATAGTAAGCCACATAGCGGCTCTGTCTGCCAATCTCTGAGTTTTTGACTTGGAGCCCTGCGCCTGTTTAACAAGATTGATTACTTTATTCAAATAGGAATCTTCTCCTGTATCCACAACTTTTACCTTTATTACTGAGTCTCCGTTAACCGATCCGCCTACTACTTTATCGCCTTTTTTCTTTTTAACGGGTTTTGATTCTCCGGTAAGCATGGATTCGTCGAAATAACTGTTTCCTTCGGTAATAACACCATCCGCAGGAACTTTTTCTCCTGCTTTAATTAAAATAATATCTTCTTTCTTAAGCTCAGATATTTTTACATCTGATACATTATCCCTCTCCACTAAATGTGCTGTATCAGGCAATAACTGCGCGAGTTTTTCCAGTGCTCTTGAGGCACCCAGAACTGATTTCATTTCTATCCAGTGCCCAAGCAGCATAATATCGATTAGAGTTGCAAGTTCCCAGAAGAAATATTTACCCTTAAGGCCAAACACCACCGCGGCGCTGTAAACATAGGCCACAAAAATAGCCAGCGCGATAAGTGTCATCATTCCCGGTTGTTTTTCTTTTAGTTCATCGAAAAGACCTTTGAGAAAAGGCCAACCGCCAAAGAAGAAAACAAAACTTGACAATAAGAGCATTAAGTATTTGTCGCCCTTGAAAGTTAGCGTATAATTTAAAAAGTCCTGAATTAGAGGTGATAGGAGTAATATAGGGATTGTGACAATTATAGAAACAAAAAACCTCTTTTTAAAATCTTTAACCATATGCTTATGATGTTCTGTGTGGTCATGGTGCCCATGGTTTTCATGATGCTCGTGTTTCATCTCTTTTTTCTCGAGTTTCTTACCCTCTTTTTCTCCTTCAACTTCCTCGAGGGCAACATTGCACATTGTACATTTACCCGGCCTGTTGAATTCCATCCTGCAATGTGGGCATTTATATTTTTTCATAATTTAACTCACCTGAATTCTTCGTCTAATATTTTCATGTCTTCCGGCTCGAGCTTCCAGCCAAGGGCACCAAGGTTTTCTTTCAAATGTTCAGTATTTGTTGACTTTGGTATAGTAATAATATTTTTCTTAGATATAAGCCAGTTTATGGCGATTTGGCTAATTGTTTTGTTATATTTTTCAACAAGTTCTTCTAATAATTTATTTTTTTCTCGAAATAGGCTTCCTTTAACGAGAGGTTTCCAGGCTGTGATTATAATCTTGTTTTCCTGGCAGAAGGGTATTATTCCAGACTCAATATTTACGTTATACATACCACTGTGCCTTGTAAGCAGGTTATATTCTATCTGGTCGTTTACGATTTTATTTTCTGCGCAATCCTGCGCTTCTTTTAATTGTTCTACAGAGAAATTACTAACTCCGATAAATCTTATTTTCTGTTGTCCAAGTAAGGTATCCATTGCTTGCATCGTTTCTTTTATGGGAATTTTGGGGTTGGGTATATGGATGAGATATAAATCGATATAATCTGTTTTTAGTCTTTTAAGACTACCTTCTGCGGCTTTTATGCAATCTTTATATCGCAGGTGCTCCGGTAAGACCTTTGTCGTAATAAAAAGTGATTCTCTGTCAAAATCATTTATAGCAAGCCCTACTAATTCTTCACAGTGCCCGGCTCCGTACATTTCTGCTGTATCTATATGGGTATAACCCAATTCTATGGCTTTTTTTATTGCTGTAACACCCTTATTGTCTTTACTTGTATCTCTACTCATTCTTCCGCCTATTTCCCATGTCCCGAGACCTAATACAGGTATTTTTATGTTTCTGGTTAAGTTTTTGTACTCCATTATGTCTATTGTTAAGCTGTTATCTTCTTCTTCTCTTCCCGCCGCTGAACATACCTCCGATTGAAATGTTGAGGCCTATTATAAATCCAAGATTATAAGGCCACCCGGTATTGTTTATTTCATACAAACCAACATCATCTGTAAAAAGGCTTATAATAAAGGTTATTATGATTATTGCCCCGTGCCACACACCTGCAAAAAAGCCCGCCATATTCCCCGGGTTGATTTCAGGATCCCATTTTTCATTACCGGGAGCGCAATTAATAAAAACAAGTGCTAAAATTACTATTAATAGTAACAGGCAACTTTTCTTTTTCATCATAATTCCTCCTTTTAAATAGTAATTTATTTAACTAAAAATTTTTCAAAACTTCGAGGTAGTGAGCGAAGATTCCTGTACCTATAAAACTTGAAAGCATTAAAATCCCCAGTATAAAACTGCCAAAGATGAGGATGACAAATATTCCTTGTATAATAAAGTATATCTTTAAAGGATTAAGCATTCCTTTGCCCAGAGATTCGAAATTCCCTGAGGTAACTTCCCTTGAACCATTGGCTGCACGGTTCAGCAATAGCCCTTCCCATATTGTTACGGCTCCGTGGATTGCCCCAAAAATTGTCATAACCAGAAATGCACCCTGAATTATTTTTGCTATTCCCAGCAATTTTAACCACCCTCCCATATAACGGGTTTCACCTGTAATCTCTTCTGTATTAAGTTTTTTCCGAGCCATTACACCTCCTTACTTATTATTGATTACAGAGTAAGAAAAAGAATACAAATAGTCAAGAGGAAATATCTCCCCAACCCCCATTATGCCACTAAGCTATTAGCTTTTTGCGATAAAGACCTTTTTATACCCACAAATTATAAAAACTGTGAAAAATGACATAAAGAAAATAAAGTTTTTATTTTTTAGGCTAATAGCTAAAGGCCAAAAACCTGAACTATGTGTAACTTCAAATAACACAGATTTCTTTACTACTAACTGCTCCTACTATCTACTAAGGATTTTTTAATTTTACTTTTTACTTTTGGCGAATATCTTTTCCGTTCGTTTATCGAACAAAACCCATATAGAGTAAATCCCGACAGCGGTACCAACAGGAAAATTCAATAAGCCAAGAAACGATATGATTAAAACAAGAATTCTTGCCCACCCCTGAAATTTTAAAAGTCCTATTCCGCCAACAACTCCAGGGAGAGAAAAAACTATGAAGAACCAGGGAACAACTACTCCGACGATCTGGAGAACGCGCATTGCTTCTTCATCTACATCCGGAATTTGTGCTACTATGTTGAGTGCCGAGAATATAACGATTGCCATTATAATTCCTAATGCACTAAAAGCTAAGTGAATTATTCCTACTGCTTTTACATGACTTTCCATTTCCCCCTCCTTTATTTTTATAACTATAATTCTGCTTTTTCTATAAAAAAGCAAGAGGCTAAAGTTAAAATAACGCTAAATAAAAATGTTGCCATCATAGTCGCAATATTAAGACTAAAAGTCTCGGCTTCTCCGGCTAAAGTAAAACTCATAGAAACTTCCGGAAGATAGGTAAAGATTTTTCTTCCAAAATGCAAATAACGGCTATATATTACCAGGAGTCCGATGAGGCTGCCTGCAGTAATCCATCCCTGTGCTTTGGAAAAAATTCTGCCGAAAAGATATGAAAACATAGCAAAGGGAACAATAAGAAGGATTCTGAATGCCGTCAAAAACCATAATTTAGAAAAAGTTAACACGTCCACGCTAAATTGGTCGGTAAACCCCATCAGCATAAGATAAGGTATAAAGAAAACAAGAAATACATATAGGGAGATTTCTAATGCCAGAACTCCAACTTTACTTAAGACTATATTATAACCTCTTACCGGCAATGAAAGAAGAAGGAAGTTTGTATTTGAGTCCCATTCGTTCTTCCATATCAGAAAAGCTCTGACCAGAGCCATAAGAGGAAAAGCGGGAAGAGTGAAAAATATTACCATCATAGCCATAAATCCTTCAGTGGTCCTGGTTAAAGGCAAAAACAAAAAATTAACACCTAGAACAAATCCGCAAAAACCAATAATCCAGTTTTTCTCTCCAAGGAGTTCTTTTTTAAATAATTTACCCATAAATATCCTCCTTGAAGATCTGTTCCATCGATTTTCCGTATTCTTCTCTTAAGGTGTCGGATTCTCCATCGATAATAATATTGCCTTCTTTCATAAATATAGTTCTCTCGAAAAGCATTTCTGCGTCAGCTACAATGTGTGTGGAAAATATGAATGTTTGACGTTCCCGGTATGCTTTAAGTATGCCGGAGGTAATATTTGCTCTTGAGGCCGGGTCTATTCCGGATAGAGGTTCGTCGAGGAGAAATGTTTTCGCGTCCCGTGAAAGGGTCAAAACTAATTTTAGCTTCGCCCTTAACCCTTTGGATAAATGCGCGACATACCGGTGAGTGGGAAGTTCGAAAAAATCGATAAGATTTTTTTCTTTTTCTTTATTCCAGTCAGAAAAAAAACCCGAGTACCAGTTTATTAAATCCCGAGCTTTCATCCAGTGATAAGTAGAATCGTATTCGGGATAAAAGGCAGTTTTTGATTTTAACGCTACCCCCGGGGAACTTCCATCTATTTTTATTTCTCCCGAAGTTGGTCGACAATAACCAAAAATAAGTTTAAGAAGAGTTGTTTTTCCGCTGCCGTTTGGACCAACTAAACCAACAAAAGAACCATCTTCAATGTCTAAACTAATATTGTTTATAGCATATACTTCGTTGTACCTCTTTACAAGATTTTTAATTTTTATCATCTATCTTCCTCGCTAATTTTTTTATTTCTTTTTTGGATAATCCCATTGAAGATAAGTTTTCAACGAATTTTTCTACTTCCTCTTCAACCATTTTCTCTTTCAGTGTATTGCGAGCGCCCTTTTTAACCCATGTTCCTTTCCCAACCCAGCTTTCTACTACACCTTCCCCTTCCATTTCTCTGTAAGCTCTTGCTACAGTGTTGGGATTTACCCCTAACTCTTCCGCAAGAGCACGAACTGTAGGTACATCATCCTTTATCTCTCCGCGCGAAATTCTTTCCTTAATTTCTCGAACTATTTGTCTCCATATTGGCTTACTTTTATCAATTTTCATATTATTGTATCAATAATATAATACAATTTTAAAATTTGTCAAGGGCTAAATTAATTTTATTATTGACAAATATTATAAATCCTTTAAAATGTTGTTAGATGAATAAATTAAATCAGGATAAAAGAAATACT
>Ga0307438_1000725_pt1 | contig 23512 bp, 20 predicted proteins | sample SalMarWE160110MG_FD_202144 | JGI IMG/M metagenome (GOLD analysis project Ga0307438, IMG submission 202144) | Salt marsh sediment microbial communities from the Plum Island Ecosystem LTER, Massachusetts, United States - WE1603-110 | ecosystem: Environmental > Aquatic > Marine > Intertidal zone >... | reverse complement strand
AAGATATCTTAAATCCCGCACCGGCAGACGTTGGATTAGACTGAACATTTTGTGAGCGAGTCCGGCAGGAATGCCGGATTAACCGCTAGGTTGTTCGTCTTTGCCGAATCGAGTCCTACTCGGGGAGATGAGAACTATACGGGGGCATACCCCGAATCCTACGTGGTTCAGGATATGCTCTATCTATAAGAAGTGATTCGACCGATGAGAAAAATACTACATCCTGTATTCCTTATAATCTTAATGACCGCCATTCTGGCATCGACGAGCTGTGCCGCAACAACACAGGCAGAAACTACGGCACAAAAATTACCTTCTGGGGGCACGGATTCTGCGTCACATCCCTCCAAGCAAAAACTGGCTGAAGAACCGCAGCTTTGCCAGGGATACTATCAAAGCGAAGAGGCGGCCAAAGAACAGCTTGCGAGGTTTGCCGGCAGCTACCACAACCTGACTGAATGGCAGCAGCGGGCCAAAGGTATCCGTGAGGGGATACTTCGCGGAGCTGAGCTTTTGCCTCTGCCGGAGAAATGGCCGCTGAACCCAATCATCCATAGCAAGCGAAAATACAACGGCTACACGGTCGAAAACGCAGCGTTCGAAAGCCAGCCCGGGGTTTTTGTGACCGGAAGCTTATACCGACCTGCAACGGGCAAAGGGCCATTTGCCGCTATCCTTTGTCCCCACGGACACTTCCGCAGGCCTGATGACTATGGGCGGTTTCGACCAAATCAACAAAAACGCTGCGCGACACTGGCACGGATGGGAGCCGTAGTATTTTCCTATGATATGGTTGGCTGGGGGGACTGGTATAACGCTGGCTGGCGCCACAGAGGGCCGAAGCTTCTGAAATTGCAGCTTCTCAACAGCATCCGTGCAATAGACTTCCTCACCTCGCTTGAAGATGTTGACCCGAACCGCATCGGCGTAACAGGGGCATCCAGCGGGGGCACACAGGCATTTCTCGTTGCCGCGGTGGACGAGCGGATTTCAGTTTCGGTACCGGTCGTTATGGTCTCGGCGCACTTCTTCGGCGGCTGCGACTGCGAAAGCGGTATGCCCATCCACAAAAGCGCCACCCACGAAACAAACAACGCAGAGATTGCCGCATTAGCTGCACCCCGGCCGCTACTGCTCATCTCCTGCGGCAAAGACTGGACTAAAAACACGCCGGAAGTTGAATTTCCTTATATCAAAAATGTCTATCATCTCTACGACGCCGAGCATAACGTAGAGAATATCCATCTTCCCAATGAGGGTCACGATTACGGCCCTTCCAAGCGAATGGGCGCATACAGGTTTCTTGCCAAACATCTGGGGCTTTCGCTCGACAAAGTTACCAAGACGGACGGCTCGATTGATGAGGACTCTGTCGTTATTGAAGAACAGCAGGATATGCTTGTGTTCGATGCGAACCACCCAAGACCCGCAAACGCCGTCAATCCAAGGGCAAAGGAACTACCGTGGGATTAGCTTTTGTCTAATGTGGGCGTAAATTTGTGTTAGGGTTTTTCACTAAAAAATACTTTCAGAAGCCATAAAACAGGCAAGAAAGTGATTTCCTGACAAAGACATACAATTGTGGTTTCAGGATGAAGCCCGTATCGGCCAGCAAGGCACTATATCTCGGATATGGGCAGATACGGGAAGTTGCCCTCGTGCCATTCGCCAAACAAACTATCAGTGGACATATCTATTTGGCTCTGTCTGTCCGATTACCGGCGATAATCATGGTTGGCGTATGCCATACGCCAATACGCAGATCATGAATCTATATTTGAAAGATTTTGCAAAACAACTGGCCAATGATGTACATGCATTGCTGGTAATGGATGGTGCCGGCTGGCACAACTCAAAAGAACTTAAAAATACCGGCAAATGTTTCGATTTTACTTGTGCCTCCATATTCGCCTGAATTAAATCCTGCCGAGCTGATCTGGCGTCAATTGAGACAGAGAAAATTGAGTAACCGTCTATATCCAACAATAGACGACCTGGAGGTTGCTGTGGATGATGCTTGGTTGTGGATTTCAAGGCAACAAGATAAACTTTCAAATTTATGCTTGTTTGCCTGGATAAAATCGGCTCTTATTAACTAAATTTGATATGAAACCTCCGTTTAATTCTGTAAACATAAGGCAGAATTGGTAATATCTTGAATAAATATCTCCGTTGGGTTACAATATGTAATATGTGAAATATAAGGTTTAACCTAATAACAGGAATACGATAATGGCCAAGCAATCGGATAGTAAAAAAACTAAGGCGATTTGTAGTTTCTGCGGGCGGTCGTCGAGCAAGGATGATACGCTTATAGAGGGTCCGAACGGGGTCTTTATTTGTCCGGAATGTGTCGAGCTGTGCCATAATATCATTCGACAAAACCGCAAACGAATCGGCAGAGTAGGTCCTGGTCTCGATGAAATGCCCAGGCCCAGAGTAATAAAAGAATATCTGGACCAGTATGTAATCGGACAGGAGCATGCAAAAAAATATCTCTCGGTCGCGGTGCACAACCATTATAAACGACTTCTACACAGCGATAGTAACGACAGTGATATTGAGATAGACAAGTCCAATGTTCTGTTAATCGGCCCGACCGGCTGCGGTAAAACGCTGCTTGCCCGTACACTTGCCCGCAAATTGGAAGTGCCGTTCGCAATATGTGATGCAACCACCGTTACCGAGGCGGGCTACGTCGGCGAAGACGTTGAAAATTTTCTGCTTCGACTGCTGCAGGCCGCTGACTACGACATAGAAGCGGCACAGCGAGGTATCGTCTATGTCGATGAAATTGACAAAATTGGAAAGACATATCAAAATATTTCAATCACTCGTGACGTTTCAGGGGAGGGTGTGCAGCAGGCACTATTGAAGATGCTCGAAGGAACCATTGCCAACATACCGCCGCAGGGCGGAAGGAAACATCCGGAGCAATCCTACATACAAATGGATACCTCGCAGATACTGTTTATATGCGGTGGGACATTCGTGGGTCTGGAAAATATTGTCAAAAAACGCCTCGGCAAGAAGATGATAGGCTTCAATTCGGAACTTTCCGGTAAAACGGACAACAAAACCGAATACACCGATATAATTCGGCAGGTCATACCGGAAGATATCATTGAGTATGGGATGATACCTGAAATGGTGGGCCGGCTGCCCGTAATTACAACTCTTTCAGCCCTCGATGAAGATGCACTTATAGACATCCTGACAAAGCCAAAAAATGCGCTGGTCAAGCAGTATCAAAGATTTTTCGAGATGGAAAACGCAGAGCTTGAATTTACAGACGGTGCCTTACACGCGCTGGCGCAGAAAGCCCTCAAGCGCGATACCGGTGCCAGGGCGCTGCGTGCGATTGCTGAGGAGCTGATGGTTGACTTGATGTATCAGCTTCCGGAAGAGTCGAAGCCGGCAAAATATGTAATAACGCGCGCTATTGTTGAGGGCAAAGCCGACCTGTTCACGGCAAGACAAAATTTAAAAAAAGAATCAGCGTAAAGGATGCTCAATGGCTTAATGGATTATCAAAACCGCCCAAAAATAAAACACTAAATCGCATTTCCCATCAAATCATAAATGTTCACCATGTGGAAGAAGAGTAGAAATATCAATATCTTTTGTAAGTTTATTCCAACAGGCTATCCTAATCCTGTGGTTATTCTTGTAAGTTAGAACATCATATCGCCTGTATATATTAATCAACCTATTTACATTGGAGCTTATACCTCGTGGAGATACTATAATAGAAAATTCTGGTAGAACAACTTTTGAGTACCCAATAATTTGAGAGACATCTCTTAGGCTTATTGGCTTGATTTTACATTCGACAAATGCCAATAAACACTTTTCTTTATACCTAATTACGCCAGTAATATCAACCTTGATGACATAGGTTTCTGCTTCAGCAAAATAATTCCCTAATTTGTGTCGCCTAATAAATTCACAAAGGTTTTCTCTGGATGTGTCATATGATTTAATCATTGCTCTCGGATGTTTATGTTTCAAATAAGTATTAAGCCAAGCTGCCACATCTGGATACATTTCTTTTTCTGTACTATACGTTAGGGATTCCTGTGATTACTGGGGTGAATCGTCTTTTTTTGTATATTGAGCACAACCCAAATTTTTGCAAACCTGCCAATAGCTATCAAAATGCTTTCCTCTCAATTCATCCGGCAGCCTTTCTGCATTTTCTGATGGATGGTGAATTTTTCTCCTGGTAATTCGTTTTGGTGGAGTACACAATTTATCCTTCCGGTCTGGAAAGGCTGATTTATTATATCCTGCCATCTCGCTCAATATTTCATTCTTATGTTCTATCCTAAAACCTATTGGTTCAAAATGTTCTGCAAATATCTTTAATTGGTGCTCCCTTGACCAAGCAGTCTTTTTACCTGCGTTATATTCCTTTACGTTTCCATTTCTTGTATTTGGATGACCCCAATCTATCGTTTGCACAGGAATAAATAACGGTTCGCTCTGTAGCAAGGTACATAATTGTACAGGCATGTGCCAATTGGCATTATGAATCTCAAAATAAATTCTATGTCTTCCGTTTCTAAATGCATTACTAGCTCTGGCATGGCCTGTCACATCTGCAACACCCCTTATAAATTCTTTCTTTATTACTTCACTCGCAGAGAATATCTCGGGCGGAATACCAACATCCTTAAAGCTACGTTTATTATCACTAAATGCCATCATATTTCGCCATATCAGGTTGTTTTTATTTAAATCTATGACGATGTCAACGCTTGTATTGGATTCGATCTTTGCGGGTCGTTGGCCTACTCACTCTCCTATGCGGTTTACAATAGGATCTAAACTGAGAAGAATAACGTCTCTTTGCTTAAAAGTCTTCTTTATTCCTATAGCTCGCAAATTTTTATAAGGGAAACTTATTATGATCTGCTTTAGTGAACCTTCTTCTTTTAGAATACCTCTACCAACAATGAGGCCAAACAAATAAGCCATATCTTCGTCAACAAAAAAAGACATCAACTATCCTTTATTGTCAGCTTTTTATAAATTAGGATGTATTCGTGAACTTTGTTTACTACAAAAGAAAAAGGATAACCAAGGGGTCTCATGTTATTATATTCTTTCTGTCTATCCCAAATTATGGTGTCACATAAAGAGAAGTTAATTTTTTCCATCCGTTCAGTCAAATCTGAATGAAGTGGATAAAATCTTGATTTTTTCCGAATATCCATAACAATGACGATACAATATCGACCAATCTTAGTAACTTTATATACTTTCTCAAATACTCTTTGCAGTGAGTCTAGAAAATCATCGTAATTTTCCAAATTCCCAAAATCTCTTTTAGATTCGCTGTATTTGCGGATGGGCTTTCTGTCCGCAGTTCTTTTCCTATTCAATATGTCCCAATATGGTGGAGATGTGATCGTTAAGTCAATACAATTAGGTGCAAGATATTTATCTATATTCTCTGACGAATCGCTTATGATTTGATAGTCTCCATTTGTATGAAACATAGATTTGTACACATTATCCAATCTACTGTTTGACATGGCAATATAATGTTTATTAATTTCGAAACCAATAGCTTTAAGCCCTTTATTCTTGGCAGCTATGAGAGTAGTCCCGCTTCCCATAAAGGGATCCAGCACCACTTGGTCCGAAGTCCGAGTGAAAATATCAATTAGCCTATCGACCAACTGTATAGGAAACATTGCAGGATGTTTTAGCGATAACTCTTCTTTATTCTTTTGTACATCTCGCCAAATGCTCATGGAATACTGCAACCAATTACTACCACTTAAGTTATTTAAACGATCAGCCATCGCTCTTATTTGTTAGAAACCTTAACAAGATATAGTTTCTCAAAAACAGTTTTTCTGTCAGAATCATTCTGGTTAATGCTTCTATACCGCCGATGAACCTTAGTAAAAATATTTACTTTACCCTGACTCGATAGAATAGCTTTAACCTCATTTTCAGACATTAAACCCTCATCATTATAGCTCAAAAGGATATATTTTGTTCTGGCGTTTTTTATAAGTTCGTCAAATACCTTAAGGGCATAATTTTTCTGGCAATACTTTGATTTTTGACTATCGTAAGCCCTCATACCTGTTTTGCCATAAATTGTTGGTTTTTTCTTACCAAACCACCCCTCTGCGATCAATTCTAAGATAAAGTAATTAGCAGCATATTGCCTATTATTGTATGGTGGGTCCAAATATAAAATATCGGAGTAAATTTTCTTGATTAATTCATTTGCATCTTTCTTAAAAGCCCTGTTATGTGTTTTGCTTTTTGGTATCTTGGGAACGGATAGCTTAAGAGGTTTAAGCGCTCTTGGGTCCCAGTATTTCAGGTATGCAGCATAGTTGCCCGAGATGTTCGAAACATAAGGAACAGACTCAATAAGAGAGGCCAAAAGGACATAAAATTCGTCTTCTGTAATTATATTATCCTCTTTCCACTCTTGGATTTTTGTTCGGATACTATCAATCTTCATTGCATTTTCATCTGTGAAATACATTCTAGGAAAATCAAGATTTTTTGTACCTCCGGGACAATAGTTTCTGTAAATAAAGCCTTTTGCCGGCTTTAACCTATTGAGGAATTCTATAATGCTATGGATATTCTTGTGAGACCTGTTCATATTAGGGATAAAATTTCGCAATCCGCAAAAGGATGGATAATCATTTTTTTGGATATAAGCTCGAGCCAACGAATACGAGAGCTCAAGGAAGTCATTAGCATAAACAGTATAACCTTTTTCTTTGAAATGTCTTGCGACCGAGGTCGTTCCGGAAAATAAGTCACAAAAAATAGAACCATGGTTAATACCGGTTTTACTTACCACAGCACTCAAAAAGTTGAGCAATTTGCTTTTCCCGCCATAGTAACGCATATTAAACCACTTTAAAAAGAATGATGTTAAGATTATACTATTCTATAGATGTAGTTCTACTCTGAAATATTTATTCCACGACTTCCACCTGCGAGAAGCCCGGCTCCAGTAAGTTATAGACAAGTGTTACATCGCCATTGTGCAGTCTGATGCATCCTTGTGAGCCGGGAGTGCCAATTTCGTCGGGCTTTTTTGTACCGTGAATGGCAAAGCCGGTCCTGTCTTTGGCCTGTCCACTAATACCTTTCAGTCCTATCCATCTTGAACCCAAAGGATAGTCCGGATTTTCAGGATGATATGTTTTGCCGGTAATCGGGTCGGTCCATACCGGCTTAATCAGCTTGCCGCCCTGCTTGACAATCCAAAGCCCTGTAGGCGTCTCCATACCCGGCTTGCCCAGACCCACGGGGAAACTACGGACATAAGTATTCTGAAGATACAAATCCATCGTATAAGTCGAGCGAAATACCCTGGCGTGGAACGGGCCGTTGATGACCTTTATCGTTTCTCCCGCCTGCAGGGCTTCCGGACGCGAAATATTATTAATCTGCATTAAAATCTCATACGGCACCTTATGTTGCTTTCCGATTGCTCTAAGCTGGTCGCCCTGCTTGACCGTGTAACTGCCGCAAAGTTTGTCCTCGGGGAAAACAGACCTGCTGAACAGCCATTTATCAGCGAGTGCAGATAGCTGGTTTTTGACAAACTCCCGCTGTTGGCTGCTCATTGGCATTGGCAGCGCCTCGTTCAAAATGTTGCGGGCTTCTATAATCCTGCCCGTATTTTCGTTAATCAACGCCATAGCTTCGGCTATAAGCTCACCCACTTCGGGATTAGACTCGGCAGTTGGCTCGGGTATTGTCAGTAGATTTGGTTCCAATGGCAGCGCCGGTGGCTCAAACAGGGTTGCCTGATTTACTTCCGATACATTGACGTCATTTGGGGGGACAGGTGCCTGCTTTTTGTTTTTGCCGAACGGATTAAAACCATAGACGAAGACAATTACCGCAACGATAATAACCAAAGGTAAAATAATGTTCATTCGGTTTAGTCGCCGGCTTCTTCGCCTGCTCAGCGGATAACGCGCCATCTTATTCTCCTTTCCGATTGTTGATATATATTATTTCCTCATCCGTCACCAGAAAATCCACCGGTTCATCACCATCTGTTACTGGTAACGAGTCGAGCACCTGCTCAGAAAAAGCAAAGCCGCATCTGGATGCCTTAAGTTTCTTATTAGCGAAGAATCTGTCGTAGTATGAGCCGCCGCGACCGAGCCGGTTACCCTTTCTGTCGAATCCAAGCGCCGGCGCAATCACCAAATCAATCTCTTCGAACGGCACCGGCACGCCCGTTGTCGGATTCCTCAAGCCGTTGGCACTGGTCGAAAAACCTGTTTCCAGTGAATTTATCTGCACCGGTATCATATGTCTCTGCTGCCAGGAAATCTTCGGCACCGACACTGTTTTTCCGAGCTGCCAGGCGTGAAGTATCGGCTCGGTGGTGTCCACCTCATGCGGAAGAGACAGATACATCATTATTACTGATGCATTTTGAAATTGCTCTGTAGAGATTAAATTGCGGCAGGCCTTGCGGTTTTTTTCGCTTCTTTGCTGTTCGCTCATCTCGAGCAGACGGTTCTGCAGCTCGTGACGCAACTGACTCTTATCCATTCAGCTATCCTTTTTCCCAGTGTTCTTTTTGACCGATTTGCTATTTTGTATCAGGGATTGCAGCTTTTGTAAATAAAGCTTGATATTTTTTTCGTATCCGTTTTCTTTCGGTATATAGTATTTCTTCGCCGGCTCCGGAAGATACTCCTGCGGCACAAAACCATCTTTGAAATTGTGCGGATATTTATAATCGACACCGTAGCCGTATTTTTTCGCGGCTGGATAATGGCTGTCTTTCAGATGTTTTGGCACGGCTTTGACTGGCTCCTGTTTTACATCTGTCATCGCCTGCCAAACAGCAGAAGCAGCAGCATTTGATTTTGGTGCACAGGCAACATATATAGCTGCCTGCCCCAGCGCCAGTTGGGCTTCCGGCAATCCGATAAACTCAGATATCTGAACGGCTGCGGCAGCTAAAACCGTCGCCGTTGGGTCAGCATTTCCAACGTCTTCGGCTGCGCAAACGGCAATCCGGCGGGCTATAAAACGCGTATCCTCTCCGCCGGTGAGCATCCTCGCAAGCCAGTAAACAGTGGCATCAGGGTCGCTGCCTCGCATACTCTTTTGAAAAGCGCTGGCCAAATCGTAATGCGTATCGCCTGTGCCGTCATAGACAAACGTCTTTTGTTGTATCGACTCCTTCGCAACTTCCAGATTAAATTTTATTACGCTCGGTTTTTCTTTTCGAGCTGCCTGTGATAACACGCCTATTTCCAGAGCAGTCAGGGCTTTTCGTGCATCGCCATCACACATAAAGGCCAGATATTTTAATGCCTCTTCATCCGCCTCAATATGAAATTTACCAAGGCCCCGCTCGGTATCATCTATTGCTGTTTTGAGTAATTGCAAAACCTCTTCCTGACGGAGCAGTTCGAAGTTAAATACAGTGCTTCGGGAAATGAGCGGCGAATTGATTGAAAAGAAAGGATTTTCCGTGGTAACACCTATCAGGATTAAAACTCCTGCTTCGACATCATTCAACAGGACATCCTGCTGGGCCCGGTTAAAGCGATGAATTTCATCGATACAAAGCACAGTCCTTGCTGCGCTGGCTGCAAGTCGGTCTTGGGCGCTGTTGATTATCTGACGAATTTCTTTAACACTGGCTGCAGGCGCACTGAGATAGTAAAATTTGGCCTTTGTGTAATTTGCGATCACCGTTGCCAGTGAGGTTTTGCCGACTCCCGGTGGCCCGTAAAATATCAGACTACTGAGCTTGTCGGCCTGGAGCATTCTCGTCAGCAGCTTATCCGGCCCAAGAATGTGCTTTTGCCCGATAAACTCATCGAGTTTTTTCGGCCTCATCCGGGCTGCCAGAGGCACTGCCGATGCCATATTGGCCTCTTCGGTCTGGAAAAACAATTTATTATCGGTCTTACCCTCATTCATCAAGTATTATTATACGTAAGATATGTAAAACTGTCGAAAATTTATTTCGCAATATTTGCATATGATAAAAGGTGTGTAGCCGTTGCTCGGAGGGTTTCAATATATGGGTGGATGCTCCGATTTTCTGCATTTTCCTCCATAAAAATTCCCCGGGAGCATTTTCTTTCATTTGATTTGCTGCTTAATACCGATGAACTTGTAAGTTGCAAAAGGCGTTTTAAGCAGGGAGTTGGAAATTTTATTTCATTTTATATAGAGGTGTTCGTTAGGTTGAAATTTGTTAAGCAAGGGCGGATATGAAATTTTGATTAACGGATAAATACCGTTGTCGATTACACCGACCTTGCCTCCTCGTTTAGGTAAACGCTTAATCTGACGCAGGGCTGCAAGCGGTTTTGTATATATCAGTCTTTACTAAACAGCCCTGTTGACCATAAATTTTGCTGTTTCAATCAAAGCATCTTTAGCATCACTATCTTTCAAGTTAGATAATGCTGCAATCGCCCTTGCAATGAATTCTTGCGCCCGGCCTTGTGCATATTCTAGACTGCCGCGGGAATGAAGCATCTCTGTGAGGGTGGCCGTATTTTCTCCAGCGGCGCTTAACTTATTTTGAATTGCGTTTTTTTCATTCTCATTCGCAGCTCTTAGCAGGTGTATTAACGCCAGAGTCAATTTGTTTTTATCAGCATCACTGCCGAGTGTTTTTCCTGTTTTTCTTTCGTCGCCGATTATATCCAGTAAATCGTCTGTGATTTGAAATGCAATACCGGCATTTAAGCCGAAACGTCTGAGTGATTGAAGCTGCATTTCAGTGCCTTCTGCCAGAAGACCGCCAAGATAGCAGCAGCTGCCAAAAATGTAGGCGCTTTTTTCAGTGATTATGTCGGTGTATTGCGATTCGCCGAGCTGCCAGTTCCGGCTTTCGCTCACCTGTCTCAGTTCGCCTTCGCAGATTCGCCCGGCGGTAGCGGTAATTTCTTTTGCTATGCGCGGCTCTAAGCCGGCACACATCTTAAATACCCGGCTTAGCAAAAAATCGCCGAACAACACCGCTGCTTCGTTACCCCATAGATTATTTATTGTGGGTTGTCCACGGCGTCTTTGTCCATCATCTATGACGTCATCGTGCAGGAGCGTGGCATTATGAATCATCTCAAAAATTGCTGCAATATGAAGGTGCTCATCAGTGATTTCATTGACGGCGCTGCCTGAGAGCAGGACTAATCCGGGTCGGAGCATTTTTCCGCTGCAGGTGTTCATATATTCCAGCAACTGATTAATAATCCCTGTTTTTTCTGAGATGTTCAGTTGCTCTTTGATGAGTTTTTTTACTTTGCGTAACTGTCCGTCAATAAGCTTAAAAGCAGGGACATCATTCCGTTGAATGTCGCTGGATGTGCCTGCTCTTAAGCGCAGCAAATGGTCAATATATGCCGATGACTCCATTACTTTTGTGTATAGCGCTCACAGCAGATAAGAAGTTTGATATTTGCCCGGTGATAGCCAAGAGTCGAGGTTTGTGCCTGTACGGTAAACGCTATTTCTCCTTTCCGTGGATGTATTTGAAGAATTTTTTTCTTAGCTGTTTTGTAATTGGTCCGGGACTGCCGTCACCGATAACTCTGCCGTCTATCTCGATGATGCCGATAATTTCGGCAGCCGTGCCGGTAAGGAAGAGTTCATCACAGATATATAAATCAAATCTCGTAAGGTTCTTTTCAGTCACCTCGATTTTTTCTCCCTTGGCCAGTTTGATAACAAGAGCCCGTGTTATCCCGTCCAACGTTCCAGCTTCAATCGGTGGTGTGAAAATACAGGAGTCTTTCACAATGAAAACATTATCGCCTGTCGCTTCGGCAACGTATCCCTCATGGTTATACATAATTGCCTCTGGCACATCTTTGTCCAGCGCTTCGATCTTGGCCAGAATGTTATTGAGGTAGTTTAAGCTCTTAATCTGAGGTGGAAGTGTCAGCGGATGATTGCGCACTGTGGTTGCACTGATTACCTTCATCCCTTTTTCGTAAAGCTCTTCTGGGTAAAGCTGGATGCTGTCCGCTATGATAATCAATTTGCTGTTTTCGCAAATAAAAGGATTGATACCCAGAGTTCCCACTCCACGCGTGACCACAAGCCGAATATAACCGTCAACAATGTCATTTGCTTCAATGGTTTTTTCAATCGCATCGATAAGCTTTTGTTGGTTTATCGGAATTTCAAGACGAATCGCTTTCGCAGATTCATAAAGCCGTTTGATATGGGCCTGGAGCTCAAAAGTTGTGCCGTTGTAGATACGAATACCCTCGAAAACTCCGTCGCCATAAAGAAGACCATGGTCAAAGACAGATATTTTAGCATCTGCTTTGTCAACGAGTTTGTCATCGAGCCAGATTTTCAATGCCATAAAATCTCCCGTTAATAAGTATACAATATTGCACAGGACGCAGATTTGTCGGATTCTTATGCTATTGTGCTTTTATGCTCTATTTTACCATCAGCTAACGTTATAATTCTGCCGGCCCTTTCCGCGATTCTCTCATCGTGGGTTACCATTACAATTGTTTGTCCTGCCCGGTTTAACTTTTCAAAGATGTCTAAAATACCATTTCCTGTTGCAGAGTCAAGATTTCCTGTCGGCTCATCAGCCAGAAGTAATCTCGGCTCATTCATCAACGCCCTGCCGATAGCCACTCTCTGCCTCTCGCCGCCCGATAACTGATATGGCTTGTGGTTGGCTCTTTCGCCGAGTCCGAGCTGGTCGAGCAGCTCTTTTGCCCTGTTTTTGGCCCAGTTGCGGCATGCTAACCATCCGATTGTGCTCTTCATCGCCATCGCCGGCAGATAAACATTTTCCAACACATCTAATTCGTCCAATAAATGATAAAACTGAAAAACAAATCCCACCATTTTATTGCGGAACCTGTTTAATTCGCCGCTGCTGAACCGGCTTAGCTGCCGGCCCTGGAAGCTGACGATGCCTTTATCGGGCTTATCCAGCGCACCTAATATATGCAGGAGCGTGCTTTTTCCGCTGCCTGAGGCCCCGACTATTGCCACGAACTCGCCTTGTCCGACAGCCAGTTCGATGCCTTTGAGCACCTTAACCTCAGTCGCACCCATCTGATAAGATTTATAAAGTCCTTCAGCTTTCAACATAATACTGTTCTTACTCATAGCTGGCGCACCTGTAATGTTTCAACCGGTTTTAGTTTCGCCGCCTGCCAGCTTGGAACAAGCGCACCGACCAGGCAGGAAGCTATCGCCATGAGAATTATAACCGTCAGAACGCTTAATTCTACCCGATTGGGAATGTCACCTATAGCAAAAATTGTCCTGTCCCACAACTGGAATCCGAAATGTTTGAAAAGCCAGCCCTCTATCTTGTTTATATGCACCAGGAATCTCCATCCACCCACAGCACCTATGGCAGAGCCCAAAAGTCCCACCAAAAAGGCAAACGCCAAAAATAGCTGGATGATGTTGCTGTTCGAAACACCTATGCTTTTCAAAATACCTATGTCCTTGCTTTTATGGCTGATAATCATATAAAAGACAACAATAACAATAAAAACAGTCGTAATTCCCACAAGGCCAAACATCGCAATCATCATTGTCTGTTCCTTTTCCATTGCTGCGATGTGTGCCCGTCTGTAATCTTTCCATCCCTGCACAGTTACGGAATCAAGCAATTCTGTCTGGTTTTCCCCGGCCTTTTCTTGTTTGAAATTTTGCCATAGCGAAGCTGTCTTTTCACATCCGTCCCGTGGCTGGACATTCGGCTTGAACTTTATATGGATAGCATTAGCTCTTTTGACCGGACCGGCCATACCACAAAGTAACTGCGCCTGTTCGAACGGCAGATAAATCATCGAGCTGTCCACCTGTGCCAATCCGCTCTGCAGGGTGTCGCTGTAATAGAAAATTTGCGTGTTGACCAGGTCTGTTCCCGCTTTGGCCAGCGCACCCTTTGCAGTCAATGGAAAGCAGCTGATTGAAAGGGCTGTCTGGGACGGGCTGACTTCGTGATAATACCTGCTGTTCGCATCGCGCTCTATCGCCAGGTCAATTCCCAGAACACAACCCGCAAGATTCGGGTCATATATCGGCTCAAACGCCTTCGATACATTGTTTTTTCGGTAATACAGCATCTGCGCAAAAGTGGTAACTTTGTTGTGTCTAACCGGCTCTATGCCCATAATTTCGGCGGCAATATTTCGCTCTGTAGCAACCGGGTTTATCATTGCATAGCTCTTTATCACCGGCGAAGCTCCGTCAATAAAATCTTTTTCGTCCAGCTCTTTTATAAAGTCTTCATAATAAGGAAAGCCCACCAGTGATTCGGTGCCGACAACGCAGTCACCCACAAAGTTATGATTTTTCTGTTTGTATTCGCTTACCAGGCCAGTCATCACTGTCATCACTACTACGACGATAAACACGCAAAGCGCAACTGCCGCCACGGCAAAATATGTTATCCGCCGTTTTACCAAATACCTTGTTGCAAGAATAATCTTATACATAGCTCAGAAAATAAAGTAATTGGTTAAATGATAAATTCTATTACTAATTACCGGCTTATTCATATCGCAAAATCTCAACCGGCCTTGTTCTTGCTGCGACAATCGCCGGTATCAGCGCCCCGATTGCTGCGGCTGCAACAGCCAGCAATACAATCTGTAAAGCCGAGGGCCAGTTGACATCGTTTGGTATCCTGCTGAACATATACACACTGCTTTTCCACAGCTTCAAACCAAATATCACCCGTATCCACTGTTCAATTGTATTTATATTTTTTGTGATAATGTATCCCAGAGCGGTGCCCAGGGCTGCACCAATCACTCCCACAAAAACTCCAAAACCGACAAAGACAAAAATTACTGAGCTGCTTGCTGTCCCGCAGCTCTTTATTATTGCGATGTCTTTTCGCCGTGTCATCACAATCATATAGAATATGCAAAATATCAGCACGATTACACTGCAATCCACAACGCCGAATATCAGCAGCAAAACTCCCATTTGCTTTCGCAGTTCAGCGATATACCGGCTCTGCATCTGCCTTGCTGTCTCTATATTGGTATATTTTATAAGATACGGGGCCCATTCGAGCTGCTCTTCGGCGAAAACCTGCCACACGCCCCGAATCTGTGCAAGGGCATTATCTATTTGTATGCCGTCTGCGAGTTTAATTTGAATCTGGTCAACGAGCGGCTCCTGCTCGTTCGGATACAAAGCCCTTTGTAACTCTTCGAGCGGAAGATATACGAATCTTTTGTCGAGCTCATAGACTCCGGTCTCGACGATGTCTGTAATTATAAATTTTACAGTCCTTCTCTTAACCTGTGCTGTTGTGTTTTTGGACTCCTCGGTTTGTGATATTGCCGCCGTTGTAAGAACGGCATCCTGGCCAAATATGGCTTTAACGGCATTTTTATCATACTCATCGGTTTTTTCATCCGGCTCTGTTACCACGGCGATTCCTACAAATCCTCCGAATGTGGCAGAGGCCTGCTGATTGGGAACATCAAAGTTGGGCTCACCCGGCAGGTCTCTTTGTCGATGCAGGAACTGTTTGTAATTGGTTACTTTTGCCCGTCGCCCGGGCTCAATCCCCCAGATGTTCACTGCACGCACATTACCTTTGCCAAGATGTAAAAGCCCCTGGGCCGATAGTGTAGCGGTCGCAGCATCTACCGCCCCTGTCTGTTCCAGACGTTTAATAAACAAAGGGTATTTTGCGAATTTAATCGGTGCTGAAAGAACGACGTCGCCCATTGTCTCAACAGCGCTTTGTTCAAATGCTTTGATAAAACCGGTGAACAAGCTTGCAACGACGAACAGCAGCGATACGGACAGGGCAACTGCGGCGATACTCATATATACAATCTTTTTTTTACGCAGATACCGCAGCCATAAAAATAATTTCAGCATCCTTTACCCACTCAATTTATTTTAGCCACAGAGATAAACCACATAATTTTTTAGCCACAGAGGACACAGAGCACACAGAGAAATCAAACAAATTATATTATATCAGTGATAGTCAAATCCATTCAAACTTCAAATGGTCTGTTCTCTCAAAACCTGGTATCAACCTGCAGAACTCTATTGCAGAGAGTAACTTTCTGTCTAAAGGATTAATTGGGTTGGGATGAAGTAATCCATATACCCTGGGTGGATTTAGCCCAAAGGCACAAAGTAAAACGGCCGAAATCGGGTTGCGAGCGCATTCTATGGCTCCATCAGCTCTCTTTGAAAAGCGAAGAAATGCCGAATCACTCAAAGCCGTAGTTTGATAAGGAACACCTGCCGCACGCCCTTCTTGCACATTATCCATGGTTATCTGTGTGGTACCAGTCAGAATATTTTCAACAGCGCGTTTTCTAAAACAGTGAGCCCCTGCATGAGTATGCAAAGTCGCAACTGCAACGATACATGGCAAGTCCAGCCCGGCACATTGCTTGGTTTTTTTGCGAAGCTCGCCAAGAATATGTTTGGTCAAAAATCTATAAAACTGCGCGTCAACCTTCTCAGGATATGAAGGGGACAGAGTCGTTTTCTTAGTGGCTACATCTTGAGTTATACAGGTTACTTCGACATAGAATCTTTTATCGTCTTTGGTACATAAAAAATCAGGCCCGCCATGAGATAAATCCTCGTAAGGTCGGACATCAACATTGTGGTCTGATAGAAGTTTTCCGGTCTCGGCTTCGCAAATAGCCGCTTCTGGATTATTCTTGAGTAAATCCTCCCATTCCTTCAATCGCTGCTTGTCAAACTGCTGAAGCCACACTCGATGTCCTGCGATGACATCTGCATACGCAACTATTAAATCATCTGGTGTGTCCATTCCCATTTTTATCTCTGTGTCCTCTGTGGCTAAAAAAATACTTTTGACCTCTGTGGCTATCACAGAGCCACTCGTTTGATGCCATCGATAAGTCGTTTCTCACCAAAATTTACTATCAGCCCTCGTCTGAGGTTTGTCGCCTTCAGATAAGAGAGGGTCTGAGCCAATGCAACTTCAGGCATTTTAGACAGCGATTTTATTTCTACAACTACTTCATCCTCAACAAGGAGGTCGATTTTCTGTCCTTTGATAATTTTACCCTTGTAAATGATATCCGCTGGCACTTGTCTTTTATATTTTATCTCTTGAAGTTCAAATTCATAGCACAGAGCTTCTTCATAAATCGACTCAAGAAGCCCAGGGCCAAGGTCTCGATGAACTTCGATAGTTGCACCGATAATTTTTTCTGTCAATTCGTCTTGCATTAAAATTCTTTTTTATCTCTGTGTCCTCTGTGTCCTCTGTGGCTAAATAATTTTTATTTTCTCTGTGGCTGAATAAAAAGTTTTACCCTCTGTGGCTAAAGCATCGGTTTTAGAAGTGGAAACAGCACCACATCCCGAATGCTCGCGGCACCGGTCAGCACCATTACCAGCCGGTCGATTCCGATACCCAAGCCTCCTGCCGGCGGCATACCATATTTCAATGCCGTGATATAATCAGTATCCATCTTCGTCAGTGATTCTTCCTGGCCGCGCAACTGGGTAAGAAAATTCTCGTATTGCTCAGCCGGGTCGTTCAATTCGGTGTATGCATTGGCCAGCTCCATTTTGGCGACGAACAGCTCAAACCTCTCGGCCAGTTTGGGATTATCTTTTTTACGCCTGGCTAACGGACACAGTGCCGCCGGATAATCGAGCACAAATGTCGGAGCGATGAGGTTCTCCTCAACGGTCGCCTCAAATACCTCGTTGATAACCACCGCATCGTCCATATCCGCTTCTTCTATTTCCAGATGCCTTGCCTTTGTCCTTACGGATTCTATATCATCAATATCGCAGCCGCTATATTCCTTTAGCAGCTCCGCGTAACCGGCCCGCCGCCAGGGCCGGGTATAGTCAATTGTCATATCTGCAAAGTTAATCTGCTCCGCAGAGTGTTTTTCAGCGCACCTGAAGATAATCTCCTCGGTTAGGTCCATCATCACGTCGTAGTCGGCATAGGCTTGGTATATTTCAAGCATCGTGAATTCAGGGTTATGCCGTCTGCTGAGTCCCTCGTTGCGAAAATTCCGGTTTAGCTCAAAGACTTTTTCCATTCCGCCGACAAGTAATCTCTTTAGAAACAGCTCCGGTGAAATACGCAAAAATAAATCCAGATTGAGACTGTTGTGATGCGTTGTAAACGGTTTTGCAGCGGCACCTCCGGCTATCGTCTGCATCATCGGCGTCTCAACCTCCAGAAACCCCTTCGATTCGAGAAGCTGCCGAATAGTAGCGATGATTGCACTGCGTTGTAAAAAAAGTTCCATTACTTCAGGATTAGCCCACAGGTCCACGAATCTGTGTCTGTAACGCAGGTCGATGTCTGCAAGGCCGTGAAATTTCTCCGGCGGCTGACAAAGACATTTGCTTAAGATACAAAGCATATCTGCCCATATTGTAATCTCGCCGGTTTTGGTCTTGCCTAACTGGCCGGCGGTGCCTATTATGTCACCGAGTTCGAGCAGCTTGGCAAGCGGCCATCCTGATGCTTCCTCGCCCAGCAGCTTTTTGCTCAGCCCAACTTGGATAGTTCCGCTGCGGTCTCGCAGTGTTAAAAAGATGAGCTTGCCGATATCTCTCAATAATACAATTCTGCCGGCGCATTTGGCCCGTTGTGTCTCGTCGCCGTCTTTGAATCTATCTTTGACTGTAACTGTCGGCTCGGCACCGTCGAATCTCGTCCCGTATGGGTCGATGCCCGATTCCTTAATGGACAACAGCTTTTCCTGCCTTTGCCGTTCAAACCGGCTCTGTCGTTCTAAATTCTCCGCATCGCTCGGAGATGGGCCTTGCGAAGGGGCTTTTCCTTTATCGTTTGTGTTTGTCAAATCTGCAATCCTCAAAAGTTTTAATATCTGACAAAGCCAAAAATGTGCTCAGTATTAGAAATCCGTCTCCCGTCGCACGGGTCACGAGTGACGAACGACGAACCCGCCCCACGTCAGGCGGATAAAAACCGAAAGCCGAAACCACCGAATTTAAAGCTTCACAGTTTCCCGTTCTATGGTTTCTGCATTTTCCTGAATCAATTTGCTTTTAATAACCAAAACCCCGACCGCCAACTGTGGGTCAGCCGCCAGCGTTTCTTCGGCAGTATGTTTTTTCGTGTGGTTTTTGGTTTTGTCATGGCCGGCTCTGACCAGCACGTCGTTATCCCGCTGCACGTCTATCATTTTTTTAAGCTCATTGCTTCTCAATTCAACTTCGACATCCGGCCCGACTCCCCAGTCTTTTCTGCCCTGTTTTTTCATTGCCTCCTGGCTTTCGACTTTTTGGCCGGAAGGCAAATGATAATACGCCATCGTATATTTTAACTGGGCTCCTCCACCGGGATAGTGCGTTACTCCTTGGACGCTGCCTTTACCGTGAGTCCTTTCGCCCACTAAAGTTGCCCGGTTGTACTGCGGGTCTGCCAGGGCTCCACCGACAATCTCAGAGGCGCTGGCTGAGCCGTAATTCAGCAGTATAACGAAGGGGTAATTTGGATGCGTATTTTCCTCGTGTGCTGTCTCAAAGACTAATCCTCTGCCAAAGCCGCGTTCCGTTCTGACTATCGGGCCTTCTTTAATAAATTTGTCCACTACCGCAACTGCACTATCTAAGAGTCCGCCGGTATTGAATCGCAGGTCCAGAATCAATCCCTTTAATCCATCTGCCTCAAGCTCACCTAATATTTTTTCCAGGTCTGAAGAAGTTCTCTCAGTAAAGCTTGTGATGCGGACATACCCGATTTTGTTCCGGTCATCAATCGTGTACAGCCATTTGCCCTCTTCGGTCCTTTGCCAGCCCCGAATTGTCGTAACAGTTATTTTGGCCCTTGTTATTGTAATATCTTTGGTTTTTTCCTCACCGGGGCGTTTTATTGTCAATGTCACTTTGGTCCCCTTGGGGCCTGTAATTTTCTGGACCGCGCAGGTAAGAGACATATCCTTCGTTTCAATACCATCGACTTTTTCTATCACATCACCCGCATCAAGGCCGGAGTTGTATGCCGGTGTGTCGGTCAGCAGGCTTGCTACGGTCAACCACCCTTTTTGTTTTGTAATTTCTATGCCGATGCCTGTAAACTCATTAGTCATCGTCTTTTCAAAATTTTGCACCTGCTTTGGCCAGATCATAACCGTATAAGGGTCGAGCGTTGACAATGCTGCGTCCGCGAACTGTGCAACAAGCACAGACTCCGGCAGCTGGACAGTAGCAGAATTTAGAGCCAGCACCTTCTCAAAAATATCGATAAACTTGTCATTATCGAACTCTGTTGGCGATTGTTCGACTTCATCCCAAAGAATTGCTGCCAGAGCTGCTAACCAGGCCGAAAGTTTTTTACTGTCGGGTGGGGAAAAGGATTCCCTGAGAGTGTCGTCTGAAGATATACCAATAAAATCATTTGACAGCTGTGAAGATGATAATTTCAAAACCTCCCCAAGCAGCTGACAGCGCTTGACGGCCTTGATTGCTATTTGTCGATAGTCAATAATATCCACATAATTCACTTTCAGGTAATCAATCGCCCGGATAAACATATCTTTCTCGATGCCCCGGAAACGCTCAATGGAAGTCTCACAGGGGCTGTCCTGGAAAGATGCTACGATATTTGCCTTCTCAACAAGCTGGTCGGCATAATCCGAATATGCCTCATTGTCCGGTTCGATGGCCTGTAACCAGCTATAGCAGGTTATATATGCGTCAAGCCATTTGCCTTCAGATTCATATTTTGCTGCCCGGTCTATTGCTTTCTGAATAGTTTTCTTTACAAACGGATTCGACAGGAGCTCCTGCTTTTGCTGCTCATCTGCAAACTCGCATGCCTGGGCGATGGTTAAGAGCGCCTTTGGAATATCATTCGCGTCGCTCACAACGCTGATGTTATTTGCATCGTTTGCATCGCAGGATTCCAATTTGGTTTGTAACTTTTCCAGCTCGGCTAATTGCTCCTGATATGCAGCTTCACGGGCTGACTGTCTGCTTTTCTCTATCGCTTCATACTCGGAAATAATGTTTGTAAGCTGGGCGATAGCCGGGCTTTTGACCTGTCCGCTTTCTGCGAGAAATTCTCGGGCATTTGCGAACTTGCCTTTATATATTGCAGAGCAAATATTATCGATTTGTGCAACTGGTTCACCGGCAGCATCTATAGAAATGTCATTGGCTTCTACTGCTAGGGCTATCGGTGAAAAACCGAAAGCATAGAATAATAGAGCCAAACTTATAATGATATGAGTTTCGAATCTTGAAAAGCTTTTTTTCACTTGTCGCCTTAATCTTAATGCTTTATTGTGACTCCATTTTGAAATTTACTGGGAAACTCCTTATTTACAGGCACTCACCTGCCTTTCCGGCACACCCCAGGACGTGCAGCTTGTGCTTGACCATATCTTTGATAGCATCCCTGCCCGGGCCGAGATATTTGCGGGGGTCAAACTCGCTTGGTTTCTCGGCAAAGACCTGCCTGATTTTGGCCGTCAGTGCCAGCCGAAGGTCCGTATCGATATTAACCTTGCAGATTGCCATCTTTGACGCCTTGCTTACCGCTTCTTCCGGCACACCCATTGCGTTGGGCATATTGCCGCCGTATTTGTTAATAAGGTCAACGAATTCTTTTAGCACGCTGCTTGAGCCGTGCATAACCAGCGGAAATCCGGGCAGTTTATCTGCAATCTCTTGTATTACGTCGAAAGCCAGTGTCGGTTCGCTCTTGAATTTATAGGCACCGTGACTGGTTCCACAAGCCACAGCTAACGAGTCACAGCCGCTCTTTTCAACGAACTCTACCGCCTGGGCCGGATTGGTCAGATGTTTCCTGACATCATCGACCCCGACAACATCTTCTTCGATACCACCTAACTGGCCCAGTTCGGCTTCAACAACAACATCCCGCTGATGGGCATATTCGACTACCTTCCTGGTTACTGCGATATTCTCCTCAAACGGAAGATGTGAAGCGTCTATCATAACCGAAGTAAAGCCGTCGTCCACAAATTGCTTGCAGGTCTCGAAGCTATCGCCATGGTCTAAATTTGTTACTATCGGGATGTCCGGGTTTTCCTCAACGACCACATTGATAATCGCATTCAAATAGCTGATTTTCGCATATTTGCGTGCACCCCTGGACACCTGCAGAATAAGAGGTGCTTTTTCTTCCGCTGCGGCGTCTATAATGCCCTGTGTAATTTCCATATTGTTGACATTAAAAGCGCCAACCGCATAACCATTTTTATACGCCATTTCAAACATCTTTCTCGTATTAACCAATGCCATAATACTCTCCTTAAAGTTCTTAAGTTGGCTTTAGACCAAGAGCTTTTTTGCCGCCTGCGTCTGCATTGTTACTACAGTTAGGGACGAATTTTTTAAATGATAATCAATTGTTAATAGCCAGCCACACCGGCAAAGTTCGTATACCTTCTTGGTCCAAATGCCATTTCCGGCACGCCTTCGGGCCATATACTGAATATAATCGAACGGGTATCCAGCGACTCGTCGGCGCTATATGTTATGGACCAGAACATCCTGTGGTAGCGTCTTACGAGTGTTATATCGCTTCGTATATTTGCCCCGTAGTCGAAATCAAACTGCTGCGAGAAAATTAATGTGTATCTCGGGTCGAGCATATACGTAGCCGCAAAAGTAAACGCATTCGAGCCTTCTTCGTTCAAAATCTGGGTGCGTCTTAAGTATCTGCTGCCTATATAATAGCTTAAATTGGGCCAGCGCAGGTGCGAAAAACCGATATTGAATTGCTCCACCACACCGCTTTGCATGTCAAAATACATATCGGACAATACCGCAGTGGTATCGCTCATCCGCCAGATATAGTCTGCACCGAAATAATTGCGTCTTGGTCCGAACATCTCGAATCTTTGAAGCGATGGCGTAAGGTCGCCGTTAAAAATGCCGGGCGCCGAAAGCACACGCAGCGGCACAATTGGTCTATTCCAGATAAATCTGTCAGGACCGCTGGAACTGGCGCTTTCAGAGTCACCTACCCACGTAAATTCCGTGTCCAGCCGCATCCAGTCAACGGTCCGTGTTTTATCGCCCGTGCCTCTTTTGGTTTGCAGCCGCTGAGAAATACCTATGTTCAGTATATCACGCTGTTCAACTACAGAGTTGCTTTCTAAATAACCAACAGCCGTCAGGTAGGGCCTGATAACGTGCCGCAACTGGTTCAAATCCCAAAGTCGCGATTTGACGTCAGGGTAAACCTTCCAGTACGGTCGCGATGATAAACGCACCCCCGCTTCACCAATCCAGACACCATTCTCGCCGGGCCGGCCTGTGTAAGTACCGTCCACAAGCGACCTTCTGAAGCCGCTTCGGTCGTCATAGCCGAAAGTTCCTGCCAAAAACGGGACTACCTTAAAAGTATTCATCTGGAACGGCATATCAAGCTCGGTTCTATGTGATGCAAATGTGAACATACCCTCGTCTATCATTGTCGAATGTTTGCTGCCTATCCTTTGACGCAGTTGGCTGATTTGAGTATCGCTGTACACAGTAAACC
>Ga0307438_1000723_pt1 | contig 23598 bp, 18 predicted proteins | sample SalMarWE160110MG_FD_202144 | JGI IMG/M metagenome (GOLD analysis project Ga0307438, IMG submission 202144) | Salt marsh sediment microbial communities from the Plum Island Ecosystem LTER, Massachusetts, United States - WE1603-110 | ecosystem: Environmental > Aquatic > Marine > Intertidal zone >... | reverse complement strand
TGTGCTCTCCCACTGGGACAGGCAACAATTATTTTATCAGCACCTCTTCCCTCAGTTTCTTCTAACACCCCTTTCATGCTATCCTCCAGAGAAGGGTTGATTATCACATCGGGTTGAGTGAACTTTTCAATGAACTCTATTCTTTGCGGGGAAAGTTCTATAAGGATAATTTTGCCTGCTCCTTTTGCCCTGGCCAATTGCACATGAATGCATCCCAGGGGACCTCCTCCTACTACCACTACTGTGTCACCCAGGCTGATCTTGGAGAGCTCCTGCCCATTTATAGCACAGGCTAAAGGTTCGGCTAGGGCTGCTTCTTCAAGGGAAAGGTTTGATGGAATGGGATTCACACATCCATTATGGACAGCATCCTCGGGAATCAGCATAAATTCGGCAAAACCTCCATCATAGTGATAGCCTATGGCAGAAAGATTGAGGCACATACTCTGCATACCTCTTCTACAGTAAAAACATCTGCCACAGGGAATAGCCGGAGCTACGGCTACCCTTTCTCCGATTTTGTAGCCATTAACTTTACGGCCTAATTCCACAATTTCTCCTGCGAGTTCGTGCCCGGTAACCCTAGGAAATCTCATATGCTTGTGTCCATGATGGTAAACCTTTATATCGGTTCCACATATGCTGCAGGCTCTAACCCTGATAAGTATTTCCTCTGGTGAAGGATGGGGAGTGGGGACTTTCTTAATTTCTAAATCCTCAATTGCCTTTAAAACTGCGGCCTTCATTGATGACTCCTTTGTAAGTGGGTCTTTTTACCATAGCCAATTCTATAGTTCTGTCAAGCTTCAGCTCTCCTTTTACGATAAGATATCCCCTTATATAACTCTCCCCCTACTCGATTATTTTAATTTTCCTTCGGGGAAAAGAGCTTATCTTGCAGTTTCCTTAAGCTCAACAAGACACTTCTTTTTTCAAGCTCTATCTGGTGCCAAGTAATGTAATCACCTTTTTTTACATTGATTTTTAGCACTGCTCCCTCTGCCAGACCCAGGGGTAAAAGATTTTCTTTCTGGGCAACAGATGCCTTTTCAATGGAACCATAGATATCAAATTTTCCAATACCATCTATCCTCTCTCCTACTCTTAAATCCCTCTTGGCAACAGTAATTGCCTCTGCAACAGGTTTTCCTGAAGATACTAAAGTTGGTTCTTGGTAAATAACCGCTCTTGCTACAGAAAGAGGAACCTCTATACTGGCAAGATGATAGGGGCGATAGAGAAGGTAGTTAGGACCCTTGCCCATCCTAAGGTATTCAAGATCTTTTTTCAAACGTTTGTTCTCCGTAGTTACAACTACAAAAACTCCAGGTGCTATCCTGCCAAGAGCATAATCAACCACCTCCTCCTCATTGAGAATTCCTCCTTTTTCTTTTAAGGAAAAAATAGAGGTAAGTTTACTTAACTCACATCTTGGGCCATGCATCCCCCTTACATCAGGAACAAGACCTGTAGCATTAGCAACAGCGGTCATCTCGATCATAGTTTTACTACCATCAACAAATTCGGTCAGCATCTTAGGGTTCACCCCTTTTTTTAAGGCGATATCTTTCAGGTTCTCCGGTGTTGCTTCTTTATCAAGAGGGTTGTTTTTACCTTTTCCTGCTGCTACTATTTTAAACCCTAGGGATTTAGCAAAATCATAAAGTTCTTTGATGGCACCTGGTTCATCTCCTGCTCCTACCGAATAGACTACACCTGCATTTTTAGCGAGTTCGGCAAGAATGCAACCAACTGTAACATCGGTTTCTATATTCATCATTATGATGTTTTTTTTGTTCTTTATGGCCTTAAAAGCAACTTCTGCACCCACCCGGGGTATGCCAGTAGCCTCAACTATAGCATTTAGAGAAGGAAGGAGAGGAATAACCTGAGCTTTATTGGTTGCTACCCGCATCCCTTTCTCCAGTGCTCTGCTACACTCATCCGGATCATTTGATGAGCAAAAAATATCTTTCCGCAAAACCCCTATCTCCTCAAAAATGTTTATAGCCTTTTCCTTAATAATATCGGCAAGAGCTAAAACATCCATTCCCTTCATCCGAGAGATGACAGTTGCTACTCCTGCTCCCATCTGCCCTACTCCAACAATTCCCACCTTGATGATCTCATCTTTTTTCTCTAATTTAGCTAATTTCTGAGGTAAATTCAGCATTAATCTCTCCCCTTTTATTTTTGACTTTTCTTGCTTTCAGTCTGGCAGCCTGATAGGCTATCATAATAGACTGTAAAAGTATGTCAATTTAGTAATGAATTCTTGTTTCCCAAAAGATCCTCCTTGAGCTTTTTCAGGAAACCGGAATAAGATTTTGACAACCCGACTTCATATGCTATATTTATAACTATTCACGGATACTTGCGTGGTAGGATTTATCTGCCACCAAAGGGACGAGATGAAGGGGAGAAGTCTAGCAAGAATTGGTCTGATTTTTTATTTTTTTCTTCTTCTGGTTACTCCTGGTAGAGGGGAAAAGACTCAGCCCTTTGAACCGGGAGAGAAACTGACCTATAGGGTGAAATTATTTGGTCTTCCCGCGGGAGAGCAAACCCTGGAAATAAAAGATACGGTGAAGATAAACGGTTGTCTTACCTACTATCTTTTTTCAAGGGTGAGGACGACTAACCCTATTTCTCTGTTCTGGCATTTTGATCGTCAAATAGAAAGTTTTGTGGATGTAAAGACCCTCTATCCACTGCGGGTAACAATTCACTCTGAGGAGGGAAGTCGTATCAAAGATCGGGAAGTTGAGCTAGATCAGATTAAAGGTGTAGCTTTGATTAAGGATTGGAAGGGAGAGTTTAAGAGAGAGTTTTCACTTCCAGCTATGGATACAGTTTCCTTAATCTACTGGCTCAGAGCTCAGGATTTACGGGTGGGAAAATCTTTTTTACTTTCTTTGATTGAAGGTCGTAATCTAAGAAAGGTGGAGATAAAAGTACTTAAGAAGGAAAAAGTGACAACCTACAGCGGAAATTATTCAGCTTTCTTATGTTCGGAAGTGGCCTCGGATAAAGCCCAGGTGGAACTATGGATTTCTGATGATGGGAGACACCTTCCGGTGAAGTTTCAAGCACCCACATCTATAGGAACTTTAACTGCTTCTCTAACTAATGTAGAATCGGCTGACTAAAGAAGCTGATTAGCAGGCTATTTGCCGGGTCAATAAAGTTTGGCTTTAAGTCCGAGGGAGATTTTTTCCTTGCCCAGGGGATAGTTCCTCCAGAGATCATAATCATTTAATTCCAACTGAGCAAACAACTCTATGGCTTTGCCTATCTTTTTGGAGATTTTGAATCTTTCTATCCAGCCGCTATCAAGTTTCTCCTCGCTTGTTTCCTCGTAGTATCTTTTGCCTATGTATTTTGCTCCTAGCTCAACTGCCCAGCCGCTTCTTCTCCCTATGAGCCAAAGATCTCCCTCATTCTGGGGGTAGTGGGGAATTACCATAGTCTCGTCTTGGGCATTTTCTGCCTTTTGAAAGGTGTAAGAGAACCCCTGTTCAAATGTCTCACCGAAGTGAAGTAAAAAATTTAGACGTCCCCCCGAAACTTTCATCTCACGAATTTCCGGTCTGGCCAGGGAACTGATAGCGTTCCAATTCCAAATGGTATCTTTGCCCTCTTTGTAAAATCCCACCAGGGAAAGGTTTGCCAGAGGGGAGAGTTCATACTCCAGCTTAATTTCATAGTCCCAGATCTCCACTGGATCAAGATCCTCATTTGTTTCTACATAATCCTGGAGAAAATATAAATCCGAAAATCGAGCAAGGTAAAAATGCCTTTTTCCGCCTACGCCTAGCTGAAACCTAGGATTTATCTGGTAAGTTAGCTTAAGAGAGGGCATAAATTGAGAGCCTGATCCTGTTATTGCCTTCATTCCTCCCCCTAAACCGAGAGTTAGCTCCTTTATTCGTTTAAAAGTAATAGCATCATCCTCTAGCCAAAGGTAAGTCTGAGTTTTCTCGCTGAAGGAACTATGATCCACACTAACTCCAATATCTAAGGGGATTTTCTTTAGTCGCAGCTCTAATCCGGTTCCCAGAGCTATATCTTCCTGGTCAACTTCTGGATCTTTTACCACTGACCTGTTAGCCCAGCCGTCAATGGTAAAAATACTCGTTTTCCACTCTTGCCTGCGGTTTGCTCCTATTTCAATTTCGTTCTTATTTCTTTCCTGCTCATTGGGAAGATCGATCTTTTTCGCTTCTCTTTCTAAATTAAGTACCAGCGTTCTATTTGTCAGAGAACCCCAGATGAGCTCCGAGGCGATAGTTTCTTCGTGTTTTCCTAAATAAAGCTCTTCTGGCTCGTATTTCACCCAATGCGGAGTGAAAACGCTCCCTGCACTGAGATAGCCGGTAAATCTTTCCTTTTGCCTTCCATAATCTAGTTGGTATGAGAAGCTGTCATGGGGAGCCAAAGACACAGAAAGATTAAGGTAGGGAAGAGGTGACTCTTTCCTTAGACTGGGATAATAGACCTTTTTACCCCTGGGGATCTGGATGGAGGGTGGGGCTAGTCCCTTTTTTCCTCGATGCTCCATGAGGGGAAGAGCCTCTATTCTGGTATATCTAGCAGGTACATACCTGGCAGATGGTGAGACAAGCTCAGGGAGAACAAGAGCAACTGGACTGATTTTCTTTCTCGGTTTTAAAGGAGCTAGGGGGGCTCTCTCCATGACTTTTCTTTCTAAACCGGGAAAAGAAAGCGGATGATAATAGACCTTTTTACCCCAAGGGATCTGGATGGAGGGCGGGGCTAGTTCCTTTTTTCCCCGATACTCCATGAGGGGGAGAGCCTCTATTCTGGTATATCTAGCAGGTACATACCTGGCAGATGGTGAGACAAGCTCAGGGAGAACAAGAGCAACTGGACTGATTTTCTTTCTCGGTTTTAAAGGAGCTAGGGGGGCTCCTTCTATGACTTTTCTTTCTTTTCTTTCTAAACCGGGAAAAGAAAGCGGATGATAATAGACCTTTTTACCCCAAGGGATCTGGATGGAGGGCGGGGCTAGTTCCTTTTTCCCCCGATGCTCCATGAGGGGAAGAGCCTTCGCCCTTATTATCTCCAAATAAGACCTATCCGTTCCCTTAACTATGACAGTAGGGAGCTTCGTAGGAAGTGGCTCCTCTTTCAATGGTGGCTCTTGTGCCTGAAGAGGGTGCGAAAAGAGAATTAAGTAGGTAAATACAAACAGCAATATTGTTTTTGTCATTTTTTTCTCCTTATCTACCTTCCAGTTGCCTTAGCCTTTCTTGGGCATCATTTCGGTATTCTTCCTTAAGAGACTCCACTTGCAGGATCTTTTGGTAAGTTTTTTTCGCTTCCTCGAACTTGCCCAAGGCTTCGTAACAACGTCCCACACGGAATTGAGCCTTAACTCCCCATTCTTTATACTGGGGATAAAGAATGGGAACTCGAAGGTATTCCACTATAGCTTTATCGAATTTTTTCTCATTAAACCAGCAATCTCCCATTCTAAACTGGGCCTCTACTGCTAATTGACTTTCTTCAGTAGTTTTGACTACGTAAGAGTAGCTTTGGCGTGCCTGGGCAAATTTTTCCCTTTCGAAAAGGGAATTGGCGAGTTTTAGGTGAGCCAGAGAAGCCAAACCATGTTCGGGAAATCGCTCGATAAATTTTTCCAGAATTTCTCCCTGCTTTTCCCAATTACCCAGATTTTCCCAGCAGAGGGCACTTTCATAAAGGGAGTTGAGGATGATCTCTTTCTCTTTGGTCACCTGGAGAGCCTGGCCGTAAGAGTCGATAGCCTCTCTAAATTTTTTCTGTTTGAATAAAGATTCTCCCAATTGGTAAAAAACTTCTCCTCGTAAGGGATCTTGGGGAAATAACTTAATAAATTGAGAATAATATGAGGCGGCCTGGGGAAATTTACCTAATCTGTAAAGACTCCAACCGGTTCGGTAATAAGCCTGGGAAAGATAGGAACTCTCAGGGAAATTATTAATAAGCTTTTCCATTTCTGAAACAGCTTCCTGCCACTTTTCTTTTCCGAGAAAATGAATGGCTATCTTCCACTGGGCATAATCAGCTCTCTCAAAATTGGGATAGTCTCTTATCACTTTGCGGAAAACTTCCAAGGATTTCTCTACTTGATTCATCTGCTCATAACATTCCCCTATTCTAAGCCAGGCGTGAGGAATGAAGTTGCTGTTTGGATATTTCCCAATCAAAGTTTCGAAGGTGTTTAAAGCTTCTCCATATTTTTCCTGATTATAATCGCACTCTCCTATAAGAGAATAGGCATCTGGATGAAGCTGTTCTTCCTGGGGGTAATTGAGAATTACTTTTTGGAGCGCTTCTTTGGCTTGCTCCCATTTAATTTGTTTAAAGTAGGTCCAGCCAATGAACAATTGAGCATTAGGGGCATTTCTGTCCTCAGGATAAAGGGTTAGAAATCGTTGATACCGTTGTCTTGCCTCATCATACTCACCGAGATTGAAATGAGAGGCGGCGATTTGATAAATTGAGGTGGGAACGAGATTTGAAGTTGGGTAATTTTTCTCTATCTTTGAGTAGGTCTGAATAGCTTCTCTAAACTTCTTCAAATTAAAAAGGCTACTTCCCATCATCAGGAGGGCATTATCGACCCACTTAGACTGAGGGTAATTCTGGATGACCTTGTCAAATTCAGTGGTGGCAACCTCAAACCGGTTTTGTTTTAAATAGCACCACCCACTCTCGTATTGAGAACGTGCGGCTAGTGGATCATCAGGATAATCAATGATGACCTTCTGGAATGCTTCAAGTGCTTTTCCATATTGGGAAAGGTTAAGGAAAGATTCTCCCAACCAGAAAGTTGCATCTGGAATATTCTCAAAGTTAGGGAATTTTTTAATTAGCTGACTTAAATAATTTTCCGTCTCTTCATATTTTCTTTCATCGAGATAAGTATAAGCAATTCCATAAAGAGAATCCGGAACAAATTCACTTTGCGGATAATTGGTTACTACCGTCAAGTAACTTTCTCTAGCAGAGGAAAACTTGTTCTGGAAATAGAGGCAATCTCCCAGACGAGTCCAGGATTCGGCAAGATTAGGTGAATCTGGAAAGGCAGCGATGTATTTTTCAAAAGCATCGGCCGCCTGGGGATAATTTTTTTCCTTAAAATAAGTATAAGCAACGCCATAATAGGCCTGTGGTTTCCAGGTTGGCTCGGGCTTTTCTAAAGCTTTCTCATAAGCCTTCCTTGCCTCTCTAAACTGACCCAGATTATAGAGAGACTCTCCCAGCCAGAAAAAGGCTCCTACTGCAGCAAAGTCATCCCTAGCTTTACCGTAATTTCCTTCTTCGAAATAAGCCCATCCCCTTTCCATATAGGCGTTAGATCGATATTTTGAAGTTGGGAAAGCACGGATGAAAGTAGAGTATTCATTGATAGCCTCGGGATATCTTTTGTTATCATAGAGGATCTTGGCAATGGTGTAGTGAACTTCAGAGATCTGCTTAAATTGAGGAAACTCATCTCGCAGTTTCTTGAAGACTCGCAGACTCCCCTCGTAGTTTTTTTGCTCAACATAGGCGTATCCCAATGAATAAAGGGAAGGGGCAACGAGATTACTTTGAGGGTAGTTTTCAATTAACGTCTCATAATAAGGGATAGCCTCTGCGTAATTTCTCAGGCGATAATAATTTTCCCCCACTTGATAAAGGCTATCATCAACCCAGTCGCTTTCGGGATATTTTTGAGCAAGCCAGTCAAAAGCAGAGATGGCTTCCTCATATTTTTCCTGATTCCAGAAACATGCTCCTAGTAAGTATTGGGCTCTATCACAATTTCTATTTTCTGGAAAATTTTCGATGAACTTTTGAAATTGAACGGCTGCTAAACCGAATTTGCCATCTTCATATAGCCCCTGAGCAAATATAAATTCCTTATAGGCCTGTTCTTCTCCCCAGACCTGGGGAAGAAGAAAAAAACTGAACAGAAAAATCCCCAATCCTACCATCCATATTTTCTTCATTTACTATTTCCCTCCCTAGAGTTTTAAATATATTATACTATACCATTTTTTTGTCAAATTGACAGGGACCGAGTCATCTTGTAAGATACAATAAAGGATTAGGTATGAGTGAATTTACCCACCTTCATATCCACAGCGAGTATAGCCTTCTGGATGGAGCTTCTTCCATTTCTCAGTTAGTTAATCAGGCCTATAAATTTGATATGCCTGCCTTAGCTCTGACCGATCACGGCAACCTATTTGGAGCGGTAGAGTTCTATCAAATTGCCAGCAAAAGAGGAATAAAGCCTATCCTGGGCTGCGAGATCTACTTGGCTCCCGGGTCCCGATTCAAAAAAAAGAGAGTAAAGGGAGAGACTATCTCCTATCACTTAACTCTGCTGGCTAAGGATAAAAAAGGCTATCATAATCTCATGGAATTGGTAACAATTGGCTTTTTGGAAGGTTTTTATTACCATCCTCGCCTTGATAAAGAGATCCTTTCCCGTAAGAAAGAAGGATTGGTAGTTCTTTCTGGCTGCATGAAGGGTGAGATTCCCTCTTTGCTTCAGAAGGGCAGGTTTGATGAGGCAAGACAGGTTTGTCTTTTCTATCAGGACCTTTATAAGGATGATTTCTACCTGGAAGTACAAGACACAGGTCTGGAGGAACAAAGGGAGGTCAACCAGGCTCTAGTCCAGCTTTCTCGTGAGCTTTCCATCCCTCTCGTGGCTACCAATGATGTGCATTATCTTTACCGAAAAGATGCCAGAGCTCAGGATGTCCTCCTTTGTATTCAAACCGGCAAGACTCTAAAGGACACCGATCGCCTGAAGTTTGCTTCTTCGGAGTTTTACTTTCGTTCTCCTGAGGAGATGGGGAAGGTTTTCTCCGATCTTCCCGAGGCCATATCCAATACCAAGGCCATCTCTGAAAAGTGTAATCTCAAACTGGATCTAGGGAAAATACATCTTCCTCACTACCAGATCCCTTCCGGCTATGATTTAAATGGATATTTGAAAAAACTTTGCCAGGAAGGAGTATCTAATCGGTATGCTACTGCTTCCTCTACCGTGCTCAAGAGATTGGAAGTAGAACTTAACGTAATTGGCCGAATGGGATACGCCGGCTACTTTCTTGTCGTCTGGGATTTTATCAGGTATGCGAAGGAGAAGCAAATCTTAGTGGGTCCAGGCAGAGGCTCGGTAACCGGAAGCCTGGTTGCCTATCTTCTGGAAATAACCAACATTAACCCCCTTGCTTATGGGCTCCTCTTTGAGCGGTTCTTGAATCCAGAAAGGACTGCCATGCCTGATATTGACATAGATATCCAGGATGAGAGAAGAGGGGAAGTCATCAATTATGTAAGGAGAAAATATGGGAAAGAAAATGTAGCTCAGATTATCACCTTTGGAACTATGGCAGCTAGGGGAGCCGTAAGAGATGTGGGAAGAGTCTTAGGTATTCCCTATAGCAAGGTGGATCGGATTGCTAAACTTATTTCCTTTAATAGGTCGCTAAAAACAGCCATAGAGGAAAGCACAGAGTTAAAGGAGCTTATCAAAGAAGATCCAGATATAAAAAATCTTTTCGAGATAGCCCAGAGTATAGAGGGCTTAACCCGTCATGCCTCTACCCATGCTGCCGGGGTAGTAATAGCACCGGATAAACTCACCCACTACACGCCCTTATATCGAACCCCCAAGAATGAGATGACTACACAGTATGAGATGCATTCTCTGGAAGCCATTGGCCTACTTAAGATTGACTTTCTTGGTCTCAAGACCTTAAATGCGATCCAGGACACTCTAGTGATAATCAAGCAGCAGAAAGGGGAAGAGATTGATCTAGATCGAATTTCTCTTGAGGATGAGAAAACCTACCGGCTCCTTTCGGCAGGAGAAACACTGGGAGTCTTTCAGTTGGAAAGTAGAGGAATGCAAGATCTACTCAAGAAACTCTGTCCGGAAAAATTTGAGGATCTCATTGCCGTTCTTGCCCTATATAGGCCCGGACCCCTGCACAGCCGAATGATGGACGATTTCATTAAGAGAAAGCATGGTCAAAGTAAGGTTCAGTACCTACATCCTGAGCTTAAGCCAATTCTGGAGGAAACTTATGGCGTTATTCTTTACCAGGAGCAAGTAATGCGAATCGCCAATGTACTGGCTGGTTTTAGTCTGGGGAGAGCTGATATCTTAAGAAGAGCCATGGGGAAAAAGATCCCAAGATTAATGGATGAACAGAGGGATAAATTCATAGAAGGAGCAAAAGAAAAAGGACTTGATTCGGCGGTGGCTAAACGAATTTTTGAACTAATGGCTCATTTTGCCGGGTACGGCTTTAACAAGTCGCATTCTGCCGGTTATGCTCTTATCTCTTATCAGACGGCCTATCTTAAGGCTAACTATCCACTTGAGTTTATGGCTGCTCTGCTTACCTCGGAGAGGGAAAATACAGATAAACTCGTCCTCTATATTAATGAATGCAGGAGAATGGGAATAGAAGTGCTTCCACCGGATATAAATCAATCGTCCACCAAATTTACGGTAGCCGGGGATAAGATACGTTTTGGACTTACGGCGGTAAAAAATGTAGGAGAGGCAGCTATTTCATCCGTTCTTAAAGTGAGGGAGAAGGAGGGTGAGTTCAGTTCCGTTTTTGACTTTTGCACCAGAGTGGATCTTAGGACAGTGAATAAGCGGGTAATAGAGAGTTTGGTCAAGTGTGGAGCCTTTGATTCTCTGGTCGGTAACCGGTCTCAGAATCTGGCCGCAATTAATGAAGCAACAGAGGAGGCCTCACGGGTTCAGGCCGATAGGGAAAGAGGGCAGTTGTCATTCTTTGGGACGCTGGAGAAAAGAGGAGAGTCAATAGCTAAGGAGAGATTTCCTGAGATAGAGGAGGCTCCCCAGTCAAGGAGATTGGCCTGGGAAAAAGAACTTCTGGGTATCTATGTAAGTGGGCATCCTCTGGAGAAATATCAAAAAAAAATTACCCATTACCTGGCCAACTCTATTTATGATCTATCCGGGATGAGGGATAGAGAGAAGATAAGGATTATGGGGGTTATAACTACCATTATCCAGAAAAAGGACCGAAAAGGGAAGAGAATGGTTTTCTTTACCATGGAGGATTTAGAATCTGAGATAGAAGTAGTTGTGTTTTCCAGTCTCTATGAAGAATATGCCTCTTACATCAAAGAGGGAGGTCTTGTCCTGGTTAAGGGTAAACTAGATACTGCCAGTACCCCCCCCAAGGTAATCGCCCAGGAGGTACTTCCCTTCTCCAGGATTAAGGATGTTACTCACAACCTCCATATTAACCTGAAGGAAGATAGGTTGGAGAAGGAAAAACTTGTTAGATTAAAGGAGATTCTTTGTTCTTATAAGGGGAAACATAACATTTACCTTCATTTCAGCAATAAAGGTGGGGAGGAAACAATCATCAGGTCAAAGTCCATAAAGGTGGGCTTCACCGATTCCCTAATCTCCGAGGTAGAAGATCTTTTAGGATCGAAGTCGCTTTGGCTAAGTGAGGACTAAAGAAAATGGTGAACTTCACATGATTTTAACCTATCTCTTGGGTAGTGCTGAACCCCCAAACAGTTTTTTAAAAAAGGAAATGGAAGTAAAGAAGGTCAGGGCCCATGTCTTGATTAAGGGTAGGGTGCAGGGAGTATTTTTCCGAGCCGAGACCCGTAGCCAGGCCTATAGCTTGGGGCTTACTGGCTGGGTTAGAAATAGATGGGGTGGAAGTGTGGAGGCTGTTTTTGAGGGAGAAGATCAGAAAGTGCGAAAGATGATTGCCTGGTGCTACAAAGGACCGCCGGCTGCCGTGGTAGAGGATGTTGAGGTCGAGTGGGAGGAGTATAAAGGGGAATTTACCAGTTTTTCTGTTCGCTATTAAAAGCAGAATTTCTTATAGCCGTGTCTAATTTTCAAAGAAGATAGATCCAGGAGCGATTGGATTACATAATCGGGTTTGAGAGAAGGGGGAGCCTTCTGTAGCATCTTTTCTAAGGTAACTCCTGAGAGGACCAGGACAGTAATAATCTTTAGTCTTTTGCCCGCCAGGATATCTGTCTCCAGCTGGTCGCCTACCAAAATGGTATCCGCTGACGCATACCCTTTGCTTTTCATCACGGTCTTCAGCCCGAAGAGATGAGGTTTACCTAAAAGTAAAGCCCTCTTGTGAGTGGAAACCTCAAGAGCTTTAACTATCGCTCCCGCAGCAGGAACAGTCCCTTCTTCTGTAGGGTAAGTTACGTCCTTGTTGGTAGCTACAAATTTAGCCCCATTTAAGATAGCCTCATAGGCGAGCTTGAGTTTCTCAAAGTTAAATTTCCTGTCCATTCCAACTACTACATAATCGGCATCCTTTGAGGTTGAAGTAAGCTTTATTCCCGCCTGGCTCAGTTCCTCGAAAAGTCCTTTCTCTCCAAAAACCAGCACCCTAGTGTTTTTTCTTTTAATTTTATGGCCAAGATAAATAGCAGCTAGATAGGAAGATGGAAAAAGCTCTTCCAGATTTACCTCAATCCCCATTTGGGTAAGTTTTTTTTGAAAACCGGATCTACTCAGGGTGGAGTTATTGGTGAGAAAAGAGACTTGATCTCCCCTCTTTCTGAGTTTGGTTAGGGTCTCTTTTACCCCGGGAAGAAGTCTTTCTCCCCGGTAGATCACCCCATCTAAATCAAAGATATAAAGACTCACGGCCTACCTCCGATTCTGAGTGCCTCCAATTCCTCTTCTTCTGCACGGTTTACTTCAACGTATCTTTCCTCTGTGTGAGGGAATTGACAGTACTTCACTTTTACCCCAGTTAAGGGAGCATCACTGTAACGACTGGTTACAGAAGCAGCCTTGAGGATGAGGTGTGGTTCTCCCCTTAGAAGTCCGACCGGTCCCGGAAAGCCCACTACTTCAAGAAAAAAGTCGCCCGGGGTAGCCAGCTCGAGAATTCTTCTGTTTTCCTCTTTGTTTCTGGCAACAATTAGCTTGGCGGTTTTCTCCAGGCGAAAGTGCCTTCCTATTTTAAGAAGTTCGATCTCATTGAGATTGAGCTTTCCCCGGGCTAATAAATCCTTAACCCGTTTGGAGAAGACTGGATCAGTAAGCAAGCATCCTCCAGCCGGCGTAGGAAAGTTCGAGATTCCTAAAGATTCAGCGAGCCTCAATTGAACCACTCGAGTTCGTCCTTTGATTCCAAGGAGTTGGTCTCTCTTCACCCATTCCTTCTTTTCCGGAAAAGTTGGAGATAAATTTTTAGCGGTAAGGGGACGGAGAAGATAATCTCCCCAGCCTGACTCTTTATTTACTACATTAAGAGCCCATCTGCTCTGTGATTTTGGTCTTTCCCCCAGGACCTCTCCACTCACCAGAAAGTGCGCGCCTATTTTTTGCATTAAGTTTGCCGCTTTCTTTACCATGAGAATATGGCAATCAACGCAGGGATTAGCTCCCTTTCCAAAGCCATGAGGAGGTGAAAGAAGAAGGATAAGAAGATCTTTTCCCATATCTACGGTATAGAGCCGTATCTTCAGATTTTCGGCTGCTCTGGTTGCCTTTTTTCCATCAAAAAAGGGGGAGACAAAGCACACTCCCTCCATTTCAATTCCCTGTAGCTGCAAAAGCTTTGTGGCCAGGATACTATCCAGCCCTCCTGAAAATAGACTTAGAGCCTTCAACTTATGCTTTTTAGCTCCTCGTTGGTTAATGGTTTTCTTATTCCTTCCTTAGTCTCCACTATCACGGTTTTTTTTAGTATATCCTGGGCTATTACCTTCATCTTTTCCCCTTGCCATCGGACAATTTCTCCTACCCGGGGTAGTTCTTTCTTTAAAATAGAGTAGGTAGGATATTCGAAATTTAGACAGCAGCGAAGCCTTCCACATATTCCCGATATTTTGGAGGAGGTCAAAGGAAGGTTCTGTATGCGTGCAACCTCCAGGCTTACCGAATCGAGCTTTTCTTTACGTTTACCTAAGAATAAGGCACAACAAACAGGCCTACCACAAATCCCGCAACCTCCCAAGATCTGGGGCTCATCTCTCACCCCAACCTGCTGCATCTGTATCCTTACTTTAAAAATAGTCGCCAAATCCTTGACCAACGCCCGGAAATCTACTCGCTCTTTGGCTGTATAGTAAAAGGTAATTCGGCTGCTCTCTAAAGGATACTTGGTAGCTATTAGTTTCATAGGGAGCTCACGAGAAGAGATTTTCTCTAAGGCTATTTGGTACGATTTTTTCTCAATTTGGTGCCGACGTTCAAATTCTGCTCTATCTTCCGGGGTTGCTTTTCTCATTTTTTCTCCGCCCAGAAAAGAAGTTTTCCCGCTGCTTAGACAGATGAATTTTATCCTCCCTAGCCCCATTCCATCTCTCAGCGGGTAAAGACACCAATCTCTGGTTTCCAGATTCGTCTTTTTGCAGATTACGTGTACCATTCCACGTGTAGGATAAATTTCTATCCCTACCAGAGCCATTTCTACCGCTCCTTCATTACTATCATTGTAACTATCATATTTCACCGCAGAGCACGCTGAGAACGCTAAGAGTAAGAGAGTCTTGGTCAAGTTTTTCTTTTTGGTTCATCTCTGCGCATTCTGCGATCTTTGCGGTGAACAGTTACCTATCATTTTACCTGGAGGTCGGTAAAGTCAGCTATAGAGAGAAAAGCTTTTCCTATTTTGTTCAAAAGAGAAAGACGATTTAATCTTAAGGTTTTGTCTTCGCTCATCACTAAAACTCCCTCGAAGAAGTCATGAATCGAATGCCTCAAAGTAGAAAGAATTTGGTAGGCGTGAAGATAATCTTGTTCGCGTAACAATTTTTCAAGCTGGGGTTCAATCTTTTTCCAATCGCCATAAAGATTCCTTTCCTCTTTTTCTTGCAGAAGCTCTTCCTTTACATGGTCAGGAATCATGAGCCCCCATTCTTCGGCTTGCTTTAAGATGTTGACCAACCTCACGATGGCTATTACCTCTTCTTTGAATTCTGGTCTGGTGGCAGCACTGCGAAGAACATCCTCTCTTTTAACCACATCAACAACATCGTCGAAACCGGTCTTTAAGACGGCTTTAACCTGCTCTGCTTTAATTTGCCTCTCTTTAAGAATCCCGACAATCCTTGCCCGGAGGAATTCTTTGACTTTAAGATCAATTCCGGTGGTTTTTTCTCCGTAAAGCTTTAAAGACTCTCTAATCAGGTAATCTAAACTGATTCCCCATTCCTTATCTAAAATTATCTCAACAATTCCCTGTGCCTCTCTTCGCAAACCCCAGGGGTCTCCCGCTCCGGAGGGAACAAATCCGGCCCAGAAGGAACCTACCAGAGTGTCAACCTTGTCTGTCAAGGCAAGGATTGCTCCTGCCTCTGTGCGAGGAAGTCCATCTCCACTAAAGCGGGGCATTCTGTGTTCCAGAATAGCCTGGGCCACCTCTGAATCTTTTCCAGATTGAAGGGCATATTCCTGCCCCATTATTCCGTGCAGAGAGGGAAATTCCTTGACCATCAGGGTAATTAAATCCGCCTTACAAAGATAGGCTGCTTCTTTTACCTTTTCCTTAATTTTCTCGCTCCGTCCCAGGTGAGAAGCGATCCTGCTCGCAAGCTTCATCAGCCTTAGCGTTTTATCATAATAACTACCCAGTTTTTCCTGGGCAATCATCTCTTTAAGCTCTGATACTCTTTTGTCTAAAGGAGTCTTTCTATCTTCCTCAAGAAAAAAGATGGCATCGGTTAAGCGTGCGTTAAGTACTCTTCGATTACCCTCCACCACCTCTCCTAAGTGATCTTTGTTACCCTCCCTTACTCCCACAAAATAGGCAAGGCTTCCCTTTCCATCTCCCACTGAGAAATGCTTCTGATAGTCTCTCAAGCAAGCTTTCAGGACAGGCTGAGGAAGAGAGAGAAATCTTTGATCAAACTCTCCTATAAATAAAGTAGGATACTCAACCAGATAGACTAGCTCTTCCAAGAGATCCTCATCCTCAAAAATTCTTGCCTGAGGATGATTTTTTCTTAAGCTTGAGGTTATTTTTCTTATTTGTCTAAGGATTAGCTTTTTGCGTTCCTCCGGGTCCACGATGACGTAATTTTTTTTCAAAAAGGGAAAGTATTCCTGAGTGGTCGGCACCGAGAAATAAGAAGGAGAGAGGAAACGATGCCCCCTCGTCTTTCTATGCGAGGAAATTCCGGCTATCTTGAATCTTATCATCTTTTTCCCAAACAAAGCTAAAATAGATCTGATAGGGCGTCCAAATGAAAAATTCTCTCTTCCCCATCTCATAGATTTAGGAAAATGTATAGATTTGATGAGCTCAAGGAAAAGGGAGGGAAGAAGCTTCTCTGTGGGTTGACTAATTTTCTTTCTTTTTATGTAAACATAGCTTCCCTTTTCTAGTTTTTCTATCCCTAGATCTTCTTTTTTCACTCCTTTAGCTTTTAGGTAAGCTTTGCCTTGGGAGGTAAGTCTTCCAGCCTCATCAAAAACCATGATTTGAGGAGGACCCATTTCCTTGTCAAAACGTGGTCTCTGGTGAGGGGATAGACCCACTACCTGAAAGACTAGCCGTTGAGAACTACCGAAAGTATCGACTCTTTCATAATCCAAGTAAGCTGAGGCAAAAAGCTCCTCCCCTTTTTCCTTGAGCTGCTGGAGAGCCTCACAAACAAAAGAGGGTGGTAGATCCTCCACTCCTATCTCTAACAATGCTGTCTCAGCCACCTAATCTCCTCTTTAGAAAATTCCCTGTAAGTATTCAGTAAAGTACATTCTATGTTGTCATTGCGAGGAGTTCCGAAAGCCTTCGGGACGACGAAGCAATCTCGAGATTACTTCCCCTCCATCGCTATATATCACCTATCAGAAATTGGCGAGTCCGATTTCTTAAGATAAAGACTGGCGCATCTATTAGCTAGGCGACGTACTCTTTTGATGTATCTTTCTCTTTCCGTCACTCCCAGGGTGCCTCGAGCATCCAGTAAATTAAAGGTATGAGAGCACTTGAGGACGTAGTCATAGGCTGGCAGGAAAAGTCCCTTTTCCAGAAGCCTTTTTGCTTCAGCCTCATAGATCCCGAAAAGTTTAAATTGAGTGGAGGCTTCCACCTCCTCAAAATTATAGCGAGAGAATTCTACCTCACTTTCATATTGAAGATCTTTATACTTAAGGTGAGAATTCCACTGGAGATCGAATACATTTTCCACTCTCTGAAGGCACATTCCTATTCGCTCCAGACCATAGGTTAGCTCAACTGAGATTGGTTTTAGATCAAATCCTCCTATCTGCTGAAAATAGGTAAATTGGGTAATTTCCATACCATCCAGTCTCACTTCCCATCCCAGGCCCCATGCTCCCAGAGTGGGAGATTCCCAATCGTCCTCAATGAATTTAATATCATGATGAAGAGGCTGGATACCCAATTTTTTAAGGCTTTCCAGGTAGGTAGGCTGGATATCGTCAGGGGAGGGCTTGAGAATTATCTGGTATTGATAGTGAAGTCGCATCCGATTAGGATTTTGCCCATAGCGTCCATCAGCCGGACGTCGGGATGGCTCCACATAGGCAACTCTCCAGGGCTCGGGCCCCAGGACCCTCAGGAAGGTAGCCGGGTTGAATGTCCCTGCGCCCTTTTCCACATCATAAGGTTGAAAAATCAAACAACCCTGATTTTTCCAGAAATTCTCTAAGGTAGATATAATATCCTGAAAGTTCATCCTGAACCATAAGGTAGTTCTTTTTCTCTTAAGCTTTTTGCTATAAATTCTATCTCTGGTGCTAAATCCCATCAATTATAGTGAGTCGATCGTGAAAAGTCAAGAAATCGCGTTAAGTTCAGGGAAGATACTCTTCTAAGGTTGAGGAAATAGCTGACTTATTAGAGCAAGTAGTAGATCCTACAGGAGAAAGAAAGCCTGTTAGCTTTGTTGATCCCGATGCCAGATTTGGTAGAAAGAGTAAAGACAAGAAATTTGCCGGATACAAATCCCATGTGGCCCAGGGTGAATCTCAAATCATCACCAGTGCTGAGGTTATTCCTGGAAATGAGAATGAAGGAAGCGAGGCTAATCTAGAGAGCATGCTTCAAAAAGAAGATGAAAATAAGCTAAAGACAGAAGGTGTAGTATGTGATGCTCTTTGATGACTCATTATCTAACCGGCTGAGTATAGAGAAAAGGAAAAAGAAGCACTATATTCCTCAAGAAGAGAGAAAAGGCTAAATGATTTTATCTACAGTGAAAAAGAGGACAAACTTATCTATCCAAAAGGATATTCTGCTATCAGAAAGACCCACCAGGAAAATGGTTATCTTTACTACTTTTCTTCTAACTTTTGTAGAGGTTGCGATAGGAGAAAATGAGTGTTCTTTCAACAAAGATAGAGCAAGGGTATATGTAAGTGACAGTCATCTTCTTTATATCAAGGCTGATCCAGAAAAAAAGAAGAAAGCGGTAGCAAAACTAGCCTTCTCTTCGGGGTAAATGAGTCGAAGAGCTGTAGATTTTTCCTAAAACAGGGAAAACCTAAAGGAGAATTGAGAAAAATTACTCATCTCCTAACTATCTTCTCCAAAAAATTTCTGTTTCAGAACAAAACTTTAAAAAATAGCCCAGTTCTTCAGAGATCTCTAGCAGGTGAGTTGACAGGTGTTTTTTAAATTTTTATAAAGGTTTTAAAGATAACTCTGCTAATTTGTGCATATCTTCTTTTATATGGTTATAAAGTTTTCTATACACTCTATAATATTCCTTGTATTCTTTGTGAGCTTTTAAATTAGGTTCAATTGTTTTAATTATTTTGACCCATTTTTCTCTTAGGGTAGTAAAATCCTTGAATAAACCAGCTCCATAACCGGCCATATATGCGTCTCCATAAGGTGCGCTAAATCCATTTTCTTTTATGCATATTTGCTTTAATCCAGTAACATCGCTTACTATCTGAGTCCAGGTGTGGTTTTCTGCTCCACCTCCAGCTGCGATAATCTTTTTAGGTGATATGCTCATCTCTCTCATAATGTCCAAGTGATGCTCAACTCCATATGCTGTTCCTTCCAAAAGAGCTCTATATAGGTGTTTTTTGGTGTGAGAAAGTGTAAGGCCCATAATTACGCCTCTAGCTAATTCATCATCTATAGGTGTCCTTTCTCCGCTGAAATAAGGTAGGACAATTAATCCCTCTGAGCCTATAGAGATTTTAGCAGCTTTTTCGCTAAGAAGATGGTAAACATTTATTCCTGTTTTTTTCTCGGATTCTACGTCATCTTGAGCAAAATTGTCTTTAAACCATCGAGTAAGTGCTCCTGAAGTAGCCATTCCTCCGAGCAATGTGAATATATTAGGAACATAATGGATATTTGACCATAATTTTATATGCGTTTTAGGGTATTTTAGGCAAGCAATTATAGTCATAGTAGTGCCATATACTAAAAAGACTTCCCCTTCTTTTATTGCACCTGAGCCTGTGGCTTCAGCAAACGCATCAGGTGCTCCAGCAATTACTGGTGTTCCTGCCTCTAATCCTGTTTCTTCAGATGCTTCGGAGGTTACTTCACCAACTAATTCAGCAGGATAATAAATAGTCGGAAGAATAGAGAGAGGTATCCCTATTTTATCACATATCTTATTCTCCCATTTCATTCTTTGAAAGTTAAACAGAGGACCAAAGAATATAGCTGTAGCCATATCTATTGTATACTTTCCTGTAAGCTTGTATATTAAAAAGCTATTAGTGCTCAGTATTTTGTGAGTTTCCTTAAATTTTTTGGGCTCGTGTTTTTTAAACCAGAGTATTTTAGGACCAACTGATTGTGTGGATAGTGCTTGCCCGGAAATTTTAAATATTTCATCCTTTCCTAACACTTGATTAATCCATTTGATCTCTTTGCTTGATCGAGTATCTATTCCATAAAGAATTGCTTTTCTTAAAGACTTACCATCCTTATCTATAGGCAGCATAGTAGGAGCTAACCCACTGCATCCAATAGCAGCTATATCTTTAACACTAATTTGGGCTTGTTCAATTAAAGTCTTACAGATTTTTTTAAAATCGCTCCACCATATCCTCTCTGCATCATGTTCAGCCCAACCTTTTTGAGGCATGCTAGTGCTATGTCCAAGTGTGAGTTTACTCACAATTTTTCCTTCTAAGTTTACAAGAATGCCTTTTGAATTCTGAGTTCCTATATCTATTCCTAACAGATATTGGCTCATACAAAGCTCTCTATCTTATTTTTGCGACTCTCACTCCAAAGTTTATATAAGAGAGAATATTTTTCTTTCGGGCAAGAGTTACTAATTTGTTCTAAGATTTTGCAATTTTCCTTGATAATTTTAATAAGCTTTCCATCTTTCTCTTCTGATAGACCACAGTGCTTTAACAAAATATCATTGACATTACCAAAAATTTTTTCTCCCTCTTTGCATATCTTAATAGCAGATGCAATCATTAGTGAATATGCCAAAGGTAAATATCCTCTGGAAAGGATAAATTTAGCTCCTAAGATGAGTCTTTCCTCTGGTTGAAGCCTGCTTAAGCAATTTCCAACTCCTCTTGCAATAGAGTCTTTAAATAGAGGACAGAGAATTCTTCTTAAAACATCTACAGCATAATTTCTAAGGCCATTTTGTTCTATAACATCTGAATATTTATTTAAAAGTGCTCTCTCTACCTCTCTCAACATCTCCCTTGTCAATTTAAGAAGAGCATCTTCTTGTAAGAGCTCGTAAAAATAAGTGTACTTATTAAGACAACCCAGATAAGCCAAGAAGGCATGAGAACCATTGTGAAGAAATATCTTTGTGTCCCAAAGACGGTCAAAGAGACGATCCTCCTTTATCTGAAAAGCTCTTCCATAAAAAATAGAACTTTTAGCAAAACTCATTCTTATAGGTATTCCATAAAACGGTTCTGCAACGATTCCCCAGCTAATATCTTCGCCAACAGGTTTAAGAGGTTTACTAATTAATCTCTCGTAGCGGCACATTCTTCGAGCTATTGCTTTATCTATCTTAATATTTGGGGGCAAGATAGATAGCCGTTCTTTAAGAAGGCCTTTAAGTTTTCCTGGCACATCCTTGCCATTTTCATAACATAAAATAAATAGATCTTTTCCTTCACATCGTTTTTCTATTCCCTCAGATAATAGATATGCTAATTTTTTTAAGTTAGATACACCTACAGCAGTGAAGATGAGAGAGACTTCTTTTATCTTCTCAATAATTATCTTTCTTTCTTCTGGTTTATCCAAATTTAATCCCGATACATCTTTAACTTCAATTGTTTTTATTCCAGGCATAGATATGTTAACAAAGTAGCGACTTTTCCTATTAAGATATTCTAATAGATCTTCTTTGTAGCTTTGATCAACAAATGTTAATTTATAATCTTGAAAAAGTTCAGGACCTAAAAAACCAAGGCCTAAAGCCCCTGCACCAAAAATTAAAATTTCCTCTTTCATCATTTTTTTTCCTTAACGTTATCCTCGCACCCATTAGGGATGATACAGATAAAACCAAAAGGCTCCTCTTTAACATTTGAAAACTGATGTAGTTCATTTGGAGGAATAAATATAGCATCTCCAGGTTTAACTTTTTTCTCTATTCCTCCACTTTTTATAATGCCCTCTCCTTTTACTACAAATATTTCGTGTTCCCAGGGATGCTTCTCTTCTGAAGATATACTTTCCTTTTTAACCTCAAAGTATCTCATTTCAAAATTTGGAACTCCTATTTCCTTAGGTAGTAACCATCTAATTGATTTACCGTGAGGAGTCTTTAACTCCTTTGTCCCTTTAATATTAGTTATATACATCTTATACCTCCTCGTATTGATTTAATGTATTTTTTATCCTTTAATAGCACCCATAGTTAGACCACGAACTAACTGTTTCTGGTTGATCCATCCTGCCAGTAATGGGGGCAGGATGGCGATAGTGGATATAGCACACATCTTAGCCCAAAATAAACCTTCCTGTGTCATATAGGTAGCCATGTGAACGGGAAGTGTTGCTGCTCTGGTATAGGTTAAGTGCAATGCAAAAAAGAACTCGTTCCAGATGAAAACAATTAGCAGTAGGATTGTGGCGGACAGTCCATGACGAGATAATGGTAAAATGATTTTGAAGAATGTAGTCAATTCTGTGGCTCCATCTATCTTGGATGCCTCAATCAGTTCATGGGGAATATCTTTAAAAAATGAGCACATCATCCAGATCACTAAAGGAATGTTCATTGCTGTGTATACCAGGGTTAGTCCCCAATAAGTGTCCAGCATACTTAAATGGTTAAAGATAATATATACAGGTATAACGATACCTACCGGTGGGAGCAAAGTAGTTGAAATAAACCAAAAGAATAAATCATCGCCTCTCTTAAATTTCGACATTACCAGAGCATAGGATACTGGTACTCCCAACATCATTGATAAGCTCGTGGAAACCAAAGTAATATATACCGAGTTCATAAAGTAGTGACTGATCTCACCACTAAAAATAGTTTTAAAATTTTCCAAGGTTAGAACAAACGATAATGTAGGACTGACCACATCAATCTCATGTTTAAACCCACAGAGAATCATCCAAAAAATAGGGAAAAAATAAATAATTGCTATGATAAATGTGATGATGGTAACAATCGCTGAACTTGTTTTTTTCATACTTCTTTTTCTGTAATAGTTTTTCTTAAGGATTTAAATAATACCAAAATAATAACTAGTGAAATGATAATAATTACAACAGCAATGGTTGAGGATTTACCGACATTCCATCCTAAAAAGGCAATCCTGTAAACGTAGTATGGAAAATTTGTAGAGGCAAAACCGGGTCCTCCATGTGTGGTTGTGAATACTAAACCAAACGTCTTTAAGATAAAAATAAGGCTAAGCATTAAACTAATGGTGATATATTTCATAATCATAGGCAGGATAACATAAACAGTTTTATTCCATGCATTAGCTCCATCTACCACAGCAGCTTCTAAGACCTCTCCAGGAATAGATTGTAATCCAGCCAGTAGAACAAGCATGAAAAAAGGCGTCCACTTCCAGATAACTAAGATGATAATAACGAAAAGTGGATTTTTGGCTAACATATCCGGTGGTGTTAAACCAAAGAATTTACAGAGATAACATAGCAAACCAAATGATGGGTTAAGCATTACATTTCTCCAAAATACCCCAATAACTGAGTCCATAAGAAAGAATGGAGAGATCAGTAAAGTGCGTACAATACTTACCCCTGTAAATTGACGGTATAATAGAAGTGCAAACAATATACCCAGTATGAGACAAACAACTAATGAAATGATAGTTAAAACTATTGTGTTTTGAAAAACCAGCCAGAACTCACCACTGGTAAATATTCTTTTATAGTATTGTAAACCAATAAACTTTTTGGAAAGATCGGGTCTAACAATAATCCAACGAATCATACTGTTATAAATGGTTATAATAAGGGGAATTTGCGTTATTAACGCAACTAAGATTAAAGCGGGTAAAATTAATATTCCTCTCTTTTTATTTTCGTTCATCCTGGCATCTTTTTATTATGTAAAATTACAAATAAGGGAACATATTGAACAAAATGTTCAATATGTTCCCTTCCCAAAAGCTGT
>Ga0307438_1000722_pt1 | contig 23599 bp, 18 predicted proteins | sample SalMarWE160110MG_FD_202144 | JGI IMG/M metagenome (GOLD analysis project Ga0307438, IMG submission 202144) | Salt marsh sediment microbial communities from the Plum Island Ecosystem LTER, Massachusetts, United States - WE1603-110 | ecosystem: Environmental > Aquatic > Marine > Intertidal zone >... | reverse complement strand
GTGACAGTGGCGTAGGTCAGGCTCTCGCGCTGCACCGCTACATCCTCTTTGGCCTCAATTGCCTGATGCAACCCCTCAGAGTAACGCCGGCCGCGCAGCAAACGGCCGGTGAATTCGTCCACGATGATAACCTGGCCATCCCTGACGATATAATCCTTGTCGCGCTTATAGACAACGTGGGCGCGCAGTGCGTTGTCGAGGTAGGGCAGCATGTGGGCATGCCTGGAATCGTAGATGCTCTCCCCCGCTCCGACCTCCGGAAGCACCCGCTCGACGTGCCTCACCCCCTGCTCCGTCAGTGTGACGATCTGCGTCCTTTCCTCCAGCACATAGTCGCCGTCCGGCTCCTCCCGCTCGACGCTCTCGGGGCTGCTGGGTCGCAAACGGCGCACAATGTTGGCAAAGCGGCGATAGAGTTCCGAAGATTCCTCGGCTGGACCGGAGATGATGAGCGGCGTGCGCGCTTCGTCAATCAGGATGTTGTCCACCTCGTCAATGATGGCATAATGGAGTTCCCGCTGCACGCATTGGCTCAGGTCGCGTACCATGTTATCACGCAGGTAGTCGAAGCCAAACTCGTTGTTGGTGCCGTAGGTAATGTCCGCCTGATATGCTTCTTGTCGCCGAACTGGACGCCAGTGGACCAACCGTTCGTCTTCCAAATTGCCTGCAGAGTCAACATAACCAGAGTCGTAGATGCCAGAGAACTGAGGGATCACCAAGCCTACGCTAATCCCCAGGGCCTCGAAAACCGGTCCCATCCAGCCGCCATCGCGCCGGGCCAGATAGTCGTTCACCGTCACCAGGTGGACGCCCTTCCCCTCCAGCGCATTGAGGTAGAGCGGCAGCGTGGCGACGAGGGTTTTCCCCTCGCCAGTCTTCATCTCAGCGATCTTCCCCTGATGAAGGAGAACACCACCGATCAGTTGCACGTCGTAGTGGCGCAGGCCGATGGTGCGCTTGGCCGCCTTACGCACAGCCGTGAAAGCCTCGGCCAGGACATCGTCGAGTGTCTCGCCGTGCGCCAGGCGCTGGCGGAACTCATCGGTCTTAGCCTGCAGTTGAGCGTCGCTCAGCGCCTCGAACTCTGGTTCGAGTTCCTCGTTGATGCGCTCGACCACTTTCTGGAGCCGGGCGATTTCGCGCTGATCGGAATCGCCGACGACTTTCTTGAACAGCCCCCGCAACATCAATCCCTTCAACTCCTCCACGAGATTGTTTACCTATTATACTCACAGGTGGCGCAAATGCAAACAGCCCTCGACCCGCTACGTGAACATTTCGCCGCTTACCTGCCCCATCCGGCGAGCATCGGGAGAATCGCTCAGACCGTCACTCAGGTGCTGGAGAATGTCAATGAGCAATGACAAATGACCAATGACCAATGACCAATCTCCAAAACCAGTCGCTAACTAGTTCCCGGTACAAAACGCTCCAAGCCCCCGTCTCGGGGGCGGCCCATGCAGCGAGCAGCCACTTTTTACATGGTGTTCTTGCCCATGACGCCCCCGGGGACGGGGGCTGGGAGCACTGGAAAACAGTGATGATCACCCGCCACGGACGACCGGCCGGCTACCTCATCGGCTATGAAGCCCTGAACCGACTGCTGGATCGTCTGGAGGACATGGAAGATCTCTACTGGATGTATCAGGGCCTGGCAGAGTACAGAGCCGGAGAGGGACGCCCCTTCGAGGAGTTCGTCGCGGAACTGGAGAGCCGTGAGCAATAGGTACCCTAAGGGCTACTCCCACTTCAACAAGAACCCCCGATACATCTCACTTCTTCCCGGAAAGCGTTCGTCCTCCGGCAAACCGTCGCCCCCATTCAGCGCTGCCCGCACCGCATTGCGGGAAACGGGGAGGACTTCATCGTCGCCCATCGCCGCGATTTCCGCAGCCGAGAAGTAGGCCACCCGATCTACCTCCACGCCGTCAGGCACGAGGTCGCCCCTGAGGGGGCGCATCCGAAAGAGCACGAACGCCGCCCCACCCCGCTCCGTGTACCGCGTGCGCAAGCCAATCACGTCCACCACCTCCGCACTCACCCCCGTCTCCTCCCACACCTCGCGCACGGCGGTCTGATCGAGCCGCTCGTCGTGGGTGGCGTGGCCGCCCGGTAGTATCCAGCGCCCCTTTCCCTCTCCGTAGGTATGCCGGACCATAAGCACCCGTCCCTGATGGACCACCGCCCCCGTAGCGCCCACCTCCCACCGTCTCTCGTCAGCCATACTCTCCTCTCTGCAATCTGCAATCTGCAATCTGCTACCACACCCGGCAGACCAGCCCCTTCAGATACGCCCCCTCCGGGAAGGTCAGCGCCACCGGGTGATCGGCCCCCTGGTTGAGGTGGCCGACGATCTGCGTCTCCCGCTCCGCGTCCACCGCCGCGCCGAAGACGATCTTCTGGAACAGATCGGCGGAGACTGCACCCGAGCAAGAGCAGGTGAACAGCACCCCGCCCGGCCGGAGCAACTGGAAGGCCAGCAGGTTGACGTCTTTGTAAGCCCGCGTCGCTCGCTCCACCTCCCGCCCACTGTGGGCGAACTTGGGCGGATCGAGCACGACGACGTCGAATTTCCGGCCCTGAGCACGGTAGCCGCGCAGGACGCTGAAGACATCGCCCTCCGCATACTCGACGCTGCGACGCTCGAAGCCGTTGAGAGCGAAGTTGCGCCGCGCCAGATCCAGCGCCGGAGCCGAACTCTCGACCAGCGTGACCCGCGCCGCCCCTGCCGCCGCCGCGCAGACGCCGAAGGCCCCGGTGTAGGCGAAGGCGTCTAGCACCTCCGCCCCCTCGCAGAAAGCCGCCAACAGCGCCCGATTCTCCCGCTGGTCCAGGTAAAAGCCCGTCTTGTGGCCCTGCCGGACGTCCACCAGGAAGCGATGACCGTTCTCCAGCACCTCCACCAACTCCGGCGGCTCCTCCCCCCACAGCGGACCCGCGCGCTTCCCCAGCCCCTCCTTCGCCCGTACCTCCACGTCGGAGCGCTCGTACACACCTCGCACACCCGAACTACCCAACGAACCAACCAACAAATCAACCAACTCATCCTTCCACCGTTCGATCCCCAGGGTCAGAAACTGGACCACCAGCCACTCCCCATATCGATCCACAATCAGCCCCGGCAGGTAGTCCGATTCGGCGTGCACCAACCGGTAGGCAGTGGTGACCGGGGGGCTCGGCCGGAGACCTTCGCCCAACGTGAGTGCCCCGCCCAACGCGAGTGACTGGCGGGCGGCGATGGCCCGCTCCAGCCGCCGCCGCCAGAACTCTCGATCAATGGCCTCATCCCGCTCCCAGGTCAGCAACCGCACCGCGATCTGGGAGCGCCGGTTGAGAGTGCCCCGCGCCAGCCAGTTGCGGCCTGCGTCGCGCACCTCGACCACGTCACCGTCAGCCACCTCCCCTTCGATGCGCTCGATCGCACCGGAGAAGATCCAGGGATGGCGTTGCAACACCGGCCTGGCGCGTTTGCGCTTGAGGATCACCGCCCCACTCACGCTACTATTCGTCACTTACCCGTTTACTCGTTTACTCATTGCTTCATTGTTCATTGTCTCATTGTTCATTCAGATCACCCCGACCGCTCTACCCGCTCGCTCAAAGACGTCCAGCGCGTAGGCGATGTCCCCCTCCGAGTGAGCCGCCGTCACGTTGGCCCGCAGCCGCGCCAGCCCGACCGGCACGGCGGGGGAGACCACTGGCAGCACGAAGATGTTCTCCTCCTGACACAACTTCGTCATCTGGAAAGCCCGCTCGTCCTCGCCGCAGATGATGGGCACGATGGGGGTCTCGCTGTTGAGCGTGTTGAAGCCCCGTGCCTTGAGCCCGCCCAGGAAGAGTCTGACGTTGCGCTGGAGTGTCTTCACGCGCCACGGCTCCTCTTCGATCACCTCGAACGACGCCGTGGCGGCGGCGGTCTGAGCCGGAGGCAGCGAGGCCGAGAAGACGAACGCCCGCGCTACGTGCTTCAGATACGTGATAATCTCCTGGCTCCCCGCCACGTAGCCGCCGACGCTGGGAATGGGCTTGGAAAGCGTCCCCATGTACAGATCAATGGCGTCTTCGAGCCCGAAGTGCTCCTCGATGCCATGGCCCGTCTCGCCCAGCACGCCCACGCTATGGGCCTCATCTACCATCAGCAATGCCTCGTACTCCCTACACAGCCGGCTGACCTCCGGCAGGTTGATGATGTCGCCGTCCATGCTGAAGACGGCGTCCACGACGACCAGTTTACCGGCGTCAGTACCGGCCTGCTGCAAGCACCGTTCCAGGTCGGCCATGTCGTTGTGGCGAAAGCGCGCAAACTTGGCGCGGCTGAGCAGGCAGCCATCCACGATGCTGGCGTGGTTGTACTTGTCGCAGATGACGACGTCGTTACGGCCCATCACGAGCGCCGACACCGTCGCCAGGTTGGTGACGTAGCCGCTGGAATAGACGATGGCCGCCTCAGCCTTCTTGAAGCGGGCGATGGTCTGCTCCAGTTCGTCGTGCAGCGGCAGCGTGCCGGCCAGGATACGAACGCCGTGGGTGCCCGTCCCGTAGCGGGCCAGCGCCTCCTGCGCCGCCGCCGTAATTTTCGGATGGCCCAGCAGGCCCAGGTAACTGTAACCGGCGAACAGGAGCATGCGCCGCCCGTTGACCGTGACCCAGACCCCGTCCAGTTCAGAAATGGGCTGCAAGTAGAAATACAGTCCATTCCTCCGGAGATCGGCTACCCGCTGGTTCATCTCTTCGATACGTCTGTAAATCGAATTCATTATGGCTATTCCTCCCAGTGAAGATTTCACAGATTATAACACACTTCGCACTTTAGGGTACGCTAAAGACGAGGCGGCTCCACGGTGGAGCCGCCGATCTGCTTTGGTAGGGATCAATCCACAGGGATCATTCCAGCAGCAACGACAACTGCCCCTCGTCAACCATCGGCACGCCCAGTTGCTGTGCTTTGCGATACTTGGTGCCGCCGGGCGCCTCCCCCACCACCAGGTAGTCCGTCTTGCGACTCACGCTGCCGGTGACTTTCCCGCCGTGCCGCTCAATGAGCCGCGTCGCCTCCTCGCGGCTCATCGTTGGCAGCGTCCCGGTGACGACGAAGGTCAGGCCCGCCAGTGGCCCCTCGGCCGGCGCGGCAGGGGCCTCCTGCTCCAGTCTCACCCCCGCCCGGCGCAACCTCTCGATGAACTCCTGGTTACGCGGGTGGGCAAACCACTCCACGATGGCCCCAGCGGTATGAGGCCCCATCCCCTCGATGGCCTCCAGTTCCTCGCGACTGGCCGCCGCCAGTTTGTCCAGTGAGCGATAGTGCTGCGCCAGCAACTGCGCCACGATGCCCCCCACCCCCCGCATGCCCAACGCGGCGATGACCTGCGCCAGCGGCCGCTCCTTGCTGGCCTCGATGGCCGCCAGCAGATTATCCGCGCTCTTTTCGGCGAAACCCTCCAACGGCAGTATATCCTCCCGCTTGAGGTAGTACAGGTCGGCGGCGTCCTGCACCAGATTGCGCTCCACCAGAAGTTGCGCCGTCCGCTCGCCCAGCCCCTCGATGTCCATCACGGCGGCGAAGTAGTTCACACGCCTCACACGCTGCTCCGGGCAGGCCACGTTGATGCAGTAGACCGCCACCTCGCCCTCCGGCGAGACCACCGGTTCGCCGCACGAGGGGCAGACCTCCGGCATCCGGTACACCTTCTCCTCCCCCGTGCGCGCCGCGACCACTGGCCCGACGACGTAGGGAATCACGTCGCCAGCGCGCTTGATGATGACCCGATCGCCGACACGGATGTCCTTGCGCTGCAAGTCCTCAAAGTTGTGCAGCGTGGCCTTGCGGATGGTGACCCCGCTCAACTCGACTTGCTCCAACTCGGCGTAAGGGGTCAGCGCGCCGGTGCGCCCCACGTTGACGCCAATGCGTTTCACTCTGGTCGTCGCCTCGCGGCCGGGGAACTTAAAGGCGACCGCGCCTCGTGGCGTTCGCCCCACCACACCCATCGCCGCCCGCGTCGCCAGATCGTCTACCTTGATCACCAGGCCATCCAGTTCGTAGGGAGCCGTATCGCGCTTCTCGACCCAGCCTTTGCAGTAGGCGACCACTTCGTCCAGCGACTCGAAGCGGGCGACGTGCTCCGAGACAGGGAAGCCCAACCCCCGCAGGTAAGCCAGTGTTTCCCACTGGGTGGGCGGCACGGGCCCATCGGCCTCGACGATGGCGTAACAAAGCAGGCTGATGGGACGGGTGGCGGTGACTCGCGGGTCGAGTTGGCGCAACGACCCCGCCGCCGCATTGCGCGGGTTGGCGAAGGTTTTCTCCTCCGCCTCTGCCTGCCGGCGGTTTAACTCCTCAAAGTTTTCAATCAGCATAAGCGCCTCGCCGCGCACAACCAGGCGGTGGGACACCTCCCCCAAATCCCCCCCCCGCATCGGGGAGGGGCCGGGGGAAGGTACGGGGATACGCAGCGGGAGGGCGCGCACCGTGCGCAGATTGGTCGTCACGTCCTCGCCGACGTACCCATCCCCCCGCGTCGCCCCCAGGACGAAGAGGCCGTCCTCGTAGTGTAGCACGACCGTCAGCCCATCCAGTTTGGGCTCGACCACCCAGGCGGTCGGGGGTGCTTCGGGTGGGAGGAACTTGCTCACCCGCTCCCACCAGGCGTGGATCTCCTCGCCGCTGGTGGCCTTGTCCAGGCTGAGAATGGGGGCCGGGTGCGTGACTTTGACGAACCCCTCAGCCGGCTGCGCCCCCACCCGCTGAGTCGGCGAGTCCGGTGTGACCAGTTCCGGGTGTGCCGCCTCCAACGCCTGCAGTTCGTCCATCAGCGCATCGTACTCGGCGTCGCTGATGATAGGATCGTCCAGCACGTGGTAGCGATAGTTATGATAGTTGATCTCGCGCCGCAGTTGTGCAACGCGGTCGGCAACCTCACGTTGAGCCATTGACACCACTCCCGACATACTTGATGCTTCTACTCTGATAGAGCCTTACTTGCAGGCAACCAGGCCAAACGCCTCGGGGCGGCGCACGACCCGCGAGAAGCCAGCCTCACGCAGCCGGCGCATAGCACCCCTGGCGACAGCACGGCCCGACTTGCTCTCCAAATTGCCGATGTAGTGGAACAGACGCCCGCCGCGCCGCAAAACCCGGAAGAGACAACGATAGAACACGCCTGAGTAGAGATCACCTGCGAGACTGAACGCTGGGGGGTCGTGGATGATGCGAGCAAACGTCCCGTCCTCGAACTTTTCCACTTCCTCGACCGTGTCGCCTACGAGTTGGGTGATTTTAGGATTCTCGAAGAGCGCCTGCGACCAGGGGTTGAGCCGCGCCACCTCCAGCACGGCCGGCTCGATTTCAACCGTGATGACGTGTTCAGCAGTCCTGGCGGCCTCAATGGCAGTGTACCCCAATCCAGTTGCGGTGTCCAGGACGCGCCCCAGCACAGGGGCAATGGTCTTGATCTTCTGTAAAGTGTCACGGTAGGGGTCAATCCCCTTGACGCGATGCATCGAGACTCCAGAGACCAACATCGTCGGCGCCCCTTCGGTAGGCATCAGGCTATAGAGCCGATTCGCCGCCTCGGAGAAGACCCGAATCTTGTGCGGGGCGTTGTCTTCGATCACAAAGCAACTGCGCCCGGACGCGCCAATCATCTCAAGACCTTTCCAGGTCAAGACCTGGTCATTCGGAAAACGGACGACGGTGGGCCCTATTGCAACCTCAGCGGTGGTCAGACCCAAATCCAAGGACACCGTCACCAGGGTCTCGCCCGCTTTGCGGGCTTTCAGTATGCCCTCAGCCTGAATGTACGACAGGACAATCCGTTGCATCGGACTCCCACCCGCTACGGGTGCTCGATCGGCTCCAGGAAATTCCCCACCGCCCACCACTCCCGCTCCTCACTCTCCGGATCGCGCATCCGCCACCACTCGAAACCACCGGATACCGTCGGCCCATCCACGACGATGAAAATCTCCCCCTCAAGCGCGACGTCCATACGGGTATAGTTCTCACCGGGCCCCGAGCGGAGGTTGAGACCGTGTCCCCCGGTGCCCGCCACCCGCACGTAGCGCCCAATGGCGACGTCGGGCGAGACAGTCGGGGCGGGCTCAGCCATCTCAGTGGGCGAAGTAGTCGGGCTGGGGGCGGGCGTGGGCGTCCAGATAATGAGCGTGGGGGTAGGGCCGCTGAGAGCCACCTGCCCACGCAGCAGATATAGCGCCCACAGGCCACACACCATCAGCACCAGCAGCACCACGATGAAACCCAGCACCCAGACGTAAATGGGGACTGTCGCCTGATCCGACCGGGCGTCATCCCCAACCTCGCCGTCACCCGGCCCGACGCGGCGGCTGGTGATCGTTTCCTCCGTCCAGTTGTCGCTGGGCATCCTGGCCTCCTTTCGCCCTTACCGCCGTTCCATCGCCTCCCAGTTCAGATTCGAGTCAACGTTCGGGTCGAAGTTCGGATCGTCGGTCAGGACGTACTCACCCAGGCTATTGGACCAGGCATGATCGTACCCCCCAGGGAGTTCGACGCCTCGCTCCTCAAAGGGATCGTGGTACTCGTCCACGCCGCGGATCGTCTGGCTGAACTGGTTGGAGAGTTGGTCAAGTGTCTGCTGCCTCTGGTGGTACGAGTCCATAATCATATCGCTGATCTGATCGTTGGTCTGGCTGATGATCCGGCTAATCTGGCCAATTTGATTAATCTGCCGAATCTGATTCTGGATCATATACTGGCTGACCTGCATGTAGCGCCCGTACCACTGCGGGGCCAGCCGGAAAGAGCGGACGACGGCCATAAACAGATCAGAGAGGCCATCGAGTTGGCCCGCCAGCGCCCGAAACGAGAAGAGATAATCCGCTATCCAGAAGACGTTCTCCATCGCGCCCATAAACATCGGTGTAACCACCTGGCTGACCTCGACGACGCCGAAGACATCCTCCTCGATGTCCCGGTCGCCGTGCCGGTAGCGGATGCGGACCCGCGCTCCATCCGCGCTGGTGACGCCGGTGGGGGCGACGGGGCTGCTGGCCTGCATCTGCTGCGCCAGGTCCGGCAGGTGCTCCTGTTGAACGACCTGCAAATCGGGCATCTGACCCCTGTAGCGGGGAACGACGACCTGCTGCAAGACCTGGAGCGCGGGGGCCGGCGGTCTGACCTCGTTCCCATAGTACAGGCTGCCCACCGGGAACATCGCCGTGACCATCGGGTTGTTAGTCCAGTAAAAGGGAATGCTGGGAAGGACCTCGAACGCCTCCTCTCCCTGAGAGTTGTAGGCCCGAAAAGCAATCACGGCGGGCTTCCCCGGGTTGTTCATCAGCCAGCGGACACCCCCCTCGAACTCCCAATCCGCCGGGATGAGTATGCGAAAGGCCTCGATGCCAATGCCCTGCTGGTCAATACAAGAGATGGTCTTGAGGCGCACTCCCCATTGCCCGGCGGTTCCCGCGCTGGAATCCGCCTGGCGGATCAGGGAGGAACCACAATAGGAGCAGATCACTCGCTCGCCATCCCCCGGCGGAAGAGGCGCACCACATTGAGGACAGCGATCCACGACAACCCTGCGCGATACCATTCCCTATCCACCTCCTTGTCCGATCAAGTCTCCAGTGGAGCCGACGGCATCATCTCTCGACATAATACGCCTCCGCAGTTTCAAGAATAGTTTCACGGCGAAACCCAATAGACTGCCCTCACGGGCAGACCTCCAGCGCCACGTCGTCCACGTACAGCGCCGCCGTGTCGTCGTCCCCATCGTTCTTCGTGCCGATGTAGAGGGACACCGTCTGGCCCAGGTACGCGCTCAGGTCATACTCCCGCTGCTCCCAGGCCCGCCCGTCAGATTGCCAGGCATCCAAAGCGTGAGAATAGCCCCCCTGGTCGGACAACGCGATGTAGTGCTGGTCGCCAGCGTCGCTTCCCTCGCTGATGGGATAGACCCATAGGCGCAGAACGGCACTGGCGCAGGGGCCCGCGGGTAACGTCACCTTCTGCATCACGGAGGAATATATGAGAGTGCCGCCGCCCGGCTCGCCTGGCAGGATGCCCACCCGCGCGCTACGCGCGCCAGAGTGAATCTGAGTCGTGTCATAGGTCGCCAATTGGTTGAGCACCCAGCCCTCGTCCGACTCGAAGCCGCCGTTAACCAGGACGTCGGTGCACGTACCTCCGCCGCCCTCGAAATCGCGCATCACCAGCGGCAGCCAGCAGCGGTACCGCGCGGGCAAACAGACATCCAAGAAATCCAGCACCTGGGCCATCACACCGGGCCGCGCTTCGGGCCGGATCGTCTCGAAGGGAAAGCCGAAATATACCAGCCGCTCGCAGCCATCGGCGTACTGCACCGCCGCCGTCCCTGCCAGGCCCCCGTTGTAGGTCAGCGCCGCCACAGAGCCGCTGATAGGTGTCATCTGGTCCGGGTAATCGGCGGCGTACATCCCCGGCGCGTCGAAGCGGAATGGGTACAGCCCCTCGAAGATAGAGCCAGGGGCCGGGGCGACGTCGTAGGTCTCCGCGTCATCCCCAACGTAGTCGGCCCGCAGACGAGCGTTGTAGAAATCGGGGTCGGCCCCCAGATAATCCAGGTGCCAGCCCACCTCCGTGCCGCTCAGGAACAGCGCCCCGCCGTGCCCCAGGAAGTCGGTCAGTAGCGCCCGCTCCGTTGCGTCCAGCGTCTCGTCGGGGGCCGACTCCTCCCCCAGGATCCAGTCCACCAGCACGTAATCGCTCAGATGGACCAATCCATCCCGAACCGCTTCATTGCTGGCGCCGTCGAAGGGGTAGGAGATGACCTCTCCGTGCTGGATCGCATAGTCGTACCGGTTCATCTGGTCGAGGAACATGCGCAGGTTGTACCCCTCCACCGAATCGTAGTCGGGCACCAGCATCGTGCCATTGAGCCGGTCGAAGCCATTGACCAAAAGAACTCCAGCGTCATCCCCCACGCGGATCGCCAGCGTCTCGGTGGGGAAGGACTCGCCGCCGTCGTTGGTCGCACTGACGCGGACGAAGAGCAGTTGCCCCTCCGCGAGACCGGTGAGGGTGTAGACGGTGGTCGTCGCTATGGACACGCCGTTCGACCAGCCCAGGCCGTCGGTGCTGGTGTAGACCCGGTAGCCGGTGGCCACATCGCCGACCAGATCCACCGTGTCGGTCGGCGACGGCTGCCAGCGCACTGTTACCTGTCCTGCACCAACGTTAACCACCTGCAGGTGGGTCGGTGGCTCCGGGAGAAGCGTCAGGTCCACGCTGTCCCGCTGCTCGAAGTACTTGACGATGCCCTGATAGAAGGCGCGGGCGGCCAGTTGGTTGAAGCGCGGTTCCTTGAGCGCGTCGGTGTCATCCGGGTGGTCGTGATACGCAATCTCAATTAGAGCGCCAGGCATACGAACCGTCGGATCATCGTCCCAAAGCAGGCGCAACTCTCCAAAGTTCGCCACTTTCTCCCCCCGATCAATCCAGGCAGGATCCCAGCCGGCACGGATGTCGTGCACCACCTCATTGTGGATCGCACCGCGCAGTTCCAGACTCCCCTCGGTGCGGGGCAGCCACTCGCCGTTGTGGGCGTAGGCCTCGGTGCCACTGTGGTCCCACTGGTAGCCGCTGTAGCCGTTGGTGTGCCAGGAGACGTAGACAGCGTCCTCTCCGGTGCCGGCGTGCTCCCAGCGGGCGTAGATGGGCCGGGCGGTCACGTCGCCAGGCGGCTGATCCATCCCCATCCGCTGGACGTAGTAGTAGGCGGCTACCTCCCACCAGGGTTTTTCGGGCGGATACTCAGCCGCCGTCTCGATGCCAGTCAGGTCGTCGAAAGTGCCGCCGCCGAAACGGAGCGCGTCGGCGATGACCACGCAGCCGGTCACCGTGGACTGGTTGGTCAGAACGACCCGGGCCTCCTCCCCGCCCCGGAAGCCATAGGTGCCGACGTAGTGCCAGGTATCTCCGTGGCTCTGCTGGTTGACGATGACCTCGGTAGCCCCCCCGGCGTGGTGGACGGTGTAATGGGCCTCAGGGGTGTGGGTATACGCCTGCCGGTACCAGACGTAAACAGCGTAGCGGCCATCGGCGGGCAGGGCGGCAGTCCAGACGGCGGTGGCGGCCGGGGTGCCGGTCACCGTCTCGGTCCAGCGGTAGTCGGTGCCGGCGTAGCCTGTCCCCGTGACAGTCGCCGTCGTCCACGCGCCGGTCTCGAAGTACCCCGCGTCCGGCCCGGGCTCGTCGTTGTCCACCACCACCTCGGCTCCGCTCATATCCCGCTCCCGCGCCGGGATGACTCGCGCCCCGGCGTTCCACAGGTACTGCAGCAAATACTGATCCACCGCCTCGGCGTTGTTGTGATCCTCGATGATAGGGCCGGCGTAGGGCGGGTTGGGATAGGGCGGGCGCTGCGCGCGCCAGGCATAGCCGTTCCACTGCCAACCGTGCCCCGCGCTGACGTAGACGGTCTCGCCGCTGAGCGCACCCTGCGGCTGCCCCTGACCGGGGGCCGGGGGCTGGCCCACGTAAGCAGGTGCCATCTGCAGCCCCTCCTCTCCCTTCAGGACCATCTCCTTGCGGGGAGATGGAATCTCGGGCAGAAAGGCCGCCAGCGGAACGAACTCCTCCGCGATGGGGTCCCAGGTCTGGATGCGCAGGTCCCGCCAGCCCAGGGGCTCCAGCGTCCAGCCGATCTGCTGGACGATGACCTCAAAGGTGGCGTGGTCCAGGTCCCGCAGCGCATCCGCCGGCACCCCCAGGCGCACCACGACAATGCGGTCGGGACGGACCTCCAGCCCCTCCAGCGTGGTTCCTTCCGGGATGGCAGACCAGATGCCCTGCGCCCGCTCCTCGGCGGTGGGACCCGCCAGGAGCGCCGCCAGCAGCCCCTCCGGATCTGGCCCGGCAGCCCCTACCTCGATGGGCCTCTCGACGCAGACAGGCCCCTGCTCACTCCAGAAGCAGACCGATGAAGGCTCCCCCTCCCCTGGTAGGGAAGGGGGCTGGGGGGTTAGGTTGACAGAAAGCCCATCTTCCCCGGCGGAGGAGGAAGTTGGGAGCAGTGCGGCCAGCGCACCCAGCGCCAGCAGCGCAATCGCCATCGCCATTCCTATGCGCACTATCAGACGGTCCATTTCAGTAGCCTCCTCACACCCCAGGTATTGATCACATCGCCAGCCGTGGCCCAGCCCCGCCGGGCCGTCGCCACCCCGAAAGGCAGCACCCCGAAGCCGTTCACGTCGTGGGCGTCGGAACTGATGGCCAGTTTCACGCCCAACTCGATCGCCCGCCGCACGTGCACATCGCGGAGGTCAAGCCGCCTGGGGTAAGCATTGACCTCCAACGCAGTGCCCGTCTCGGCGGCGGCGCGGAAAATCAGTTCCATATCCAGGTCGGCTTCCTCCCGCTCACCAATCAGCCGCCCCGTTGGGTGGGCAATGATGTCCACGTGGGGGTTGCGGATCGCCGCCAGGGTCCGCGCCATCACCTGCTCCCGCCCCTGGCGCAGCCCGCTGTGCACCGCCGCCACGACCAGGTCGAGTTCAGACAGCACCTCGTCGGAGAAGTCGAGCGTCCCGTCGGACAGCACCTCCACCTCGGTCCCCGCCAGCAGCCGGAAGGCGCCCCCCATCTTCCGGTTGACCTCCTCAATCTCCGCCCGCTGGCGGCGCAGGTCGCCGGCGGTGACTCCCTGGGCGACGCCCAGGCTGTGCGAGTGATCGGCCACTACTCCGTACTTCAACCCGCGCGCCTGCGCGGCCCGTGCCATCTCCAGCAGGCTCTGGTGCCCATCCGACCAGGTGGTATGAAAGTGCAGGTCCCCCTTCAGGTCATCCAGTTCGATCAGGTCGGGCAGGTTGTCCTCCAGCGCCGCCTCGATCTCGCCCCGATCCTCGCGCAACTCCGGCGGGATGAGCGGCAGGCCCAGTGCGGCGTAGACCTCCTCCTCGGTGGCGCAGAGGATTTCGGAGCCGTCCTCACGCTTGAGCCCGTACTCGCTCAGCGAGAGGCCCCGATCGAGCGCCAGCCCCCGCAGGTGGATGTTATGGGCCTGGCTGCCGGTGAAGTATTGGAGCGCCGTCCCCCAACGCGCAGGCTCCAGCACCCGCAGGTCCACCTGCAATCCCTCGCGGGTGCGGATGGAGGTCTTGGTGGGGCCGCTGAGGAGTACCTCGGCCACCTGGTCCAGTTCACGGAAGCAGGTCATCACCGGCTTCGCATCAGTGGCCGCCACCAGCAGGTCCAGGTCGCCGACGGTCTCCCGCACGCGGCGCAGGCTCCCGGCCGGGGCGACCTGTACCACGCCCGGCACCTGCCGCAGCGCGTCGAGCATAGAGTGAGCCAGCGGCCAGGCCACGCCCAGCGAAGTGCGTCCCGTGCGTCGCTTCAGCGCCTCGACCCCAGCCAGCACCTTGGCCTCGCTTTTGGCCCCCATCCCTTTGAGACCGCGCAGACGACCTTCCCGCGCCGCCCTTTCCAGCACCTCGATGCTGGTGATGCCCAGTTCCTGCCAAAACAGCGCTGCCTTGCGGGGGCCGATGTCGGGGACTTGCAGCATCTCGACCACGCCAGGAGGCACCTGCGCCTTCAGTTTCTCGTAGGCCCCCAGCCGGCCCGTGCGCATCAGTTCGTCAATCTTGGCCGCCAGCGTCTTGCCGATGCCGGGGATCGCCTCCAGTTCGCCCGCCCGCCAGACCTCCTCCAGGGGCCGGCCCAGCGTAGCGACGTTCTCCGCTGCCCGCCGGTAGGCCATGATGCGGTAGGTACTTTCCTCCTGGATGGCCAGGATGTCGGCCATCGCCGCAAAGATCTCAGCCACTTGCTGGTTTCTCATCTCCATCCTCCACACCCTCCCTGATTATACCCCATCTCCGCCGCTTGACAATGGGCCTTTGGTAGGATAAGATAGCGTCAAGGTCAGCATCATTGAGCAACAGAGTTTCGGATGAGGAAAGGAGTGCAAAATGGGTATACCCGTGCGTGCAATTGAGACAACAGGCGTGATTGACAAAAAGAGTCAATTGCGGCTAGATACTCCACTGCCAGTTGTCGGCCCAAGTCGGGTGCGAATCATTGTGCTGTTTCCAGAGGAGGAACATGAGGAAATCAGTGAGTCGGAGTGGCTGCGCGCGGCGGCAACCAATCCGGCTTTTGATTTCCTGAGGGAACCCGAAGAGGATATTTACACCCTGGCGGACGGGAGACCGTTCTATGACAAAGGGTAAAGTGGTGCTCGTGCCATTTCCTTTTGACGACCTTTCGGCTACCAAGGTACGACCTGCTGTGTGTTTGACAAACCCAATTGGTGTACATCGCCACATTGTCCTGGCGTTTGTCACCAGCCGGGTTCCCGCTCCGTTGGCGAGTTCCGACCTCGTGCTGGATGCCCAAGATCCCGAGTCCTCAACAACCGGGCTGCGGGTTTCGTCCACATTGCGCCTACATCGGCTGATGTCTGTCACCACCTCAATCATCCAACGCGAGTTGGGGGAACTATCACCGCGTATGCAAGCAGAAGTCAACGCCAAACTGCGTGATCTGTTTGAGTTATAAGCCGGAATGCGGGTCATCCGTGATGGCTGATCTGGGCGACGCTGAAATTCGCCGCCCGGCGAAAACGTTAACCCCTTCCCAAGTCATAATAGGAGGTCTTATCCAATGGAACAAACCGGTTTCAAGGTCTATGGTTACCGATGGATCGTGCTCCTCGCGTTTATGTTCGTCACCGCCGTCAACCAGCTCCTATGGATTACCTTTGCCCCGATCACAGGCAGCGCCGCCAGGTATTATGGGGTCTCGGACCTCAGCATCGGTCTCCTGTCCATGAGTTTCATGATCGTCTACATCTTCGTATCAATCCCCGCCTCGTGGGTCATTGACACCTATGGGATCCGCGTCGCTGTGGGATTGGGCGCCGCGTTGACAGGTATCTTCGGCCTGTTGCGGGGCCTGTTGGCAGCAGACTACAATCTGGTGCTCATCTCGCAGATCGGGATTGCAATCGGGCAACCGTTCATCCTCAACGCCATAACCAAGGTGGCTGCCCGCTGGTTCCCAATTCGGGAGCGGGCGACCGCATCGGGACTCGGATCACTGGCCATGTACCTGGGCATTGTTGCAGGCCTGGCGCTAACCCCATACCTTACCATACGATCCAGCATCAGCAGCACGCTCGTTACCTACGGGATCGTATCCGTAATCGCGGCTGTTGCCTTTTTCGGCCTCGTCAAGGAGCGTCCGCCAACACCTCCCTGCCCCCCGGGCCAGGAAGAGCGAGCCCTGGTTCTTGACGGCCTCAAGCAAATCCTGCGCAGGAGGGATTTCATCCTGCTGATGATCATCTTCTTCGTGGGATTGGGAGCGTTCAATGCGGTGACGACGTGGATCGAAGACATCGTCAGGCCACGAGGATTCTCGATCACCCAGGCCGGAGTCACCGGGGGCCTGATGGTCGTAGGCGGCGTTATCGGCGCCCTGATCATACCATCGCTCTCAGACCGCTATCGCAAGCGAGTCCCGTTCATACTCCTGGCCCTGGCCGGTGCGATTCCGGGACTCATCGGCATCACTTATGCCACGGGTTACTGGCTGCTGCTCGCCTCGGCCTTTGTCCTGGGCTTCTGTTTGCTGAGCGCAGGTCCGATCGGATTCCAATACGGCGCCGAAGTTACCTACCCGGCACCCGAAGGCACCTCCAACGGCCTGCTCCTGCTCATGGGGCAAATCTCGGGCATCATTTTCATCTTTGGAATGGACAGTTTCAAGTCCCCGGAAACGGGTTCGATGACCCCGTCCCTGGTTGCGCTCATCGGACTCACCGTTCTGGGCCTTCTTCTCGGCACAAGACTCAGGGAGTCGAGGTTGATGACGGATGAGTGACTCCAATCCCTTCAAAACATACCTGCAAACGCTCCAGAAGAGCCTCTCGACGGGCGCGGCGACCGAGCATACCCACCGCCCGGCTTTGGAGGCTCTGCTCGAGGCAGTGGGCGATGGGGTCTTGGTAATCAATGAGCCCAAGCGGGTGGAGTGCGGGGCACCCGATTACATCATCACCCGCGCTCACACGCCCACCGGCTACGTCGAGGCCAAGGACGTGGGCACGAGCCTGATGGCAGTCCAGACAGCAATTCCAGCTTTGGGAATTTTGCTCAAGCGCATCGGCCTAAAAGAGCCGATGCTGGGACAAAAAGCGACCAGCACCGTCTGTTTTACGGCGGTGCGGCCTTAAAACGGGAATTGCTGCAGTCCAGATGAGAACGTTTTCGACATTCGCCAGGGCGTGGCTATCGTTTTCATGATCAAATTAGTACTACAACGAGACTTTGAGACAAACGTCATTCCGAGCGGAACGGAGCGTAGCGGAGTGAAGTCGAGGAATCTCTCCACGTTCAGCAGCGTGAGATTCCTCGACTCCCTTCGGTCGCTCGGAATGACACAGAATCGGGAATTCTCGTTGTAGTATTAGGATGGAGGTGATCGTAATGAGAGAAAGGCAAGTGGCAACTTCGAGTACGATACTGACTGAGGCCGAATACCGCCTGCGCAGCCTATCGCCTGAGCGTCTGCGAGTGGCCGATGACTTTCTGGCCTATCTGCAAGAACGCGAAGAGAACGAAGCGACCGCCGAACTGCTGAGCATCCCTGGCTTTGAGGCGGCCTTCCAGCGTGCCGTCGAGCAGGCTGATAGAGGTGACGTAGTGCGCTTCGAGGACATCCGGCGCGATGTATGAGATTTTGCTGATACCAGGAGTTGTTTCTGGTCTCCAAACGGACGGCCAGCAATGACCTGAGCGAGTTGGCAGCGCATGGGCTACTGGCAGTCGAAGGGGCCGGGCGCGTGACGCGGCATCGGTTGGCAGAGTCCGGCGCCTGATTGCCCGATTTCTGGCTCGATTATGGCCCGATTTTCAAGCCAGACGGCGGGGTGGCGGCGCGTCTCACCCTGCGGCGGAAGGAACAAACGTATGCCGAACGACAGCGCACTTAGCAGGCGACTCAACTAAGCGGGAGAAAGTGCCAGGAGGCCACGTAGCAGGCATCCAGTGCATCAAAAGTTTCGTATCTCTGTATTCAAGGCCAAGTAGCACTTATCATTAAATTAAAAGGGCAGGCGGAAGTGTCGAAGGAATCCAAACAGCGACAAGAGTTGTTCCTTGACGGTATCGAGTTCTCGATCGACATGGGAGAGATCGCGTACCAGCGACTCTTGGCTGCTCTGGTGGCCCACTCTGCTAGATCGGCGAGTGGTAAGTCTGTCAATCGCTTGCTCACCGCCGAGATCTTCCTCCAGGCCTGGTCGCTGGTCGACATCGTAAACCGGCTGCGGGTGCTAATCCAACACACGCCGGGGCTGAAGAGGACCCCTGCCATAGTATCGTTTCTCAAGCAGACCGAGGAGATCCTGGGCTTGCGGAACTTCGTCCAGCACCTCGACACGGAGGCACCCGAGGTCGCCAAGACCGGCTACCCGATCTGGGGATCACTGTCGTGGGTGTGGGGCACGGTGGAGGAGGTGGAGCGTGGGGAGTTCGCCCTCATGCTCCTCATTCCCGGCAAGCTGGCAAAGTCCAAGGGCCACCCAATAGTGAATCCCCTGGGGAAGAAGATCTCGCCACCGGTCGACATGATAACCCTCACCGCCGCTAGAGAGACGGTGAACCTAAGCCGCATCAGAGACGCTCTATGTCAGTTCAGAGGGAGGTTTGACATAGCGGTTAAGAGAGCCCTGGAAATGCCTTCGGCAGACCAGGACACCGCCATTGTGATCGTGGTCGAGGTGAACTGAGAGAGCATATTGTCGGTGAAAGTCCGACCGTGATTGGTATGCTACTCCGCAATCGTTACGGAGAAGAAGTGAAAGGAAGCGAGGTAAGGAAATGGCAAATACCAAGAAGACTGAAAACGAGGTGAAGCGAACCGGGCTCTACTGGCCGGGCAAGCGGATGGAGGTGGAGCGTGTCGCCCTGCCGTTCCAGGTGGTGGAGACGGTCAATGTCTCCCGCGCCACGCGGGAGGAGGCACCGCTTTTCGCGGCTACCAGGGGCCAGGAAGCCGAAAGTTGGCGCAACAAACTCATCTGGGGCGAGAACAAGTACATTATGGCTTCGCTGCTTGACCAGGGCTTCGCTGGCAAGATCAACCTCATCTACATTGACCCGCCCTTCGCTACTGGGGCAGACTTTAGTATCAAGATGAAGGTGGGTGATGAAAAGTGGACCAAAGAGGCATCTGTGATAGAGGAGAAAGCCTATCGGGACACCTGGGGCAAGGGCTTGGACTCGTACCTCCAGATGATGTACGACCGGCTGGTGCTGATGAGGGAGCTACTGGCTGACAATGGCTCCATCTATCTCCACCTCGACTGGCATGTGGGGCACTACATGAAACTAATGCTGGACGAGATCTTTGGGAAGGATAACTTGAGGAACGAGATCATATGGCGCTATCGAAGATGGCCCACCAAGTCGCGACTATTCCAAAGGATGCACGATACAATTTTATGGTATACCAAGAGCATCACACAAGACTACCCCTGGACCCAACTGTACGAGGAACTCTCGGAATCAAGCAAGAGGCAATGGAAAGGCAAGAAGAGAGTGGATGTCACCAGCGAGAGGGGCACCAGGTATAGTGAGACTTTGGAGGAGGAGTCGCCGGGTGTGCCAATGAGTGATGTTTGGGAAATAGCCCAGATCACTGCTCCCTACAGTGAGTACAGGGGGTTTCCAACACAAAAGCCAGAGAAATTGCTAGAGCGGATTGTGAAGGCCTCCTCAGATGATGGTGACCTAATAGCGGACTTCTTCTGCGGCTCAGGTACGACGGGTGCAGTGGCCGAGAAACTCAGAAGACGATGGATCATGGCTGACCTGTCCAGGTTTGCCATCCAAGTCACCAGAAAGCGCCTTTTGGACATCCCCGACTGCAAGCCCTTTGAAATTCTGGACCTGGGCAAGTACGAGCGCCAGTATTGGCGGGGGCACGTCAATGGCCAAGGGGTCAAGCAAGACGAGGTCTTGGCCCGCTACCTGGACTTCATCGTGCAATTATATCGCGGGGAGCGCGTTACAGGATTTGCGCACCTGCACGGACGCAAGGCGGGACGGATGGTGCACGTGGGGGGCGTGGACGCGCCTGTTACGCTTTCAGAGATCAGTGACGCCCTGGACGAGTGCGCGGCCAACAGATTCCGGGGCCTGGACGTGCTGGGGTGGGAATGGGAGATGGGGTTGCATGACCTGGTAACAGTGGAGGGACGAAAGCGGGGCGTGGATCTGCGCCTCCTCACCATACCCAGGGAAGTTATGGACCCCAGGGCGGTGAAAGCGGGAGATATCGAGTTCTACGAGTTGGCCTATCTCGATGTCACGCTGGAGCGCAGAGGCTCCGAGACCCAGGTGGTGCTCAGGAACTTCATCATCCCCAACGAGGATCTGGTGCCCGCTGAGGTGCGGGAGAAGATAAAGCGCTGGTCGGACTACGTGGACTTCTGGGGCGTGGATTGGGACTTTCAAGGCGACACTTTCCACAACCAATGGCAATCTTATCGCACGCGCAAACACCCCGCCCTGCGCCTGGAGAGCGACTGGCATACCTGCGACAGGCCAGGCAAATACCAGGTGCCTGCACTGAGCGTAGCCGAAGTGATGGTGAAGGTCATTGACATCTTCGGCAACGACACCACCAAGTTATTGCGGGTAGACGTGAGATGAAACTACTACCAGCATACTCAATACCCAGACAGCGGCGGCCAAGCCTGGCCGAGTTCGTGCCCAGGGTTCGGGAGGCGGTGGATGGCTGGCGGGAGCAAGGCTACCCAGGGGTTACGGACACCACCCGGAGATTGCTCACCTTCTGGTTGTTCGAGGATCATCAAGTAAGCAAAAAATGGTTCGGCTACTACTTCTGCCAGCGAGAGGCCATCGAGACGCTGATATACCTCTACGAGGTAGCCAAAGCCCATAGATTCGTAGACCTTATGCAGCAATTTGGGCAAAAGCGTATGTGGTACGACCCCTCTACTGACCGCTACCCCCGCTATGTATTCAAGATGGCTACCGGTTCGGGCAAGACCAAGGTCATGAGCCTGGCGGTAGTCTGGTCCTACTTCAACGCCGTATTCGAACCCGATTTACGACTGCCGAAGACCTTCTTGATCGTCGCGCCCAACGTTATTGTCTTTGAGCGGCTTAGAATAGATTTTGAAGGTGGCAAGATATTCCGCCAGGACCCGCTGATACCGCCGGAATGGACCAACGATTGGCAGATGACTGTTATCCTGCGGGATGCCCCTACGCCCTCCACCACGCCAGGCACACTTTACCTGACGAACGTCCAGCGACTCTATGAACGAGGTGAGAAGCCGCCTGAGACTCCCGTTGATGCCCTTCTGGGCCCAAAGCCCAAAAAAGAAACCCTGACCAGCGAAGAACTCCTGGACCGGATAGCGAGTCACGGCGAACTGATGGTAATGGACGATGAGGGCCACCACCTGCACCTGGACGATATGGTGTGGAACCAACGCATCATCGCCATGCATGAAAAGTTAGAAGTGGTTGGGAGCGAGTTGACCGCCCAGTTGGATTTCACAGCCACGCCGCGAACGCAGAAGGGGAGGCTCTTCCCGGAGATCATCGTTGACTACCCGATCATGCAGGCGATTGATGACGGGATCGTGAAGCGCCCCATACTTGGGGAAATAGGCGGCGACATAGAAATCCCCAGTGCTAAGGCGTCGGTAAGGTGGCGTCAGCGCATTGATGCAGGCGTGGCCAAGTGGAAGGAGTACTGGGAGGAACTCAGCAAAAGCGGCCATAAGCCCATCCTGTTCATTATGACCGAGGACACCAAATCCGCCGACGACATAGCGGGAGACCTGGAGGCCCGCTACCCGCACTTATTCGGCGGCCGGGTGTTGAATATTCACACCAACAGAAAAGGCGAGATACTGGAGAGGAAGACCAACCTGAAGTTGATCGAACGACTTCGCCAGGCAGCGCGAGACGTGGACGGCAAGGATAGCCCCTACCGGGCCATCGTCTCAGTGCTTATGCTGCGGGAAGGCTGGGATGTGAAGAACGTGGTAGTCATCGTCCCCCTGCGGCCCTACACGGCCAAGGCAAACATACTACCCGAACAGACACTGGGACGAGGCTTGCGGCTGATGGGAGGCGCGGGGTCAGGCTGGGATGAGAAAGTGATAGTCATTGAGCACGAGGCCTTCCGGGACTTCTGGGACAAGGAGTTGGCGGAGGAAGGACTGGAGATCGAGAGGCGGCGGCTTGAGGATGTGACCAGGGACGTGGTTACCATCCTGGTAGATAAATCGCAACTGGAATACGACCTGGAGATGCCGCAACTTTCGCCAGCGCTCACGCGCTCTGCAACGCGGCTCTCGGACCTGACGATAGAAACGCTTCCCTCCGGGGTGCTCCCCAAACCTGAGAGGGGCAGGATAGCAGAAGGGATGGTGCACTATGTCGGACGCGATATGCTAACCAGGATAGTGGTGGAGGAGCAAGATCTGGAAATACCCTTCCCTGACTGCCCGGACAGTGTCATCGCCTATTTCACGGACCGCGTCTTGCACTACGCACATCTACGGCAGGCGGCGCGCTTTGCCGAGATGGCGCCTTTAGTCGAGGAATATCTGACCCAACGGTTCTTCAGCAAGCCCGTTGACCTCTCCGAGCCTGTGGTCATCAAACGGCTCAGTGAGCCTGACGCGCGAACGTATGTCATCCAGTCTTTTGTAGACGCTATAAATCGCCTTACCATAGAACCGGTTACGGTTCGGATCGCCCAGCCTCCCAGGAGCGTTTCGGTCACTCCGGCCTTCCCCTGGAGTCGCAAGACCTACGATGGTCTCAAAACGGTCTTTAACCTGGTGGCCTGTGACGTGAACTATGAAGCGGAGTTCGCCGCCTTTTTGGATCATGCTGAAGATGTGGCGGCATACGCCAAAAACGTGGAGCACATGCACTTCTTCATTGAGTACATCTCGTCGCAAGGCGGCATGAGATACTACTATCCGGACTTTATCATCCGTACCACCGATGGGGATATGTTCCTGGTTGAGACGAAGGGCATAGAGGACATTGAGGTGCCCATCAAGGATAACCGGGCACGTAAGTGGTGCCACGACGTGACGGATCTCACGGGGCAATCCTGGTATTACGTGAAGGTACCCTGGAAGGTCTTCCAGGAAACCACGGCCACCACGTTTGACGGCCTGTACAGGCACGCACTGGCGGCCACGGGTTAGAACTGAACAATCAAGCGGGGCGTTGAAACGCCCCGCTGATACGGCGAAACCCGTTAAAACGGGTTAGGAAGTCGCGTTTTAGTGCGTTTTAACGCACTTTGCGTATCAGCCGATGGTTTCAACCGTCGGCGGGGACTTGTAGATACGCTCTGGGAGAACAACCATGCTACAAGCCGTGACATTCGACTTCTGGGGAACCCTATACCAGAACGCTTATGCCCAAGATGAACGGTTGCGCCTGCTGGAGGAGGCGCTGGCCCGCCACTCCCAGCCGCGCCCCTGGACGGCCCTCGAGGCGGCCTACCGCCACGCCGGGTCCGTGTGGGAGCACACCTGGCGGAAGGAACATCGCTCCATCA
>Ga0307438_1000712_pt1 | contig 23876 bp, 37 predicted proteins | sample SalMarWE160110MG_FD_202144 | JGI IMG/M metagenome (GOLD analysis project Ga0307438, IMG submission 202144) | Salt marsh sediment microbial communities from the Plum Island Ecosystem LTER, Massachusetts, United States - WE1603-110 | ecosystem: Environmental > Aquatic > Marine > Intertidal zone >... | reverse complement strand
CCTTCACGTTCAGAAGGAAGTCGATGGTGTCTTCCTTCATATGAGGGATAGTAGAGAACTCGTGCTGCACGGCGTCGATCCGCACGGAGGTAACAGCAGCCCCCGGCAGGGAGCTGAGAAGAATCCTCCGCAAGGAATTGCCCACGGTAGTGCCGTAGCCCGGCTCCAGAGGCTCGGCGACGATGCGCACGTAGTTGTCGTCGCTCTCCACAATCTCAACCTGGGGAATGACCAGCTGGGTCACTGAGACCCACCTCCTTACTCTGGCAACAAGTGGTTGCTAACGAGAGTAATACTCAACAACAGTAGCCGGGTCGAATTTCGCCCCAATGTCTTCCATGGTCGGTGGCGATAGCACCCGCCCCGTCATCTGTTCGCCGTCCAGGCTTAACCAGGAGGGGAGAGACCGCTCAGCCACCTGCTCCTTGACTACCTGAAAGATCTCGCTCTTCACCCCCCTCGCTGTCCAACCGATGACATCGTCCACCTTGATGATGTGAGAGGGGATATCGGCCTTGCGGCCATTTATGCTGATGTGGCCATGGAGCACCAATTGGCGAGCTTGGTTGCGCGAATCGGCGAAGCCGAGGCGATAGACGACGTTATCCAAGCGCATCTCCAGGATACGCAGTAGATTCTCGCCGGTGATACCCTTGCGCCGCACCGCCTCCCTGTAGTAGCGGCGGAACTGGCGCTCCAGCAGCCCGTAGGCGGAGCGCGCCTTCTGCTTCTCCCGCAACTGAAGGCCGCGGTCGGACACCTTGCGGCGGCGCATGGAGCGTCGCCCGGGAGCGTAGGGACGGCGCTCAAAGGGACAGCGGGGAGAGTAACACTTCTCCCCTTTGAGATAGAGCTTTTCGGCCAACCGCCGACATATCCGACAAGCAGGTCCTCTGTAGCGTGCCACTAGCTCTCCTTCACTACCTGCGAGGGCAACATCCCCAGCTTACACCCGCCGCCGTTTGGGCGGACGACAACCGTTGTGGGGAACAGGAGTCACGTCGCGGATGCTCATCACCTGGATGCCCGCCCCCTGGAGGGAGCGAATGGCCGCCTCGCGACCGCTGCCCGGGCCCCTCACATAAACCTCCACCTGGCGCAGGCCGTGCTCCATCCCCCGCTTGGCCGCCCTATCGGCCGCTATCTGGGCGGCGTAGGGAGTGCTCTTGCGGGAACCCTTGAAGCCAGCTGTGCCCGCGCTGGCCCAGGCGATGACGTTGCCGTTGGGGTCGGTGAGGGTAATGATGGTGTTGTTGAAGGTGGATTGAATGTAGGCACGGCCCACGGGAATGCTCTTGCGCTCCCGTCGTCGTGCTCGGCTCCGGCCCTTTTTCTCAGCCATAACCCTCCTCGCTGGTTAGCTGTAGCTGGCCGTCCTACTTCTTAGTCATCGTCGCCCGCCGCTTGCCAGCCACCGTCTTGCGCGGGCCTCGCTTACAACGAGCGTTGGTGCGAGTGCGTTGGCCACGGGCGGGCAAACCACGGCGATGGCGCACCCCCCGATAGCAATTGATCTCGATAAGGCGCTGGACGTTCTGCCGCACCCCCTTGCGCAGCTCGCCCTCCACCGTGTAGTTGCGATCGATAAACTCACGGATGCGGCTGATCTCATCGTCAGTCAAGTCCCGCACCTTGGTGGCCGGCTCCACTCGTGCGCTGTCGCAGATGGTGTGGGCTAGAGTGGACCCTATGCCGTAGATGTAGCGCAGAGAGATATCCACCCGCTTGTCCCTGGGGATGTCCACGCCAGCGATACGCGCCATAATACCTCCTCTACCCTTGGCGCTGCTTGTGCCGCGGGTTTTCGCAGATCACCCTCACCACACCCTTGCGACGGACGATCTTGCACTTATCGCACCGCCGCTTAACCGAAGCCTTTACCTTCATCGTCAGTCCTACTTCCACCGAGAAGTCTAGCGGAGCCGATAGGTAATCCTACCACGAGTGAGGTCGTATGGCGACAGCTCCACCAGCACTCGATCCCCGGGCAGGATGCGGATGAAGTGAACCCGAATCTTGCCAGAGGCGTGGGCAAGAACCAGGTGCCCATTAGGCAACTCTACCCGAAACACAGCATTGGGCAGCGCTTCCTTGACTACGCCTTCGACCTCTATAGCCTCTTTCTTACCCATAAACGGCCCGCAGGCCAATCACCCCCAGATAGTCTACCAGCATCCTCAAGGAAGCGTCAGCACCTCCGCCTCCCCTTCGGTGATCACTATCGTGTGCTCGAAGTGGGCGGCAAGGCTACCATCGGCTGTGCGCACCGTCCAGCCGTCGGAATCCTTCTTAGTTGGCCAATCGCCGGCGGTGACCATCGGCTCCAAGGCCAGGGTCATCCCCTTCTGGAGCAGCGGCCCCCGGTCCGGCGGACCGAAGTTCGGCACCTGAGGATCCTCGTGCATATTGCGACCGACGCCATGGCCTACGTACTCTCGCACCACAGAGAAGCCGTTCCCTTCGGCGTGAGCCTGAATAGCCGCCGAAATCTCCCCCAGACGAGCGCCAGCCCTCGCTGCCTTGATGCCCTGCCAGAGCGCCTCCTCCGTTACCCGCACAAGCCGCTCGGCCTCAGGGCTTATCCTCCCCACGCCCACAGTGATGGCAGCATCGCCCACGAAGCCCTTATACGTGGCTCCCAGGTCGATGCTCACAATGTCGCCCTCCTGAAGGACGCGCCTATCCGGTATGCCATGCACCACCTCATCGTTCACAGAGACACAAACGCGCGCCGGATAGCCCTGATAGTCCAGGAACGTAGGAATCACCTCTCTTTTCGCGAACTCCCGCCGCACAACGTCGTCTAGCTTCTTGAGCATCAGCCCCGGCCGAATCTCCTGCCGCAGGATAGCCAGAACCTCGCCATCAGCCCGTCCCGCCTGGCGCATCAGGGCTATCTCCTCGGGCCCCTTCAGTACGATAGGCATAGATTCTCGCGGGCTCCTCCCTACGGATCCCCCACAGCCGCCAGCAGGCCCTCGGCGACCTCTTCCACTGACTTGTCGCCGTCTATCTCCACCAGCTTGCCCCTGGCCCGGTAGTAATCGATGAGGGGCGCCGTCTGCTGGGAATAGACCTCCAGCCGCCTTCGCGCCGTCTCCGGCTTATCGTCCTCTCGCTGGTACAACTCGCCGCCGCACTGGTCGCAACGACCGGCCTGGCGCGGCGGTTGGAAGCGCTGGTGATAGACGCTGCCGCACTGGCGACAGTTCCAGCGGCCGGAGAGACGGCTCAACAGCTCGCTCTCCGGCACTTGGATATAGCTAACCTTATCGATGGCCTTGCCTTCGCGAGCCAGGGCCTCATCCAGAGCGGTCGCCTGCTCCAGCGTGCGGGGGAAGCCATCCAGGATGCAGCCACGAGCACAATCGTCCTGGGACAGCCGCTCCAGCAGCATGGCGATAGTCAAATGATCGGGCACCAACTGGCCCCGATCGTAATAGACCTTGGCCTGATTCCCCAGTTCCGTCTCCTGTCTAATAGCTTCCCTGAACAGCTCCCCTGTTGTAATGTGCACCAAGCCCGTCTTCTCGGCCAGAATCGCTGCCTGAGTTCCTTTGCCCGCGCCTGGAGCGCCGAAGAGGATAACGTACAAGGGCCCTCGTCCATCCCCTAGCGGATGAAGCCCTCGTACTGACGCATCAGCAGTTGGGCCTCCAACTGACGCATGGTGTCCAGCACCACACCGACCACGATGATCAAGCCGGCGCTGGTGATACCCAGGGATAACCCCCCGCCACCTAAACTAAGGGATTGCTCCCCCGTAAGGGCCGAGGCAACGTAGGGTATCACCGCAACAAAGCCAAGGAAGAGAGCGCCAGCCCAGGTGATGCGGATGAGCACCCGCGTAATATACTCCGCCGTAGGGCGCCCCGGCCGGATTCCGGGGATGAAGCCCCCCTGCCGCTGCAAGTTCTCCGCCAGGTTCTGCTGCTGGAAGATAACCATTGTATAAAAGAAGGCAAAGATCACCACCAGAAGGAACAGGAAGATCCAATACCCCCAGTTTGATGGGTCGAAGACCCCCTTGACCTTGTCCGCCACGTTCGCTACCCAGGCGATATCCGATGTCTCGAACATGCTGGCGGCGTAAGCCGGGAAAATAACAATCGAAAAGGCGAAGATGAGAGGGATCATCCCTGCCGAGTTCACCCGCAGCGGGATGTGGGTCTGGCCCGACTGCCGGTACATCCGCCCGCCCCGGAACAGGCTGCGCGAGTACTGAACCGGGATGCGCCTCTGGGCTTCCTGGAAGAAGACAATGACTCCGAGGATGAAGATGATGAACAGAACCAGCATAATAACGCCCGTCATGGCGGTCGAGGTATAGACCTCGGTCCAGATCATCCGTGGTATGTTGGCGACGATGCCAGCGAAGATGAGCACCGATATGCCGTTCCCGATCCCCTTCTCGCTGATGAGCTCGCCCAGCCAGACCAGGAACATGGTGCCCGCGGTCAAGGTAGTAATCATCGAAAGAGTGGGCAGCAAAGCATCGCCGGTAAGGCCGATCTTTGTCTCCCCCCCGAAACCGCCCAAGTTGTCGATAAGAAAGAGCTGTCCGTAGCCCTGGACAATGCACATCGGTATTGTCAGCCAGTGGGTGTAGATCTGGATCTGGCGCCGGCCCTGCTCCCCCTCCTTGGTCAAAGCCTGAAGCTGGGGCACTATGGGAACGAGTAGCTGCATAACGATGGAAGACGTCACGTAGGGATAAACGCCCAGGGCAGCGACGCTCATGTTCCGCAGGGCACCCCCGCTGAAGATGTTGAGAAAGCCAAGCACGGCATTGCCCTTGAAGATGTCCGACAAGGCGTCTGTGTCAATGCCTGGAAGCGGCAGGTTGGCCACAAAGCGGAACACCACCAGCAACACCAGAGTGAATATGATCTTCCGCCGGACATCCGCCTGCTGGAAGGCGTCGATGACGGCCTGCAGAAGCCGCGGCCTAGCGACGGTGGGCGCTCGCGCCACGAGCTACCTCCTCGACGCTTCCTCCAGCCGCCTCGATCTTCCCCTTAGCCACCGCCGAGAACCCGTGCGCCCTTACCATCAGGGCCTTGGTTATCTCGCCACCGCCCAGAACCTTCACCGGCTGTCTCAAAGTCTTGATGATTCCCACCTCACGCAGGAGTTCGGGCGTTACCTCTGTGCCCGCCTCGAAGCGCTCCAGTTGCTTCACATTCACGGGCACATACTCCACCCGGAAGATATTGGTGAAGCCTCGCCGTCGAGGCAGACGCTTGATGAGCGGCGTCTGGCCGCCCTCGAAGCCTAAGCGAATCCCGACGCCGGAACGCGACTTCTGACCCTTCGATCCGCGTCCTGAGTAGGTACCGTGACCGCTGGCGTTGCCGCGGCCGACTCGCTTTCGCTTGTGACGCGCACCCTTAGGGGGCCTCAGCTCGTGGGCTTGCATCCCTACTCGCCCACCTCCTCCACCTCTACCAAATGGCGCACCTTGTGTATCATACCACGCACAACTGGCGAGTCGCTATGTTGAACCGCCTGGCCCAAACGCCGCAGCCCCAGGGCGCGGATAGTCCGCCGCTGCCTTGGCGGGTAGCCGATGGCGCTCTTCTTCCAGATGATCCTGAGCTCGGCCATCGCTCCCTACACCTCGGTGGCAGCTAGGGCACGACGGCTGGTCACCGCCGCCCTCACATCCCTCATCTGAGAGAGACCGAGCATGGTGGCCTTAACGACATTGACCGCGTTGGCGTTGCCCAGGCACTTGGCCACTACGTCCTTGATGCCTGCCATCTGCAAGACCGCTCGCACGCCCCCGCCAGCGATGAGACCGGTACCCGGCGGCGCTGGCTTCATGAGCACCTTGGCAGCACCAAAGCTCACCAGCAGCTCGTGGGGGATGGTAGTGCCCTTCATGGGAACCTTTATCAGGTTCTTGCGGGCTACGGTGGTGGCCTTACGGATGGCTTCGGGCACCTCCTTCGCCTTGCCTATGGCCGCTCCTACGTGGCCCTCGCCGTCCCCCACCACCACAACGGCGGTGAAGTGAAAGCGGCGGCCACCCTTGACCACCTTCGCCACTCGGTTAATGAACACCACCTTCTCGGCCAACTCCAACTCCAGAGGGTCGATCTTCCTGGCAGTGCCTATATATCTCCTAGGATTGGACATCTCTCCCCGTCCCTAGAACACGAGCCCGCCCTGGCGAGCGGCATCAGCCAGGGCCTTGACCCGACCGTGGAACTTGTAGCCGCCGCGGTCGAACACCGCCGTCCCGATACCTTTCTCCAGGGCACGCTCTGCCAATCGCTGGCCCACAAGGCTGGCCACCTCTGTCTTGCGCTTACCGTTGGCCTGTTGACGGATGTCCGTCTCCAGGTCGCAGGCAGCCACCAGGGTGTGGCCGCCCTCATCATCGATCACCTGGGCATAGATGTGATTAAGGCTACGAAAGACGCACAAACGCGGCCTCTGGGGGGTGCCCACGACCTTCTGACGCACCCGCCGATGGCGGCGCACTCGGGCTGCTCGCGCTGTCTTCTTGCCCTTCATGACTAATGCTTAATAACCTTGCCCGCCTTGCCTGCCTTGTGGCGGACCCTTTCACCCTGATAACGGACGCCCTTGCCTTTGTATGGATCCGGTGGCCGCACAGCACGAATATCGGCCGCCATCTGGCCCACCAATTCCTTGCTCATGCCCTGAACCACCACCCGACTGGTGCCCTCCACCGCCAGGGTGATCTCAGGCGGCGGCGTCATCTCCACCGGCTGCGAGTACCCCACCTGGAGCACCAGCTTCTGCCCCTGCATCTGGGCTCGATAGCCCACCCCGTGCAGTTCCAGCACCTTGGTGAAGCCTTCGCTGACGCCAGCGACCATGTTGGCCAGCAGGCTGCGGGTGAGACCGTGCAGCGAGCGATGCTCGGGCCGGTCGCTGGGTCGGCTGACCAGGAGCTGGCCATCGTCCAGACGAATGCCAATGTCAGGGTGAAACCGACGGCTGAGCTCCCCCTTGGGACCGGTCACAGTGACCCGCTCACCCTCGATGTTCACCTTCACCGCCGAGGGAATGACTATGGGCTGCCGGCCTACGCGAGACATTACCTCCTCCCCATTACCACACGTAGCAGAGGATCTCGCCACCCACCTGCCGGCGCCAGGCCTCCTGCCCGGTCATTACCCCCTGAGGGGTAGACAGGATGGCGATGCCCAGGCCACCGTACACGCGGGGGATCTCCCGCTTCTGCACATACACCCTCAGGCCGGGCTTGCTTACCCGCCGCAGACCGCTGATAGTGGGCTCCTTCTTGCCGCTATACGCCAGGTCGATGCGGATGTCCCTCTTGACACCCTCAGGCACTACCTCGAAGTTCCTGATGAAGCCCTCTTTCTTGAGCACCTTCGCGATAGCGATCTTCATCTTAGAGGCTGGTACCTGAACAGCCTCGTGGCCGGCCACCAAGGCATTGCGAATGCGCGTGAGCATATCGGCAATGGGGTCAGTCACCATACGCATTACTCCCTACCAACTGGACTTCTTGACCCCCGGCAATTTGCCCTCTAACGCTAGCTCCCGGAAGCAGATGCGACAGAGGGCGAACCGACGCATATACGCCCGCGGCCGCCCGCACAGCTTACAGCGATTTTTCCGCCGCACCTCGTACTTCGGTTCCTTGTAGAAGGCCTTAATGTAAAGGGCCTTACGGGTCAACGCTCCCTCCTTGCCCTGCCTGCCGCCAAGCAGGCTCAGCTACGGGTGAAGGGCATGCCCAAGAGCTCCAAGAGCCGCTTGCCCTCCTCATCGCTCCTAGCGGTGGTTACCACCGTCACCTGAAACCCGCGAATGCGGTCGATCTTATCGTAGTCCACCTCAGGAAAGATCAACTGCTCCTTAATCCCCAGACTGTAGTTGCCACGACCATCGAAGGAGTAGGGTGAAACCCCCTGAAAGTCCCGAATGCGGGGCAGAGCGGCGTTCACCATACGGTCGAGCAACTCGTACATGCGGTCGCCCCGCACCGTCACCGTAAGACCGATCGACATCCCCTTGCGCACCTTGAAGGCCGCGATAGACTTCTTGGCACGGGTGATCACCGGCCTCTGGCCGCAGATGGCGGCCATGTCCTCAGCCGCCGAGTCCAGGGCCTTCGCGTTCAGGATGGCCTCTCCCATGCCCACGTTCAGCACGATCTTCTCCAGGCGAGGCGCCTGCATTACGTTCTCGTAGCCGAACTCCTTCACAAGGGCCGGTATCACTTCCTCTCGATATCGCTCTTTGAGCCTGGGCGCCATCGCTATTACTCCTAGTCCAGGGGCTGGTCGCAGTGCTGACAGAAGCGCGCCTTGCCGCCGCTCTCACGGAAGCGAAAGCCCACCCGTGTTGTCTTGTTGCAGCTCTTGCAGATGATCATGACGTTCGACACGTGGATGGGCGCCTCCCTCTCAATGATCCCTCCCGGGCGGTCGGCGCGCGGTCGCATGTGACGCTTCACTATATTCACGCCAGTGATAATGACCCGCCTCTGGCGAGGTATCACCTGGCGGACCACGCCCGTCTTGCCCCTCTCCTTGCCCTTAATGACCAGCACTGTGTCTTCGCGCCTGATCTTGGCCATGGCTACACTACTTCCGGCGCCAGAGACACGATCTTCATAAAGCTCTTCTCCCGCAGCTCGCGAGCCACCGGCCCGAAGATGCGGGTTCCCCTGGGATTGAGGTTATCGGCCAGAATGACAGCGGCGTTGTCATCGAAGCGGATGTGGCTCCCATCGGGGCGTCCATAGGTCTTAGCCACCCGCACCACCACCGCCCTGACCACCTCTCCCTTCTTCACCGAAGAACCGGGAACAGCCTGTTTGATCGTACCCACAAAAACGTCGCCTACGCGGGCATAGCGACGGCGCGAACCACCCAGCACCCGAATGCACATGATCTGGCGGGCGCCGGTGTTGTCGGCCACCTTCAGGCGCGTAGACGACTGGATCATGATTCCTGCGTTTCTTCCTTCTGAGGCTGCTCTTCCTCGGCCTGCGCCGCCTCTTCCTCCGAAGGCGGCTGCTCTTCCTCGGCCTGCGGTGCCTCTTCCTCTGGCGGCGGCTGCTCTTCCTCCTCGGCCTGCGGTGCCTCTTCCTCTGGCGGCGGCTGCTCTTCCTCCTCGGCCTGCGGTGCCTCTTCGATCTCCTCAACCGCCGCTGGCTGCTCCTCCTCGGCCACTACCTCCTCCTCCGCGGGTGGTGCCTCTTCCTTTGCCGGCGGGGCTTCAGCAGCCGTTGCCTCATCCAGCTCCCTCACTTCCTCAGCCACCTCCTCCTCGATGATGGCCTTCTCTTCCTCGGGCAGGGCGGCGGTGACCAGGACCTCGACCACCCGCCAGCGCTTGTCCCGCGATAGGGGCCGCGTCTCCACGATGAGCACCTTATCGCCCACCTGGCAGGCGTTCTCCTCGTCGTGGGCCTTGTAGCGCGTCACCCGCCGCATGATCTTCTTGTACAAACGATGGCGCTTTGTGGCGCCCACTGCCACTACCACCGTCTTCGACATCCTGTCGCTGACAACCACCCCCACACGGGTCTTCTGGCGACCGTGGCTAACTTTCGCCATCCTACTCCTTCTCGGCGACCGCCTGGGCGCCCAACTGTCGCTCCTTCTGGATGGTCTTCAGCCGAGCAATCCGCCTCTTAATCTGCCTGATCAGCCGGTAGTTAGACTCCTGGCGGGTCATCCAACGCAGGCGCAGGGAGAAGAGACGACGATACGCCTCCTCCATCTCCTTGGCCAGGTCGCCATCGGAGAGGCGGCGAATGTCATCAGCCCTTCGGTTGACTCTCGTCACCGCTGCCACCTAGACCGTCGCCTCGCGAGCCACCACCCGGGTAGGGATAGGCAGCTTGTGCGAGGCCAGACGCATGGCCTCCCGTGCTATGTCCTCCCGCACGCCAGCGATCTCGAATAGAATCTTCCCCGGCCTGACCACCGCCACCCAGTGGTCGGGGGCAGCCTTGCCGCTGCCCATGCGCGTCTCCGCCGGCTTCTTGGTAACGGACTTATCCGGGAAGACGCAGATCCACACCTTACCGCCACGGCGCATGTGGTGAGTGATGGCGCGACGCGCAGCCTCGATCTGGCGGGCGGTCATCCAGGTGCATCCCAGTGCCTGAAGCCCGAACTCGCCGAACGTCAGCTTGTTGCCGGCACTGGCTTTGCCCCTGCGACGGCCTCGATGAACTTTCCGATGCTTCACTCGCTTAGGTTGCAGCATGGCTGCTCACTCCCCCGGACTGGGCGAGGGGGATTCCTCCTCTTCTAGTCGCCGTTCCCTGGCCTCGGGCATAATATCACCCTTATAAATCCAAACCTTAACGCCGATGCGACCAAGGGTCGTGTGGGCCTCGGCGGTGCCGTAGTCAATGTCCGCCTTCAGGGTATGCAAGGGCACTCGCCCCACCATCTCCATATCCGTGCGCGACATCTCGCTGCCACCCAGACGCCCCGCCACCTTGATCTTGATACCCTCGACCCCCCGCTGCATAGTCCGGGACACCGCCTGCTTCATCGCCCGCCGATGGGATACCCGCCGCGCCAACTGATCTGCCACCGCCCTGGCCACCAGCGCAGCGTCCATCTCCGGCATACGGATCTCGACGATGTTCACCCGCATGCGCCGGCCGGTCAGCCTCTCCAGCTCCTTGCGCACCTCGTCCACCCGCTGCCCGCCGCGGCCGATCACTATGCCCGGCCGTGCCGTGTGAATGGTCACCGTGACTTGGTTAGCGTTACGGTCGATCTCCACACTGGACACGCCGGCATCGACCAGCATTTGATCGAGGGTGTGCCGGATAGTCAGGTCCTCGTGCAGGAGGCTGGTGTAGGACTTCCCGGCGAACCACCTGCTCTGCCAGCCGTAGATATAGCCGAGGCGAAAGCCGTGAGGATGAACCTTCTGACCCATGCTAGCTTTCAACCTCCTCTACTACGACCGTAACGTGGCTGCGCCGCTTCAGGATGGACGAAGCACGACCGCGGGGACGTGCCCGCCATCGCTTCAGCGTGGCAGCATCGCCAGCATAGGCGGCGATGACCCGCAGGTAACGGGGGTCTATCTGGTAGTTGTTCTCGGCGTTAGCTACCGCCGACCGCACCACCTTGGCCACCACCCTGGCATGAGGCGACGGCATGTGGCGCAGACGGGCCAGAACCTCGGTCGTGCTCCTGCCCGGCAACTGCTCGAGGACGAGCCTTATCTTCTTAGGCGATACAGCCACGTTCCTGGCTACGGCTCTAACCTGCATACCGCGTCCCTACTTCCGACGCACCTTGGTAAACTTCTCCGACCGACCACCGTGGCCACGGAAGGTGCGCGTCAGGGCGAACTCCCCCAACCGGTGGCCGACCATATTCTCGGTGATGAAGATAGGCACATGGCGCCGACCGTCGTGGACGGCGATCGTCAGGCCCACCATCCGAGGCATGATGGTAGAAGCCCGCGACCAGGTGCGAATGACCGTCTTCTGGCCTGACCGCTGCACCGCCTCGACCTTCTTCGCCAGCTTGGCTTCTATGAATGGCCCCTTCTTGGTCGATCTGGTCAACGCCTACCCCCTACCTGCCACCGCGACGTCGCACAATGTACTTGTCGCTGCCCTTGCGGCGGCGGGTGCGATAACCCAGCGCCGGCTTGCCCCAGGGCGTCTTGGGCCCGGGCAGACCGATGGGGGCCTTGCCCTCGCCGCCACCGTGAGGGTGATCGCGGGGGCTCATGGCCGAGCCGCGCACCTTGGGCCGCCGCCCCATGAGGCGGGCACGCCCTGCCCGGCCGAGCTTGATCTGGCTGTGCTCAACGTTGCCCACCTGACCGATAGTTGCCACGCAGTCGGCTAGAATCTTGCGTATCTCCCCCGAGGGCAAGCGCACGAGCACGTATCGCTCCTCTTTGGCCATCACCTGGGCAGCAGCGCCAGCACTGCGCACTAGCTGGCCGCCCCGCTTCAAGAACAGCTCCACGTTGTGCACCGCTGTGCCCAGCGGTATCCTCCTCAGGGGCAGAGCATTGCCCGGCCGTATTTCTGCCTCAGGGCCGGACATCACCGTATCTCCCACCTTCAGGCCCACCGGCCAGAGGATGTAACGCTTGTCGCCGTCCGCGTAGTGGACGAGGGCAATGCGCGCCGAGCGGTTGGGGTCGTATTCGATGGCCGCCACCTTGCCCGGCACGCCGAACTTGTCCCGCTTGAAGTCGATCAGGCGCAGCATCCGCTTGGCGCCGCCGCCGCGGTGTCGCACGGTGACCCGTCCCTGACGGTTGCGACCCGCCTTCCTCTTCAGTGGCACCGTCAGAGACTTCTCCGGCTTCTTCTTGGTTATCTCCTCGAAGGTGTAGCCTGTCGCTCCCCGTCGGCCGGGAGAGGTGGGCTTGTACTGCTTAATCCCCATCTCTACACACCCTCGAACAGCTCGATCTTGTCCCCTGCTGCCAGGGTGACAATAGCCTTCTTCCAGGAGGGGCTGGGGTTCTCCCTTCCGCCCCAGCGGCGCTGCTTTCCCCTCACGTTCATCACATTGACCGCCACCACCCGCACCTCGAAGGCCTTCTCCACCGCCTGCTTGATCTGGGTCTTGTTGGCTCCTTTGGCCACCCGAAAAGCATACTTGTCCTCGGCCAGCAGGTAGCTGCCCTTCTCAGTCATCAGGGGCTGCTGAATCACGTCGTAGGGGTGAATGGCCTTGGGCATCCTAGCTCGCCTCCTGCCCGCCGACAGCCACGCCGACCTTCGGTCGCCGCTGCCCGACGCGATCGCCACCCCAAAGGGCCTCGCAGCGGCGCACCGCCGCCACCGTCATCACCAGAACGCGATGGGTAAGCATGTCCAGCACGTTCAGGTAGGCGGCGGGCAGAACCTTCGTCTTCGGTATGTTACGGACGCTGACATGCACGCTGCGGTCCGGCTCGCCGGTGACGATGAGCGCCGAGCGCTCGATACCGAGGTTCGCCAGAACGCTCACCATGTCTTTGGTGCGCGGATTCTCCAGAGCCAGCTCCTTGACCACCACCAGGCGGCCATCGGCCACCTTGCCCGATAGCACCGAGCGGATGGCCAGCCGCTTCATACGCTTGGGCAACGCCTGCCGGTAGCTGCGAGGCTTGGGCCCGAAGGCGACACCGCCGCCCCGACGCTGGGGCGCACTAGCGGGCCCCGCGCGCGCCCGGCCAGTGCCCTTCTGAATACGAATCTTGGCGGTGCTGCCTCGCACCTCGCTCCGCGTCTTGCTGCTGGCGCTGCCAGACCGCTGATTGGCCCGCTGAGCCACAAAGGCCTGATGCACCACCGCCAGGTTGGGCTTGATGGCGAAGACCTGATCGTCCACCGCGATGGGCTTCAACTTGGCTCCCTTGGCATTGTATACGGGAAGCTTCACGACTTCTCGCCCTCTGTCTCTTCAGTCGGAGGCTCCTCAGCCGATGGCTCTTCGGCCGGTGGCTCCTCAGCCTGTGGCTCCTCGACCGGTGGCTCCTCAGCCTGTGGCTCCTCAGCCGATGGCTCTTCAGCCTGTGGCTCCTCAGCCTGCGGTTCTTCGGCCCGCGGCTCCTCCACCCTCTTTTCTTCCGGTTCCTCTTCCTCGGCCTCCCTCTCAACCACCCTCCGCTTCACGGCTTGCTTGCGCGCCAGCCGAATCCTCAAAAGGCCATCCTTAGCCCCAGGCACGGCACCCTTGACCATGATCACACCTCGGGCCGGATTGGAGTCCACCACCTCTAGGTTGCGCACCGTCACCTTCACGGCACCCATGTGGCCGGCCATTTTGAGGCCCTTGAGCACCCGCGAGGGGCTGGCGCTGGCTCCAATGGAGCCAGCGGCGCGATGGCGGTCCGACTGGCCGTGAGTCTTGGGCCCGCCACGGAAGCCGTGACGCTTCACCACGCCAGCGAAACCACGGCCCTTCGAGATGCCACTCACGTCCACCAGATCACCGGGCTCGAAGACCTCTGCGCCCACTCGCTGGCCCACCTGCCACTGGCCGATCTCGTCCACGCGGAACTCCCGCAGGTAGCGGAACGAGCCCAAGCCCTTGAAGTGCCCCTTCATCGGCTCGTTGACCCGCCTTCGCACCCCGAAGCCCAACTGGACGGCCTCATAGCCATCGCGGTCCTTCGTCTTCACCTGAAGCACAGTGCATGGCCCGGTCTCGATGACCGTCACTGGCACCACCGTGCCGTCGCGGTCGAAGATTTGCAGCGTGCCCAGCTTGCGGCCCAAAAGCCCTTCGATCATGATTACAGCTTGATCTCGATGTCCACACCCGCAGGCACTTGCAGACGCATCAATGCGTCCACCGTCTTGGATGTGGGCTCCATAATGTCGATAAGCCTCTTATGAGTGCGAATCTCGAACTGCTCCCGCGAGTCCTTGTCAACGTGCGGTGAGCGGATAACGCAAAACTTCTTGATCTCGGTGGGCAGCGGCACAGGACCAGCCACCACCGCCCCTGTCCTCTCCGCCGCCTCGCAGATGAGGGTGGCGGACTGGTCGAGGATGCGATGATCATAGGCCCTCAGCCGAATGCGTATCCTCTGTCTAGGCATGCCCTACCTTCTCACGTATCCTCTCACCCGTCCCAGCAGCGTCTCGGCCACCGAGCTCGGCACCTCCTTGTAATGGTCGAACTCCATAGTGTATGTAGCCCGACCTTGCGTCAAGGAGCGCAGGCCGGTGGCATAGCCAAAGGTCTCCGCCAGCGGCACCAGCGCGCGAATCAGCCGCATATGGCCCCGCTGGTCGACCATGGTCACGTGGCCGCGGCGGGCGTTCACGTCGGCGAGCACGTCGCCGAAGAACTGCTCCGGCGTAGCCACCTCTATCTCCATGATTGGCTCCAGCAAGACGGGCTTGGCCCGAGACAGGGCCTGACGCACGGCCATCGAGCCGGCCATCCGGAAGGCCAGCTCGGACGAGTCTACCGGATGATAGCCACCATCCACCAGCGTCACTTCCACATCCACCACCGGGTAGTTAGCCAGAACGCCCGTCTCCAGGGCTTCCTTCACCCCCCGCTCCACCGGCGGGATGAACTCACGGGGGATGGCCGCGCCCACGATCTTGTTTACGAACTGAAAGCCAGCGCCCCTCTCGCGGGGAGCCACCTCCAGCTCCACTACACCATACTGCCCGTGGCCGCCACTCTGGCGGACGAAACGACCCTCAGTCTTGGCCGGACGGGTGATGGCCTCCTTGTAAGCCACCTCCGGCTTGCCCACGTTGGCTTCTACCCTGTACTCCTTCATCATGCGGTCGACGATAATCTCCAGGTGGAGCTCGCCCATGCCGGAGATAATCGTCTGACCCGTGTCAGGATCATAGCGAGTGCGAAAGGTGGGGTCCTCGTCCGCCAGGCGCCCCAGCGTTTCGCTCATGCGATCCTGGTCGTCTTTGGTTCTGGGCTCGATGGCTATAGAGATAACCGGCTCGGGGAACTTGATCGCCTCCAGGATGATGGGCTGGCTCTTGTCGCAGAGAGTGTCGCCAGTGAAGGTCTTCTTGAGGCCGACAGCCGCTACGATGGCGCCAGCATAGGTCTCCTGAATGTCCTCTCGCCGCTCGGCGTGCATGCGCAGCAGCCGGCCGATACGCTCCCGCCCGTCGTGGGTGCTGTTGTAGACCAGAGAGCCCTGGTCAACTTTGCCAGAATAGACCCGAAAATAGGCCAACCGCCCCACATAAGGGTCGGCCACGATCTTGAAAGCCAACGCGGCGAAAGGCTCATCATCGGCAGCCTCGCGCTGGATCGTCTTCCCCGTCTTAGGATGGACACCTGCGACGGGTGGCACGTCCACTGGCGACGGCAGGTAGTCGATCACCGCATCCAGCAGGGGCTGGATGCCCCTGTTACGTATGGCGCTGCCGCACAGAACGGGCGTGACCACGTTGGCCATAGTGGCACGGCGGATGGCCTTGTCCAGCTCGGCCGCCGCTATGTGGCGCCCTTCTATATAGCTGATGAGGAGCTGGTCGTCCAGCTCGGCCACCGCCTCGATGAGCTCCTCCCGCCGTACCCTCGCTTCCCCCAGGGAGCTGATGGTGAGCTCGCTTGCCCCTGGAGCCGCTGCCTCCGCCCTCGCCAGGGCAGCCACGAACTCCTCAGGCCAGCCGTTGCGATCTTCGCCATACCTCTCAGGCAGGGGAACCTCGATGGGCTCCTCGTCCCTATCACCGGGGAAGATCCAGGCCACCTCTTTTGCCAGGTCGATGACCCCCAGATGCTTCTCCTCCACACCCAGGGGGATCTGGAGGGGTAGCGGCCGCGCCACCAGCCTGTCGCGGATCATGCTCACTGTGCGCCAGAAGTCGGCGCCCACCCGGTCCATCTTGTTGATGAAGGAGATACGGGGGATGTGATAGCGATCGGCCTGGCGCCATACCGTCTCCGATTGGGACTGCACGCCAGCCACAGCGTCGAAGAGGACGATGCCGCCGTCCAAGACCCGCAGGCTGCGCTCCACCTCCACTGTGAAGTCCACATGGCCGGGCGTATCCACGATGTTGATCATGTGCCCTGCCCATTCGCAGGTGGTGGCGGCGGCGACAATAGTAATCCCTCGCTCCCGTTCCTGGGCCATCCAATCCATCACCGCCGTCCCCTCATCCACCTCGCCGATCTTGTAGGTGCGACCGCTGTAGAAGAGGATGCGCTCGGTAACGGTAGTCTTACCCGCATCTATGTGGGCGATGATCCCTATGTTGCGAACCTTCTCGATGGGCACAGGTCTAGTCATGGCTTCATCTCAAGATCATTGCAGGAGGCAAACGTTAAGTGTTCATGGGTGCGGCCGTTACACAGAGGTTACCATCGGTAGTGAGCGAAGGCCCTATTGGCTTCAGCCATGCGGTGGGTGTCGTCGCGACGCTTGATGGTGACGCCCTGGCCGCTGGCGGCATCCATCAGCTCAGCGGCTAGCCTCTCAGCCATAGGCCTCCCCTTGCGAGCACGCGCTGCTATCAGGAGCCAGCGTATAGCCAATGCCATCTGCCGCTCCGGCCGCACCTCTAGGGGGATCTGATAGGTGGCACCTCCTACACGCCGAGGCCTCACCTCCAGAATAGGCTTGGCATTGCGTATCGCCTGTTCGAATACCTCCACAGGGTTGCGGCGAGCCCGCTGCTCGATGATGTTCAGAGTGTCGTGCATTACTCGCTCGGCAGTACTCTTCTTGCCGTCCCTCATCAGTTTGTTGATGAACATCTGCAACCAGACACTATTGTGCCTGGCATCAGGCGATACCCGCCTACGGATGACCTTGCCTCGCCTGGGCATTGCTCTGCCTGCCCTACCTGAGCTCCTCGGTGCGACGGGTGCCGTACTTGCTTCGACTCCGCTTCCGCCCCACCACCCCTTGGGAATCGAGGGCACCGCGGATAATATGGTAGCGCACCCCCGGCAAGTCCTTCACTCGCCCTCCCCGGATGAGCACTACTGAGTGCTCCTGAAGGCTGTGCCCCTCGCCAGGGATGTAGGCGGTGACCTCCATCCCGTTGGTCAGACGCACCCGCGCTACCTTGCGCAACGCGGAGTTAGGCTTCTTAGGGGTTACCGTCCGCACCTGAACGCAGACACCCCGCTTCTGCGGAGCCCCCTGCGTCCGGACCATCCTATTCCTCAGAGTATTGTAGGAGAAGCGCAGGGCTGGCGCCTTGGTCTTCTTGACCGGCTTCTTACGCCCCCTCCGCACCAACTGACTTATGGTGGGCAAATCCTCTACCCCCTCAAAACACAGCGAAAAAGGCCGAAAGCCTTATTCCTGAGCCAGTCGACGGTGAGGCTTCAGCCCCTAACTGTCCGCCGACCGTTGTCACTTTGGGGTCTTTCGACCTGTACGTATTTACGTATAGCGTATATACGCAATGGACGCCAGACGCCAACGCTAGACTATATCAAAGTTCGCACGCTGTCAAGAGCACCCACACACCCGATTAGCTGCGGAGATCGCTCATCTACGAGCAGACGCCGAGAGCGTGGCCTCAGCAGCGCAGGGTGACGGAGGACTGCTCCATGCCATGTCTCATCTTCCCTGCACCATAGCCAGGAAGTCAGAGCGAGCGAATATCCCCTTGCGAAAGGGTCCCCTCACTGCCAACGTCACCACTCGCGTACCCGGCTTGTGGACGCCCCGCATGCTCAGGCAGAGATGCTCCGCCTCCACCACAACCCCCACACCGTCGGCATCCAGCGCCTCCAGAATGCAATCGGCCAACTGGCGCGTCAGTCGCTCCTGAACCTGGGGCCTCCTGGCGAGAATGTCCAGCGCCCGGGCGATCTTGCTGATACCCACCAGGCGTCCATTGGGAATGTAGCCGACGTGGGCCACTCCGTAGAAGGGGAGGAAATGATGCTCGCAGAGGGAGTAGAAGGGGATATCCCTCAGGACTACAGGCTCATCCTTCTCCTCCCGAAAGCCGCCCCGCAGCACCTCCAGGGGGTCCCGGGAGAGACCAGAGAAAAGATCGGCATACATGTCGGCGATGCGCCGAGGCGTCTCGGCGAGGCCCTCCCGCTGGCCATCCTCGCCGATGCCCTCGATGATCTGTCGCACCGCCTCAGCGATCCTGGCGCGATCTACCACGTCCTCCACCCTTAAGGAAAGTCCGCGCCTGAGTCACTGGCAGCGGCCAAGTGTCAGGCGCGGTCGCAAACTGGCAGCTTGCTGATATTCTACAGGCGGGCCCATCCCAGGATCAATCGGTGCGGAGGTGGGGCCTGTGCCTATCCCGCGCCGATGACCTTCTCTACAGCGTCCAGGTCAGCGGACACCTCGCGGATCTCGGTGGGGATGGCCATGGCCGTATCGGGGTCCTTAAGGCCGCTACCGGTGATAATGCAGACGATTGTGCTGTTGCTGAGGTCCAGCCCCTGGCGGCTCATCTTGAACAGACCCGCCACCGAGGCCGCCGAGGCCGGCTCGCCGAAGATGCCCTCCTCCTGAGCCAACATCCGGTAAGCCGTCAGGATCTCCTCGTCGCTCACCGCCTCGATCACGCCGCCCGAGGCGTCGCGAGCGGCCTCAGCCCCCTTCCAGCTCGCCGGGTTGCCGATGCGTATAGCTGTGGCCACCGTCACCGGCTTCTCCACCGGCCTTCCCAAAACGATGGGAGCCGCCCCCTCTGCCTGGAACCCCATCATCCGCGGCTTCCTACTGGCCTTTCCCCTCTGCTCATGCTCGACGAAACCTCGCCAGTAGGCAGTGATGTTGCCAGCATTGCCCACCGGAATGAACAGGTAGTCGGGGGCATCCCCCAGGTGATCAATGATCTCGAAGGCAGCCGTCTTCTGACCCTCGATGCGATAGGGATTGAGGGAGTTGACCAGGGCGATGGGATGCTTGTCGGTGATCGCCCGCGCCAGTGACAGGGCCTGGTCGAAGTTGCCGTCCACAGCGATGACCTGGGCACCATGAGCCACCGCCTGGGCCAGCTTCCCCTGGGCGATATTACCCTTCGGCACGAGAACGTGGGCCCTGAGGCCGCAGTGGGCGGCATAGGCTGCGGCGGAGGCGCTGGTATTGCCGGTGGAGGCGCAGAGCACCGCCTCTCGCCCCTCCTCTATCGCCTTGGCCACCGCCACCACCATCCCGCGGTCCTTGAAGGAGCCGGTAGGATTGCAACTCTCCAGCTTGAAGTAAAGGGGGCCACAGCCGAGTCGGGCCTCCAGCCGCTGGGAGCGCACCAGAGGCGTCTCCCCCTCCCCCATGCAAACAAGGGGAGTGGCATCCGTCAGCGGCAGATAGTCCCCATGGCGGCGCAGTACGCCAAGTCGATCACTCCCCGCCCAGCTTGAGGTCACGCTGCTTCATCTCCTTCAGTTCCTGTTCCGTGGCAGCCAACTGGCGGCGTTTCTGGCGCTCCTGGAACTGGCTCAGCTTGCGCAGGTAGGCCGCCAGCTGCTGGCGCTGTTCACGGATTTGCTGCTGGAAGGCCGCCAGGCGCTCCATCTGCGTCTGGCTCTTGCTCTCCAGCAGCTCCAGGGCACGAGCATGGTCCTCGGCGTGCTGCTGCCGCTCTCCCATCGCCCGCTCCAGGGCCTTCAGCCGCTCGTCCAGGCGCTGGCCGTCCGCGCGCCAGTGCTCCTGAGCATCCGCTAGCTCCTGCTGGACCACCCGATCCTCGCCCACGATGGTCACCTGCTCCCCCAAACGCCGCACCTGCTCGATCAAGAGCTGCACCCGCTCGGAGAGAATGGAGTCCTGCTTGGTCAAGGCGTCGGCCTCAGTGTGCAGACGTCTCGTCTCCTCTTCCAGACGCTTGACAGCCTCGCCATGGCGAGCCGTCTTCGTCGCCATCTCCTCGACTCCCTTATCCGCAGCCTCCAGCCGCTTCTCCAGCAGCGAGACATCGTCCCGAAAGCGCTGCCCACCCTCCTCCACAGCCAGCATGCGCCCCTCGTAGGACTGGACCAGCCTCTCTACGGCCTCCAGGCGGCGCAGCGACGCACTGTGCTCCTCCCTCTGCCGCTCGGCGGCCACCTGCTGCTGACGCATCACGTCTTCGATGCGGCTCTGATTGGCCAGTTGGCGCTCCTGGAGGCGCCCCAGTTGTTCCCTGGCTTGGCGCATCTCGTCCTGAAGATGGGGGAAGGCTGTAAGATGTGAGGCCAGAGCGGATAGGACATCCTCCCCCTTCTGCACACTCTCCGCCAGGTTCCACAGCTGGTTTCGCGCCTGCTCCACCTGCTGCTCCAGCTTGTAGAGCTGGCTCTTGGCCTGCCGTAGCTCCTCCTCCAGCCAGGGAACAGCGCCAGCCGAGGGACCTTCCACCTCCGCCGGAGGAGAGTCGGCCTTTGGCCGCTTCTTGTCCGCACCCATCGATATCACCCCTGCCTGCCGCTACGCCGCTCAGCTTTCCACCCGCAGAAGGTTGCCAATGCGGCTCACCACCGCCAGCTTGCCTGCCTCCTTGACAGTCTTCTGCACCGATTCCTCGCGGGCAACGTGGGTCATGATGACCAGCTCCGCCGTCTGGGCCACCTCATCGCTCTCCTTCTGGATGACCGAGGCGATGCTTACGCCGTGGTCGCCGAAGCAGCGGGCGATCTGCGCCAGGACGCCAGGATGGTCGACCACCTCCATGCGCAGATAGTAGCGGGTGGTCAGTTCAGCAATCGGCTTTATGGGTAGCGGCCGGCCCGCCCGCCAGGGCAAGCGGCCTCCCCTTCGACCAGCCTTGGCCGCCGCCACGCTATGAGCGGCGTCCATGACATCGGCCACGATAGCGCTGGCTGTGGGAAAGGGACCCGCCCCCGGCCCCTGAAAGAGCACCCGCCCCAACAGATCGCCCTCCACCTGAACGGCGTTGAGCACCCCGTCCACGCTGGCCAGAAGCTCCTCCTTGGGCACGACCGACGGGTGCACTCTCGCATCCACGCCGTCCTCCCCTCTCCTGGCTACAGCCAGAAGCTTGATGGCATAGCCTAGATCTTGAGCGTAGCGGAAGTCGCGCGCGTTGAGGCTGGTGATCCCTTCGCAGTAGACATCGTCGGGGCGGACATGGGTGTGGAAGGCCAGGCTGGCCAGGATAGCCAGCTTGTAGGCGGCATCGATCCCCTCGACGTCGTTGGTGGGATCAGCCTCGGCGTAGCCCAGGGCCTGAGCCTGCTTCAGCGCCTCCTCGAAGTCCAGCCCCTCTTTGCTCATGCGAGTCAGAATATAGTTCGTGGTGCCATTGATAATAGCCCGAATGGAAGTGATCTCGTTGGCCAAGAGGTCGCGCCTGAGCGGACCAATGACGGGCGTGCCGCTGCCGACGCTGGCCTCGAAGAGGATATCCACCCCATGCTCCTGGGCCAGGGCCAATAGCTCGAGGCCATGCTTGGCCATGACCTCCTTGTTGGCGGTCACCACGTAGCGACCCGAACAGAGGGCCTCCTTGATGAAATCATAGGCCGGCTGCTCGCCACCCAGGAGCTCGATCACGATATCGACCGCTTCGTCGTCCAGGGCAACGCGGGGGTCGTCGGTAACCAGGCGGCTGTCCATGGGCACGCCATCAGCCTTGTAGAGGTCGCGCTCCAGGACGTGGCACAGGCTTAGGCGAAACCCCAGTTGCTGAGCGTAGGCTGGCCCCTTCTCCAGCAGGGTGTGGGCCACGCCGCTGCCTATCACCCCTAGGCCCAACAAAGCGATCTGAACCTCATCTTGCTTCGCCATCGTTTCCTATCCTACAAGTCGAAAGCCTTCACGATTGCCCACTCATACTTGCCGAAGTCTTCTAATAGGGGCTGGGTATCAGGCACAGCGAAGAGAGTCCGCTGCTCACCCAGCCAAAGGGAGAAGTAGCTGCCGCTGATAGTGGTCCGCTGCTCGGGCGTCACCTCCCGATCGGCCTGCTTCTCCTCCACCTCAAAGATGAAGTAGCCACCCGGCCCGGGGATGGGCTGGCTGGGAGTACCCACTTCTAGGTCGAACACCCTGACGGCGTAGGATAGGTCCAGTTCGTCGCGGGTTAGCCACCCCCGCTCGCCCCCTTCCTCCTCGGTGGCGCTGTCCACCCAGCCCCGCTCACCGCCCTCCTCCTTGGTCGCCTCATCCAGAGAAAGCTCACGGGCCAGGTCGCCGAAGTCTTCGCCGGCGTCCAGACGTTCCAGCACCGAGAGGGCCTCGTCTTCTGTGCCCACCAGGATCTGGCGCATCCTCACCTGCTCGGTCGTCTGGGACACAGACAGGGAAAAGACCTCCTGCACCCTAGTGGTTAAGAGATCGGCCTCTATCATCTGTCGATACTCCTCATCCGAGAGGTCGTCCCTCTTCAACTCCTCCTCCAAAGCCGCAGCGAATGCCTCAGGATTGCTCTCCGTTAGGCCCAGCCGATCACTGATCTCCAGCTCGATCTCCCCTGGCGATACGGACACGCCCAGGTCAGCGGGCGCTCTCTGCCGCAGCAGCTCCTCGCCCTCCAGAATACTCACCATCAGGCTAGCGGCGACAGAGGCTTGCTCGGGCTGTTCTTGAAGGCCATACCCAGCCACCAAGAGCCTAAGACGGCGGGCAAAGTAGTCGAGATCGAAGGTGGTTTCGCCTACCTGGACGGCCTTGGAGTGAGGACGCTGGATGTGCTCCTCGTACCAATCTTGAAACTGAAAATAGCCGAAGCCTGCGACGATGCCTACCAGCATCAGCACAAAACCGGCAATGACCGCCAGCTGGAGGCGAAACTCGCGGCTCCAGGGCCGCCGCCGTGGGCGCGGCGGGATGGGCAGGGGTCTCTGTCGTCTCTTCTTGACCAAGGGTAAAACCCCTTCAAGGATAACGGACGGAGAAGCAGACGGAAACCCTCCCCACCGTCCCAGCTTGGTCAGCCCTAGCTACTGGCGTGGAGAGGGATGTCCCGTTGCGCGAATGTGCTCCGCCGTGTAGGGCAGAAGAGCCAAATGCCTGGCCCGCTTCAGGGCTTGCGATAGAGCACGCTGATGCTTGGCGCAGGTCCCCAGCTTCCTCTTGGGCTCGATGCGCCCACGATCGGACAGGAAGCGGCGCAGCTTGCTGACGTCCTTGTAGTCGATAACCGTGACGTGATCGACGCAGAACATGCAGACCTTGCGCCGTCGGCCGTACCGCCCGCGGGGCCTGCGTCTAGTCGGCTCAGCACCGACCTCTTCTCGGGATTCTTGTTCTCGTTCTCTTGCCATCGCTCAAACCCATCTACTCAAAGGGTAGCTCCTCGGCCTCCGTCGTTTCGGCCTCCGTCGTTTCCGCCTCTCCCTCCTCAGGCAACGGCACACCCGGCGCTCGATCCAGGAACAGCACCCTATCGGCCATCACCTCGTTCCGGAAGCGCCGCTGTCCGTCGGGCGCTTCCCACGAGCGGCTACGCAGCCGTCCCTCCACATAGACCCGCCGCCCCTTCTGGAGAAACTGGCTACACTGTT
>Ga0307438_1000706_pt1 | contig 23930 bp, 19 predicted proteins | sample SalMarWE160110MG_FD_202144 | JGI IMG/M metagenome (GOLD analysis project Ga0307438, IMG submission 202144) | Salt marsh sediment microbial communities from the Plum Island Ecosystem LTER, Massachusetts, United States - WE1603-110 | ecosystem: Environmental > Aquatic > Marine > Intertidal zone >... | reverse complement strand
CCGGCTAGGAAGGCGGAGGAAAGTGGTCGAAGAGCAGGTCGTCGAGGGGCAGCACTACTACTACGGGACGGGTCGGCGCAAGACGGCGGTGGCCAGGGTGCGCTTGTATCCGGGCACAGGCACCATCGTCATTAACGGCAAGCCCTTCGAGGAGGTGTTCAGCCGACCGGTCTATCAGACGATCGTCCGCCAGCCGTTGCTTCTCACCGAGACTCTGGACAAGTTCAACGTCCAGGTGAAGATAAACGGCGGGGGCAACACCGGTTGGGCCAGCGCCATCGCCCACGGCATTGCGCGGGCGATGGTGGCCGCCGACGAGCAGTACAAGCCTACCCTCCGCAAGGCTGGCTTCCTGACCCGCGACTCGCGGGTGAAGGAGCGCAAGAAGTACGGGCTCAAGCGAGCCCGCAAGGCGCCTCAGTACACCAAGCGCTAACGGCGTCAAGCGGGACCCACAGGGGCCGCCCATGATCAAGGGGCAAGAGACCGTTCTTCGGCCGGTCCAGGGCGGCGATTTCTGGCAACCCTTGCGCTGGTTCGCCCTTTTGACGGTCCTCTGGCTGGTGTCAGCTTGCGGCGGTGGGGAGAAGGAACCGTACCGGGTTGTCTTTGCTGGAAGCGACGGGATCTACTCTGTGGGCGTGGACGGAGCCGGGCTGGCAAGGCTCTCCGATGTTCGCCATGGCCGCTTGCCGAGCCTGTCACCTGATGCGTCTCGTATAGTCTGGCTCTGCGGGGAAGGCCAGGATTCGTACGACCTCTGTATCAGCAAGCTTGACGGCACAGACCAGCGCAACCTGACCGATGGGCGGGTACCCTTGAACCGACCGTGGTCGTTCGGCCCCGTCTGGCTTCGGGATGGGTCGCGGGTTGCCTTCCTCGCACTCGATTATCTGTATTTCGTTAACGTCGACGGCACAGAGCTGACACGGGTGTACGACAAAGTCCATGGACGTCTGAGACCCGGGGCTCTATCATCGGACGGCAAGCGCATCCTGGACCAGAGGCAGGCGAACGCTCACTATGAAGTCTTTGCTGCAGACCTAGAGGACATTAGCGAGGTGAAGCTGGCGGACTTCCGGTATCCCTTCTACCCGCTGCAGGCCTGGTCTCCCGAGGGAGATAGAGTCGTCTTTGTGGACGATGACCAGCGAACACTCCATCTCGCCGATATGCAGACAGGGACGCTGGATAGCGTTTCGGCAGATACACGAATTGATTTGGATGTCGTTCCGGCTTGGTCGCCAGACGGCAACCGCGTTGCCTTTGCGGCCCAGGAGCTCCCTGGCTCAAGCATATTCACTGTCAACGCTGATGGTACTGAGCTCAAGAGAATCGCGGACACCAACCTGGTACCGCGAATGCCTCGCCCCCCTCAGTCCGCGGTGACGTGGTCCCCGGATGGGCAGCAGGTCTTCTACCTGGGGCACAGCGAGACATGTGCCGCGGGGGGCTGCTCCCCTGGCTTCCTGCACGTCGTGAATTCCGATGGCACAGGAGACACGCGCCTGACCGATGCCCTTGCCTACGGCATTCTGGGGTTTCAGGGCCAACCGGAGTAGGGAAACACTCTCCTAGCACCTTGGTCGAGATCGAGACCTGTGGCAACTAGCCATTGAGGACGGCACCGTGCCGTCCTATCTGTGCCGCGTGCTATCGGAGCCTTGCCAGCTCCTGGCCTTCGACATCGACCACGACAATCTGGTAATCGATTTGGGGATACTCCTCCGTGGGGTGCTCGGGGAGCAGCAGGTTGGCGAACTCGATCCTCTGGTAGCCCGCAGGCGTCTCCTCGACGGTTATGCGATAGGTGTTGCCGCTAAGGGTGACATCGTTGGCCTTGTGCAGGAGCAGGTACACAGAGATGGATTCTCCTCTCGAGAGGCCAGGCCCAGCATCACACTGCGGGTCGGGCGGTGATGGTGATGGGTCTTCAATTGACCAGAGCCCATGTAGGAATCCCAGGTCGAACGCCTCCGACCCCCGCCGTGCCAGGCAAAGAAGTCCTGGTAGAAGAATTCTCTCAATTGCTCGGCGTCTCTTCGGGCATACCGGGGGTTAGTCCACACCTCGAGAGCCTGCTCCTCCTGGGATGGCCGTGTCCAACTGTCTAAGGAATGACACACTCTGAAGGGAACGTTCTGGCCTGAATCGGGCTCAGTCTCCCCGCTCGTTCCGCAGGCAGCTCCCGCAAGCCCCGCTATGAGAACGACCATTAGCAGGAGGGACCGATGGTCTCTCATCTGCAGCCGTTTTCCCCGCATTTGTAGTACCTACGTCTCGCGCGCCAGCCGCTCCTTCAGCTTGCCGATAGGCGGAGTGGGGGCAGGCGCTATCCCATTCAGAATCGCCAGGTACAGGCTCACCCAGTCGCCGAAGAGGGTAGCGCTCATCATCTGGGCCAGAGGGCTCTTGCCTTCGGCGTCGACCGTCGCGCTCTCCACGCCTGCCTCCTCCAGGGCCTTTCGGGTGAGGTCGTAGCGCAGGAGAATGCGCGGATGGAGGGAGGGCGCCCGTAGGAAGACCACGAGGGTCTTGGCTGCTATCTCCTTGGGCAGGCCATAGCCGACCACGGCATTGTGATCGGCCTCGGGCAGCTCCTCGTAGAAGCACCACATCTTACTGGTCTCGTTGAGCTGGCCCTTCCAGCGGCGGGCTACCTGAGCCAGGATGCCTGCTCCGTAGACTACCGGCAGCCGCTCGTGCAGCTTCTCGGCGAGCTGTTTGGCAGGGTTGCGGGCCAGAGGCGCGTTCTCATCGATGCGGGCGGCCAGGCTCTCCATGGCGGCGATGGCCTCGTCCACGTCGTCGCTCTTGTCGGCCACTATGCCCACCTTCTGGGCGATGACCAGGAGGGGCATGAAGCTGTAGCCCAGGGCGGCCCGCGGCTCCGACTCGTAGTGAAAGACGAAGGCAGGGACGCCGTTGGCGCGAGCGGTGGTCAGGAGCCTGCCGCCGGTGGTGGTCACCACCTTCTTGGCCCCAGTGCTCAGGCCTGGCTCGAAGCAGGACAGCACCTCCTCGGTGTTGCCGCTGTAGCTGGACGCTATCAGGAGCGTCCTGTCGTCTACCAGGAGGGGCAGGTCGTAGGCGCGGTTGCTGAAGATGGGGACGGGGCTCTCCAGGTCGACCAGCGAGCGGAGGAAATCGCCGGCGATGGCTGATCCGCCCATGCCCAGGATGGCCACTTTGTCGATGTCGCGATAGTCGTCCGGCAGCCCCAGGGCGTGGGCCTCCTGCCAGGCGGCGCGGCACTGGCGGGGCAGATCGCGGATGCAGGCCAGCATCCCCTGGGGGTCGATCCTCTGGTAGACGGCGAGGTCGTCTAGCACGTTCATGGCTACAGCTCCTTCGGCAGGTTTCCAGTTACCTCAAAACACCTAGATTGCGGGAGTTCTGCGCCCAGATGGAGGAGCCGATCCCAGAGCTCATCGCTCTGACCCCCTGACCCGCGGCGAGAACGTACCTTGCAGACATCTCTTACCTCACCTTTCTTGCCGGCAACACCAATCCGAGCATCTCGAGGTTGAGGCCAGTCACCTGGCCAGCTGCATCCTTGACGAATACCACTCGTGTGTCGTCACCCTGGGCGAAGAAGCGGGTTTGCGATTCGGCATACACCTGATCCCAGTGCTGCCCGTCGCCGGAGAAGTACAGTCTTCCATCTTCGACCTTGACGTAGAGGACCGTGTCTTCCGGCAGCTCGTAGACCCCAACGTAGGCCTGCAAGATGGCCTGATCGACCTCAATTGCCACCGGTTCAGGTGGCGGAGTCTTCACCTTGGCGGGGTCGAAGGGCTCGTATCCCAGCCAGTCGAACGGCGAATGGCGATCGCCGATGGCTGCCTGAACGATCTCCCGCGCCACGCTCTCGAAGTTGTCGCTATTGCTCAGCAGCACGATCCCGATACCCCGGTCGGCGTAGGTCACGGTGTAGTTCTGGTAGCCGATGTCGTGGCCGGTGTGGAAGAAGGCGCGGCCCTGATCCGTGTCGAAGCGACCCCAGCCCAGCCCCCAGGCAAGCTGGAGCTCCTGGTATGTGTTCGTCTCCCGCCAGGCGCCGGGACCAAACATCTGCTCGTACGAGATGGCGATCTGCGACCGCAACATCTCGTCCACCGTGGCTTTGCGCTGGCCGGTCGCATTCAAGATCGCCGTCAGCAGGCGGGCGTAGTCTTCGGCTGTAGTGACCATAGAGCCGGCCGCATCCGGCTTGGTGCGACGCGGCAGGCGCTTGGGCCGGCCGAACTCATCGTGGGGTCGCGCCGCATTGGTTTCGAAGGTTTCCTGCCAGGCATAGCTGGTGCGGGTCATGCCCAGCGGCTCAAAGACCCTTTGCCGGGCCAGCGTTTCCAGGTCACGGCCGGTGACCTCCTCGACGACCATTTGCAGCAGAGCGATGCCTTCGCCCGAGTAGAAATGCCGGGTGCCGGGCGCGAACAGGAATTTCAGACGGCTGTCGGGCTCGAGCCAACGCCAGTTCGGAAAGCCTGTGCTATGGCTGAGCACCATCCGCGCCGTGATCTGCTTGTAGCGATCATCGCCGGCCAGGTCGGCGTAGGTGGGATACTCCGGTAGCGGCTTGGGCACGTATGCCTGCAGCGGCTTGTCGAGGTCGATGACCCCTTCCTCCGCCAACAGCATGACCAGGTACGCAAAGACGGTCTTGCTGAGGGAGGCCGCGCCGGTGACCGTTTCCGTGTTGAACGGGATGCCTGCAGCCTTGTCCCGAGAGCCGAACGCGTGGGTGTAGGCGATCTGGCCGTCGTTGATGATCGCTACTGACAGGCCCGCGACGTTTGCCTTCTCCATCGTCGTCTCGATAAGGGCTTCGAGTTCGGCAGGCGGCACAGGCTTCCCGTCGAGCGTCTCGAGGGCTTCTCCGGTACGTCCTGAATTCGCTCCTGGGGACGTGCTCATGCATGCCACGGGAGCCACGAGAGTGACCAGCAACGCCAGCGAAGCGGCGAGTCCTTTCCATCTCATTACCATCCCCATTTTGGCTGCGTCACCTGGCTCAGGGCAGGCCAACCAGTTCCTTTCCGGCCGCTAGAACCTTCTGCACCAGGCTTTGGTCTTGCACCTCGGTGTAGATGCGCAGCAGGGGCTCGGTGCCCGAGAAGCGAACGAGCAGCCACCCTTCGCCCTCCAGGTGGAAGCGAAAGCCGTCGGTGCTATCCTGGTCGGTCACTCTCAGGCCGGCCAGCCGCTCGGGCCGGGCACGGGACAGGCGTTCCATCAGCTCGGTCTTCTGGTCCGGCTCGAGGTGGATGTCGATGCGGTCGTAGTAGTGGGGCCCTACCTTCTCATATAGCTCGGCCACCAGCTCGGAAGGGCGGCGACCGCGGCGGGCCATGAGGTCGAGGAAGTAGAGGGAGGAGAGGATGCCGTCGCGGTCGGGCGGGTGGTGGCGGAAGGCGAAGCCGCCGCTCTCCTCGCCGGCTATGAGGGCATTCTCGGCGATCATCTTGGGCCCTAGGAACTTGAAGCCGACGGGCATCTCGTGCACGGGGACGTTGTACAGCTCGCCGAGGCGCTGGATCATGCGGGTGCTGGTCAGCGACTTGACCATGGGCCCGCGCTGGCCGCGCACCTCGAGCAGGTAGTAAGCGAGGAGGGCGAACACCTGGTGTTGGTTGATGAACTCCCCCCGCTCGTCGATGATGCCCACGCGGTCGCCATCGCCGTCGGTGGCCAGGCCCACGTCGGCGCCCGTGGTCCTGACGGTATCGATGAGCGCTCCCAGGTGGCGGGTGATGGGCTCCGGCTGAAGGCCGGGAAACAGGGGATTGCGCTCGCCGTGCAGCTCCTGCACCTGGGTGGCCCCGCCGGCCAGGAGCTGGGGCAACCAGCCGATGGCTGCCCCGTACATGGAGTCGATGACCACCCGCAGTCCGGCGGCTCGCAGGGCGTTCAGGTCGACCAGCTCGCCCAGATGCTCCAGGTAGGGCTGGCGGGGGCTGATGAGCTCCACCAGGCCGCGCTCCTGGGCTTCCGCCAGGGGCAGCCGAGGCACATCGGAGACCAGGATGGAGGGCAGGGGATCTTCGAGGCGGGCGATGGTCTCCGGCGAGGCGCTGCTGGCGTACTCAGGCTTGTACTTGAAGCCCGACCATTGGGCCGAGTTGTGGCTGGCGGTGATGATCACTGCCCCGCCGGCCTTTCTCTGGAGGAGGGCGAAGCTGACTACCGGCGTGGGCACGGGCGAGTCGCAGAGGTAGACGTGGATGCCGTTGGCGGCCGCCACCTCGGCGACGGCGGCGGCGAAGTCCTCGGAGGCGAAGCGGGTGTCGTAGCCGACCACCAGCCCCCGCTGGGCCAGGCCTTGCTCCTTCAGGTAGAGAGCGACGCTCTGGGCGCAGGCCCGCACGTTGGGGAAGGTGAAATCTTCGGCGATAATGGCCCGCCAGCCGTCGGTGCCGAACTTGATCTCGGTTGTCATCACTGAAAGCCCTTTCCTAGCGGGTTGGCCCCGCCTCTGCCGGGGCGAACAGGGGCAGATCCCGCGTTGCCTCGGTGAGGTCCTTGATCGTATCGATGGAGCGCCAGTAGCCGCGGGCACGGTAGGCCCGCAACTGGCCTCTCTCAGCCAGCAGGGGGAAGGCGGTGTCCTCGTGGTCGCCGATGTCCGGCAGGAGGTCGAAGAAGGGGCGGGAGAGAACGTAGAGGCCGGCGTTTATCCAGTGAGGGAGGAGCGGCTTCTCCTGGAAGCGGAGGACGCGGCCGTCGCGGGCCACGCGCACGATGCCATAGGGGCTGACGAGGCGGGTGAGCATGACGGTGGCCACTGCCCCTGAGGCGCGATGGGCGCGCAGAATGGGCGCCAGGGGCTGGTTGCAAAGAACGTCGCCGTTGGTGCCGATGAGCAGCTCCTCCGACGGGGGCACCTGAGCGAAGGCGAGCTTGAAGGCGCCGCCTCGTCCCAGGGGCTCGTCCTCCAGGGAATAGTCCAGGCTCAGGCCCCAGGCGCGGCCGTCGCCAAAGTAGCGCTGGATCACATCCGCGCGGTAGCCGCAGAGGAGAAGGGCGTGGCTGACGCCGTTGTCTCGCAGCCAGGTCAGGTGGTACTCCAGGATGGGCTTGCCGGCCAGGAGGATCATCGGCTTGGGCCGATCTTCGGTGAGAGGGCGCAGCCGTTCGCCCTTGCCGCCAGCCAGAACTAAGGCGTACATGGGTCTAGCGGCGGGCTTCCTCGGCCTGGGGCAGGCCAGCCTCTCGCCGCAAGAGCTCCGCCTTGTCCGTCCTCTCCCAGGGGGCGTCGATGTCCTCGCGGCCGAAGTGGCCGTAGGCGGCGGTAGGCAGATAGATGGGCCGCCGCAGGTCGAGGTGGCGCACTATGGCCGCCGGCCGCAGGTCGAAGTGCTCCCTGATCAGCCGATCGATGACCTCGTGATCGACCTTCCGGGTGCCGAAGGTCTCTACCGAGACGGAGACGGGGTGGGCGACTCCGATGGCGTAGGCGATCTCGATCTCGGCACGGTCGGCCAGGCCGGCGGCCACGACGTTCTTGGCTACGTAGCGGGCGGCGTAGGAGCCGGAGCGGTCGACTTTGGTGGGGTCCTTGCCCGAGTAGGAGCCGCCGCCGTGGCGGCCGCTGGAGCCGTAGGTGTCAACGATGTTCTTGCGGCCGGAGAGGCCGGAATCGCCCTTGGGGCCGCCGATGACGAACCTGCCGCTGGGGTTGATGCGATAGGTAGTTTCGCTGTTCAGAAGTTCGGCAGGGATGACCTGGTGCACCACCTGTTCCATGATATCGGCCTGGAGACGGGCAAGTTCGACGCCGTCATCGTGCTGGCTGGAAACCACCAGCGTTTTCACCCGCCTGGGTACGCCGGAAGAGTACTCCACTGTTACCTGGGACTTGCCGTCGGGGCGGAGATAGGGGATGATGCCGTCCTTCCGCACCTGGGCCAGGCGGCGGCAGAGCTTGTGGGCCAAGGAGATGGGCAGGGGCATCAGTTCCGGTGTCTCATTGCAGGCAAAGCCCAGCATGATGCCCTGATCGCCGGCTCCCAATTCAAGCGCCTCGGCCTTCTCCAGCCCCTCCCGCACCTCCAGGGGCGTGCTCACCGCCCCGGCGATGTCCGGCGATTGCTCCTTCACCGATACCATCACGCCGCAGCTCTCGGTGTCGAAGCCGTACTCGGGGTTGGTGTAGCCGATATCGCGGATGGTCTGGCGGGCGATCTTGGTGTAGTCAACGTGGTGGCTGGTGGAGATCTCGCCGATGATGACCACCAGGCCGGTGGTGGTCGCCACCTCGCAGGCCACGCGGGCGGACGGATCGTGGCGCAGGATGTCGTCTAGGATGGCGTCGGCGATCTGGTCACACATCTTGTCGGGGTGGCCCTCGGTCACCGATTCCGAGGTCACCAGCATGGATGGGGAGCTCATCAGGGTCATGCGCATGGGCATGGGCTCTATCCTCCTTAGGGGCTATTCGGTGCCGGCCTCCCAGCTCTCCAGGTACTTGCGTTGCTCGGCGGTCAGTTCGTCGATGTCGATGTTCATGGAGCGAAGCTTGAGACGGGCCACCTCCTGGTCGATGTCGGTGGGCACGAGGTGGACAGCGGGGGGCAGGCGCTCTGGGCGGCGGGCGATGTACTCCACGCAGAGGGCCTGGTTGGCGAAGCTCATGTCCATGACGCTGGCGGGATGGCCCTCGGCGGCGGCGAGGTTGATGAGGCGTCCTTCCGCCAGAAGGAACAGGCGGCGGCCGTCCTTAAGGCGATACTCGACTACATGGGGCCGGATCTGGCGCTTGCCCTCGGCCATCTCCTCCAGGGCGGCGATGTTCAGCTCTACGTTGAAGTGGCCGGAGTTGGCCAGGATGGCCCCGTCCTTCATGACTTCGAAATGATGTTTGCTGATGGCGTTTAGGTCGCCGGTGATGGTAATGAAGATATCGCCGATCGTGACGGCCTCAGCCATGGGCATCACCCGGAAGCCGTCCATGGTCGCCTCCAGGGCGCGCACCGGCTTCACCTCGGTCACCACCACCTGGGCGCCCAGGCCATGGGCGCGCATGGCGACGCCGCGGCCGCACCAGCCGTAGCCGGCGACCACCACCGTCTTGCCCGCCCAGAGGACGTTGGTGGCGCGAGTGATGCCGTCGATGGTGCTCTGGCCGGTGCCGTAGCGGTTGTCGAACAGGTGCTTGGTGTCGGCCTCGTTGACGGCGATGATGGGATAGGCCAGGGCACCATCGTGGGCCATAGCCTGCAGGCGGATGACGCCGGTGGTGGTCTCCTCGGTGCCTCCCAGGACGTCGGGCAGGAGCTCTCGGTGTTCCTTGTGGAGGGTGCTCACCAGGTCGGCGCCGTCGTCCAGGGTTATCTGCGGCCGCTGAGCCAGGGTGGCCTGGATGTGGCGGTAGTAGGTCTCGGTGTCGGCGCCGCGGATGGCGAAGACGGGGATGTTGTAGTGGCTGACCAGGGCCGCCGCCACATCGTCCTGGGTGGAGAGGGGATTGCTGGCGCAAAGGGCGAGCTGGGCGCCGCCGTCCACCAGGGCGAGGGCCAGGTTGGCCGTCTCGGTGGTGACGTGCAGGCAAGCGGAGACGCGCACCCCCGCCAGGGGCTTCTCCTTCTGGAAGCGCCGGCGGATGAGGTCGATGACCGGCATCTCCCGCGCCGCCCACTCGATGCGCAGCAAGCCATCGGCGGCCAGGCCCAGGTTCTTCACGTCGAAGTCCAGAGACGACTTCGTTTGCACTTATTGGCCTCCTTCCGAAGCCTTTCCTTCAGCCTGATGGTCCAGGATCACTAGCTCCCGTCTGCCCTCGGCGCGACGGCGGGCCAGGGCACGTCGCACCAAGGCGACGATGCCGATCATGTCCTTGCGCCGCGTTCCTGACTCGATGAGGCGGCACTCCTCCCGATAGCCCAGCCGTTCATAGAGGCGGACGGCGATCTTGTTCCTGGCGTCGACCGTCAGCAGCACGTTGGGACAGGTCTTGAGCAGCTCGGCGGTGACGGCGCTGGTGGCAATGGTGCCATAGCCTTGCCCTCGATAGCGGGGGTGGGTCATGACATTGCCCACGAGGGCCAGGCCTTGGGAGGGGGCGGCCACGTGGGTGCCGGCCATGGCGACCAGCCTCTGGTCGGCATAGATGCCATAGTACACCCCGTTGTCCAGCACGGCGGCTGGATAGAAGCCGAATCCCTCGCTGCGCTGGAGGGCGTTGACCGCCCCGATGTCCGCCCGGTGGAGACGCTGCGCAGGCCCCGCGGCCGGCTGAAAGCTGGCGGCCGACACGGACATGCGTAGGGAAGGCCCCGGCCGCGACAGGACGAAGTGGCGCTGGGCGACAGCCAAATGGTCGAGATGGAAGGTGGCGAAGGTGAGGCGGGGGCCGGGGTGGAGGCGAAGGAGGGCATCCAGGGCTTGGGGATCGCCCAGGGCCACCAGGGCAGGGCCTAGGCCGCTGCGTGAGTGGACGAGCAGCGCCTGGCCTTGAGGGCCGTCGGCGTGCCACCACTCGCTGCGGGGGAACAGGCTTGGATCCAGGTGAGCCAGGGCATAGGCGGCGTAGGCTCGCTGCCCTTCCAGCAGGGGTCGAACAGCCTCGGGATCGACGAGGCGCTCAACGACGTACTCCGCCCCTTGCCTGGCGGTCGCCTTGGCGCCGAAGATGCTTTCCTTCAGCCTGTCGGTCAGCATCGTCAACTTCCTGTGGGCTTGGCCACCATATACTTGCCGATGATGGGCGTCAGGTTCCTTTTCGTTTCCTCGGGCACGAGGTCAAGGGGGGTGATGAGGGCGTCACGGAGGGCGCTGGCGCAGAGGCAATCGCGGCGGGCGGGGAGTCTGGCGAGGGCCAGGCGCACCGTTCGCCGGGCGACTTCGACCGTCTTGGCCAGGTTCGACACGATCATTTCGGCCGTCACCGATTCTTGGCCCTCGTACCAGCAATCGTAGTCGGTGACGCAGGCTAGGATGGCGTAGCAGACTTCGGCCTCGCGGGCCAGCTTGGCCTCGGGCAGGGCGGTCATGCCGATGAGGGAGGCTCCCCAGGAACGGTAGAGGTTGGACTCAGCCTTGGTCGAGAAGGGGGGGCCCTCCATGACCACGCATGTGCCGCCCTCGTGAACGGTGACGCGGGCCTCCTGGGCCGATCGCCAGAGGATGTCGCGCAGGACGGGGCAGAAGGGCTCGGCGAAGGCGATGTGGGCCGCCAGCCCCTGGCCGAAGAAGGTGTCGGGGCGACCCTTAGTGCGGTCGATGAGCTGGTCGGGCACCACCAGGTGCTGGGGCTCGATCTCCTGGCGCAGGCTGCCCACAGCGCTCACGGCGATGATGAACTCCACCCCCAGGGTCTTGAGGGCATATATGTTAGCCCGCACCGGCAGCTCGGAGGGGAGGATGCGGTGGCCTCGGCCATGGCGGGGCAGGAAGGCCACTCGCATGCCATCGAGGGTGCCGATGACGATGGCGTCGCTGGGCTGACCGAAGGGCGTCTTTTCGATGCGGGCCTCCTCCACATCGGTTAGGCCCTCCATCTGGTAGAAGCCGCTGCCGCCGATGATCGCCACCCGGGCTTCAGCCATGGCGAACCTCTTCCTGCTCGAAGAGCGCCCGCAGCGATTCGACGTACGGCTCGCGGGCGACGCCTCGCTCGGTGATGATAGCCGAGACGTAGCGATGGGGGGTCACGTCGAAGGCGGGGTTGAGAGCCTCGACGCCTGCGGGCGCCACTGTTACGCCGGCGAAGGTGGTCACCTCTTCCGCCGGGCGCTCCTCGATCGGTATCTGGTCGCCGCTGGGAGTGGTCAGGTCGATGGTGCTGGTGGGCGCCGCCACGTAGAAGGGGATGGAGTGTTCCTTGGCCAGGACGGCTAGGGTGTAGGTGCCGATCTTGTTGGCCACGTCGCCGTTGGCGGCGATGCGGTCGGCCCCCACGATGACGCAGGCGATGGCGTCGCGGCGCTGCATGAGGGAGCCGGCGGCGCCATCGGCGATGAGGGTGGTGGGGATGCCGTCGCGAGTCAATTCCCAGGCGGTGAGGCGTGCCCCCTGAAGGAGGGGGCGCGTCTCGCTGGCATAGACACGCGAGAGCTTGCCCTGCTCCCAGGCGGTGCGGATGACGCCCAGGGCAGTGCCGCTGCCGCCGGTGGCCAGGGAGCCGGTGTTGCAGTGGGTGAGAACGGCGGATCCGGCGGGGATGAGCTGAGCGCCGTGTCGGCCCAGCCTGCGGTCGGCGTCGGCGTTCTCCTGGTGGATGCGCAGGGCCTCCGCCACCAGTGCCTCTTGAGCGGCCTGAGGGTCGGGAGCAGCCTGCGCGGCCAGGGTCATGCGCTTGAGGGCCCAGGAGAGATTGACGGCGGTGGGGCGAGTAGCTGCCAGCGCCTCGGTGATCGGCCGCAGTCGGGACAGGAAGTCCGCTATGTTCGAGGTTTCGATATGCTGGGCTCCCAGGGCCATCCCGTAAGCGGCGGCGATGCCGATGAGGGGGGCGCCTCGCACCCGCATCTCGCGGATGGCCGCTGCCATCTGGTGCTGGTCCTCCAGCTCCAGATACACTTCCTGGTGGGGGAGCCGAGTCTGGTCTAGGAGTCGGACCCTACCGTTCACCCACTCGATAGCCTTTACGTCTTCCACCTATGATCTCACCGTTGGAGGGGGAATTAACAAAAAACTTCCCGTGGTGTGAGAAGTTCTTTCTATCTACCCGCTCTCATCTCTCCCTTCGGCTAGACCGAAGGGTCGGACTTGGCACCGTGTCCGCCCTTGAGCAAACCACTCTAGAACAGATCGGTTGCCGGGTTTCCTTGGGCCGTTCCCTCCACCACTCTCGATAAGAGCATCTTCGAGCCCTATTCGATTTTCCAATTGATGTTAGCCCAGGGGGCGAAGCGGTGTCAAGCTATTCTGATGGATGCTCCTCCTTGGCATCGACGTCGTCCAGGCGCCAGCCCTCTTCGCCCCGGATGAGCTCATAGGTCACCCGAAACCGCCGCTGGACCAGGTCCGGCCCCTCACGGCTGAAGGCGATGATCACCACCTCTACGGAGGCCTGCCCGTCTTCTAGGGTGGGCGGCAGCATCTCCTCCACCTCGGCGCCGGTGGCATTACGAAAGCCGTTTATGAAATCCGGCCAGGGCTGGCGATTCTGCCAGTCGGCGGACTGAAGCTGGTAGGCCTCGCTGAACAGCGCGCGAGTGGCTTCCAGCTTTCGACGAGTCACCGCCAGTGCGGCCTCGCCGTCGTCGGCGACATCGTGCAGGAGCTCTTCAGAGATTGACTCGTCGCTGTCGGTTAGCCATTGCCAGACGAAAAAGCGCTGGAGATCTTGCCAGGGCTCGGCGGTGGTGGTGGCGGCTGCTACGGCTGCCAGATAGTCTAGGACGGCCTGGGTGGGCAGATCGGCCGAGATGCCCTCCAGGGGCGGCGCTATTCGTTGCCAGTGCATGTCGGGGCCAATCCAGCGGAAGGTGAGATAGAAGGCAGCGCCAACGCCATCGCTCAGGCCTGCGTCGAGGAGGATCAGCTCCTCCAGACCGTCGTTGTCGGTGTCCACGGCGAGGGCGGGCGAGATCAGGCCATCGGGTGCCAGGTTGTCCAAGCCCTGGTGGAAGGGGAGACGGTTCTGCTCCAAAGCTTGCGCTGCCTCTAGGAGTTCAGCCGCTGAAGAATCGAGAAGGCAGAGGCCGGCCAGGGCGGGCCGCTCTCGACTGTCCAGTTCGATGAGGGCCATGAACAGCCCCTCGGGCAGGTCTAGGACGCGCGACTGAGGTGGCGCTTGGTCGTCCGTGTCTGGGCCATGCAGGTAGAGGAAGGCGGTCAGTTGGGGCCGGTCGCGGCGGGTGAAGTGATCGATGAGGCGACCCATCACCACGACGCTCCAGGGGGGTTCGTCCTCAACAGCGTACACCGGGAACGGATCGCCGGCGGCCAGCGGCGTCAGGGCGATGCCGGGGAAGGCCAGGCTGAGGAGAGCATCGGTGGATAGCTCCTCCAACTGCTGGCGGAGCTGGGCCTCCAGCGGCGGGGTAGCCGTTGGCGTCGGTTTTTCTTCCCCTCCCTGGCAGGCCGCAAGGATGGCAGCGACGGCCAAGAGGAGAAAGGCTGTTAGCGTCTTTCCGTGCATGAGCACCGAGCCGTCGATTCGCTATTGCCGACATACGCCTGACTAGAAGGCCGCAGGGATATAGTATAGCCCAGAGTGAGGGTGAAGGGGGAGTAGGGGCCTGCCTGGCGCCAGGCAGGTTCGCCTGTGCAGGTGGGCCAGCAGGGGCTGTCCTTGACCGCCTTCGTTGGCGACAGCTACAATGGAGTAGTGCTTCCCCTCAAGCTGCTTTCCAGAGGATGACCCCAGATATGAGTCGCCTTGATGATCTGAAGAAGAGAGCCGTAGACGAAATAGAGGCCCATCGCGACCAGCTCATCGAACTCAGCCTGCGCATCCACGCCAACCCCGAGACGGCCTTTCGAGAGGCGAAAGCGGCTGGCTGGCTGACCGAGTGCCTGGAGGCTGAGGGCTTCGCGGTGGAGCAGGGCATCTGCCAGATAGGCACCGCCTTTCGGGCCAGCTACGGCAGTGGGCGGCCGCGCGTGGCCTTCCTCGCCGAGTACGATGCTCTGGCTGGCATCGGTCACGGCTGCGGCCACAACATCATTGCTACCGCTTCGCTGGGGGCGGCCATCGCCACCAAGGCTGTCGTTGCGGAGGCAGGGGGAACGGCCCTGGTCATCGGCACCCCGGCCGAGGAGAGCGGCGGCGGCAAGGTGTTCATGGCCAATCGGGGCGCTTTCGATGACCTGGACGTGGCCATGTTGGTTCATCCGGCCAGCCGCGACGTGGCGGTGACCTATGCCCTGGCTCTGGTCGCGCTGGGCGTGCAGTATTTCGGGAGGGCGGCTCACGCGGCGGCTCGTCCTGAGGCGGGCATTAACGCCCTGGATGCCCTGATCATCGCCTACAATAGCGTTAGTGTCCTGCGGCAGCACATTCGCGATTCCGCTCGCATTCACGGCATCATCACCGAGGGTGGCCAGGCAGTGAACGTGGTGCCGGAGCGCGCGGCGGGCACTTTCCTGATCAGGGCCGAGGACGACGACTACCTGGAGGAACTAAAGGAGAAGGTGCTGGCATGCTTTCGGGCGGGGGCGGAGGCCACCGGCGCCCGGCTGGAGTATCGCTGGGGCGAGGACGCGCGCTATCGGGCCATGCGCAGCAATCTGGCCCTGGCCGAGGCCTATCGCTGCAACATGGAGGCCCTTGGCCGCCAGGTGCTGGAGTGCGATAGCGGCCGCTCGCTGGGCAGCACCGACATGGGTAACGTGAGCGCCCTGGTGCCGGCTATTCATCCCACGGTGGCCATCGCTCCGCCGGATGTCACCATCCACACCCCCGAGTTTCGGGATGCTGCGGCCTCTGAGGCCGGTCATCGCGGCCTTATGGACTCCGCTAAGGCCATGGCGATGACGGCGGTGGACGTGCTGGTGGACGCCGATCTCCGCCGCCGGATCGAGGAGGAGTTTCGTGGTGGGGAGTGAGCCGGTGATCGCCCTGGACGCTATGGGCGGTGACTACGCCCCTCAGGAGATCGTGAAGGGAGCGGTGCTGGCCGCTCGCGAGCTGGGGGTGCAGGTGGCCCTGGTGGGGCCGTCTGCGCTGGTGGAGCAGGAGCTGGCGAAGAGTGGCCCCCGGCCGGAGGGCATCCGCCCGGTGGCGGCGAGCGAGGTTATCACTATGGACGAGCAGCCGGCCCAGGCCGCTCGTCACAAAAAGGATTCCTCCATCGTGGTAGGACTGAAGCTGCTCAAGCAGGGAGAGGCCGACGCCTTCGTCTCCGCCGGCAATACGGGGGCGGTCCTGGCGGGCTCCATCATGTACCTGGGACGCATGCGGGGCATCGCGAGGCCATCGCTGGTGGCGCTGCTCCCTCTATCGGGTCGCCTGACCCTTCTCCTCGATGTGGGGGCGAACGCCGATTGCAAGCCAAAGTACCTGTTGCAGTTCGCCGAGATGGGCAGCGTCTATATGGAGCGGGTGTGGAAGGTGGAGAGGCCGCGGGTGGCTCTCCTGAGCATCGGCGAGGAGGAGACGAAGGGCAATCTGTTGGCCCAGGAGGCCTATGCTCTCCTGAAGAAGGCGAGCCACCTCAACTTCATCGGTAACGTGGAAGGAAGAGACGTCGCCAGCGGCGTGGCCGATGTCATCGTCACCGACGGTTTCACCGGCAACGTGGTGGTCAAGACGATGGAGGGCATCGCTGCCTTCATCAGGGGCCAGCTCGAGGGTGCTATCAGGAGCAGGTGGTACTACTGGCTGCCGGGACTGGCCCTGAGGGGGGCTTTTCGCGGCGTGCAGAAGCGCACCGACCCTCGGGAGTACGGCGCCGGGCCTCTGCTGGGGGTGAAGGGGCTGGTGTTTGTGGGGCACGGCCGCAGCGATGCCGTGGCTATCAGGAGCGCCCTGAGGGTGGCCCGCGAGGCAGTCGTATCCGGCATGCTGGAGGCTATGCGGCCGTCGCCGGAGGCGGGTCAGCCTCTTGCTGAAGCGCCTGGAAAGGGCGCCTAGTTCGGTTAGACGGGAGCTCTCTTACAGATCGAGGAGGTTGGGAAAGGAGTAACTGATGGCAAAGCCCGGAGAGGTCAATGACGGCCAGTTCGAAAGCGAAGTGCTGAAGGCGGAAGTACCGGTGCTGGTGGACTTTTGGGCGCCCTGGTGCGGCCCCTGTTTGATGGTGGAACCCGTTGTTAAGGAGCTGGCGGGGGAATACGGCGACAAGGTCAAGTTCGTTAGGATGAACACCGACGACAACTTCAACACCGCCAGCCAGTACGGCATTCGCGCCATTCCCACCCTCATTGTGTTCAAGGGCGGCCAGCCGGTGGGCCAGGTCATTGGTTTTCGCCCCAAGAGCGACCTGAAGAAGGTCATCGACCAGGCCCTATCCTTGTAGGGCGAGGCCTGGCTAGCGGCGGTCGGACGCGGGAGTGGATGGGCCCCGGTGGGCCTCTCGGTCTTCAAAACCGATGCGGGGCGGTAGGACCGTCCTGGGTGGGTTCGACTCCCATGCACTCCCGCCAAATATGAAATCTATGCAAGAAGGGCGCAGATCGTGAGATTTGCGCCCTCGACCGTTGCTAGCGCTGTGCTAGTGGGGTAGAAACGTTTCGCCGTACATGGTATTCTCACACTGAAGGCAATGGCACGTGGGTTGGCCCAGTCGGCCCAGGGGCAGGAAAACGCGCTAGTGAAACGCACGACGCTGAAACTGGACGTGATCAAGGACACGTGTCTTGGTTATGACGTTTTCCGCGGTTCGGCGCCGGCCGGGGAAGTACTTGAAGCGTCTTGGATTGATTTCCATGATCTCGGCTCCAACCCCAACGGCTATCAGCGCCCGTTTAATAAGAAGCGCAGTCAGAAGGCAGCTGAATACGCGGAAGAGGTCGATGATGCGTTCTGGCCTGAGTCCATCCTGGCCATACGTGATGATGGGGAAGAAGAGGAGGAGGAAGAGAAAGTCCACTGGAAATTCAAGCCGATGGTTGGGACTGAGAGCCGGTACGGGACACTCGAGGTTTCGTTCAACCGGGATGGGGTGACTCTGATAGGCGGAGAGCAGGTGGCGTGGAGGAGGGCGTTTTCCCAGGTAGATTGCCAACACCGGCTTGGGTCGATGAGCGCTTCAGAGAAGCCAATCACCTTCTGCATCTTCGCGGGCCTGGCCCGCCGGGACGAGGCGATAATATTTCGGACAATCAACGCGAAGCAGAAGGGAATCAGCACCTCCCTGGTTGATGCGATCATCCTCCTGACTGACCCGGACGCTACTCCGCATGTGAGATGGGCGTGGGATCTGGGCATCGACCCGGGTAGCCCTTTCAACGGGCTTGTCTGGACTGGTGGTAGGGGCAGGCCACCTTCAAGCTACCTGATCAGCTTGGCAGGCCTGAGACAAACTGTCCAAGTACTGGTGCCAAAGAGGCTTCTGGCTGGTCAACACCCGGATCTCTGGTACACTTTCGTCAGGAACTTCTGGATCGTCGTCAGATCGCTGTGGCGTAAGGAATTCGGTGACCAGAAGGGCTACAAGTTGCAGACCGTCCCTGGCCAGCGCGGGCTGGCTCAGTTCGGGCAGCACATCTTTAGAAAAGCGCTTCCGACCCAGGACACCACCCAGCGAACCATCAAAGCCGCGTTTGGCAGTGACGGGAGTAAGATTGACTGGACTGTTGATGGAGAGTTCAAACTGGCGACAGGAAAGGGCGGCCAGAGGGATGTCTATCAGGCGTTGCTGCGTAAGTATGGCAAACCGTAGTGAGCCAGGGCCCGAGCAACGCGACGAGACATGCCGTACATCGCTGACATGCGAGAGGAGCCATAGCTGAACCGGCGGAACAAGCCCAACATGGCTAGTGCAGCCCCGCCAGGCACGGCCTGTCGTGGGTCAAGCGACACGGCCAGTGCTGGTAGGATGGACGGCGCCATAATGGACGCCGGCGCGATCATCGTTGGGGACGCCTTCGCCGCCTTGAAACGGTTACCGTCTGGAATAGCGCAGTGTTGCATTACCAGCCCGCCGTACTGGGGGCTCCGCGACTACGACTTGCCCGGACAGATTGGCACCGAATCGAGCTTGACCGAGTACCTCACCAAATTGAAGAGGGTTTTCCGCGAGCTCCATCGCGTGCTTCGCGAAGATGCGACGCTGTGGCTGAACGTTGGCGATTCCTACACGAGCGGAAATCGCGGTTGGCGCGCGCCGGACAGACGGAACTCCGCGCGAGCGATGAACGAGCGCCCACCCAACCCACCTGGGCTCAAAGAGAAGGAACTAGTCGGGGTTCCGTGGAGGCTCGCGTTTGCCCTTCAGAAGCAGGGCTGGCACCTCCGGGCCGACATAGTTTGGGCCAAGCCGAACCCCCAACCCGAATCTGTGAAGGATCGTCCCACGCAGTCTCATGAATATGTGTTTCTCCTCAGCAAGGCCAAGAACTACTACTACGACTACGAGGAGATACGCGAGCCAACCAACGGCGGGGATGCGATGAGGAACCGACGATCAGTCTGGACCATTAGAACTGAGGGCTTCCACGGAGCGCATTTCGCGACGTTCCCAAGAGAGTTGGTCCGCCTGTGCCTCCTCGCCGGTTCACGACCAGGTGATCTCGTTATCGATCCGTTCTTTGGGGCGGGCACTGTGGGGTTAGTGTGCCAGGAGCAGGGCCGAGCGTTCCTCGGAATTGAGCTAAACCCCAGCTACGTTGAACTAGCGCGGGCGCGTCTGGGCATTCCTGAGACGTGCGTGCAGGTCTTGCCACTCGATGGCCTTCGGCGTCGAGGCCGAATACTCTGACTGACTGCCTCCGTCTGATCGAGCCGGCCTTCCCGCAGAAGCGGGTGTCGTGGCAGGCGAGGAGATCCGCCGTGGTTGTCAGGCCGGAGCGTGTTTGTGCATTGGGGGATGAATGTGGGGTGGTGTGGGGATCAGCGTGGAACGGAGTGTGGGTCGTCAGCAACTGGCTGGTTGGGTCAACCCTTGCTCCGCGCCGCTGCTCTGGCAGTTGCCATCTGCCTGTGGGTGCTCGCTGCTCGTGCGGGGGTTGGCGGCTCCTCGTCCGGCCTTTTGAGCAATGCTAGGAATGTCTTCACCACGGCGGGATCAAACTGGGTGCCAGCACCGCGCTCTAACTCAGCTATGGCCTCCGCTCTGCTGAGGGCCTTGCGGTAGGAACGCTCATGTGTCATAGCGTCAAAGACATCCACCACGCTGAGGATGCGGGCCTCCAGGGGGATATCTTCGCCAGCCAGGCCGTCGGGGTAGCCATTGCCGTCGAAGCGCTCATGGTGGTGGCGGACTATTGACGCCAGTTGTTGTAAGGCCTCGGCCTCGGAGGTCATTATCGTGGCCCCGAGTGGGGCGTGCTCTTTGATCTGGGCGTACTCTTCCTCGGTCAGCTTGCCGGGCTTGTTGAGGACGCGCTCGCTGACGCTGACCTTGCCAATGTCGTGCAGGAGGCTGGCAATCCTGATGTCCCTGACTTGTTCGGGCGAGAGGTCCATCTCCTCGGCGAGGGCGGCGGCCCAGAGGCTGGTGCGTTCCTGGTGTCCACGGATGTGGCGGTCCTTGATCTCGGATGCGGCCCCCACAGCGGCGATAGTGTGCAGGTCCAGGTCTGCAGCAATCTCAGACGCGCCGAGATACTGGAGAACCGTGGCCAGAGAGCTGGCTGCGGTGGAGAGCATTCCTGATTGCGTCTCGTGCACGAGCCCGGACGGGGAGGCCAGCGGCTCGATAGGCTGCCCCTGGCTCGTCACGCCGCGAGCCCGTGCCAGCCGTTTAGCGTTGTATAGGGCGGTGTCTGCCATTCTCACAAGCTCGTCTGCGGCCGTTGTGTCTTGGGGGAAGGAGGCTACGCCGGCGCTGACGCCTAGCCATGCTGCCGCGGGGTCGTCCGTCTCCTTCAGCCTTGCGGCGATGCGCTTGTTTATGCGGTTGACGACTCGTTGCGCTCTTGATGAGTCGGCATGCGGTAGTATCGCCGCGAACTCATCGCCGCCGTAGCGGAAGGCGAGGTCTGAGCGGCGCAGACCCGCCCGGATGCAGTCAGCAATGAGGTGTAGAGCCACGTCACCTGCCTGGTGGCCGCGGGAGTCGTTGTAGTGCTTGAAGGCGTCAACGTCCATCATCACTAGGGCGAAACCGTGATTGTAGCGGTTCGAGCGCTCTAGCTCGTCGGCCAGGCGCTGGTAGAAGTGGGCATGGTTGTAGAGGCCGGTGAGGCCGTCGGTGATCGCTCTCACCTCCAGCTCGGCGTGCAGGCTCGCGCGTTCCTTCTCCACCTGTTTGCGCTCGCTGATGTCACGAGAGACTCCCAGAAGCCCTAAGGGCCGGTCATCCTTGTCGCGCAGGAAAGTCACCATGATCTCGGTCCAGACGGTGGAGCCATCCTTACAATACATCTCAGCCTCCAGCGTCCGCGACCGGAGCGTGTCCTTCTGCTCCTGCTCTTCCAGGGCCATTTCTTCTGCGAATGTCTCCCTGACAACCTCAAGGGAGGCAGGAGTCATCGTTTCGCTCACCCTGGTGCCTATTACTTCCTCAGGACTGTAGCCTCGCATGCGCTTGACGGAGGGACTGACATAGGTGTATCTGAGGTTGAGGTCCATGGTCCAGATGAGGTCTGATGCATTCTCGGCAAGTAGACGGTAGCGTGTCTCACTCTCTCGTAGGGCCTCCTCCATCTGCTTGCGCTCGGTGATGTCACGGCCCGTAATCTGGACTCCGTCGTACTGTTCCTGCTCATCGAAGAGGGGATAGCCGTTCCATTCCACCACCCTGGTCCCCGTCGGCGTGACGAAGCGGTGCATAAGCCCCCTTACTAGCCCTTTCCTTGTTCTCATCTTTTGGATGGCCCGGATGGTCAGGTGTAGGTCCTCGGGATGCACACGGGTTGTGGAGTCGGTACCCAGGAGTTGCTGTCTCGACTCTCCAAACCATTCGCAGGCCGCGTCGTTGAGGAAGCTGTATCTGCCATCCTTGTCGATCCTCACAATTATGTCCCCTGTCAGGTTGGTAGTAGCGATGTATTCATCGGTGCGGCGGCGGAGCTCCACGGTGTGGCGAAGGTTTTCCAGGGTCAGACCCAGAACCAGTCCGATAGGGGCGAGAAGCATCTTGTCCCGAACGTCAGAGGCTTTCCGTCCGCCAACCAGGATCAGGAGGCCAACCACTTGGTCCAAAGAGAGTAGGGGAACATAGGTTACCCAGCGACGTCCGCCGGAGCCAGATTGCCAAGCATGGCGCCCACTGGCGGAGGCCACGATAACCTTGCGCTCGTCCATCGCCTGTCTGGCAGTCTGCTGCCACCAGGATAGGGAGGCTGGCAGTGGCACGTCCTCAGGGGGAATACCATGTGCGGTTACGGTGGTCAGTGAGCCGTCCTCGCGGTTCCTCCACGCCAGAGCCACTTTTTCTGCCTCCAGCAGCTTGGCCAGCAACCGGACGCACCTGTCACAGGCGCGACCGAAATCCCCGGTTGCGCCCAGGTCTATGGCCAGCATGGCGGGGTAGGCTGCCTCCTTGCGAAGCTTGAAGCCATACCAGAAGCCAAACTCAATGCCCAGCGTAGCGACGAGGTAGCCTCCCACGCCGTGGCTGATGATCGCTGTCAGCCAGGGTGACCCCAGGAGGAAGTGCTCCAGAGGAATGAGAAGCGTTACGGCGGGGTAGACAATCAGGCGTGTCCACTGCTTAAGGGCCCGGATCATGTCCAGTGGGTCGCGCCCCAGGGGGTACTTGTCGCTGCGCTCAGGCATAGGTTTCTTTCCTTGGGTCGCTGGTGTTAGCAGTTCGTCGGCCATCGCTCCTCGCTCTCCTGCTGCCGGAAGGCGCGGTTGCCTTTAGCCTCATTACTTAGGACGCCTAGAGGGAAAATCGGTTACAGATTTTCCTGTCCACTCGGCCATGAATGAGGGAGGTGTGTGCTATTGAGGGTTGCCCCTCGCCTGGTATATGCTCGCAGCGGCCATGCTGTATGTCCTCTACGGCCGCGATGACTTCTCCCTGCGGGAGGAACTGGCCCGCATCAGGGGCGAGCTGGACTCCGACGGCATGCTCTCGTCCAATACGGACGTGCTCGACGGGCGTGAGGTGAGCCCGGAGCAGCTTATGGCTATCTGCGACACGGTGCCCTTCCTCAGCGCTCATCGCCTGGTGGTGGTGGAGGGCCTGCTCAAGCGCTTCAACCCTCCGGAGCGGCCGCGTCGAGGCGTCCGCGGTGCGAGGGGCGGGAGCAGAGAAGCGCTGGAGCGCTGGCAGGGTCTGACCGACTACGCCCAGCGCATGCCGGACACGACCACGCTGGTCCTGGTGGACGAGGAGCTCTCGGGCGACAGTAATCCCCTGTTGAAAGCCCTCAAGTCGGCAGGGCAGGTGCGGGAGTTCCGCCCGCTGCGTGCCGTCCTTCAGTGGATCCTGGAGCGGGCACAGAACCAGGGCATGGACATCTCGCCGGCGGCGGCTCGCCTGCTGGCCGACCTGGTGGGGAGTAACCTGTGGGTTCTGGCCAGCGAGCTGGACAAGCTAGCGGCCTACGCTCAGGGTCGACGGGTCGAGGGGGCGGATGTGAGGGCCCTGGTCAGCGAGGCGCGCCAGGTCAACATCTTCGCTATGGTGGACGCCATCGTCGAGAAGCGAGGGGCGGTGGCTCTGCGCCTCTTGCGCCGATTCAAGAAGGAGGGAGCGGAAGGGGGCTACCTTCTGGCCATGGTGGTCCGCCAGTATCGGCTGATCATCCAGGCCAGGGAGCTGATGACGGCTGGTGTGACCACGCGGGAGATCGGCCAGCGATTGGGGGTGGGCTCCGAGTTCGTTCTGCAGAAGATTCTGGACCAGGCCCAGCGCTACTCGCTGTCGCGGCTGAAGGCGGCCTATCGGCGGCTGCTGGAGGCCGATGTAGGGGTGAAACGAGGGCACTACGACGAGGAGTTGGCCCTGGAGCTGCTGGTGCACGACCTGGCCAGGATATGAGCGCGGCGGGTGGGCGCGTTGTCGCAGCCAGGCACCCTAGAGGACTCTCTTGAATGCACCGCTCTTGTAGACGCGGTAAATGAACGGTGGCCGCTGACTCTGAATCACTGTGACGATCTTGTCATAGACCTTCGCGAACAGCCGCACCTTATCCCACCTCTTGGCATTGGCGCCCCAGAGGTAGAACACGCCCACTTGATGATCGCGGATCGCTTGCAACTCAACGTCAATCTCGTGGAACTTCTTGTCGTGGCCAATGACAGTCCAACCGGCCCGTCCGACCGTAGGCATCCACTGGTCATCGTGTGTGTTAGGAGGGAAATACTCATCGTGCGACTCCACTGGGAGTCCCAGGACCCGGAGGGCTTTTGGGACAGCTCTTCCGATATTTCGGTCGAAGAAGAATGTCACGCCGCTACCTTGACACGTTCGAAGTCCAGC
>Ga0307438_1000701_pt1 | contig 24020 bp, 20 predicted proteins | sample SalMarWE160110MG_FD_202144 | JGI IMG/M metagenome (GOLD analysis project Ga0307438, IMG submission 202144) | Salt marsh sediment microbial communities from the Plum Island Ecosystem LTER, Massachusetts, United States - WE1603-110 | ecosystem: Environmental > Aquatic > Marine > Intertidal zone >... | reverse complement strand
ATTCTTTGTTTTGCACGTGAGAACTGCGATTTGGAAGTTGATTCTGAAATTCCCATAATCTTTGCAATTTCACTATGATCATAACCCTCTATAAGATAGAGAGAAAAAATTACCCGATAGCCATCAGGCAATTGCTCCATAGCATTCCGGATTCTCTTTACATCCAAATACACAGAATCCATGTTCTGGTCATCTTCATAGGTATTTTCGGGGATGGTATCGGTGAAAACCAGTTGAGCCCTCCGCTTTTTAAGATGATTAATGCATTTGTTAACTACAATTCTTTTCAGCCATGCACCAAAAGCAGACTCAAACCGGAAACTGTCAAGTTTTAAAAAAGCTTCTGCAAAGGATTCCTGAAGAAGATCCTCAGCTTCTGCGTAGTTGTTTGTCATGCGACAGCATATATTGAACATAGCTTTGGAATATAGCTTGTATAGCTGAAACTGAGCTTTACTATTCCCTGCTTTGCTTAGCTCAATGATATCACGATGTATGTCCTGGTATGATACCTCCAAGTTGTTACTGGTTTTCGCATTAAATGACAACGAATTGCATACGTAGTTGCATTGGATAAGAAAAAAAATAAATTTGTGAAAAACAATGGTTTATCCTTATATTTTTCCCGATGCTCAATGGTGTTTTAATTTTTATCAGCATCTGTTCATGAAATGCCCTGATATCTTTGTTATGATCAAAGCTAATATGCCGGCAATTGCCAGAATAAACATCATTCTCCCCAGATAGTCTCCATGCTTTACATAAAAAGTGATCTTCTCATTCAAATTCAATTGATCACGTATAGCTCCTCTTTTCCACCATGTTAATTTTTGAAGCACATCGCCTTTCTGGTCAATAAAGCATGATATGCCCGTGTTGGCAGATCGTGCAATACTGCGCCTGGTTTCTATTGCCCGTAAACAAGATAAAGCATTGTGCTGGCGGTGTCCGGGAGTATCTCCCCACCAGCCATCGTTTGTGATCACAAAGATTACATTTGCTCCTTTTTTTATATAATCCCCTACATACTCACCGAAAACCGATTCATAACATATCACAGGGGCTGCTTTCACCCGATCATCAGCCGCTTCAAAAACTTCCCTCTCTTCCTGTATACCATGACTTCTGAATATTCCTCCAAGTTGTAAAGTCAGTTTTTCAAGCGGTTTGAATAACCATTTGTATGGCATTTTTTCTACTCCTGTCACCAGCTGAGATTTATGATATATGGGTATATAGGGAGTAGAATCCAGTTGAATAGCCGAATTATGAGTATCGTAATAATACCCTGTATTCCCCATAGGACGAGCAGTTTTTGTCGCTTCAGCATAGGAGTTATATCGCTCATAACAATAAATGCCAACTACGTATTTTAATTTCGGGAAGGGTTTTTGAAATTCCCTGATCATTTGAAGATCCGGTATATGATCCAGCCTGTCAATCCAGAATCGCCCGCTTATGGAAGTCTCGGGAGCAATAACATAATCGGTTGATTCTCTCGTTAATTTCGCAGCTTCAGCAATCTGTATCTTTGTTTGTTCAATTTGTGGCATATCAATAAACTTAATATAAGCATCAATGTTTGGCTGAACAACAACAAATTCCCTGGGATTTTTTTCTTCTTCGTATGTCTTGTACCTTATAAAGGAAAAAGCCATAGGTACTACAATCAACAAAAAAGCTGAAAATGTAAGCCACCTTAGCTGCTTAACCGGTTTCCTGATAATCATTCGTCTCACACCATCGAAAATCAATATATTCATCAACAAAATCCATAGCGATCCTCCGAAAACGCCTGTATATTCATACCACTGCACCAGTCTTGTATTGAAAAGAAAACCATTGCCCAAGGTAAGCCATGGCCATGATATTTCACCATGATTGTATGCAAATTCAAATGCTATCCAATATATTATTAAGGATGCATAGCCAATGTATCTGCCCCATTTTCTTTTTGTTATAGAATACAACCAGAAAGGAACCGACATATAAAATGCAGTGACAATCACTGCTGCAGCCAATCCCGCCAAAGAAGCATTTTTGATCCACCAGGTAGCCAGGATATTCCACACAAAAAAAGACAATGATGCAAAAAGAAATACCTGCTTCCCTGCACCCTTTTTACCGGAAGGTACATATTCTTCAACAAACATAAGAGGTATAAGTCCGCTGAACAGGAATAATCCCGATCCCCATTCATACCAGCCAAGTGATAAAAGAAATCCTGAAAGAACGGAGAGTAAAAATTTAGTTGTGAATTTCATTGTAAGAAATATTGAAGTAGTGCTTACCTGTTTTTGATGACAAATATATCACGGATAAATAAAATAGAAAGGAATAATCTGGGTTAGTCATTCATTCTTTTACATGATATCTAACATTTTTATATTTATCTGAAATGGATATCATTGCAAAAAATCATACAATGAAATACAAGTATTTATATCTTATACTCATTGCAATATTTGCTGTTGCCTGCACAAAGACAAATAAAACTATGAACAATCCATTATTGTCAAAATTTGATACCCCTTATGGTTCAATCCCTTTTGCTGAAATAAAACCTGAGCATTTTCATCCTGCATTTGACACAGCATTTGCCAGGGCAAAAAAAGAAATCCATGCTATTATCAGTAATGAAGAAACTCCCGATTTCAACAATACAATTGTAGCCCTTGATCGCAGCGGACTTATGCTTGAAACTCTCAGCGCTTTGCTTTTCAATTTGAATGTTGCGGAAACGGACACAAACATTCAGAAGATTACGAAAGAAATGTCTCCCCGAATTGCAGAATTCAGGAACGATATTACCCTGGATCCCATCCTGTTTTCAAAAGTAAAAACAGTATATGAATCAGAAGAAGCCGGAAAGCTGAATACTGAAGAATTTACACTTCTTGAAAAAACATACAAAAATTTTGTACGTAGCGGAGCAAATCTTGATAGCGCTGATAAAGAAGAATACCGGCTGATTACAGAAGAACTGGCAAAACTTTCTGTTCAGTTCAATGAGAATGTACTCGCAGAAATGAACGGATATGCTTTGCATATTACTGACTCATCAGACCTTTCGGGTCTTGCGGAAGACCTGGTAAAAGAGGCTGCCTCGGAAGCAAAGAGCAGGAACCTGGAAGGATGGGCAATTACACTTCATTCCCCGAGTTTCGTGCCGTTCATGAAATATGCTGATAACAGGCAACTGCGCAAAGAATTGTTCATGGCTTATGGTAAAAGAGGATTGCAGGATAATGAAAACAACAATTGTGAAATCATCAAAAGAATTGCTGAACTTAGATTAAGGCAGGCAAATCTTCTAGGGTATAATACCTATGCAGAATACACACTTGAAAACAGAATGGCAGAATCAGCTGAAAATGTAAATGCATTTCTTGATGACCTGATCACTGCCTATCTTCCTTCGGCCAGGAAAGAAATTGAAGAAATTAAAAACTATGCAAAAAGTCTTGGCACTGATTTCGAGCTGGAACGGTGGGATCTGAATTATTACTCGGAAAAGCTGAAAAAGGAAAAATTCAATATTGACGATGAACTTACACGACCTTATTTTAAACTGGAAAATGTTGAAAACGGGGTATTCATGCTTGCCAACAAACTTTATGGAATTCGTCTTCAGGAAAACAAGTCAGTCCAGGTATACCATAAAGATGTGAAAGTCTTCGATGTTCTTGAGAGAGACGGTGAATTTATCGGATTGCTGTATATGGATTATTTTCCTCGAGCAGGCAAAAGACAGGGGGCATGGATGACAGAATATGTTCAGCAGTTCAAGACGGAGAACACAAATTTCAGACCGCATATATCCCTTGTATTTAATTTTTCCAAACCTTCTGATGAAAAACCCTCTTTGCTTACTTATAGTGAAGTCAGAACACTTCTGCATGAATTTGGACATGGGCTTCACGGACTGTTCAGTGATGTGACTTACAGAACTCTTGCCGGCACTTCTGTATACAGGGATTTCGTTGAATTGCCATCGCAAATTATGGAGAACTGGGCAGAAGAAAAAGAGTGGCTGGATATGGTGGCCTTTCATTATCAAACCAATGAAAAAATGCCTGAAGAAATGATCCACAGGATCATTGAAAGCAAAAATTTTCTTTCTGCATATTACACCATACGACAAATAAGTTTTGGATTAAATGATATGGCCTGGTACAGCATCACAGAACCTGTAAACGATCATGTGGTAAATTTCGAAAAAACAGCCATGCAATCTGTAAAACTGCTGCCCGAAACAAAAGGTACCGCTATGAGCCCGGCGTTCTCTCATATTTTTGCCGGAGGATATGCAGCCGGCTATTATGGCTACAAATGGGCAGAAGTACTTGATGCCGACGCATTTTCTCTGTTTAAGCAAAACGGTATATTTGATCAGAAAACTGCTGCCAGCTTCAGAAAAAATATTCTCTCAAAAGGAGGTACCGATCATCCAATGGATCTTTACATCGCGTTCAGAGGACAAAAGCCTTCCATTGAGCCCTTATTGATACGCAGCGGATTAAAATAAGGGCATGCAATTTGAGTTGCCTGCCTGTAATTATACCTGATTGATCTTTTTTTGAACTTCCGGGCCATCAAACTTGTTATATGCTATATTACATGAAATTAAACAGAGGAAGAATAATGAACAAACAAATTTTTATCCAGACAATTATAGCTGTATTTTTTTTGCCAGGTTTGAGTGTTTTCTCTCAGACCACGGGTATTGAATATCAGGTTAACACAGCAAAAAGTAAGATATCCTGGATTGGATCCAAACCTGCCGGCAAGCATATCGGTACGGTGAATATCTTGAAGGGCTCAGTTCTGATTAAAAACGGTGAGCTGGCAGGAGGTAATTTTACAATTGATCTTAACAGTATCATAAACCTGGATCTGGAATCGGAAACCTGGAATAAGAAACTTGTGGACCATCTGAAAAGTGAAGATTTTTTTTACGTTGAAAAATACCCTTTCAGTACCTTTACGATCACCAGTATAGAAAAACAAGGATCCGGCAATTACAAAATCACCGGCAACCTGAATTTGAGAGGTATCACCAGGGAAATAACTTTCGCTGCGAATGTAGTTGTTGAAGATGGAACTGTGAAAGCAAGTACTCCTGTTATTGTGCTTGACAGAACCCAATGGAAAATTGAAACCATGTCAAAAAGCATTTTCGCCGATTTGAAAGACAATTATATTGATGACGAAATGCAGGTACAAATCGATCTTATTGCAGGAAAGTAAGTTTAGTATTACTCTGTAGGTTGAGAACTTCTGAAGAATCTCACCGGCTATTCCGGTAGACAAATCAAAAAATTCCGGACTTATATTTTGTTATGTTATAGAAGCAAAAATAAGCCAGCTGATCATTATAAGAAAAACAAATAGACAAATAACCTTAATCAATCGATGAAAACTATATATGTTCATCGTGACGGGGCATATGATTAAACTCATAACAGTTTTCTATATATGAAACTCCTTTCCATTTCCCATATATTTTAAATAGAGCTTATCCGGTTTAAAAACTCATTTACCAATCACAAATCACCATAACTACTGATGAATATTTCAAAATTCGAATTCAGGTATCAATTGTATTTTAGGATTTGATTTTAGGAATTAATTCCTTCCGGTTTAAAATTTCCCTTTCGCTTCTTGGTTAAAAACCCGAAATTAGCAAGAACCAAAAACATTTAAAGATGTCCCGATTCATTAAAGATCGTACCCAAAAAAAAGGTTTGGCACCAGGTTCTCTGGTATTTGTTGGTAACCAGAAAATGGATACTCCACAGATTTCTCTGATGGACTACGACGATAAAAACCTGACCGAATCTGTTGTTACTGACCTGGAGCAACTCCGACACCTGAAAAACCTGCCAACCGTTTCATGGATCAATGTCTATGGTATACACGATACAGAAGTGATACAAAAACTGGGAGAAATTTTCGATATACCTTCTCTTTTGCTTGAAGATATATTAGTGACCGATCAGAGACCAAAATTCGAAGAAGGGGAAAAGAACCTCGGATTTATCATGAAAATGCTGACTTACGAACCTGATACTTATCGCATCAGCGCCGATCAGATATCTTTTGTCCTGGGTGAAAATTATGTGCTGTCTTTCCAGGAAAAAAAGGCAAACTTTTTTGATCCTGTGCGTGAAAGGATACGCAGCAACAAAGGTAGGGTGCGCACCTCAGGCAGTGACTACCTCCTTTATGTACTTATGGATACCATTGTCGACCATTATCTCGATATCATTGCTCAGATTGGTGATAAGATTGAAGAACTGGGCAATCTGATCATTACCAAACCCGATAATAAAATCGCATCTGATATTTACCAGTTCAAGGTAGAAATGAATTACCTCAGGAAGAATATCAGACCTGCCAAAGAATTGCTAATGATCTGGTTGAAGTCTGATAGACTATTCGTCAATAAAAAAACCATGACCTACCTGAACGATCTTACCGATCTGGTAACCCAGGCAGAAGAAAGTATTGAGGTTTATAACAATCTTTTAATTGACGGTTTGAATGTTTATAATACCAATAACAGCAACCGGGCAAACGATATCATGAAAGTGCTGACTATTTTTGCTGCCGTGTTTATTCCTCTTACTTTCCTGGCTGGTATTTATGGGATGAACTTTGAATACATACCCGAGCTAGGTTTCAGGTACAGTTATCCTATTTTCTGGGGCGTTGTCTTACTTGTTGGAGGAGGACTGTTTATTTTTTTTAAAAGAAGAAAGTGGTTGTAGGATCATTCGATTGCGGATTGCGGATTGCGGATTGCGGATTGCGGAGTCGAAAAAAGTTGCTACTCACTAGTCTTTAGTTTCAGAAATGCGGATCATGGTACTTACCATTCACCAGTTTAACGAATCCACAACCGGGCGAAGCAAGCTCGACCCAGCCTGCCGGCTGGCAGGGAAGTCAATCAAACACTGACCAACCAACAAACACCTATACCATTCCCCACAAGTTTTTCCTGACAAACAAGAAAGATACAAATCATTTAATATGTCATGTTGTCATGTATTTAATTGAAATAGTGCCATTATGTCAGTATATACTCATTGGCATATAAGTTGCCTGTGTTACGTTGAATTCAAAATGAAACATGTATAACTAAAAATAAATCAGGAGGACAAAATTATGTTACCAACTATTGTAAGAAGAAAAAATTATTCAAGCACAAATCTTTGGGATGAATTGTTCAACGATAGTTATTTGCCGGGGTTTTTTAACTGGGATACCGACCACAAGGGATCATCACATCCTGCAGTCAATGTTGAAGAAACCGACAAAGAATATCGTATAGAGGTTGCAGCTCCCGGTCTTGAAAAAGAAGATATCAAGGTATCTGTAGAAAATGGCGTATTGACTATTTCTTCAGAAAAAAAAGAAGAAAAGGAAGAAAAGAAGGATAATTACATTCGCAAAGAATTTGGTTACAGTTCATTCTGCAGATCATTCACTCTTCCCGAAGAAACTGACGCGGATAAAATCAGTGCAAAGCACAAAAACGGTGTACTGAATGTACATATCCCGAAAGCTGAAGTGAAAGTTACAAAAACAAAGGAAGTGAAGATTTCATAAGCTAAGTTTAGGTTAAAAAGAGGAAACGCAGTTCTGTTAAGTTCTGCGTTTTTCATTTAAAATAACGTGAGTTCGATATAAGTTATAACTACTTGAAATAGCTGGGGATTGCGGATTGCGGATTGGGGATTGCGGATTTGGTATAAGTTGTAAGTCTCCAGTCACTGTTCACTAGTCTTACATCTCACAATCTCATATCTCATCTTCCCATCATCAAATTCGAACTCCCTATCCTGCCGGTTTCATTTTTATGTCCCTGGCTTTATTCATTCTCAGGGCTTTTACCATCCAGTTGGGAAGTGCTTTCTTCTGGTTGCGCTTATGCAAATTGAGGTAAATACCGAGCCTTTTCAAAATGGGTACCTTATGTGTTTCAACAAATTCTATTAAGGTACCGTCAGGATCTTCAGTATAGGAAAAGGCACCTGCTGCTTCCCCCATATCAAAAGTGTCTCCCGTGTCGACTGTAAAAGGACATCCCTTAGCCTTACATTCTTCGCGTAAGATCGCCATCCCCCTTATATCATAACAAATATGAATAAATCCCAGATCTCCCCAGTATCTGTCCTGAAAGATCTTTGCAGGTTTTCTGTTAAGTACCTGCACCAGTTCAATCTGACTTGTGCCAAGAAGCATACTGAAGGCTCCCAGTCTGGGCTGACTGTGACGCAGCAGTACTCTTCTCATTCTTTTATCGCCGCCGGGTAGTGTACTATAATCTTCAAACACATTCATCTCATCATAGATTATCTCATCATACCCAAGGATGCTACCGTAAAAATCGATGGACCTCTCCATATCGGTTACACCCAAAATAGCTCCGTAGGCAGCACCGGTCAGTTTTTTTTCTTTTCTGAACCAGGTCATACTCGATACCACCTGAAAAATATTGTTGTAAGGATCACGCACAAAGAAATGTTCCTTTCCTCCCTTTTTGTACGGTTCACTGAGTACATCAAGCCCTTCCGAAGTAAACCAGTCGTAAGTAGCTTGTACATTCTTACTCTTTATTTTTGTAGCAAAAATACCAAGATCTCCCAGTTGCAGCTCAAAATCCGGGCTTTGGGGTATACGATCGGTGAATTGCCATATCTCAAACCCTCCTCCTCCTGACAGGTTAATTGCCAGTGCAGTATGTCTGTTGCGAGATTTGCCTCCCGTATATTTAAACATATGATCGGCAGGAGCTGCTTCTTCAAATATCCGGACATCCACACCAAAGTATTTTTTATACCATCCCCAGGCTTCATGGACATTTGGAACTCCAATTCCAACTTGCTGTATGCCGCTGATAATCTTCTCCTTCATAAAATTAGTATTTGATTTGCTTGATTTTATCTGTTAGAGAGGTTTGATTTTGCGAGCTAAGATATGGAACAAAGCAGGCAAATACAACCTGATGTAAATCATCAATATTTCCGAACCTCCAACCCACAATTCCTTCTTTTTCCGTTTTATTGCCCTCACTATTCTCTTTGCGCACAGGTTAACCGGTATTCCATTCTCCTGTCCCTTATCAAGCACTCCATGTTTTTTTCCATCCTTATCTATTGCATTCAAAGAAATGGAAGTCTGAACTCTTCCGGGTGATACAATAGTAATCTTCACATTTTTATCATACAATTCAGCCCTCAAAGCTTCAAAATAACCCTGCACAGCATGTTTCGATGCACAGTAAGCTGTCCGCAAAGGAAATCCGAATTTTCCCGTCATACTGCTGGTTACTGCTATATGCCCACCTCCATTCGCTATCAGAGCAGGCAAAAGTTGTTTGGTCAATGTAACGGCACCAAAGAAATTGATTTCCATAATTTTGCGGTCAATTTCAATGGGTGTTTCAATAGCATATGATCTCTGGCTTATTCCTCCGTTACTGATCAATATGTCTATTTTTGGAAAATCTTTTAAAACTTTGTTCGTTACCTCAATAATTTCTGTTGTATTTTCCAGATCAAAAGGAGCAAAGAAGGGTTTTCCTCCCATTGCCCGGCACTGTTCTTCCACCTCTTTGAGTTTTTTCTCATCACGATCAGAAAGAATCACACTGGCATTCAACCTGGAATATTCTTTGGCGAGAGCTTCTCCAATTCCGGATGCAGCTCCTGTTATCCAAACCTTTTTCCCTTTATAATCCATCATGATCCAACATAAAACAGGCTCCGAAATTAATAATCTTTTTACACTTTCCGATTGATTTTCTACAGAGAGTCAATGGCTTCATTGGTGAGGGCAATCAGTTTGTCATAGTTCTCTTTCAATGCATTTGTTTCTGATCCTTTTTTCATCCTGCCAAAGGTATACCGGATGCGTGCCCAGGATTTTATTATGAATTTCCTGTAGGCAAGAGCAAAAATACCGCTTGAAGGTAAAGTTACAATGTACAATAGTTTTAACCACCAGAAAGGAATAAAAATCAATGCAAGGACAAAGAGTATCAGGTAGTATACAATTAACAGGACAAAGCCGGCCCCCCATTTTGCTGTACTGTGAAACTGCGTATCCTTTATATTTTTCTGCAACAGGGGAGGCAGAAAAAAATGCGGCCAGTTATTGAACAATCCGAGTACAACGAGTGGCAAAACCGGAATAGAAAAAATCATGCCCAGAACATTCAGCAGAATGCTGTATCTTCTCTTTTTGGGAACCCAGTTTCTGAAGTTCAGTTTCTTTCTCAACTCCATGTATTTTCTGAAAACCGAGTTCATTTTCTCTATTTTCTCCGGATTTTTCTCCAGACATTGATCAAGCTTTTTAATCATGTTTTTATCAGCCAGATACTTGTTATACAGACTATTACCCCGGAGGCCCATTCTTCTTCGCATGGTTTTACCATAAATGCTTCGTAAGCCCATGTACAAATAATAGTATTTTTCAGTTTCAATGTGAATTGCCAGTTTTTTCAATTCATCGGAAAGGTGATCTCTAAGCTGGTTCATTGCAATTGCAGGATTTTCTTCATACTCTTTCCAATATTGACAAACCTCAATAGGATCACCAAAAATTATGAATTGTGTTTGTCTGAATTTCCGATAATCGCCATAATCAATGCCTGCAGGTACAATTTTAACTCCGGGCTTAGTTTTATAGTCTGCCTGAGCCATAAATGCAATTCTGAAAATGCCTTTAACCAGAGGTCTTATCCGCCTCTTATCTCCATGATTCCCTTCAGGGTACAGACAAAGTGGATTGACTTTATTACGCAGAATGTTTGAAGTAAAATCAAAGATCTCAACATTTTTCTGAAGTTGAGAGCGTCCGTCGCGGATTCTGTATACCGGAAGAATTTTCAGGAAGGTCAAAACTTTATTAACCAGCTTGCTGGTGAACACATCTGCACGGGCAAGAAACACAATTTGATACCGGTTGATACCGGCAACAAGCGCAAGGGCATCCATCACTGCATTTTGATGATTGGGCGCTAATATTACCGGCTCATTTCTTGGTATTTTCTCATCATGTTTCACCTCAATCCTGCGATAAAAAAAATTGTGTATCGGTCTCACAAGAAAGAAATTCGTACACCAGTACAACAGCGACCAATGATCTATAGTTTCCCTTTTGCTCATATTTTTTTGTTTACCTCAGTAGATGAAATTACACTCAAAAGTAAATAATTCTGTTTTTTTCTAATCCTTAGGTTTCCATTTTGACCATATTCCTGCTATTGTTAAACCAGCCAGGATATGCCATATCCCCCACCAGGACAACTGGCAACCAGGATCATTCCCATGGCTACTGCCGGTGTTATAAAGCGGTTAAAGATCACAATCAGAATAAACGTCACAGCAGGCAGAACCAGGAACTGGGAAATAAATCCGATGAAAGGAAGTCTTTTGTTGTTCCAGATGTTTTTAAAATGTTCTGGTTTAATCTGCAGGGCAACACCGAACATGATAAATGCCAGTGTGAGATATAGAACAAGAAGTCCCTCCGAGCTAAAATTTAACCGGACTTTGTCTAAAACCTTGAGAGATTCATACATACAGGGGAATATTATAACTGATTTGATTTGCTAAATATACATATTTTATAAAAATTGCACCCTGAAAAATATTGTAAACTCAGAAATATGCAAAAGATTGACGAATTGTTTCAAAAAACCGAACCCCGGCATCTTACTGATAATTTTATTAAGGCCATTGGCGATGAATGGATGTTGATAACGGCCGGCACACCGGATAAATTCAATACAATGACTGCCAGTTGGGGCACAATAGGAGTATTCTGGAATAAACCCGTTGCCATTTGCTTTATTAGACCAACCAGGTATACCTTTGAGTTTGCCAGCAACAATGAGTTTTTTACTTTGAGTTTTTTCACTGAACAAGAACGTGATATTCTGAATTTTTGCGGAACAAAATCAGGAAAAAACATTGATAAAATAGCATCTTCAGGATTACGACCGCTGAAAACACCATATAATAATATTGGCTATGAACAATCGCGCTTATGTATTGAATGCAAAAAGGTTTATTATGATGACCTGAATCCTGATCATTTTTTGATGCACGATGCCGACAAAAAATTCTATCCGAAAAAAGACTATCACAGAATGTTTATAGGGGAAATAGTAAATTGTTATAGCAAGAAATAGAAAAAGATGTGTAATTGTTTAATTGTGTAATTGTTTAAATGTTGATCAGTTGATGAGTTGACAGATATAAAAAGTCGGAAGACCGAAGACGGAAGACTGAAGATGAATTTAGAGTTCGGAGTTGTGTAATGTTGAATCGTGTAATTGTTTATTGGAAGTTGGGGTATTGGGTTGTTAGAAATTTATTAATCGGGGAATTGGTAAATGGTGATTATTGATTCGTGAATCGTGATTAGTGAGCATTGATCAGTTTAGGGATTTAATTGTTTAGCGGTTGATATAATGGAACTTGCATCTTGAGACTGTTTTGATTGCTGGCTTTGCCCGCCGAAACAAAATAAGGGCCGTCTGATAAAAATCACGTACGAATTCGAGGAAGATTTTCGTTGCGGTGGCTTTTGAGGAACCCTGTTTGAGCGACGACGAAGGAGGAGTGAGTTTGGTTTCCGCAGGTAGAAAACCTTCCGTAGTAATTCAAGTGATTTTTATTCAACGGTGACCTTTTTTGCATTCTTTTTTATGTGGAAGATAAAAAAGAATGTCGAACCGCACTGGGAGTGGTTCGAAAACATGGCATGTGTGTTGGAGTTTAAAAGTTGATGACTTGAGACTATCGACTATTTCAGTGAATCGATTATGTTAGAAAAAAAGCCCTCATCATACGATAAGGGCCTTTAATACTACGATCAGGTGTATTCGTTATTTCACGATTTTATAACTATAGCTATTCTTACCATTTGTTATCTGCAGTATATAAACTCCTTCCGGCAGGGCTGAAGTATTGATTTCATTCTCCGCACTCGTTAATCTGTTCTTTAGTTTCAGTTTTCCGTCCACACTGTAAATACTGGCAATACAATCAGAGCTTACATTTTTCATTTCTATATACAAATGTTTATCAAACGGAACAGGATATACTGTTATCGCATCGGTCTCATTATGCAAGAGACCTGATGGTTCTGTATTGAAATTCACCGGATTGCCTGTTGCGGCACTGGTTTGATAGATCTCAAATCCCGCTTCATTATCATATTCACAAACCATTACACGATATGTTGTGCCCGCTGTTAATCCCGATACACGCACAGTGTCCAATATTCCGTTATAAACACAATACCAGCCATCTGTTTCATCTCCTTCCCCGAATACCTTTTCAGGCCAGTAATATGTGCCATGAATAAGCAATACCGTTCCTTCTGTTCCGGACTTGACAAATACTGCCCTGTTATATCCGGAACCATTAGACCATGATATCTTCGCTGAGGTACTGCTGATCTCACTTGCTGAAATATTGATTGCCTGGCTCGATAATTCAGGAGTTACCAATACACCCGGAATATCAGAGAAGTATTCCACACCTCCATCGGTAGCTATCCAGACATGATCACTAAAATCTTTTTTAATATCGTTAACCACAGGATTTATAATCCCCTCATCGTCAGTATACTCATACCACCCTTGATCTGTTCTGATCACAAGGCCCGAATCGGTACCAAACCAAACATTGCCGTTATTATCTACTTCGATAGCAGTTACATTACTGCTTTTGGATATCAGGTCAAGATCAAAATAATCCCATTTCGACTGTGGTTTCACCTCGTTACCTGTGTGCCAGTATGCACCTTCGGCAGAACCTATCCATTGTATAGTGTCAACCACCGTAACCGTATTCACTGTATTGGAGAGAAGACCCGACCAGTCCTCACCATATGCCGAGGCTCCCGTAAAGCCGTCAACAGCATCGTATTGATACCGTATGACACCCGCTCCATGGGAAGTAATATAAATCATGGTGTCCTTATCATACGAATCCATTGAAGTAAGCTCTACATCGGACAATTCATCCCATTCAAGATTCTCACTGAAGAAAAAGGTCGTATCTGCCCAGTCACTTCCATGGTAAATACTGATCCCTGCAGGGGTTCCGATCCATCGGTTGTGCCTTGCATCAACACCAACAACCCTGATGGAATCATGAATAATATCAATATCAGGATTCGCGTGATTTGTATGGTATGTCGTAGCAGATGTCACTCCGTCAATAGTATAGCCCAATACAGATAAACCGCTGTCTGTGGCAACCCATACTTCATGACCGTAACCTGTTCTTTCGTATGCTAAGTCTCTAATATAACTATTAAGCAATCCCGCGTCTTTCCCACCGCCGGTAAGTAAAATACTATCCGTATTTATTGTATCCCAGTCAACGCCGTCGAAACGGGAAATTCCCATATCCGTACCGAACCATTTTACGTCGAACGAGTCTATATGAATCACAGTCACTTTTTCGCTCAGTATCCCGCTGTTATCGGGATTAAAGTAAGGACCTTTAACAAATTTGCTTAACAGTTCGATACCGCTTCCGGTTCCAAGGTTCCTTGAATATTGTTTATCAGTTGCATTGTTCCAGTGTTCGTGTGTTCCCATACTGCCAAGAACCGATCCGTCACCTTCGGGATCATATTCTATAACCGGGTCCGTGGGCCAGTTGGCAGGGTCGGCTGCCTGATGCAGAAAGTCGTCCGTTCCCGGAAAACGTGAAAAGGGTCCTTTTTCACTCGTAGCCGGTAAACCTTCCGTAGGATGATCCTCATCAAATTCCTCATAAAGAAAATCAAAACATACAGATTGAACAGCCACCGGATCCTGGGAAATGAACAAAGAATTCGGCCAGTCGTTGTTAAAAGGCGCCATCCGGAATTTTATCGGGGGATGTCCCCAGTTGGTGGATCCCCAGAGCCCATCCACAAGGAAAAGAACAGTCTTTCCTCCAAGATGTTCATGTCCCATGATATCCACAAAGCAACGATACGCACCGTAATCGCCGTTAGTGGCTTCACCTGTGGCATCGGGAGATGGAAGCGTATAATGCATATCCCATGCTCCACCGTGAAATGGTGCAAATGAACCGAAGTGATTTTTACTGCTTATGGATATCCCCGATCTGTGGTGCTTTTTAAATACCGGCACATTGATCAGGTAAGTAGCATCCAGGTATGATTGGGGTATATACATTTCGTGAACATCATCGCTGAATTTTAATACCGGGGTTGATGACTGCACCGGTGAAGTAAGTCCTGCACCATTTCCATAGTAATGTACGTTGGGAAAATAGGGAAACAACGCGTTATATGTTGCATCATTCATAGAACAGTTGGGATCGCCGATATGAATATCTGCTTCAGCTACTCCCACAATATTCACCAGATGGTTTAACAAAGCATAACAGATCTGTGGTGATGTATTGATTGCACTGTTACCCGATCCGTTTATCCCGTTCAAATTGATCTTGATCACGATCTTTTCTCCTGACACATACCCTGCATCACCCCGGCCATGAGTGTTGTTGTAATAATAGAATATGGAATCCCAGGCATTGGCATTAGAAGAAGCACCGGTTAAATTCTTTAAACCATCGGAAAACATAACATTCACTACATCCTGGTCTGTATTTGCGCTCATAAACCAGTAATCGCCTGAGCTGTTTGTGCAATTTTCATCCGTCGCATCCACATTGTGTTCCCAGACCACACGCCCGGGGAAAATACCTTTCGCCACTCCTATGGGTTCATTTCCCGGTTGCTGCGGCTGAAGATCATCTAAGGTAGCAGCTATAATCTTATCATTGTTTTCTATAACGGTGATGATACCCGCAGGCAAAGCAACCAAAACAAACATGACAGACAGTACGTATTTCGATTGCTTAAAATGTGAATGAGCTTTTTTCATAAAAAACGTAAACGATCCCAAACTCAGCAGGTAGGCAATAAAAGAATAAGCCATGGGGGCTGTTGCTTTCATACAGGGGTAATATATCCTTGAAGGCTTTGGAATTACGCGTATTAACAGCCAAATAGTTGAGGCAATACCCATTATGATAAAAGCGATTTTTGATGGAATTTTGATCTTCTGTAAAAAAGAAATCAATTTTCTAAGCTCCTTTTTAATATGTTTTTTTTTCATTTCACAACGTTTAAATGAGAATTGGTTAATTGTTTAGTATCTAAAAATTTCTGAATTGGTCTCAAGAGAACTTAAAGATAGCCAGTTTTTTTATTATTTCAGAAATCCCTGATAAAAATCATACGAAAAAACGCTGAAAATGTTGCAAAATAAGGCATTTCCAAAACATTACGCGTGTATTGTATGTTATAATAATATAACAAACTCATACGAATTATGAAAGCCATTTGCTATGATCCGAAGTTCAATTTATGTTCTGCAATTGTTTATTCTCTGAAAAAAAATGAGCCCTGTTGAAAAATATCGAATGAATTGATATTAACGATCTTACTGATGAGAAACACACTTTGCAGGCAAACATTTCCGGCAAAGATACCATCCTGTTCATCAACCAAGATACCGCCTATTTTTATTCGGATGCAGTGATCCAATTGTTCATCCAACCGGGGGGTGTATATAAAATTTCCGGTCTGCTTTTGAGTATGGCTCCCAAATCAATTCGTGACAAATTGAACAGGTTCATGACCGGAAACAGATACAGGATATCCTGATCTTCAGCCTGTTTATGCTCTTAACAACAAATTTGTTATAAGTCTGCTTCCCCATGTTCCACTTTTTTGTACCAGTTTGATAATAAGGCAAGAAGATTGCTGAATGTTTGCATTGCCTCAAGGGTTTCACGTGTGATCTCTCTTTTCTTTAAACGCATGAGAAGTAAGGCATACAAAGCAGTAAGACAGGTATCAATTTCATTGACAGGTTCTCTTCCGAGCCTTTTTTCAATTTCATGTATGTTCGGAGATGCCAGGAAGTACTGTTCAAGGTATTTTGTATCCTTCTTATTTACCAGCAATTGTTTGTGCAAGTCGTTCAAATCGTTTATTATGTTGTTTATCATGGTAAGATGACCTGCTTCTTTAATATTTTCCTCATGCATCATTACAATCAGGTTTGCATACCAGTTACTTATTTCCTGTTTGGTTTTATTGTTGTTCGAAAATTGTGAAATAATCCTTTCTTCAAGCAGGTCCATATCAAAATTACATGCCCTGATCGTGTCTTCCACCTGCCACATATACAAAATGTATTCCGCTATATTCTCCTTTCTTTTTTCCTGTGCTATTAACATGAATATATTATTTAACCCTGTCCTTTTAATTTATCTATCTCCCTTCTCTCTTTTTTCGTAGGTCTTCCGGTTCCCCGTTCCCGTTTAAAGAAAAATGTATCATTTACCTTCAGTTTATCAAGTTCTTCCAGCGAAGTTTGGTCTTCCAGGTATTGATCGACAATTTTTGCTGATACCCGTTTTTCAACAATTTCCTTTACCTTATAGGAATACAAAACAGGTGGTTTGCGAACAGTAACCTTGCTGCCGCTTCTCAGCTCTCTGGAAGGTTTTGCCGGAAGTCCGTTAACCAGCACCCGTCCATGCCTGCATGCATCGGTAGCCAGTGCCCGGGTTTTAAAAATCCGCACTGCCCAAAGCCATTTATCAACTCTTACCGATTCCAATTTTTTCTTACAAAATAGGGTATTCTATTTTTTATTAGCAACCCCTTTCGGCTATTTTTCATGAGCAAGTCCTTCAAATCATTCTTTTTCAATTGCATTATTACACTAGATTATAATGATGAATATCATAAGATTCAACTCCAATGTATATCTATCTTTATGTAATGTTAACAAAGCTTTTTGAGAGTTGTTATGAATGCTCTAACTTTAAAATACCATATATACTCTGAATCATGGATATTGATAAAATAATGCAGGATCTGGAGCACAGAAATCCGGGAGAGCAGGAATACTTACAGGCAGTGCATGAGGTTCTGGAATCGATAGCAGATGTTTACAATAACAACCCGCATTTTCACACGGCAGGAATAATAGAAAGACTGATCGAGCCCGACAGGGTACTTACTTTTAAAGTTCCCTGGGTGGATGACGAAGGAACAGTGCATATCAACCGGGGATACAGGGTTCAATTCAATAATGCCATAGGTCCTTACAAGGGCGGTTTGCGATTTCACCCCAGTGTAAATCTGAGCATACTCAAATTCCTGGGATTTGAACAGATTTTTAAAAACGCACTTACTACTTTGCCAATGGGTGGGGGAAAAGGAGGTTCTGATTTTCAACCTAAAGGTAAGTCAAACAATGAAATCATGCGCTTCTGTCAGTCATTCATGCTGGAATTATGGAAAGTTATAGGTCCTGAAACTGATGTGCCGGCAGGTGATATTGGAGTTGGAGCACGCGAGATAGGTTTCCTTTTCGGTATGTACAAAAAGCTTAGCCATGAGTTCAGCGGAATACTTACCGGGAAAGGCATAAACTGGGGTGGAAGTTTGATCAGGCCTGAAGCCACAGGATTTGGAGTGGTTTATTTTGCCAAAGAAATGCTGTCTGACCGCAAAGAAAAAATTGAAGGCAAGAAGGTGGCTGTTTCTGGTTTTGGCAATGTGGCATGGGGAGCTGTGACCAAACTTAACCAGTTGGGTGCCAGGGTTATCACACTTTCAGGTCCCGACGGTTATGTATATGACGAAGAAGGTGTAAACGGAACAAAAATTGATTATATGCTTGAATTACGAACCAGTAATGAAGATATAGTTGAACCTTATGCACATGAGTTTAAAAGTGCCCGCTTCTTTCCTGATAAGCATCCCTGGGAAGTAAAATGTGATATTGCTATTCCGTGTGCCACCGAGAACGAACTGAATAAAGAAGACGCCCTGAACCTGCTGAAAAACGGGTGTATCTGCGTTTGTGAAGGAGCAAATATGCCCTGTACACCGGAAGCAATAGATATTTTCCGCAAGAACAGACTTTTGTACTGTCCGGGAAAAGCTGCCAATGCAGGAGGCGTGGCAACATCAGGACTGGAAATGACACAGAACGCAATGAAACTGCGCTGGACTAAGGATGAAGTAGACCAGCGTCTGCATCAGATCATGAAATCGATTCATGGAGCATGCAAACACCACGGACAGCAAGCCGACGGTTACATTGATTACGTACGCGGAGCCAACATTTGCGGTTTTCTGAAGGTTGCCAACGCAATGATTGATCAGGGAATAATTTAATATCTAAATTCCCTTTTGCCGGATATTCAGTAGTGTAAAGAATAATAAGCATTGCCAGAGCATAAATTACAGCCGGTTGAAAGAAGTGATCAATTGTTCTGTTGCATTCTTTTTTCGATCTGTTTAAAAACAATATTTCTCAGGCCATCATACGATTGATTTACAGGATATACAGGTTGCAGAAAACTTATGGATATCTTTAAACAATCCCGGAAAATATTTCCCCTCAGGAACCAGTTCAACCCGGGCAGTCAAAAAAGATCGTATTTAGTTCAATTTCACATCAAGTGTAAAAAATCTATTCAGGCAGATCCGGCAGGTAAATCAAATGTTTTCCGGTTTGTAAAACGAACAATTGCAGGATGTACTTCCATACGTGATAATATAACGGTCGGCATTGTATGTAAAAACCCTGCCGGTAAAGCAGGGTCGTTTAATGCAGTTACATAGTTATTGTAAGACTTTCAGTGTAATTTATACTACCGCATAATCAGCTTTTTTATTTCTTTTTCAACTTTATTATCCCAAGTTGCCCCGTGCCATAAAATAAAATCCGATGGCTGCAGTGGCAAAGTTGGCAATAATGCTTCCAAGACTGATCCCTCCGGTAAACATCAGGATCACCGAAAGTACCAGGATTAACAAACCTGAAATTACTGTCATGGAGCTTTTTTTCAGGAATCCTCCAACCAGCAACAAAATGGTGAAAATAACCATTAAAAGAGCAAAGTAATACCCTGCTCCGCTGAATGTAAATGACAATGCAGTGTTTAAAAATGCACCGTATACGATCAGGGCAACTGTAATTCTTAACAACCACTTTGCCATTGGTACTAAGCTTTTCATAGGTTCCATAATACAAGAATTTAATGAGTAAATAAAAATAGTTTAGGTGAAGTATTGTATTTGTACAAAAAATAAAAATACAAAAATCTGTGAAAATGAAATTTTCTTATTGTAAAAAACTTTGCTGATTTATTCTTCGGCAAATCGTTTCAGGTCGGTTTTTTCGAATGTCCATTCCGGGGTATGCAGAAATTCTCCAAAATCGGTTGAATACCAGGGCCCAAGTTCTTCATCCTCCGGATTTTTCAGCACCTGGATCTCCTGGGCAGGCATATAACTCTGGGCGAGGAGAAAGATCTTTTTTCCCTGTTCATCTACCGCCATATCCACAACAATTACCGCATGACCCGGTGAACCTCCCCGGATAAATACATCGCCTATACGTATGTTTTCAATGACTGTCGGTTGCAGTTCCCCTGACAGGGAAAGGGTACCCGCATAAGTAAAGATGGTTTCCATGTATTTCCAAAAGTCGCTGTATGAATTTGATGGCTGAACCGACTGTATCCACCGGGCATTATTTCCATCCACTTGTATTCTTTTCCCTTTCATCCATTCCGAATAATCTGCGCGAAAGCCGTTTGTGAAGTTGAAATGAATTTTTTCGTATTGTTCCTGTTCATAAAGATATTCTGCTCTTAACCGCATGACTGCATCGGCGCACTGGTGCAGATCCTTTGTCCCAATTCCGAGGTCTGCCACAGCACAGTAAACACCATGATTCTCCTTTATTCTTCCGTCGTACAGCTTTACTTTTGTATTGTGAGGTTTTAGGGGCAGTGTACGCAGAAAGTCCTGAAATGAATTTTCTTTTGTACCAACTCTTGTAAAGCTTTCGGGAGTTAAAAATCGTGTATTGATCGTGTTTCCTTCGGGATCTATTAATCCTTTGCCCTGTTGTACATACGTACTATTTTCGCCGGCAGCAACAGGCGGTTGACCGATATGTCCACTGCAGGTACTGAAAATAATAAAGCTCAATCCGATGAGCAAATTCAAATGCATGTTATGACTCAATTTGTTTATACAAAAAAATTCTTAATTTATCCGGAATTAAACGTTTGTATACGTTTACATACGTTTGTATCTGACTAACAATTTGTTTTATAGGCAATTATTGTGTATTTTGTGGAAACTAACAAAGGTGTTGTTATATACAAGTTGTGCCTCATTTAGAGAGCGATACTGCAAGATTATAGATTTTTAATTGTTGTAGTCAATATGTTTGATTTTACGATTATGAAAAAAACTTAATATGCTTTTTTAAATTTAATAGAAACCGGTTATGAAAAGATTACTAATTATTACCTTGATTTTAATTTCAACATTTAATTACTCATTCTGCCAGAAGGATACGGTAATTTATTATGGTGCAAATAATAAACCTGCTGATAAAGCATCAGCTTCAAGATATCTTGATATTAAAAAAGTAAAGAAGAATAAATATGAGATATCCACTTTTGATAAACGTGAAGGAGCATGGGTTAAGTCACAGACTGATGAAACAGTAATTCTAAAAAATGATTCTACTCTCTTGATTAAAACAGTGTATAAAAATAAATATAAGAATGAATATTTGCGTAAATTCAAAAAAGTTAATGACTTATATTTATTTCAGGATTTCTATAAATCGGGAAAGATAAAACAGGAAGGTATTTCAAAGTCAACCTTTCCTTTGTATTTTGAAGGTGAACTCAAAACATATTTTGAGAATGGAAACAATAAAAGTATTGAAGTATATAAGGACAACCAAATGATAAGTAACAAAAATTGGTTGGAAAATGGAGAGCGATACATTGATAATATTTTCCAACCAGATACACTCCCCGAATTTTCAGGTGGATTAGATTCGTTTAGAAAAATCATTCAAAATAATCTTAGATACCCAAATATTGCAGCGGAGAATGGAATTTCTGGACGTGTATTTGTTGGATTTGTAGTAGACCAAAATGGGGAAATTACTGGGGTTCATATTGAAAGAGGTGTTGACCCTGCTCTAGATAAAGAGGCTGTCAGAGTAGTTGAATCAATTTCAGAGACATGGACTCCAGGTAGACTAGACGGGCAATTTGTAAATGTTAGATTCACTTTCCCTGTTGTGTTTATATTAACTAGAAGATAATAAACGAGGCACAACAATGTATATACAAAATAGGCGAAATAGTAGTAAATTCAACGGTTGTAGCCCGCTTCAGCTTCATCTCAGTTTGATAAGTTTGAAGCCCGAAATCGCCTACTTTGCATATACTAAACGTTGGCTGCAATAATAACACCGACTAAAAAAGTACTAAATTTTATAAAATAATCAAGCTATGAAACGATTATTATTATTAATAATTTTTGGAAGTTTAATTTCAAAATCATTCTCTCAATGTATTGATAATTCTTGTGATTGTGTCTACTCTTTGGTCATAAACGAAGATACTTTGTGGATTGGAACAAAAGTCGGTTTATATAAATATGATATAATTGAAGGGACAAATACTTTATATAATACCGAAAATTCTAATTTGCCAAATAATTATGTAAATGCATTAAAATTAGGCACGGATAATTCACTTTGGATTGGAACTTATGGAGGGGGATTAGCAAATCTAAAAAATGACACATGGAAAATATTTAATAAAACCAATTCATCTATTGCATCAAATAATATCTTCGATGTTGAAATAATACATGACTCTATTCTTTGGTTAGCTTCTGACAAAGGTGTAATTACTTATAATTCAAATGACTGGGGATTGTATAATCAAGGAAATTCTTCATTAACATACGACCTTGTTTATTCCGTAACAAATGAAGGAGACACGGTGATGTGGATAAGTGCTAATGGAGGTTTATCAAAATATAATGGAATCTGGCATCAGTATACACGTGAAAATTCAGGATTACCTCATAATATTGTTTACACAACTGAAATAATTGGACAGAGTAAGTATATTGGCACGATGGAGGGATTAGCATCCTTTAATGGTTATGTTTGGGATACTGAATTTCCTGAAAAGACTTTGGTTGTTAAATATGAAGCTTCAAACGGAAATCTTTGGGCAGGGACTTCTTCTGGACTAAAAAGAAGCATAGTTGATTGGGATATTACATATAATACTAGCAATTCCATTTTAGAAAATAATTATATCCAAGATCTTGTTATAGATAAATATGGTAATAAATGGATTGCTACCTGGGGAGGAGGTGTTTATCGATTTGATAATACAGATTTTCATAAGATAGACAACTTAACATCTACTGTTCAGTTAAAAAATAATCCTAATATTAGAGTATTTCCTAATCCGACAACTAATATATTGAAAGTAGATTTTAATGAAATAGTCGGAACTGAGACAAAAATTGACTTCTTAGATATACAAGGGCTTATAATCAAGAGTGTTATAGTGGATAAAAGTAAAAATGAGATTTCTATTGATATTAGTAATTTCAAATCTGGAATCATGTTTTTAATAATATATAATGATAACGATATAATTGTAAGAAAGATAATAAAACAATAATTACTGCAGCCAACACGCGGTATAGCCAATAAGGGTTTCAGTGGTATGGGTAAGGTTGTAGCTCGCTTCAATTTTTCGTGTACCTTGATAGGACATTCGCCCGCAAACCCTTACTGGCCATACCGCCAACGTTGGGCGTAATTAAATAACATAAAGGTATTTGATATGAAAAATTTAAATTGGAGACATATTACTACTGTATTTTTGACTATAGGTTTTATTATTTTTTCGAGTTGCCTCTTCCCTCCTTGCTCTGAAGTATGCATTACAAACAATCTAGAAGAGTTGTTAGGAAAAAGTTTTCCATATGAAGACGGTGATACAGTAAAGTTTATTAATTCAAATTCTGTCTACAGAAAAGATACAGCTCATATTTATTATTCTCCTCCTAAATTACCTGATTGCAAA
>Ga0307438_1000700_pt1 | contig 24025 bp, 18 predicted proteins | sample SalMarWE160110MG_FD_202144 | JGI IMG/M metagenome (GOLD analysis project Ga0307438, IMG submission 202144) | Salt marsh sediment microbial communities from the Plum Island Ecosystem LTER, Massachusetts, United States - WE1603-110 | ecosystem: Environmental > Aquatic > Marine > Intertidal zone >... | reverse complement strand
GCAGCAGGTCGGAATCGTCCTCCTCCAGCCCTTCCCTCTCCAGCATAGGGCCAATCGTGGCCCACTGCTCGGGCTCCAGCCAGAAAGCAGCCTCGATGATGGCGCGGTCGGCCCCGGCGCGCACGCCGGTCGCGTCGGCCCGCCCCCCCAGCACCAGTTCCACCGCATCAACGATGATGGACTTGCCCGCGCCAGTCTCGCCGGTCAGCACCGAGAACCCTGGCGTAAAACTCAACTGCAACTCATCAATGATGGCAAAGTCACGGATTCGCAGTTCGGCCAGCACTCAAGACCTCCTGACCAAAGTTGGGCAGCCCTTCGACAGGCTCAGGACAGGCCCTTCCAGGCTGCCGGCACAGGCTCGAAAGCCTGCCCTACACGCTACACGCGCCGCCCAGGACGTAGCCGGGTGTAGGCTGCTCCCACCGCCGCCACCAGGTAGACGACGTCCCACAACAACCCCATCAGCCCACCTGCGGCGTAGTACACCGCTCCTCCCGGATCCGCCACCAGCCCGGTAAGGAAGAGAAGCGAGAGAAGCGAAAGAAGCAACTTGGGCAGCGCCCCCACGACGATGCAACCGCACACGACCAGCCAGGTGTACTGCCCGCGCCGCCGTCGGATGGCCCAACGCACAGCCTCGGCGATGCCCACGCCGGACAGCGGGCCCAGGACGATGGCGTACCAGCCCAGACTGGGGATGAGCCAGCCCGCCACCAGTGCCAGCGGCAGCGCGACCACGGCGGCGATCAGGTAATGAATGGGGCGGAAGCCGGCGTAGAAGACCTGCTGCTGGGTATGCATGCAGTCCTTGCAGCGGTAGCCGACCGGCGTCAGCACCGCGCACTTGGCACAGATGGGCCGCCCGCACCTGTTGCAGCGCAGGTAGGTCTCGACGTTGGGATGGTTGACACAGTACATCGGTTCGCTCATGCTTTCGGCTCCAACTTGGGCGCTATGATTTGAGATTGAGATTCGAGATCTGGAATTTGATTCCGCGGCACCAGCCGCTCCACCAGTGTCTTATAGAAGTATGTCTCTTCCCGCACCCGCGCAAAGCGGGCCACGTGCGGGCTGGCCTCCACCAGCACCTCGTCCCCACTTTCCAGTTCCGCCTGCACCTCTCCGTCCACCGTCAGCACGGCCGGTCGCCCACCGGTGACGACGATGCGCACTGTGACCCCCTCGGACAAGACAATGGGCCGCTCCATACTCAGGTGCGGCGCGACCGGGACTAGCAGGATGTTGCGCAACTGCGGCGGCAGGACTGGCCCCCCGGCTGCGAGCGCGTAGGCGGTACTCCCCGTCGGCGTGGCGACAATGAGGCCGTCGGCGACATACGTGGTCAGGTGGCCGCCATCAATCTCAGCGCGCAGGTGTACCACGCGGGCCCGCGCCCCCCGCCCCACCACCACGTCGTTCAGCGCCTCGGCCTGCCCCAGCGATTCGCCACCCTTCCAGGTCACTACACGAATAATCATCCGCTCCTCGACCCAGTAGTCGCCGGCCAACACCCGCGACAGGACCTCCCGCCACGTCTGCGGCTCAGCCTCGGTGAGGAACCCCACCCGCCCCAGGTTGACCCCCAGGAGCAGCGTGCCGTAGGGAGCCGCAGCCCGTGCCGCACGCAGGATTGAGCCGTCGCCGCCCAGCGTTACCAGCAAGCCGGTTTCTTGCAGGCAGAGTGTATCCGATGCGTCGTCTGCCGTGCAGACCCGCACCTGCCGCCCCCCCTGCTCTATCCATGCGGCCATTTCCTCTGCCAGAGGATGTGCCTGGGCGACACGGGGGTTGTAGAGGATACCAATTGTATTCACGTCAACTCAGGTCGCGTAATATTGCCGACTTCCTTGAACCGCACCGGCGTCTCAAACCGGTGCTGCATCGCTTCTACATAACGGGGATTGATCTCGACCATCACAAAACGCCGCTCCAGCGCCCGGGCCACGCAGCCCGTCGTCCCCACACCGGCCATCGGGTCCAGGATCAAGTCCCCGGGCTGTGTCGAGGTGAGGATCACCCGGCGCAGCAACTCCACCGGTTTCTGCGTCGAATGTACCTTCTTGTCGTCCTCCCCTTTCAGCCTCTCCCGTCCGGTACAGATAGGCAACACCCACACGCTGGCCCCCACCTTGCCCACGCCGAACCGCTTGGCCTCCTCGCGGTTGAACGTGTAGCCCTTCGCTTCCTTATTCTTCACCGCCCAGATAAGCGTCTCGGTGGCGTTGGTGAAGCGCACCCCCAGCCAGTTGGGCATAGGGTTGGTCTTAATCCAGGTGACGTCATTCAGAAACCAGTAGCCCAGGTCCTGCATGATCTTCCCGATGCGGAAGATGTTGTGGTAGGTGCCGATGACCCACAGGGTGGCGGTTGGCTTCATCACCCGCTTGAGCGACTCCAACGTGCGCTGAATGAAGGCGTCGTACTCCTCGAACGAGGCAAAGTGATCCCAGTCGTCGTTCACCCCTTCGACCGTCGTCTTCGCCTTCCAGCGCCGCAACTGGCGCCCTGAGAGTTGCAGGAAGTAAGGTGGATCCAGGAAAACGCAATCCGCAACCTCCGCCTCCATCTTCGCCAGCACTTCCAGCGCGTCGCCGAGGATCACCCGATTCTCAATCACATTGAGGGAATACAATTCCGCCTCCGGCGTGTCTCGTATCACCTCCAGAGAGAAATCTACATCGTCCTGTAGCTCTATCTGCAATTGCTGCGCCATTATCCTCCTCAAGCCGCTAACGGCTGACTGCTAACCGCTAATTTCAGCCACTCCACCAACCCCGCCCGTTCCACGCTCGTCTGCTCCCCCGCCTGCATGTCCCGCACCGTCGCCGTCCCGGTTGCCAATTCATCTTCCCCCAGGATGACGGTGTAGCGCACGGAGCGCTTGCCGGCCTCGCGGAGTTGGCTCCTCAGCCCTCGCTCTCCGAAGGCCAGCCATGCCCCCACGCCCGCCCGGCGCAGCGCGTCCACCAGCCGCAGCGCCTCCCGACCGGCCTGCGGCCCCAGGTGGGCCAGAAAGACTTGCGGTGCTGGCAATGGCGGCACCCCTACGTCCAGTTGCTTCATCACCAGAATGATGCGCTCCAGGCCAGAGCCGAAGCCCACGCCCGGCGTCGGCGGGCCGCCCAGGAGTTCGGCCAGGCCGTCGTAGCGGCCACCGCCGCAGACGGCTGCTTGCGCGCCGATGCCGGCCGCCCAGACCTCGAAGACAGTCTTGGTGTAGTAATCCAGCCCGCGCACCAGCCGGTGGTTGACGGTGTAGCGGCGGCCAAGTAAGTCGAGATAATCCCGCAGCGTGGCGAAGTGGTCGGCGCACTCCGCGCACAGGTGATCGAGGAAGTGAGGGGCGCTGGCGATGACCGGCTGGCATTGGCCAGCCTTGCAATCGAGGACGCGCAGCGGGTTGCGCTTCAAGCGCCGCTGGCAGTCCTGGCAGATTTCATCGCGGTGGCCGGCGTAGTAGTCCTTCAGCACCTCCACGTACCCCGGTTTGCACTGCGGGCAGCCCGTCGAGTTCAACTGGAAGGCCAGGTCGCGGAAACCCAGACCGGCGTACAAATCCCAGGCCAGCAGCATGACCTCGAGGTCGGCGGCCGGGTACTGCTCGCCCAGGATCTCGACGTTGAACTGAGTATGCTGGCGGTATCGGCCTGCCTGTGGCCGCTCGTAGCGGAAAATGGGGCCGAACGTGTAGAGTTTGACCGGCTGAGGCAGCACGTACATCCCGTTTTCGATGTAGGCGCGCACGACGCTGGCGGTGAACTCCGGCCGCAGCGTGAGTTCGTGGCCTCCCTTGTCGGTGAAAGAGTACATTTCCTTATCCACGATGTCGGTGCCCTCCCCGACGCCCCGGGCGAAGAGTTCGGTCGCCTCGAAGATGGGCAGGTCAATGCGTTCAAAGCCAGCCAGTTCCGCCAGGCGACGCGCGCGGGCACGCACGTGGTACCAGTAGTGCTGATCCTCTGGCAGGACGTCAAGGGTTCCGGTTGGTCGCTGATATCGAGGCATGGGGTATCTCCTCCTGGTCGCAGGTGCACGCTATTATAGCCCAAGTCGGGGCGGTTGTCTAATACCTGACCAGCAAGGATGAGAGTATGCCGAGGCGAGATGATGAGGGACGCAGGAGCGGGAGCAGCCGCACGGCGGTTGAAACCGCGTGCTACGCAGGGCAGAACCGCCGAAGGGCGGTTCTGCCAGTCGACGAAGGCCGACTTTGCCTGAGCAGCCCGCGAATTCATTCGCCGGGCAGCCTGAGACTGAGACGGATGGGCTCTAGGATTGAGGACAGGTCTGATAATCGGCGCCCAGGATCAGGCGGAAGCCAAACTCGGAGGACCCGCCTGGCTGGTATGTCACCTGGTCATCCGGGACGCGGAACATCTGTTGCAGGTACCCCGCTCCGGTGCCCTTAACCTGCCTGCTGAAGACAACGAGGTACGTGGTGGGATAGTCCTGCCGGTCCGAGTCGCCAACCTCCGCCAGGAAGCCAGCCCGGTGCAGCCGATCCACTGCCAGCCAGCCCCAGCCCTGGTTCGGTGTTCCATTCCACACCTCGACCGGCATATAGGTGCGGCCCAGGCGGGCCTCGGGCGGGGGAGCCATCGCCTCCGCCACGATGGGCTGAACGTCCTCCCAGCGAGGGAGGAAGACGTGCCCGCCGTAGGGTGTCGTCCACGGCGTCACCGCGTCCGCGCCGATGTTGTAGAAGCGCACGTTCTGATCTTCCAGCGTGAGGGCTATCCGTGCCATGTCCAGGATGTCAGCAAGCGCCAGGTCCGTCTCCACCATATCCCGCCCTTGCTTCCACAGAGCCGGAACCCGAGTGAGCATCCCCACCTCCCGCGCCTTGTGCCAGAGCGCCTGAAGTACCTGCTGCTGGCGGCGTTCGCGGGAGAAGGCGCTGGTAGTCAGCCGCGAGCGGGCGTACCAGAGGGCGGTCTCCCCGTCCATACGGTGCACCCCCGGCTCCAGCGTCAGGATGGGGTACTCCCCGTTCTCGTCCGGGTAGGGCCAGTGGTCGCTGAGGCGACAATGTACCGGGATGTCCACCCCGCCTAACGTGTCCACGATGCCGATCAGTCCGTCAAAGTTGGTGCGGACGTAGTAGTCCACCCGGATACCCAAGTTGTAGAGCAAAGTGTCTCGCACCAGCGCCGGCCCGCCCCCCTCGTAGTCATAGGCCTCGCCATAGAAATCAGCGAAATTGATCCGGCTCATCCACAGGCTGGGAATATAGACGTACAAATCGCGTGGGATGGAGATCACAGAGACCGTGCCCCGGTCGCGCTGGATGGAGACGACTTGAACGACGTCTGTGTGCCACTCCGACCAGTCCGGTCGTTGGTCGCTGCCCAGGACGACGATGTTGACAGCATCGGAGGCCACCGGGACGGGCAGGACGGGGGTGGGAATGGGAAGGGTAGAGGAGGGTATGGAAGAGGCACTTGGATCGAGGGTGGGGAAAGGTGATGGAACAACAAGGGCGGCGGGCGAAGGAGATGATGTCGGCGTCGGGCTCAGGGTTGATGTGAGAGTCGGTGTGAGGGCCGGTGTGGGAGTAAAGGTGGGCGATGGTGTCCAGGTCGGGACAGAGGTGGGGATGAGCGTGGCCGATGGGATGGGAGGGACGGTGGCCGTCTGCGGGGGAGAACTGGGGGAGGCTAAGGCCAGAGCGACCACAGGCGGGGGCTCCGTCCAGACCAAAAGATGAACTCTTGGCCAGATCAACACTCCCAGCGAAAAGCACCCCAGTGCGACCAGCCCCACGGCTACCGGGTGTGCTTCCCAGCGACGTCGGGAAGGGTTCAGCGGAGAAGCGGCCCCGGCAGGCAGACCGATCACACGTCGCCACATCCACCACAGCACCGCGTAGGCGCGACAGTTCTGCAGATAAACCCTCAGCGCACAGGTGATGCAGGCCAGTCTGCCGTGGGAGTCGTCAACCAGGTAGCGAAGCCACAGAAACGCCGCCTCGTCGAGGGGGTCCTCGCGCAGAACAGCCCGAAAGGCATCCAGAGCCTCCGCCCTCCGTCCGGCCCACGCTGCCCTCATCCCCTTTCGCAGGTTCTCTCTGACCGGCATCTCCGCCCTCCTCAATCAGACACATCCATTGTATCGCGCTTCGAGTGGGGTGGCGTTACAGCCGGGTTACAGGCCGGTTACAGGGGACAGGACAAGGACAGAGAGCAGCGCAATTGACGGTGTAGGCCAAAACAGGTATAATCCAGGCAACTTTATGGGAGGATACTGGCCATGATTGACGTCAATGAGCTGCGTAGAGGTGTCACCTTCACGATGGACGGCGAACTGTACAAAGTGCTGGAGTACCAGCATCACAAGCTGGGGCGGGGCAAGGCGACCATCCGCACCACGCTGCGCAATCTGCGCACCGGCGCGACCATCCAGCACAACTTCATCTCCGGCGACCGGGTGGAGGACATCCGCATCGAACGGCGCGGCGTGCAATACCTCTACACCGACGGCGACCTGTATCACTTTATGGACACCGAGACCTACGACCAGATGGCCTTGTCTGCCTCTATGCTGGGCGACCAGGTTCGCTACCTCAAAGAGGGGACGGAACTGGTTCTGGCAACCTACGAAGAGGAACCGCTAGACGTGGAACTGCCGACGACGGTAGATCTGAAGGTGGTCGGGGCTGAGATGGCCGTCGCTGGCGACACGGCAACCGGCACGCTGAAGAGAGCGACGCTGGAGACTGGCCTGGAGGTGCAGGTGCCACTCTTCGTCAAGCAGGGCGACGTGATCCGCGTGGACACCCGCAGCGGCGAGTACGTCACGCGGGCGTAGTTTGTTGGTTTGTTAGAGGGGATAATCTTATGGAGCAAAAGTCTAGACGTACTACCATCGGATGCCTCATCACCGCCGGAGCGATCGTGGCCCTGTTCGTCGCCTTCGCCAGCACGGTCGGCATCTACACCGACTGGCTGTGGTTCGACAGCGTGGGCCAACTGAGCACGTACCAGACCCGGCTGTGGACGCAGGTCGGGCTATGGCTGGGAGGGGCCCTGCTGGTGATAGCCATGTTAGCGGTCAATTGGTACATCATTCCACACCGGCTGCTGGGCCAACTGCAACTGCGATGGCGCAGCCACAAGCGTCCACACTTCACCCTCAGCCCACGCGGGTTCACCATCATCTTGAGCGTGGTGATCGCCCTCGTCACCCTGGTGATGGCCTCGGAGACTGGCGGCCGGTGGATGACCTTCCTCACCTTCCGCCACGCGGCCCCCTTCGGCCTGAGCGATCCCATCTTTGGCCTCGACGCCAGTTTCTACGTCTTCAAACTGCCGTTTTACCGCTTCCTCTTGGACTGGCTGCTGGGGTTGATCATCGTGACATTGATCGGAACCGCCCTCGTGTATCTCATCCCCCAGTGGATTCAGGAGCGGGCAGCGACGATGCATCTCTCGGTGTTGGGAGCATTCTTTCTGATAGGGAAAGCAGTGGATTACCAACTCCAGCGATTTGCGCTGCTCGATTCGTCGCGGGGAGTGATCTTCGGCGCGGGCTACACGGACGTGCACGCCCGCCTGCCGCTGCTGCACCTGTTGACCGGCGTGGTCGCGCTCGGCGCACTGCTGCTGTTGGTCAATGTCTTCATCCGCCAGTGGAGATTGCTGCTCATCGCGGGGGGAGTCTGGCTGGCCCTGAGCGTCCTCGGCCCGCTCTACCCGGCCTTCGTGCAACGCTTCTCCGTCCAACCCAACGAACTGGCGCTGGAATGGCCCTACATTGAGCACAACATCCACTTCACCCGCTACGCCTACGGCCTGGAGGATGTGCAGGAGTCCGACTATCATGTCGCAGGCACACTCACTGCCGGGCAACTGGAGGCCAACGCCGATACCCTCGACAACGTGCGGCTGTGGGACTGGCGACCGCTGCGCACCACCTACGAACAGCTCCAGGAGATCCGCACCTACTACACCTTCGCGGACGTGGACGTGGACCGCTACACACTCGACGGACGCCTGCGCGAGGTCACGCTGGCAGTGCGCGAACTGGACGTCGAGCAACTGCGTGAGGACGCGCAGACCTGGATCAACCAACACCTCATCTACACGCACGGCTATGGGCTGTGCCTGAGCCCCGTCGCCGAGGTAAGCGAGGAGGGGCTGCCACACTTCCTGGTGCGCGACATCCCGCCCCAAAGCGCCGATCCCGCGCTTGCTATCACCCAACCGGGAATCTACTTCGGCGAGAAGACCACTAACTACGTCATCGTCAACACCAGCGAGGACGAGTTCGACTATCCCAGCGGCGACGAGAACGTCTACGCCCGCTACCGGGGGCCCGACGGCGTGCCAACGGGTGGCTTCCTGCGCCGCGCAGCCTTCGCCCTCCACTTCGACAGCCTGCCTATTCTCTTATCGGGCGCCATCGGCCCCGAGAGCCGCATCCTATTTCATCGCTCCCTCTCCGACCGCGTGGGGACACTGGCCCCAATGCTCTGGTTCGACGCCGACCCCTACCCGGTCATCGTGGACGGGCGCATCGTCTGGCTGTACGATGCCTACACCCGGAGCGTTCGCTTCCCCTACTCAGAGCCCGCCCAGGGGCTCAACTACATTCGCAACAGCATCAAGGTTACGGTAGATGCTTACACCGGCGAGACGGTCTTCCACGTCGTGGACCCTTCCGATCCGCTGATTCAGACCTACCAGGCTATCTTCCCCGACCTTTTCACACCCGTCGAGGAGATGGACACGGCGCTGCGCGAGCACTGGCGCTACCCGGAGCAACTGTTCCGTATCCAGGCCGACGTATATGCCGCCTACCATATGCAAGATCCGCGGGTTTTCTACAACCAGGAAGACCTGTGGGAGACACCGATAGAGATGCGAGAGACGGAGAAGGCACAGATGTCCCCCTATTACGTCATTATGCGACTGCCTGGCCCTTCGACAGGCTCAGGACAAGGCGCGGAGGAGACGGAATTCATCATGATCCGCCCTTACGTGCCAGCCAGCAAACAGAACATGATCGCCTGGCTGTACGCCGATTCCGACGGCCCTGACTACGGCCAACTGGGCGTCTACAAGTTCTCCAAAGAGACGCTGGTCTACGGGCCGATGCAGGTTGAGGCCCGCATTGACCAGGACCCCTACATCTCGCAGCAGCTGACGCTGTGGAACCAGCGCGGCTCTTCGGTCATCCGGGGCAACCTGATCGTCATCCCCATGGACGGCACGTTGCTCTACATTGAGCCGCTCTACCTCCAGGCCGAATCTGGCCAACTGCCCGAACTCAAGCGCGTGCTGGTAGTACATGGCAACCGCGTCGCGATGGCCAATGACCTGGCGACGGGGCTGGCACAGGTGCTGGGCGAGGCGCCGGTGACGGCCCCGGTCGAGCCATTGCCGACCGACGTGGCGGCGCTGGCCCGCTCGGCCCAGGCGCACTACCAGGCGGCCCAGGAATGTCTGCGACGGGAGGACTGGACCTGCTACGGCGCAGAACTGGAGGCGCTGGCGGCGGACCTGGAGGCGCTCGTATCTGCCACGGGGGAGTAGTTGGTTGATTAGTTGGTTGGTTGATGCGCACACCTGCTGGGACTGAGTGTCCCTATTACTACGAGGACTTCTACCGTGGCCGCTCCACCCAGGAGTGCCGCCTCGTCGGGCGTAACCCGCACTCGGAGCAGTGGAAGCCCAAACTGTGCGCCCGTTGCCCGGTGCCCGACATCCTGCGCGCCAACAGTTGCCCTCAAATGGTGCTGGAGGCGCGGGTAGCCCGGCGCTGGCTGGGACTCGTCCGCCGCGTCGAGGTCTACGCCGTGTGCACCAAGTACCAGGTCGAGGTAGCCGACCCTTATGTCGGCTGCGGCCACTGCCACCCCCAGGCGGCGACGATTCTCGACGCGCCAGAAGTCGGCAAACCTTCCCGCAAGCCCAATGACTCCTAGATTGACCAGAAACTCGCCTGAAAAACTCCGAGGCACACCCGGTCGATTCCTCGCTTGAAGCCTTCGGGAAGGTGGTAGAAGGAGTAAGCAATGCTTAAAGCCATCCTCTTCGACATGTCTACCAGAAGAACATAGTCGTTAATGGGGGCTCTATTTTTTGTCGCCTGGTGCCTGCATGCCTCCTCGCCCGACCGCACGGGCGCGCTCGCGTCGTTTCGCCGTGGTCTTCGCACTCTTTGGCGGCGGCCATCGCGGTGTCCCGCCGGACCGGGATAGAGGGAGAACGACCGACGATTGTGTGAATCGCCGCCAGTTCATTTGCATCCGGTCTGAAGTTGTGCTATACTAACATCACCTTTGACGACGAAAGAGCCTCGCGGCTTCGTACAGCCCGAGGCAGTGGCCAAGGCGGCGGAGCGCCCTGGCGGTGGTATTGTACTACATCAGGCCGCCCGCCGCAAGGTCGGGCGGCTTTTTGCTCTCATCACAACGTAGCCCCCAGGGAAGCCCGCCTTGCGTCCCGTCCCTGAGAAAGCATTCGCGTTCGATTTCAACAGAGAGAGCCCGCCCGACAATCTGGGCAGGAGCGTCCCACAGATGCTTCGCCACAGCCCGAAAGCCTCAACACAAACACCTCGGAGCCGGTGCCGGCAGCGTATGCTGTCGCCCGGCTCCGTCTGTTTACGTACGATAGTATGTGCAGGATTGCCGATGACGGCTGAAGGTCGCTATGCTATGATAGAGCGATATGGAAGAAACACAGATGACTGATGACGCAGACTACAAAAGGGTGACGTGAAATGCGGTGACGCCACTGTTCTTGGGCAGGGCAGAGCTGAGGAGTATACGCTATGAGTGAATTTGCTCCATATCAAACCCAACATCTCTTCTTACTGGTAGGGAAAAACCCTTTGCCCAACTATGTGGCTGCCCGCCTGCTGTTGAAGGCCGGCGGCACTCTCTACCTGATCCACTCCGCAGGCCCCCAGGGCACGGGAAAGGTGGCCCAAAACCTGATGGCTCAATTTCCACAACATCACCCCCAGCTCATCCCCGTGGACTTGCAGAATACTGTTGCCCTCCGCCGGCAGGTGGAAGACTACCTGGAACGCACATCCCCCGGCTCCATCGGGCTGAACTACACCGGCGGCACCAAGGTCATGGCCATCCACACCTACCAGGCCGTTGAGGAATTCTGCAAGCGCCGGGGTCGTGAGGTCGTCTTCAGTTACCTGGACGCCGATACGCTAGAGATGCCCATCGAACCCCAACCAGGCCGGCCTGCCTTCCGGCGCAAGGTGGTGCAAAGCGTCGAACTGACAATCAAAGAAGTGTTCGACCTCCACGGCATCAGGTTGCAAGGCCGCCGTATTCAGACCGAGCCTGTGCTGCCCGACATGGCCCGCGCCCTGGCCCGGATGTACGGCACTCCTGACGGCATTCAGGCCTGGCAGGACAGCCGCAAGGTGCTGAAAGCGTGTGATGGACGTCCCTGGCGGGATGTGAAGGCTGAATTGCTCGGCGTTGGTGCCACACCCGGCGTGGTGGAGCACCTGGAACGCGCTTTGGATCTCAAGGGTCTGGAGCCGGTCAACCTGCGCGCCGCCGCCCGGCAGGCTGGCCTGAAGAGTTCGAGAGGGCTATCGCTATGGCTGGATGGCACCTGGCTGGAGCACTGGGTGTTGGCCTGCATCAAAGAACTCGGCTATGAGCATCGAGCACAAGACCTGGTGGGGCTAACCCCCAGCCGCTTTCAGATTGATGTGGCCGTTATGCGCGGCTACCAGCTCTTTGCGCTATCCTGTGGCGTGACTACTGTTCCCCAGAGGGCCAAGCTCAAACTCTTGGAGATCTATACCCGCGCCCGGCAGATCGGTGGTGACGAGGCCCGCGTCGGCCTGGTGTGTGCTGTGGACGACCCCCGGGGACTGGAACAGGAGATCGCCCGCGAGTGGGACGCGGGCAACCGCGTGCGCGTCTTCGGCATCTGGCAATTGCCGGATTTGCAAGCCCATCTCAAAACCTGGTTCGAGACCGTATAGGGCGGATTTCTGCCCGCCGGAAAGGAGTGACTATGCCTACCTACACCCTGACTTTCTTGGACACCGTCGGTATCCAGAACTATGTCTTTGGCAGCAACGTGCTGCGCGAAAACATCGGCGCCTCGGAACTGGTCCGGCGCGCCACCCGCCTATGGCCGTTTGAGGAGGTACGCAAGGCAGGCAAAACCAACGTCAAACCAGGACGTGACCTCGCCGGCGACCCGGATGACCTGGACGACAACCTGCGCATCGAGGACGGTGACCTGACCGCCGAGGTAATTTATGCCGGGGGCGGCAATTGCGCTGTTCTCTTTGCCAACAGGGATGCTGCCAGGGATTTTGTCACGCGGCTCAGTCGCCGGGTGCTGGCCGAGGCCCCCGACCTGGACCTGGTGGCCGTCCACGTGGAGATGAACTGGAAGAGCGACGCGCTGGCCGACAAGATGAAAGAGGCTATAGACCGACTGGCGACCAAAAAACAGGAGCGACGTGTCTCCACTCCTCTACTGGGCCTAAGCACCACTGTCAACTGTCGGTCAACAGGCCTGCCTGCGGTGGGCACTGACGCCGACGAACCGGACCTGAAGCCGAAAGAAGCTCCAACACGACCTCTGTCGGCCGGTATCCTGGCCAAACTCCGCTTCCTCAAGCCCGCTAACGAACGCCTGGCCAACTATCTGCCCCTATTCGGTGATGCTGGCCTGGAGGTTCCACATGACTTTGACCACTTTGGCCGTGAGGCGGGCGAGATCAGCTACATTGCCGTGGTCCACGCCGACGGGAACGGCATGGGCAGCCGGATCGAAGACTTACGGGACGACTTTCCCCACCCTGAAGACAACCGGCTGTACATCCGGGCTATGCGCGATTTCTCAAAGGCCGTCGAAGTCGCTTCCCTGCAAGCGCTCAGCGATGTTAGCACCTTGCTCCTGCGCCACTGGAATCCCGTCAAAGACAAAGATGCCATTATCGGCAAGACGCAAGATGGGTGGGGAGAATGGGTAGAGGTCGGCAAGGTCAGCCTGGGCAAAGAGAAGGGGCGTCTCTACGCTCCCTTTCGTCCTATCGTCTTTGGTGGCGACGATTTGACTTTTGTCACCGACGGGCGGCTGGGGCTGGGGCTGGCAGCGGCCTACCTGGAGGCCTTTGAAAAGGCGATGAACGCTCAGGACAACAAATTCACAAAAGGCATCCGGGCCTGCGCCGGAGCATCCGTCGTCAAAGCCCATTATCCTTTTGCCCGCGCCTGTGACCTGGCCTACGATCTGTGCAGCAATGCTAAGAAGACCTGGGATCGTAAACATTCGGCTCTGGACTGGCATTTTGCCGCCACCGGTCTCTTTGGTACCGTCGAAGCCATCCGCCTGCGCCAATACACCACACCGGATGGCCACCTGGAGATGCGCCCCGTGCTGCTGGAAGAACAACCGGGCTCCTGGCGCTCGTGGACGGGGTTTGCCCGCGTCACCAAAGAGTTTCTGATCGGCGAAGAATGGAAAGACAAACGCAACAAGGTTATCGCCTTGCGACAGGCTCTGCGCGAGGGACCGGAAGCCGTGGCCCGGTTCCGCAGCGCCTACGGACTGAAACCATTGCCCCCTTTGGCCGCCGGTATCGAGGCATTGCAGACCACCGGATGGGACGGCACCGGGCGATGCGGCTATTTCGACGCCGTCGAGGCTCTGGACTTTTTCACACCGCTGGATTGGGGAAAGGAGGCTGCTTGAGATGGAAACCTATTGGCTCTGTTTTACGCTGTTGAGCGATGCCACGTTTGGCCGGGGTGAGGGTCTGGCCAGCCTGGTAGACCAGGAAGTCGGCCACGGCCGGTATGGCCTGCCCTACCTGCGGGGCCGAACACTCAAAGGATTGCTCAACGAAGAGTGTGCCAACATTCTGTATGCCCTGGAACAACAGGGAAACGACCTGGTGCGTTGGAAGAAGGCTGCTCAGCGGCTTCTGGGCGGGCCAGGCAGTACGCTGGCCGACGACGCCTTGCTACGTGTCGGTGACGCCCGCTTACCGGCCGACCTGCGCCAGGCCATGCGTCAGGCATTGGAAGCCTCTGGCACAAGACTGCGCCCCGCCGACGTGTTCGACTCGCTGACAACCATCCGACACCAAACGGCTGTGAACGAGGAGACCGGTGTGCCAGAAGAGGGCACTTTGCGCGCCATGCGCGTCGTCTTGCGCCAGACCCCTTTTGAGGCCCGGTTGACCTTCTCCGACGGCGTCGCACCGGACGACCTGCCGCTGCTGGCGGCCTGCATCCTGGCCCTGCGGCGAGCCGGTACCGGCCGCAACCGGGGGCGAGGGCGGCTGCGGGCAACCCTCCACGCCGGCCGAGAGGATGGGGATGGGCCAGGCGAAGACATCACCCAACAACAGTTCAGGATCTTTGCCCAGGAGGTGCGCCGATGATCGCTCTCACCTTTGAGATTCACACGCTGGAGCCGCTGCTGGTCACCCGGCTGGAGGGTGACCCCAACAGTGCTGTCTCGTACCCTTATGTCCCGGGCAGCGCCATCCGGGGGGCACTGGCCAATCGCTATCTGCCAACCCCTGGTTTCGATCTGGCCGGGGACTCCGACGGTCGCCGTCTCTTTTTCGACGGTTCGACGCGCTATCTGAACGGTTATCCGCTGAACCGCCTGGGGGCCCGCACACTCCCTGCGCCGCTATCCTGGTTCCACGAAAAAGGTGCCGACCTGCGGCAGGATGGTACCCCGATCTATGACTTCAGCGTGGAGGTCGCCGACTACCTGGACGAGGCCAAGGGCCTGAAGGAACGTTTCTGTCGGCCGGACGGCGAGGAGATCGAGTTCACCAAATCGCAGGAACAGATCAACGTCCACACCGCGCGAGAGCGGGTCAAGGGCCGCGCGACCGAGGAGGAGGGCGCCGTCTTTCGCTACCAGGCCATAGCAGAGGGCGAACGCTTTGGGGGTGTCATCCTTGTCTCTACGCCAGAGGACGCCGAAAGGCTGGAGGACTTGCTGAACAGCGACGATATGTGGCTGGGCGGCTCGCGCAGCGGGGGCTATGGCCGGGTGCGCATCGAAAACGTGCGAGAAGTGCAGAACTGGACCGAGACGAAAAGCGCTCCTACCAACCTGGAGCCGGGCGACACGCTGGCAATCACACTGCTGAGCGACGCTATCTTGAGGACGCCAGACGGCACCTACGCCGATCTCCTGAGGCCCGACCTGCTACCCGCTCCGTTAAACACCGCTGTGGAACCTAAGACATCATTCAAGCGCGTGGTTCCCCTGGGAGGATTCAACCGCAAGTGGGGCTTGCCTCTCTACCAGTCCCAGGCAATCCAGGCCGGCAGCGTCTTTGTCTTTGATGTCACCGCTACAATCGCCGCCACCGACCTGCGCCATCTGGAGGAACAAGGCATCGGCCAGCGCAGAGCAGAGGGCTTCGGACGGGTGGCGGTCAACTGGCACGCAGAAGAGCCGGTGCTGACCATTCGCCAGGTCGAGCCGGAGCCAACGCTCCCGGTTGAAGTCACTCTCCGGCCGGACAGCCAAGAACTGGCCCAGAAGATGGTCGAACGGTTGCTGCGGCGTGATCTGGACCGGCGGCTGGCTGATTACATCTACAGGAGAGACCTCGGCAGAATATCATCGTGGCCCAGCAACGCGCAACTTTCCCGATTGCGGGCTATCGCCCTGAACGCCCTGCCATCTGGCGACGTAAAGCGTCTGAGCGACTTCCTGTCGAATGACAATCTCAAGGCTCGTGCCCGCGAGCAGTACCGGGAGGCACGAATCGACAAGGTGCGGCTGTTGGACTGGCTGCAGACGCGGTTGGAGGAACCGCAAGCCATCTGGCAGTGGCTGGAACCGGCCGGAGTCCAGTTGCCCCAAATCGGCAATGTGCAGGCCGAATTGACTGACGATCTGGCGAGAAAGTACACCATCCGCCTGGTGGATGGGGTGCTGCATCGGGCGGCAAAGGAGCGAGCGGCAAAGGAGCGAGGACATGATTAGACGAAACCAACATTGGCTTGAGTCGCGGCGTATCGTGGAGCGGATCGTCGTTGAGGGTGACCTGGAACTGTTAACCCCGGCCCACTTTGGCAGCGGCGACACCGAGGGGCCAGCCGACATGTCACTGTTGCGCGACGCCTACGACGGTTCTGCGCTGCTGCCAGGGGCTTCTATCGCTGGAGCACTACGCAATTACTGGCGGGAGCGAACACGGGGCTGTGACGCTGAGGCGAAGGACTCGTACCTGTTTGGGGCCAAACGAGGCGCAAAGGAAGAGATGAAGGGAAGTCAAAGCCTACTAATCGTCGAGGATGCCATCGGCCCCCAACCCCAGGTAGAGTTGCGCGACGGGGTCAGGATTGACGGCAGGGCTCGTACGGCCAAGGAAGGAAAACTATTCGACATTGAGGTGTTGCGGGTTGGCACCCGATTTCCGCTCCGTTTGGAGTTGCTGATCCCGGTAGGCCAGCGGGAGCGACTCTGCCAGAATCTGGCGTTGGCCTTGCAAGGCTTTGAACTGGGTGAGATCGGTCTGGGGGCACGCAAGCGGCGCGGCTTTGGGCGTTGCCGGGTACAAGAGTGGCGCGTGTGGCGCTATGATCTGACCGCCCCCAATGGCTTGCTGGCCTGGCTGGCCGAAGGACGTGGCTGGCAAGACTTGCCCGTAGTGCCAGTGATCGAGGGTAATTCCCTGGCCGAGAAACTGGGTGTGGCCCCGGACAATTCGGACGAACGTCACCGATTTGAGATGGAGGCTGATTTCGCGTTAGATGGTTCACTCCTAGTGCGCTCCGGCTTTGGTCAGGCGGACCAGGGGCCCGATGCGGTACACCTGCACCAGGCACTCTATAACGAAGCGGATCCAAGTCAGGCTGAACGGGAGCCGGTGCTGCCCGGCACAAGCCTGGCAGGAGTGCTCCGCGCCCGCGCCTTGCGCATCGCCAATACCCTGACGCCGGATCGGGTCAGGGCTGAGCGCCTGGTCAACCAACTCTTTGGCGTAGGGCCTGAGGACCCGGACTGGAAAGACAAGGAAAAACGCCGGGCCAGTCGGCTGGTGGTCCACGAGGCGGTGGTAAAGGATGTCCATACGCTGGTGCAAAACCGCATCCGGGTGGATCGCTTTACCGGCGGGGCGATGGAGAACTATCTGTTCAACGAGGCACCCATCTTTGGGGGTAAGGGTAGCCACCTGACTCTAGAGTTGGTCCTGCGCAAACCTCACCCCTACGAAATCGGGCTGTTGCTCTTGCTGCTGAAGGACCTGTGGACCGGCGACCTACCGCTGGGCGGCGAGAGCAGCGTGGGCCGGGGCCGGCTGCGAGGTAAATCGGCCACACTGAGGTACGTGCAAGGCGGCACCCCGACTGAATGGACAATCAAACCAGAAGGAGAGGGCCTCAAGGTTACAGCCGATCCTGAGCCCGACGATGTGTGGCAAAGCCTGGAGAGATTCGTCCAGGCGTTGAGCGATCACCTGACAGGGAGGTAGATAATGAGCCGCGAGATTAAAGATGGGTGGAGTTACTCGGTTACACCGGTGGAAGTAGACGCCGAATTTGCCAATGACCCATCTGCTTGGCTGGCAAAGAAAGCGGTCGCTCACGGACTGACCACGCTCCTGGCCCACGCTGACGACGGGGTCATCTGGGGGCGGGTGACCGACGGCCGGCTGGCTCTATCCGGCAACGCTTTCCCAGGAGTATCGCCGCCGCTGCAGGCTGTTACTTTGCAGCAGGCCCGGCTCTTTGGCGAGCAGGCCGAGTTGCTGGTTTGGCGTGGCGGGGAGGGCAACTGGCATGGCCGATTGCTTGACGACAATGGAACAGGGAGGAGCGGCTGGTGCTTCGACGAAGCCCAATTGCAGTGGGGCGATCACCAGGAAGAGGAAAAAGATGGCTTTACCCTGGTTGCCGAGGGGCAAGAGGGGCTACGCCACGCGGTGCCGCTGCCGGCCGCCCAAACCTTCGACTCGCCGAAGAAAAAAGACGACCGCTGGCACCCATTGCGCCTGGGAGTGCGCCATTACCTGGAACGCGACGAGGAGGATGGGACACTGATCATCGTCCAGGGCCGGCTGACCCGGCTCTGGGCCGAGGGACGGAAGGAGGGCTCCAATGAGTAACTGGCCTGTGCACAATAATCCACGGCAGGAGCGCGCCGCCAAAGCGCCTTACAACTTTGTGCCGTTGCCGGAACGAGTAGTGACGGTGGACCCGGAAAGTCTGCCCGACCAGGATCGCTACTACCCCGACCGGCACACCGGCTGGATAGAGTGCGAACTGACGACTGCATCGCCCCTCTACGTGCGGGCGGCGCTGGAGCCGGACGAGTTCAAGCGGTCGCTGAATGAGAAAGCCGAGGAGAAACTTCCCTGGCGCGAGCAGGTGCGGAATAAGCCCGACTTTTTCTACACCGAGGACCGGCTTCGTCCCGTTATCCCCGGCAGCAGCCTGCGGGGGATGCTGCGTGCGCTGGTGGAGATCGTGGGGTATGGCAAGGTGCAGTGGGTGACAGACCAGCAAAGGTATTTCTTTCGCGCGGTGGCGGCCCCCAGGTCCGATCCACTGGCCCGGCCCTATAGAGACGCTTTAGGGAAGGTACAGGCTGGCTACGTGGTCAAGCATAGAGACCGGTGGTATATTCTGCCCGCGAAACGGGTAAAGGGTGAGTCTTTCCTCAAGGTCAAAGAGCAATACGTGCCGAACACCGTCCTGCGTCGCCGTTTCAACTCGCCCGACTACCACCCTGACTACATACCGGTCAGTTTTACTTACAAGCGCACACCGAGAGGGCGATGGGTCATTAATCGTGTTGCCGGGCCCGGCAAGTACCCCAACCGGGGCATAATGGTTTGCACGGGCAGCATGTTGGAATCCGGCAGCAAAGCGGGGAAGTCACGTTCTTCACCTCGAAAGAATCACTGCATTGTCCCAGAAGCGAGCATACAGGGGGATCGAGTAGCGATAAAAGACCTGATCCCGATTGATGACGACGCCGTCCGGGACTATCGGGCTGGCCTGACCGAGTTCCAGAAGAGCAAACCGTTCGACCGGCAGATGGGGTGTCTGATTGAGGGAAGGCCCATCTTCTATCTAGTAGATTCTGACGGTGTGATTCGTGCCTTCGGCCACACGCCGAACTTTCGCATACCTTTCCGGCGCAAAGGTGCAAAGCGCGCCAGTTCCCCACGAGACTATGTGCCTGAGGCATTGTGCCAAGAAGACGACACCGACCTGGCAGAGGCGATGTTTGGCTACACCAAAGCCCAGGGTAAAGGCAAAGGGCGCGCTTATGCCGGGCGGGTTTTTGTCACGGATGGCAGGCGCAAAGATGATCAAAGTGAGGTATGGCTGACCGATGGGGATCCGGTAGTGCCAAAAATTCTGGGTAGTCCCAAGCCCACGACCTTTCAGCACTACTTGGTGCAGACGGCACCCAATCAATCAGCAAGTCTGCGCCACTATGCCAGCGATACTCCTGATGAAACCATCATCCGGGGGCAGAAGCTCTACTGGCACAAAGGAGCCGTGGGCTTCCAGGACATTCAAGAACCAGAGCCGGTGGGCGATGAGGATACACAGCACACGCAGATCCGGCCGGTGAAAGCCGGTGTAACCTTCCATTTCCAGATCCGGTTCGAGAACCTGTCAGACGTGGAGTTGGGCGCGTTGCTATGGGTGCTGGATAAAGCCCAGGATGACACCTATCGGCTAAAACTAGGCATGGGCAAGCCGTATGGGATGGGCGCAGTCAAGATCGAATCCACGCTATACCTGACGGATCGGGAACAGCGTTACAGACAACTCTTTCAAGATGAACAGTGGGCGGATGAGAGGAAGCCAGACGACAACCTCACCAAGAAGGCTATCGAACAATTCGAGCGACTCATCTTGGGTGACCATGTGTTGAATCCCACCGATGCCCAATCCCTGGAAGAGGTAGGACGTATTCAGGCATTGTTGGCGCTGTTGCAGTGGCGTGAAGGGGACAATGCGTGGCTGGAAGCGACGCGCTATATGGAGATCGAGCACGGCCTCAACAAGGTCAATGAGTACAAGGATCGTCCAGTGCTGCCAGATCCGCTGGTAGTGAGTGGATATGAACCACCTCGCGACCAGGTTCCACCGGACTTTAAGCAAGGTACAGTGAAGGACTTTGGCCTGGGCCGTAGCCGTTCCTTTGGCTTCATTGCGCCCGATGGCGGAGGCCATGACGTTTTCGTCCACAAAAGCGGGCTGGCTCCGGGTGTGGAAACCTTGATCCGTGGACAGAGGGTCATTTTCCGCCAGGTTCAGGGGATGAAAGGCCCAAAGGCTGAGGAGGTACGGCCGTGGTCAGATTGAAAGACGTGGCCGATTTGGGTGTCCAAGCCTTCCGTATCTGGGATTTTATGGGCTTTGAAGATAGTGATTGGATCGAGTTGCGACCGATCAACTTGCTGTTCGGTCGCAACTCGACCGGCAAAAGTGCGATCCTACACGCACTGTTGTTGTTGAGACAGAGCCTCACCAGTCCTCCCAGCCGAGAACCGCTAACTTTGTTTTCGGAAGACGGTATAGACGCCGGTTCTTTCCAGCATATCGTTCACCACAAGACAGAGCCAGGAGATGACGAACTTGGACAGGACAAGAACAACACAATAGCTTTTGCTTTCAAATGTCGGATTCGCCCTGAACTGCTGGAAAGTTTCCAATCAAAGGAGAAGCGCTTGCAGGCTCAGGCGAAGGGTGAACCGGTTATAAGCGGCAAGGAGGCACGTGCTACGCTTCAACTCGCCTTCGGACCAGCGCAAGCCACCCGGCGAATTGTTCTGCAGGGCATTGAAATTCGGTGGTTGAATGTCGAGGGTGAAGATACCGGCCCTTTGATCTTCGCTGCTGAATGGTTGGAAAGCGAAGTAATTGATGGCGAGTGGGGCTTTCCACCCAGTCTTGTGGAACAGCGCCCGGACCCAGCGACCGAGAGCCTGTGGGACAGAGTTAAAGATTTCGGCGTGGGAATAGGTTTCTTACCTGTACTGCCTGAACTCAAGATTGGCAGTACAGACAACGAAGAAAGCGATTATGACGTCATTCGCAAATTGCTAGACGAATTCCGCCAAGTCATATCGGGCTTTCTCAAATCACTGCACTATCTTGGCCCTGTGCGTAGCGAGCCACGGCGGTTCTATTACGCCCCTGGCGGCACGTCAAGCCGCGCTAGCAAGCAAGGCATGAACATATTGGAGAACTTCCTCGCTACTTGGGGAACCGATCAATGGGAGAGGAACCTGGAGTGGATCAACTCTTGCCTGAAAGAACTCGATTTGGGAATTCAACTGGAAGTGCATGCTCTGGACAAGGAGCGTAAACCGTATCAATCAATCTTTGACGTCAGATTGCGCGAGGATTCGGCAGGGACGAGGACCAGTCTGTGTGACACAGGTTTCGGTTGGTCACAAACGTTACCGATTGTTCTGGAATGTGCGCTGGCAGAAGAAGGAGCGACCATCATCATTGAGGAGCCCGAAGCGCACCTCCATCCTGGTGCCCAGGCAGAACTAGGCGATCTGTTTATCCGCATGGTTAAGGAGAGAAAACACTTCCTGATCGAAACGCACAGCGAGCATTTACTCCTTCGAATCCGACGCCGTGTTGCTGAGACCACGGCCAAGATGATTTCTCCCAGCGATAGCAGGAGTCTGGGATCAGAGGACTTGAAGGTCTACTTTGTAGACCGCGTAAAGGGCAAGAGCTTCACAAGGTCGATAGAAATTGACCATCTGGGTAGCATAATTGATCCGCCGGAGCGGTTCAAAGGCTTCTTCTCAGACGATGCGCGAGAGGTATTTAAGCTTACCAAAGCAGCTCTGCAAGCAGAGGCACTGTGAGGGGTATACTTATGATTGTCGCACTCGATCCGAATGTAATCATCGCTGCCCTCAGTCATAGGGGCAGCCTTGACCTGCTCCTGTATCTATGGGACAGTAATTCGTATAATCTCGATCGTGCCGTCAGGATAGCTCGAGATGAGGAGGGGGTAATTCGAAGCGAGTACAACCAATGCCTTGGCCAGAGGTTACGACAGGAACCCAAGCCCCTTGATGTTGCGTTCTTGACAGAATTATTGAGCCAATGGGATTCCTGGACGACTGTCAAAGCCAGTAACTTAAATGGCGGAGCCTCCCGTTTCCTTGAGGACAATGGGTGTGTAATTGAGCCAGAGCCTCAGTTAATCGCTTTGGCGGCAAATACCGGTGTGATCGCTGGGACTGTGGATCCAGACGTAGACCATCCTGAACTTCAACCGAGAGTCATCATACGAGAACCAGCAGAAGTTCGGTCTCTGTGCCAACACTTGCCCGAGTTCCAGGTAGTCTACTCGACCGAGGCAGTGGCTTTTCTAGAATCCGACTTTCTCTCTACTGTGTTCGAAGGCAAGGTGGAAAGCTGGATAAGGAGACAATACGGATATCCCCGCGTGGAACGCAACGCCTATCCATCCTATTTGCGAGAAGCAGAGGGAGCCGGTGAAGTTGACATTTTGGCGTTTGACTATCGAAGCGGTCCACGACGGGTTTTGGTGTGTGAGTGCAAGCTGCGAATGCCACAGAATGAGAGCAAATTGATTGGAGAGAATGAAGTATTGCAACTCGTGACTACTTGGGGAGAGGTGAAAGAACGCGAGCAACAGAGAGCCAAGGAAGATAGCACCACCGTGAGGGTCCTTCCAATGCTGGTCAGCAACGCGGAGGGGACTACTGGGCAGGCTCGGACTCTGGCAAGACAGCACGGAGTAGAGATTCGGCGGGCGATTTTGCCAAGGGATTGGCATCGCTATACCAACTGGGAAATAGGTCAGTGTGAACGAGTGAGGTAGTTTATGCCTCGTCGCCATAGACGCCCACCCATCCCCGTAACGCTCGTCCTGCCGGCCGAAGCGCCGGCGCAGGAGGAGATTGACGCTATCCTGATGGCCGCGGACGGTATCATTGACCAGGCTGGCCGGAGTGGGCTGACGCTGATCCTCAACGGATCGCGCAGCAAGAAGGCGCTGGAATGGGAGTGGGACAAGTTGCCGGATTATGGCGCTCTCCGGCACCTGACCGCCGACCAGATCACCCGCAAGATAGACTGGTGCATCCATCACAGGTGGCTGCGCCTGGAACATAACCGTAACGGCATTCCCCTGCTCTATCACTCGGAGAAGGGGTGGGAACGAGTCCAGAAGTTGTGGGTGGAACGGCTGCTGGGCTGGTTCGAGGACTGGCAGGAGGCCGGACAGCCAGGGCAGGTCTGGCCCCGGCTGAAGACGATCAACCGGGATATCAAGTTCATGCTGCTGGAGGCCATCGGCGAGCGGGGCCGGCGCGACCTGGCCCCTGTGCTGCGGGCCTGGTTTCCCCACGAGGTGAAAGCGGTGCGGACGGCGATCAACCACACGCTGCAAAGCCTTGGCCTGCGAGCGTTGCCGCATCCGGGCCACAGGCCAACCCGGACGAAGCCCGGCCAGGAATGATTATGCCTTACGCCATCGAATTCCCCATCGCGGGCGGTGACCAACCACCGCCGCCCAACCTCTACCGCACCCTGTACGCCAACCTGATGCGGTGGATGGGTGCAGCCTATCCTGGCCTGGGAGACGTTATCCACGACCGTCCCGTGCGCAAACCGTTCACGCTTTCGGCGCTGGAGAAAGGCCGCGATGGAGACTGGCGCTGGCGGGTGACGCTGCTGGAGGATGATCTCTGGGAGCCGCTGTGGACCGGCGTGCAGGCTGTGGGTGTGCTCGATCTGAACGGGCGCACCTGGCCCGTGCGCTGGCCCGATGCCCAGGTCATACATCATAGCTATGACTTGCTGCTGACTGCTACTCGTCCAGCCGACTACATCGAAATGAAGTTTACCTCACCGACTACCTTTAGCGCGGGTAACCTGGATTCTCCTCTGCCCGAACCCGTCGCCGTCTTTAAGAGCATGTCTGAAAAATCCTATGGGCTGGCAGCCTGGGGACGCCCCAGGCGTCTGAGCATTACGCGAGTCATGGCGGCGTATACCATCGCCTCACTGGTTTCG
>Ga0307438_1000697_pt1 | contig 24111 bp, 21 predicted proteins | sample SalMarWE160110MG_FD_202144 | JGI IMG/M metagenome (GOLD analysis project Ga0307438, IMG submission 202144) | Salt marsh sediment microbial communities from the Plum Island Ecosystem LTER, Massachusetts, United States - WE1603-110 | ecosystem: Environmental > Aquatic > Marine > Intertidal zone >... | reverse complement strand
GCTAGCTGAACGGCCTCCTCCAAGGCACCGGACAGGGCCACGCCGTCGCCGCAGACGATCACCGGCGACTGGGCGGCGGCCAGAAGGTCTGCTGCTTCTGCCACTGCCTGTGGGTCGGGGCGCACCCGCCAGCGGGAGTAGGTTGCTGGTGCGATGGTCATCTCAGCGGTCTGGTCCATCACATTCAGGGGGATAGAGATAAACACCGGTCCGCGGGGCGGTTCGGCGGCCACCTTGAAGGCGCGCCGGAGCACGGTGGGGATGTCGGCGGCGTCCTGCACCTCCACGCTCCACTTGGTGACGGGCCGCGCCATGCTCACCAGATCGGCGGCCAGCAGGATCTCCTGGATCACTCCCCTGGCTTCGTGCTGGCCAGCGTAGACCACCAGTGGTGTGCCTGTGCAATAGGCGTTGTAGAGCATGCCCATAGCGTTGCCCAGACCGGGGGCGCTGTGCAGCTGAACGAAGGCGGGCCGCCCGGAGGCCCAGGCATAGGCATCGGCCATACCCAGGGCAGTCGCTTCCTGAAGAGCGAGGATGTACTGAATCTGGGGGTAGTCCTGCAGGATGTCCATGAAGGGCTGCTCGGTGGTGCCTGGGTTGCCGAAGACGTACTTGACGCCCTCGGCCACCAACTGCTCCATCAAGGCCTGCTTCCCGCTCATCTCCACCATCGAGCTAACCTCCTTCTGCCACGTACGGCCATTATATAACCAGCGGGCGGCCTTGGTGACGTATTTCCCTGCCAGATGACCAGCGCATCGAGCCCTTTGGGCGGACCGTCTCTCCACCCTGGACGGACTTCGTACCGACAGGATAGTATAGAGAAGCCTCATTGCCGTCCGGGCGTGAAGGCTTCCAAGGGAGGTCCAAAGATGTTTGATGAAAGCCGTTGCGACCGCTGTGGCGACTGCTTCGTGCGCTGCCTCTATGTGGACTACGATAAGGAGCGCGCCGCCTTTGAGATCGAAGAACTGATCGCCGGGCGGGAGGCGCCCATCCTGTCGGCCTGTATCACCTGCTTCGCCTGCAACGAGTACTGCCCTACCAATGCCCGGCCGCTCGACCTCATCATGGAGCGCCAGGAGCAGTTCGACTCCCTAAAGGTGCCGCCGCAACTCGTCGCCAGCCAGGAGGCCACCTTCGCCGTCACCACGGAGGTGAGGGTGCCGGAGACCAAGGGGCAGGTCCTGTCTGCCTGCGTCTTCACCGGCAGCGACCCCGACCTGTTCGAGGGGCGGCTGTTCGAGGGGCTTCCAGTGGTGAAGGGACGGCACTTCTTCTGCTACATCCTCTTTGACCACGTGGGCGCGCCCTCGGTTACCGAGCGCCACGCCCAGAAGTTCGTCGATAACCTGGCCGCCACCGGCGCCGACGAGGTCATCCTCATCCACGACGACTGCTACAGCATGCTGGTCGATAGGGTGCCCCAACTAGGCATTACGGTGCCTTTCCGCCCTGTCCACATTGCGGAATATCTTCGCGATTATCTTGACGCCCACAGCGGAGACATCACGCCCCTCGACCTTCGGGTGGCGTATCAGCGGCCCTGCGCCTCGCGGCTATCTCCAACCAAAGAGGAGGCAGTGGATGCCGTCCTGGAGCGGATCGGCGTGGAGCGGGTCAAGCGGCAGTACGATCGGGAGAACTCGCTGTGCTGCTCCGGGGCGGTGACCATCCTGAAGCCGGAAGCGGCACCCGCCCTGCGCGCCCGCAACCTGGACGATGCCCAGGAGGCAGGGGCGGAGGCGATGTGCTATCTGTGCCCCATCTGCCGGAGCACGATGAGCGGGGATGCCCAGGCGCGGGGCCTCGCCAATTACCACATCATCGAACTCGTCCGCATGGCCCTGGGCGAGCTTCCCGCCCCCACGCGGGGAAAGTGATGGCTCCCTTCCGCCGTTTGCCTGGCACGGCTTCGGCGAGGGAAAGGGGGAACAACCATGGCTGAGCAATACGACGCCATCGTTATCGGGTCGGGCATCGGTGGGCTGACCGCCGCCGCCTTCCTGGCCAAGGGCGGCATGCGCCCTCTCGTTCTGGAGCAGCACTTCCTGCCTGGCGGCAACGCCATGACCTTCCGCCGCAAGAAGATGTTCGACTTCGACGTCGGCTTCCACTACATCGGCAACTGCGGCCCAGGAGGGCTCTTCCCCACCCTTCTTGAGCAGCTCGGCGCCGCCGACCGGGTGGAGTTCGTGCCCCTGAACCAAGACAGCTTCGAAACCGTACGCCTGCCCGACCTAGTCTTCCACATGCCGGTGGGATGGGATCGCTACCGCCAGCGCCTCCAAGAGACCTTCCCCCAGGAAGCCCGGGCCATTGACCGCTACGTTGACTTTCTGATGACGGCCGCCGGTCGGGCGCCTGCCCCCGGGAGGCAGTCGCTGCAAGAGCTGCTGCGCAAGCCGGCGAGCCGATGCACCCTGGCCGAGGTATTCGATGCCCTGGAGATAAGTCAACCTCTCCGGCACGTCCTGGGTTACCTTTGTGGTATCTACGCCGCCCCTCCGAGCAAGGCCTCGGCGGTCATCCACGCCAGGGTCGTCGACCACTACATAGAGGGCGCCTACTTTGTGCGTGGCGGCGGCCGGTCCCTGGTAGAGGCTCTCCTGTCGGTCATCAAGGACGGCGGCGGTGAGGTGCGTCTGCGCTCGAAGGTCAAGCGGATCATCTTGGAGGGTGAGAAGGCGGCAGGTGTAGAGCTGGCCAGCGGCGAGGCGCTGCGGGCGCCTATCGTCCTGTCCAACGCCGATGCCAAGCGCACACTCCTGGAGATGGTGGGCAAGGAGAACCTCAGCCCCGCCTTAGCCGAGCGAATCAAGAGCTACCGCATGGCCCTCCCCCTGTTCATCATCTACATGGCCATGGAGGTCGATCCCTCCGAACTGGGCGTGTCCAGCCCTCATCTGGGCCTGTTTCCAGAGTATGACGTGGAAGAGCAGTTCGCCGCCTGCTACGAGGGCCATTTCCCCGATAGGCCGGCTGTGCTCATACCCATAGCCTCCCTCAAGGACCCGCTGAGCGAGAACATCGCTCCCAGAGGCTACACCAACCTCCAGCTCATGAGCGTGGCTCCTGCCCAGCCCCAGACCTGGGGCGTCTCCGAGGGCCCAGCGAGCGCCCCGACGAGATCGGGGTACCGCCACACACCGCCCTACCTGGCCGCCAAGCGGGAGATGGAGGAGAGGATGTTGAGGGTGGTGGAAGAGATGATGCCGGGATTCATCCGCAGGGTGGTCTGGCAGGAGTCGGCCAGCCCCCTCACCCAGGAGCGCTTCACACTGTCCAGCGGCGGCACGAGCTACGGCCTGGAACACACCCTCGACCAGTTCATGTCCGCGCGCGTCCCCTACCAGACGGAGGTGCCCGGCCTCTGGATGGTGGGGGCGAATACCGTACTCGGCCACGGCTACGCTGGCTGCATGATGGGCGGGCGAATGGCGGCTAGCATGATCCTCCGGCAAAGGGGCTGACCGCCAGCCGGCATCCATGTGGAGGGTGGCCGCCTATCTGCCTTCGGTGTATACTCGTGACGTTCGTTTTATGTAGCGCCTGCCAGCCGCCAGGCGGGAAAGGGGGTGTTCATGGCCGATAGTCGCCCCACTAATGAATCTGTGATCAACGACTTCGCCAGCTACGTGTCGCCCTCCAAGGTGGCGACCTATCGGCAGATGGGCATCGACGTTGTCCCCAACCGCCGCGAGGGCGTGCGGGTGTGGGACCTGGACGACAAGCGCTCCTGGATCGACTGTCGAACAGCGGGTGGCGTATTCAACCTTGGTCATCGGCCGCCGCGCATCATAGCCGCCCTGCGCCAGGCCCTTGACCACCTGGACATCGGCGATCACCTCCTGATCAGCCAATATCGGGCGGCCCTGGCCAAACGCCTGGCCGAGCTGACCCCCGGCGATATCACCTACACCGTCTTCGGCGTGGGCGGCGGCGAGGCAGCGGACTTAGCGATCAAGCTGGCCCGCGGCTACAGCGGCAAGGCTGGCATCATCTGCGCCGTGGGTGCCTATCACGGCCACACCGGCCTGGCCCTGGCCGCCACCGACGGCTTATCCAACAAGTTCGGCCCGCTGGCTCCCGGCTTCAAACGCGTTCCCTTCGGCAACATCGAGGCCCTGGCGGAGGCCATCGATGACGATACTGCCGCCGTCATCGTCGAAACCATCCCGGCCACAGGCGGAATGCTCATCCCACCGCCAGACTACTTCCCGCGGGTGCGCGAATTGTGCGACGAGACGGGCGTCCTGCTGATCATCGACGAGGTGCAAGCGGGGTTGGGCCGCACCGGCCACTTGTGGGCTATCGATGAGTACGAAGTGGTTCCCGACATCATGTTCCTGGGCAAGGGAATGAGCGCGGCCATCTACCCCATCTCGGCCACCTGCTATCGACCCAAGCTTCAGGCCTTCTTCGACGCTGACCCCTTCATCCATATCTCCACCTGCGGCGGCGCCGACCTGGGCTGCGTGACCTGCCTGGCGATGCTGGACCAGATCACCGAGCCGGGCTTCCTGGACCACGTACAGCAGATGGGGCAGCGCTTCGCCGAGGGCCTGGCCGCCCTCAAGAAGAAACACCCCAGGATCGTCTCCGAGGTGCGCCAGCGGGGGCTGATGATGGGCCTGGACATGGCCAACGACATGTGCGGGCCCTTGATGTCGCGGGGCATGGGCCAGCACGGCGTGATCTCTGTCTACGCCAATCTGCGGCCCTCCACCCTCCAGATCATGCCGCCTCTGATCATCAAGGCAGAGGAGGTGGACGAGGTCTTGGACGCCCTGGATGTCTCCCTGGGCGAGGTGGCCCAAAGCCTCGGGCTCACCTAGACAGCGCCAACGCGTGATGTATTTCCTGGTCAATCCCGCGGCGGGCAGAGGCAGAGGCAGAAAGGCCCTTGAGCGGGTGAAGTCCGTGCTCGCACCGGGCGATATACTGGCCATCAGCCGGGGCCCCGGCGACTGCGAGCGACTGGCGAAGGAGGCAGCGGCGGCCGGACACCCCGCGATCACGGTGGTGAGCGGCGATGGCACTGTCGGCGAGGTGATAAACGGAATCGCCGCCTCAGGCTTCCAGACCGCCCTGGGCGTGTTGCCGGTGGGCACAGGCAACGACTTCGCTACTAGCCTGGATATCCCTACCGACCTGAATCGGGCCCTGGCCATCGTCAGAGCGGGGCACATTCGCCGCGTGGACCTGGGGCTGCTGGTGCGGGGGGACGAGCGGCGCTACTTCGCCACCACCGCCGGCGCGGGCCTGAGCGCCGTCGTCGCCAGCCTGGCCCAGGGCGAGGCCGACAAGGCTGCCGGCTCGCCCGTCACGTACATCCCAGCCCTGGGCCGGGCGCTGCTACGCTTCCAGCCGGTCGAGGTGGAGATAGCCGGCGACGAGCTAATCTACCGGGGCAAGAGTCTACAGGCCAGCGTCAGCAATTGCCAGACGGAGGGCGGGTTCTGGCTAATGCCCGGCGCCCGGCCCGACGACGGTTTCCTGCACATGCTGATCCTGGGCGATGTGCCGAGGTGGCAGCGGCCCTGGTACGTGCTTCAGATCATCCGCGGCAAAGGGGAGAACCTGGCCAAGGCCCATCGCTATCGCGTCCAGAAAGTAACCCTGGCCAGCCCTGAGGCCCTGCCCTTCTACCTCGATGGAGAGTTCCTTCCTCTGGCCCCGGGCGAAAAGGTGGAAATACAGGTGGAGGAAGGGAGGCTGATGGCGATAGCACCGCAGAGAGAAGCGAGCACAAGGAGGTAACGATGCTCCGAACAGCCCTAACGGAGATCCTGGGAATCGAATATCCCATCATCCAGGCCGGTATGGCGGACGTGGCCCGGGCCGAACTGGCGGCGGCTGTGTCCAACGCTGGCGGCCTGGGCGTGATAGGCGGGGCCATGTTCGCGCCCGATGCACTGCGCGAAGAGATTCGCAAGGTCAAGGATATGACCGATAAGCCCTTTGGCGTGGACCTCCTCCTGGCGGAGGGGATGCCCGGCCTGGCCGAGCAGATGGAGGCGGTGTACGAGGAGGGCGTGCCGGTGTTCGCCTCCGGCCTGGGGAACCCCGCCCCCTACTCGGCCGAGATGCACCGCCGCGGCATGAAAGTGATAGCGGTCGTAGGCAACGTTCGGAACGCCCGCCGCTGCGCCGAGGGTGGCGCCGACGTCATCATCGCCCAGGGGCACGAGGGTGGCGGCCACACCGGCCGAATAGGCACCCTGGCGCTTCTGCCACAGGTGGTGGATGCCGTCAAGCCGCTGCCAGTAGCGGCAGCGGGCGGGATCGCCGATGGCCGCGGCCTGGTGGCCGCCCTCGCTTTGGGGGCCTGCGGCATCTGGGTGGGCACCCGCTTTGTGGCCACCCTTGAGGCCTTTGGCCATCTCAACTATAAGAACAAGATCGTCGAGGGCAACGAGGAGGGCGCGGTGATCACCAAGGCGTACACCGGCAAGACCTGCCGGGTTATCCGCAACAAGTACGTCGAGGACTGGCAGGGACGAGAGGATGAGATAAAGCCCTTCCCCTTCCAGGTGATGGTGGACGGTTACAAGATGGACGCGGCGACCGTCCGCGGCGACACCGAGATCGGCTTCATGTGCGCCGGCCAGATCTCGGGCCTCATCGACAAAGTCGATAAGGCAGAGGATGTGGTGCAGGCCTTCATGGAGGAGGCAGATCAGGTGCTGGCCCAGATGGCCCAGGCCTACCTGGGCGTCAAGGCTGGCTAGCAGGGGACGCTGCCGGCGGAGGTTGCCATGACCTACGAATTCCTGCTCTGCGAGAAGAGAGACAAAGTGGCGCTGCTCACCCTCAACCGGCCCGACAAGCGCAACGCCCTGTCCATTGCCCTGCGCAACGAGATCGACCAGTGCCTGGCAGAGATAGAGGAAGAGGACTCCATCAGCGTCGTGGTGATTACCGGCGCCGGGCCCTCGTTCTGCGCCGGCTTCGACAGAAGCGAGTTCTTCAGCCAGGAGCCCGCTCACCTGAGGGCGCTGCTAGTGTCGACCGACAGCTTCCATCTGCGGCTGATCAACTTTCCTAAGCCCATGGTGGCAGCCATCAACGGACCCGCCATGGGCGGCGGCCTCGACCTGGCGGTGCTGTGCGACGTGCGCATCGCCAGCGAGAACGCCGCCTTCAGCCACCCGGAGATCAAGTTCGGCGCGCCCACCCTGTTCGGCCCGCTGGCGGAGATCATCGGCGGTGGCCTGGCCCGCGACCTGTGCCTCAGCGGCCGCCGCATCGACGCCCAGGAGGCTCACCGCATCGGCCTGGTGAGCAGCGTGGTGCCGCTCGACCGCCTGTTGGACGAGGCGATGGCCGTCGCCAACAGCATCGCCGAGGCGCCCGTCGCCACCCTCAAGGCGGTCAAGGCGATGATCATCCAGACCTACTCCTGGAGGTATGAAGAGGGCGCCGGCGAGTGGTTCAGCCAACTGCGGCCCTCCGGCTCGTAGGCCGAGCGGCAAGCGGCTGCTTGTGGCCTGAGCCGCCGAAGAACGCTTCTACCCGAGGGCGACGTCCTTAACAATCAGAAGGGTAGCCACTGCCAGCAGCACCCAGCCGAAGATGGAGCGAACGGCCCCGGATCTTAGCCTCTCAGCCATGAGCCGAGAGCCAATCTGACTGCCAGCGAATACCGCCGCTGCGCACAGCAGCCATATAGTCCACTGCGGCTCGGCAGCGGTGGCGATGTGTGACAGGAAGCTCGATGTGCCGGAGCAAGTCACAACCAGCGCGGATGTCGCTGCGGCTACCTTCACCTCCAGGCCGGCGATGTAGAGGAGAGGCACGACAAAAGACCCACCTCCCCTGCCGATGAGCCCAGCGAAGAAGCCCAGCACGCCGCCCGCGGTCACACCTAGGATCGTGCACCCACGCGGCGAAAGGTCGCCGTGGGCTGGTCGCCAGCCGGAAAGCATGAGCAGGGCCGCCGTCGCGGTGAACAGAGCGAAGATTGCGATCACCGGCTTGGTGGGCAGGCTTACGTTTACCAACGCGCCAGCTGGGGCCAGGGCGATCATCGCCAGGCCGAAAGGGATGGCAACTCGCCAGTCGATCATGCCCTTGCGACCGTAGGTCGTCGCCGCCGAGGAGCTATTGACGACATTGAGAAGCATGCCCAGCGGGATGGCCTCCGCTTTGAAGCCCATGCCAAGCCAAAAGAGGATCGGTATGTAGAGCTGCGACCCACCCATGCCCAGCATCGAGAATACAAAGGCGATGACGAAGAAAACAGGTGGCGCCAAATATACAGTGTCCATGATCGCCCCTTGCGCTCGCTACCGCCCGTAGCCGCAGCAGGGAACGCACAATATCTTCCCCTCCACCATTCGGGCGTAGGGCTCAGCGACGGCCTCGCCGTAACGCTCGGGATTGATGATGGGGAACCAGGGGATCTCTCCCCGCGGTATGCCCTGGTAGAGCTGGCCCATATTGCCTACCTCTCCGCCGCTGGCGTGGTCGCGCCTCCGTATTCGGACTGCCAGCAGCCGCGGACGCCCGCCTAGAATAGGCGGGGCCTGCCGCGATAGGAGCGAGCCGGCGGCAGCTCGCCGACGATGGGCAGGTAGATGCCCGCCTTGACGATGCAGTACTGGACGAAGAAATCGCCCGCCAGCGAGGACAGGCCGACGAAGGCCAGCAGCCCTCGCCAGAGGCCGGTTGTGGAGCCGATGGCTCCCAGGACTATCGGGATCACCAGCCCCAAGAAGATGGTGCCGGCATAGAAGGCAGGCGAGAGCCTTCCCGCCACCAGCTCCTGCAGCGAGCGCTTGGCAGCAGGGCCGGCGTTGTTGGCCAGAGCCAGGTACAGCAGGAGCAGCACGGCACTGGATACCACCACCCAAAGCTTGATCGCCTCCAGGAGGTCGATGTCGAACACCTCGCCGGCTGCAGCCGCTGCTACCAGCAGCACGGCCGCTCCTCCTCGAAGGGCATAGGCGATGTAGAGGAAGGGCAGGAGGGAGATGTTCCAGAAGGGGATAGCCTTGGAGACAAGGTAGACGAAACCCTTGTGCAGCAGTACCAGGGCCACCCCCAGGATAGAGACCACCAGCATCGCCGAACCAAAGGTTGTATCCCTGACCCCGGGCAGGACGTACAGGATAGCCCCCGCCAGGAAGAGGGCTATCCCCAGGCTGACCCAGGAACTATGGGGCCTGAGGATCATCCGCCAGAAGCGCTGCCAGCGACCCAGAAAAGCCAGGTGGGCACCGCCCGCCAGCACAGCCGTCACAACGATGCCGATGATCAGGCCGGCATCGTAGTCCAGGGCAAGAGAGAAGAGCCAGACGCCCGCCCCTATGCCGGAAAAGAAGTGAGCGACGACAACGAGTAGACCTCGCCCCTCGATCCACTCCCTCTGGGGGCGATAGGGCAGCATCAGGTCCTGGAGGCGCTGATCGAGGGCATCTATCGACGACACGTCATCACCTCTAGGGCGACAAGTAGAAGATCGAGGGGCAAGTGCCCACCTCCTCGCGCAGGCGGAAGGCACCCCTCTCGTCGACCAAGCGGCTGACCTCGCTCTGGCGGTCGTGCAGGTCGCCGAACGTCCTGGCCTTGACGGGACAAGCGGCCACGCAGGCCGGCTGCAAGCCCCTCTCCACCCTACTCAGGCAGAAGTCGCACTTCTCCACGATGCCCGTAGGATGCCCGGCGTAGGCTATAGCCTCGTAGGGGTTGTCGCCATCGCCGGGGAAATAGGTCCACTCCTCGGCCTGGTAGGAGCGAGAGCCGAAGGGACAGACCATCAGGCAGTAGCGGCAGCCCACGCACTTGTCGGGATCGACGGTCACGATGCCATCGGCTCGCTTCTGGGTCGCCCCTGTGGGGCAAACCTCCACGCAGGGGGCCAGGCGACAGTGCTGGCAGAGGAGGGGGAGGGAGAACCGCCGCACGTTGGGAAAGGTTCCCAGTTCCTGCTTGAGCACCCGCGCCCATAGGGTGCCGGGCCGGGTGCCGTTTTCCGCCTTGCAGACTATCTGGCAGGCGTGGCAGCCGATGCACCTCTTGAGGTCGATGACCATCCCGTACCGCACAGGCCGCTCCTCTAAGCCTTGTAGACCTTCACCCTGGCATCGCCGTCGACGGTCAGGGATACCAGATCGATGTGCCTCAGATCAAAGGTCAGCAATGAACTGAAGAAGACGCCCCTGTCCTTGGCCAGGGGCATGCCCCGTGCCCAGTGACCGCCGTTGCCAGCGATGGCTACCACCTGGGGGTGGATGGCCTCGGTCAGCCTGGCCCTGCCCTTCAGGCGACGGCCCTCTGTCGACTCCACCCAGATCGGGTCGCCGTCGCTGATACCGTTATCGCTGGCGGTGCGCGAGTTCATGCAGATGAAGTAGCTGTAGGGCTCGCTGCGGCACACCTCCTCCAGCCAGGGGTTCTCATACGCCTGGGGGAAGGTGTGCCAGGGCGCCTGATAGTGGATGGCCTGGAGGTCGAACGGCGGCTGGGACTGGAACGCCTGGCAGGGACGCCAGTCGGGCAGGGGTAGGAAGCCGGACGTGTCGACGTCGCCCATTCCTCTCTCCTCAGCGATTTGTCTGATCTGCTCGCCGAAGCGAGGGGCCCACTCGTGATAAAGGGGTACGCGAGCCCGGCCAAAGGGCTTCCAGTAGGCCTCCTCCAGGCGCTTGGGCCAGGTGAGGACGCCGTTCTCCTTGAACCACTCCAGGCCGTGCTCCGGCCCGAACCAACTCTTGTAGACGCCGTCAGCTATCTCCTGCCAGGAATACTCTCCCTCCAGACTCAGAGCGTGAGGTGGCTTGAGGCCGTACAGGAGGTTGGCGCTGGCATTCATCCGATCGGAGAAGCCCACCCCCCGGCCGATCTCCAGCAGCACCTCGCAGAAGTGGCGGCGCTCGTAGAGGGGCTCCACCGCTGGCTGGCAGACCTGGTAGGCCCAGTCGCCCATGCCCGCCGACAGACCGTGGCCCAGCCAGTTGGGCAGGGGGTCCAGCCGTTCCAGGTAGCAGGCGTCGGGGAGGACGATGTCGGCCAGAGCCTCAGCGGTCTCGTCGGAGAAGAGGTTGAAGGAGATGACGAAGCAGTTCTTGAAAGCCTCAAAACTCACCTCGGGGTTGGCCGGGCCCATCAGTAGGTTGGAGCCGCAGTTGATGAGTACCTGAGGCTGATAGTCGGAGGAGGAGCTGTCGCGGACGGCCGCCGTGAGGGGTGTCAGGCAGACGCTGATCGGCCAGCCGATAGAGTCTCGCCAGTTGTGGAGCGGCGCAGACTCGGCGGGCTCGGCGCCGATCATTCCCTGGGGCTCGTTGGGCAGGAGGAGGCCGTCGGCATCGGCCTCAGGCGCCCATCGGGGCATCCCCGTCTGGGGATGGCCGTACGACAGCGGATCGCAGCCCAGGACGCCGCCAGGCACGTCGCTGGAGCCCACCACCTCGTTCAGCAGCTCGATGGCCAGAGAGGTGAGCCAGGCGTTGTCGTGGCTATCGGCCCCTCCGAAGTAGATGGCGGCTGCCGGCCGATAGGGCAGCTCCTGCCCCTCGATGGCGATAGTGCTGCCGACCCTGGCCGCTTCCCCGAACTCGCGGGCCACCCGGCGAATCGTCTCTGGGGGAATGGTGGTCACTTCCGAGGCGGCTTCGGGCGTCCATTTGCTGACCCGCTCCCTCAAGAGCTGAAAGACGGGCTTGCGCTCCCTGCCCTCGACGGCGTAGCTGCCATCGATGGCCACATCCTCTACGCCCTCGTCGAAGGGCTTGGCCTCGCCATCGGCGGCGTCCCAGACCAGCGGCTTGCCGGAGGCCTGATGGCGAGCGTAGTAGCCGTCGGGCCCCACCAGGTAGGGGCCATCGCTGCGGTGGCGGATGTATTCGGCGTCGTAGAGGCCGTACTCGTTGAGCAGAAGGTTCAGGAAGGCGCAGGCCAGAGCACCCTCACTGCCCGGCCGGATGGGCAGCCATTCGTCGGCCTTCTCCGCCGCCAGGCCCATGTAGGGGGCCACCGTCACCACCTTGATCCCCCGTACACGGGCGTCGGCCATCTTCTGGGCCATGGTGGTGAAGGCATAGTAGTCAGCGAGGCCCACCTCACAGCCGAAGATGAGCAGATAGTCGCAATAGGCGACATCGGGGCTAGTAGCGCTGGAGGCGTGGAGCCTGCGCGCCATGATGTGTTGGGCGTTGCCCCAGTTGTGGTCATCGCAGATGAAGCTGTTAGGGCTGCCGAAGGCAGGCATAAACACACCCAGAGCGAACGTCAGGGCCGACAGGGAGATGGGCGTTCCGCAGAGGAAGAGCCCACGAGGGTCCTCCGCCCTAACCTTCCCCAGCTTCTCGACGATGATGTTCAGGGCCTCATCCCAACCGATCTCCTGCCACTGGGGATCAACGCCGATGCCCTTCTCCGGGTTGGTACGCTTCAGCGGATGGTTCACTCGATAGGGATCGTACAGGAGCTGGATGCCGGCGGGGCCGCCGGGACAGAGGCGGCCCATCCCCAGGGGGCTCTTGGGGTTGCCCTCGATCATGCTGACGACACCGTTCAGCCGATGGACGAGGATGGCGCACTGGCTGGAACACATGCCGCAGGCGCTGGCCACCCAGGTATCCTCGGGCTGCGAAGCTCCACCTTTAGGCTGAATCAAGGCCCCCTCTTCGACGCTCACAGTGCAAGAAGTGCCGAGCAATCACGGATCTAGCATACAAGGGGCGATGTCCATCAGGCAAAGCGGTCGTTGTGGTTGGCCTACCTGCGTGTTGACCGTAAGGGCCGCCATTGTATACTCGGACTAGTCGATCCCCTCTGTCAGGTGCGGATGGGGCTGCTCAGGGAAGCACCAAACATGGCTTTCCTTCCTCAAGCCCTCTGATGATCCACCCAGCGGGGGGGACTTCTTGGCGATTACTTGATCACGGATTGCTGACTATGCTAGGAATGCGCCAGAGCGACAAGAGCAAGAGACGCTCTACCCATCCGTACCGGAAGCCATCACTGCAAAATGGCGTTTTCCAGCCACCGATTTCGGGGTATTACAACAACTGTAGGGGTTGAGCCATACCTTAGCATTAGTTTAAGATTAAACATGGCCGAGTTTTAAACTTTTATTCGTGCGAGAAGAATGTGCGTGTGAGCCGGCAAGCTGATTATGCCATAAGGGTAGTGTTGGATCTGTCCCTCCATCGGGAGGCACGGATCAAGGAGATTGCCCGTCGTCAGGATCTTTCACCATCCTACGTGGGCAGGATCTCCCAGCGCCTGGGCAAGACGGGCATCCTGGAGAACAGACGAGGCCGCTTGGGCTGCCTCGGCCTAGCCTGCTCGCCGGACCAGATTACCCTTCTGGACGTGATCGAGGCCGTCGACGGGCCCGTGAGGATGGATCGCTGTCTGTTGGCCCCAGACAAGTGTGGCCGCGAGTCCTTCTGCCCCGTGTACAAGGTGGGGCAAGAGGTACTACTCCTGGGTGTGGCCAAGCTGAGCAGTGTCACCTTTGCCGGCTTGCTGAACGACGACCAAGCTAAATAGGGCCCAAGCCCGGCGAGAAGCACGCTCGCTGGGCGGACTCGCTTTCTGCGGAGGTGCCAAAAATGGCGGAAGCCCTGCTACGCCAGCCGCTGGATAAGGCAACCATATCGATCCCTCGAGGACGGGTATTCATCATTCCCGAGCGTTGCAAAGGTTGCAGGTTCTGCATCGATTTCTGTCCCCGAGATGTCCTTGTAGAAACCACTGAAATGAACGCCAAAGGGTACCACTATCCTATCGTAGCCGAGGGCAAGGAAGACGAATGCATTGCCTGTCAGTTCTGCTCCATCCTCTGCCCTGAGTTTGCCATCTACACCGAGGAGATCGTCGAAGAGGAGAGCGTCGAATGAGTGCCGAAGAGCGTGTGCTAACCGGCAGCCACTTTCTGCTAGGCGACCACGCCTGCGCCGAAGGAGCCTTGGCCGCCGGCTGCGATTTGTTTGCCGGCTACCCTATTACCCCCTCCACGGAGACGCCGGAGAGACTGTCCCGCCGCATGCCAGCGGTGGGGGCCATCTTCCTCCAGATGGAGGACGAGCTGGCCAGCATGTCCGCCCTGGTGGGAGCCTCCCTGGCCGGGGCCAGAGCGATGACTGCCACATCCGGCCCTGGTTTCTCTCTGATGATGGAGAACATAGGGATGGCGGCCATGATGGAGGCCCCTTGCGTGGTCGTGAACATACAGAGGGGCTCTCCCTCCACTGGCCTTCCCACCGCGGTGGGCCAGGGCGAGATGATGCAGTGCAAGTGGGGCTCCCACGGCGACTACGAGATCGTGGCCTACTCCCCCTCCTCGCCCCAGGAGGCCTTTGACCACGTGATCAAGGCCTTCAACACCGCCGATCGCTGGCGAATCCCCGCGTTCGTCATGGCCGATGAGCTGATAGGGCACATGACGGAGCGAGTAGTAATACCGCCCGCCGACCAGATCCCGCGGGTGGAGCGAAAGCGGCCTCGCCATAAACCAGGGGATGAGTCGTTTCTTCCCTTCCTGGCGGAAGACGAGGACCTGGTGCCGCCCATTGTCCATGCAGGCGAGGGCTACCGAGTGAACTACGACAGCCTCACCCACGACGAGAAGGGCTACCCGGCCACCTTCGCCGAGCCCCACGACCGCTTGGTGCGCCGCCTGGTGAACAAGATCCGCTTGCACGCCGAGCAGATCATGGAGTACGAGGAAATATTCCTAGATGACGCCGAGATAGCGGTTATTGCCTACGGCTCCACCGCCCGCTCGGCCCGCCGGGCGGTAAATGAGGCACGCCGAGAAGGTATCCGAGTAGGCCTCCTGCGCCTCATCACCGTCTGGCCATTTCCCGAGAACAAGGTGAGGGAGCTGAGCAACCAGGTCAAGGCATTTGTGGTGCCAGAGCTGAACTTGGGCCAGATGTCCAGGGAGACCGAGCGCTTCACCAGCCTGCCGGTAGTCGGCGTCAACCACGCCGGCGGGGTGATGATGGCGCCGGACCCCATCTTGGACGCTATCAGAGAGGTGAACAGTAATGCGTGAGACCGTAGTCAAAAGTCACCCAATCGACACCGTCTTCCGGGCGGATCGGCTGCCCCACATCTTCTGCTCTGGCTGCGGCATCGGCCCCGCCACCCACGCCTATGCCCAGGCCATCCTGGAGTCGGGCATCCCCAAGGACTTGCACGCGTGCGTGTCCGGCATCGGCTGCTCAGCGCGGGTCCCTGGCTACATGGATGTCGACTCCTACCACACCACCCACGGCAGGGGCATCCCCTTTGCCATGGCGATAGCCGTGGTGAAGCCAGAGATGGAGGTGACCGTGTTCAGCGGCGACGGCGACCTCTTCGGCATCGGCGGCAACCACTTCATCCACGCTGCCCGCCGCAACGTAGATATCAACGTCATTTGCATCAATAACTTCAACTACGGTATGACCGGCGGCCAGGTGGGACCGACCACCCCCCTGGGCGCACGAGCTACCACTGCCCCCTATGGCAACACCGAGCCGCCTTTCAACCTGCCCTATCTAGCGGCGGCTTGTGGGGCGGTGTTTGTGGCCCGCTGGACAGCCCTGCACGTCCGCCAGCTCAAGGAAGCTATCCTGCGGGCCATGCAGAAAAAGGGCTTCACCTTCATCGAGGTGTTATCCCCCTGCCCGGTGGGCTTCGGCAGCCCCAACGACATCGGTGACGCCATAGAGGAGGTGTGGCTGTACCGCGAGCGCTGCGTGGTGGACCACAACGCCTACCTGCCGGACGTGGATATCGACCTGCGGCGCAAAGATGCTCCCTTCGTCATGGGCAACTTCGTGGATATCGACAAAGCACCCTTCGATCCCCTGGCGATGATGAAGAAGAAAGAAGGAGAGTAGGCGATGCGACACGACATCAGAGTCGCCGGCTTCGGCGGGCAGGGCATGCTCCTGGCAGGCCTCCTTATCGGCAAGGCGGCAGCCCTCTACGACGGCAAGGAAGCCGTCCTCACCCAGTCCTACGGGCCTGAGGCCCGCGGCGGTGCCAGCAACGCCGATGTCATCATCGACGACGATCCCATCGACTACCCTCTGATAACGGACCCCGACCACTTGGTGGCTATGTTTCAGGAGGCCTACGAGCGCTACCGTCCCAGCATGGTAAAGGATGGCATCCTCCTTATCGAGTCAGACCTAGTCAAACCCTATGAAGACGAGGGTCCCTACCGAGGGATTCCAGCCACACGCATAGCCGAGGAGCTGGGCAGGCGCATCGTGGCCAATGTGGTCATGGTGGGCTTCTTCAGCGGCGCCACCGGCCTGATAAGCCCCCAAGCAGCGGAGCAGTCTATCCGCAATACGCTGCGGCCGCGGCTCGTGGAGCTGAACCTCAAGGCCTTCAACGCGGGCTACGACTATGCGAAGAAGCAGGAGGCGTCATGAAGGACACGGTGTTAATCATAGGCGGTGGCATCGCCGGCGTTCAGGCGGCCTTAGACCTGGCCGAGTCCGGCAGCAAGGTGGTGCTGGTGGAGAAGTCGCCTACCATCGGCGGCAAGATGGCCGCCCTGGATAAGAACTTCCCTACCCTGGACTGCTCTATATGAATTGAGATGCCCAAACTCTCCGAGGTCGGAGAGCACGCGAACATCGAGGTCCTTTCCCCCGCCGAGGTGGAGTCGGTAGAGGGAGACCCGGGCAGCTTTCGTGTGGGCATCAAGCTGCAGTCGCGCTTCGTCACCGATGAGTGTACGCGCTGCAACCTGTGCGCCGAGGCTTGCCCCCAGTCCGTACCCAACGAGTTCGATGTGGGCATGGCCTCCCGTAAGGCAATCTACACCCCCATGGATCAGGCTGAGCCTGCCCCTTACATCATAGACATGGACCTCTGCCTGAACGAGCCGCCCAACTACTTCCCCTGCGATCGCTGCATCCAGGCCTGCGGACCCAAGTGTATCGACTTTTTCATGCCTCGCGAGCAGTTGCTGACCAGGGAGGTATCATCCATCATCGTGGCCGTTGGCTTTGACCTCATCGACCCCGCCCTCCTCCGCCACTATGGCTACGGCAAGCACCCCGACGTCCTCACCTCCATGGAGTTCGAGCGAATGCTCGCCTCGATGGGGCCCACCGGCGGCGAGATCATCAAGCCCTCCACCGGCCGACACCCCGAGAACATCTTCTTCGTGCTCTGCGTGGGCTCGCGCGACCACCACTTCTACCGCCACTGTTCTCGCTTCTGCTGCATGTACTCCATCAAGGAGACCTACCAGGCCCTCACCCACGGCGTCAAGGACATCACCGTCCTCTACATGGACGTGCGAGCCTACGGCAAGGGCTTCGACGCATTCTTCGACCGCACGCGGCAGGAGGGGGCCAAGTTCGTCCGTGGCCATCCGGCGGACATCAGCCCCAACGGCAAGGGCCTCATCGTGCGCTACGAGAACACCGACACCAGCCAGCTGGAGACGGCCGAGGCGGACATGGTGGTCCTGGCCACAGCGGTGCGGCCGCCCGAGGGGCTGGAGAAGCTGGCCGAATTGCTAGGGATAGAGGTGGACGAGGACGGCTTCCTGAAGATGGTAGAGGCCGAGGGAGGAGTGATCACCACCACCCGGCCGGGCATCTTCGCGGCCGGCTGCGCGAGCGGGCCCAAGGACATCCCCGATAGCGTCGCCGAAGGGAGTGGGGCAGCCGCCTCCGCCCTGACCGACATCGAGCAAAGGAAGTGGCCCGAGCCTGAGATGGGCGAACCCATCGAAAACATGGAGGAGCCACGTATCGGCGTTTTCGTCTGCCACTGCGGCACCAACATCGCCTCCGTCATCGATGTCGAGAAGGCAGTGGAGTACGCCCTCACCCTGCCGGACGTCGTCCACGCCCAGAGTCAGATGTATAGCTGCGCCGGCAACCAGGTGCAGGAGATCGCCAACGTCATCCAGGAGAAGAAGATCACCCGGGCGGTGATAGCCGCCTGCTCCCCCTGGACCCACGAACCCACCTTCCGCCGTGCCTGCCGCCTGGGCGGCCTTAACCCCTACCTCCTGGAGATGGTCAACCTGAGGAACCAGGACTCCTGGGTACACAAAGACTACCCGGAGGAAGCGAACTTCAAGGGCCGCGAGATGATCAAGATGGGGGTGGACAAGGCCCGCCTGCTCCAGCCACTGGAGGTTGGCCGCGCGCCGGTGGTTCAGAAGGCACTGGTGATCGGCGGTGGCGTCGCTGGCATGACCGCCGCTGCCAACCTGGCCCAGCAGGGGTACGAGACCCACCTGGTTGAGAAGGAGCCGGAGCTGGGTGGCATGCTGCGGCGGCTGGGGCGGCTCTCCCCCGCCGGCCCGAATGCGCGTGACCTGATAGAGAAGAAAAAGAAGGAAGTAGAGGAGACCGGCGTTCACCTGCACCTGGGCACGGAGATCGAGCACATTGGTGGCGTCGTGGGCCAATTCACCGCTCGCCTGACCGATGGCCAGGAGCTACAGGCAGGCGCTATAGTCCTGGCCATGGGTGCCCGACCCTACCAGCCAACCGAATTCAACTACGGCAAAGACCCCCGTGTGGTCACCAACCTGGAGCTGGCGGGGATGATGCCTGACGTGCCCGGTGAGCATGTCACCTTCATCGGTTGCGTGGGCTCTCGCACCGATAGCATTGGCTGCTGCCGCTACGGCTGTACAAATATGATTGGCCAGGCGCTGAAGCTACGCCGAGCTGGCAAGAAGGTGCGCGTCCTTTACCGCGATATCCGTACCTTCAGCCGCCAGGCGGAGGAGATGTATGAGGAGGCCCTAAGAGAGGGCGTCCAGTTCTTCCGCTACGACCCGGACAGCACGCCAGATAAAGTCATCACCTACCCCAACGGTGCCGTAGCCCTGAATGATGAACTCACGGGTGTGGAGCTGAGTATCCCCACCGACTTGCTAGTGCTGACAGTGGGGCTTCAGCCCCAGGAGGAAAACGTCGCCGAGCAGCTCAGGGTATCCCGCAGCGAGGACGGCTTCCTCTTGGAGCGCCATCCCAAGCTGGGCCCCGCCGAGGCAGCCTCGCCCGGTATCTACCTAGCAGGGACAGTCCAGTACCCGAAGGATGTGCGAGAGAGCATCGCCCAGGCTCTGGCCGCAGCGTCCAAGGCAGGACTGATCTTGTCTCGCGACACCATCGAGAAGGAGCCCATTACCGCCCACCTGGTGAAGGATAAGTGCATAAAGTGCGGCATCTGCGTTTCCGCCTGCCCCTTCGGTGCCATCGAACTCATCGGCAAGGTGAAGGAAGGCGAAATCATCTTCCACGAGGCGGCCTGCACGGGGTGCGGCAACTGCGCCGCCGTCTGCAACTACGATGCCGTGATCATGCCCTACTTCACCAAGGAGCAGGTCTTGGCCCAGATCGATGCCGCCCTGGCCGAGAAGCCTGAGGAGAAGGTGGTGGTCTTCACCTGCAACTGGTGCTCCTACCCCGGCGCTGACCAGGCGGGCATCGAGAAGATCCAGTACCCACCATCCTCTCGGATCATCAAGCTGATGTGCTCAGCGCGGCTGGAGGAGAAATTCATCGCTCGCGCCTTCGATAAGGGAGCGGGGGCGGTGCTGGTCACTGGCTGTCGCCTGACCGAAAAGGGGTCCGACTGTCACTACAACTACGCCAACCAGCAAACATTCAAACGGTTCCAGTTCTGGCACCGCAAGTTCACCCGCCAGGGTATCGAGCCTGAGCGGCTACAGCTTCACTGGAACTCGGCGTCCGAAGGCAAGGAGTGGGCTGCTAAGATGCGGGAGATGCACGAGGTGGTCCAGAACTATGCGCAGAAACTAGCTGAAGGAGTGGCCAGTGGTGAGCCAGCCAGTTAATAGCGTAGTCCTAGAAGACGAGACCTGGGAACGAGTCGATAAGGCCACAGGAGGAGCGGCGGCGCCCTGCTTCCAGTGCGGTGTGTGCACGGCTATCTGCCCGCTGGGCCTGGTGAAAGGCGAGACTATCAGCATTCGGAAGATAGTCCGCCAGGCCCAGCTAGGATTGCCCGGCTGGGCCGACGGTCTGTGGGAGTGCACCACCTGCCTGTGGTGCGAGAGTCGCTGCCCCCATGAGGTAGACATCACGAAGGCCATTCTCGGCTTGCGCGGGCTGGCCTGGAAGGAGCGGGAGGTCCCCGAAGGTCTTCCTACCCTGCTCTGGGACATCTACTTCGATGGCAATGCCTGGGGCCGCCCGCCGTCGGAGCGCCCCCTGTGGACGAAGGGGATGACCGTCAAGGAATTCTCGCCCGATGACGAGATCCTCCTCTACGTGGGCGACGACGCGGCCTACGACAGGCGCATCCAGAAGGTGGCGCGCGCCCTGGTGTCGCTGTTCGAAGCGGCCGGAGTGACTTTCGGCACCTTGGGAGAGCGTGAGCCCAGTTGCGGCGACGCCGTGAGGAGCGTAGGCCACGGGGAGTATGCGGCGGAGATCATCGACGCTAACGCCCGCCTCTTCCAGGAGGCAGGGGTGAAGACGGTAGTCACCGTCTCCCCCCACTCCTACGACATGTTCGCCAACCGCTACCCCAACCTCAGCGGCGACTTCCGCCCTCTGCACTACAGCCAGTACCTTCTGGAACTGATCGAGGGCGAGCGCCTGAAGTTCGAGAACGAGCTTCCGTTGAAGGTAACCTACCACGACCCTTGCTACCTGAGCCGCCGCAACGGCATATGCGACGAGCCCCGCCAAGTCCTTCAGAGCATTCCCGGCCTTGAGTTGGTGGAGATGGAGCGCAGTCGCGAGGATACGCTCTGCTGCGGCGGTGGTGGCGGCCGGATGTGGATGGAGACGGCAGCCGGGGAGCGCTTATCTGACCTGAGGATACAGGAGGCCGCAGAGACGGGGGCAGAGGTAGTAGTCACCTGCTGTCCTAACTGCCTATCCTGCCTGGAGGACAGCCTGAGCGTGGTTGGCAAGTCGAAGCTACGGGTGTTGGATCTCGCCGAGGTAGCACATATGGCTCTCCAGAGTGAAGCGGTGACCAGCGACGTCGCCTCCGGGAGGTCGTAGACGATGACCAAGTCACTGTACAGTGCCAAGGAAGCCAGCGCCATCTGGGTGTACTTGGAGCAGGATGAGGGCCGGTTGGAGGGCGTGTCCCTGGAGCTGATGGGCAGAGTCCGCCAGTTGGCCGACGGTCGGGGCATCCCCGTTGTGGGCGTTCTCCTGGGCGACCAGGTGAGTGACCTAGCCCAGGAGGCCATCGCTGCCGGTGCCGACGAGGTACGAGTGGCGGACCATCCTTTCTTGCGTCAGTACACCACCGATGGCTACACAAAGGTGTTCACGGAGGTCATCCTCGAGGGGAAGCCAGACATCCTCCTCCTAGGAGCAACTCCCAACGGCCGCGACCTGGCCGGTCGCGTAGCTGTGCGGGTGCGCACGGGCCTCACCGCCGACTGCACGGACCTGAAGCTGCAAGAGGAAACGGGCCTGCTGATCGGCGAGGTAACCGGCTTCGGTGGCGGCGTTCTTGCCTACATCAAGTGCCCAGACAACCGGCCCCAGATGGCCACCGTGCGGCCGGGGGTGTTCGCGGTGCCGGAGCCCGACACTGCTCGCCAGGGCAAGGTGGTGAGCGTGCCGGTGAAACTGGCCGAAAAGGACATCAAGGTTCAGGTGGTGGAGCACGCTGTCGGCCAGGGCGTGGACATCACGAGGGCAGAGGTGCTGGTGGCCGCTGGCAGGGGCTGCCAGGGCGACTTCACCCTCGTCAATGAACTGGCCAGCCTCCTGGACGGCGAGGTCGGGTGGTCGCGCGTGCCCGTGGACGAGGGCTGGGTGTCGCGTGACTGCATGATAGGCCAGACTGGCTACGTCACTCGTCCCAAGCTGGCCATCGTCTGCGGCATCAGCGGTGCCTTCCAGTTCACGGTGGGCATCGAGAAGGCCGAGACCATCGTAGCCATTAACGTCGATGCAGAGGCCCCGATCTTCGAGCAAGCCGACTACTGCATCGTCGATGACATGTTCAACGTGCTGCCGCCCCTCATCGAGGCTGTCAAGAGATCCCGCGGCGGCAACGGTGGGAGGTAGGAGCGATGCAACCGCTGCACATTATCGCCTGTGTGAAGGTAGTCCCCAAGCCGGAAGAGGTGAAGGTAAACCCCGAGACTATGACTATCGAGCGGGGTGAGGTTCGCTCGGAGATCAACCCTCCCGACATGAACGTTCTGGAGATGGCCCTTACCCTGAAAGAGCGGCACGGCGGCAAGGTTAGCGTCGTGGCCATGGGGCCACCGCTGTTCGAGCCCTATCTGCGCCTGGCGCTGGCTATGGGAGCCGACGAGGCCTACCTGCTGAGCGATAGGGCCTTCGCCGCTGCCGACACCCTGGCAACCTCCTACGCCTTGGCCCAAGGCATCCGCAAGATCGGCGACTACGACCTCATCCTCTGCGGCGAGGAGTCATCCGATGGCGCCACCGCTCAGGTGCCGCCGGGCATCGCCGAATGGCTGAATGCCTCCCAGATCACCTACGCCGAAGACCTGGAGATACTGCCAGACTCGGGGATGGTGAAGGCCAAGCGAGAGCTGACCGGCGGATACGAGGTTATCCAAGTGCCCCTGCCCTGCACCGCCTCGGTGAAGGTGGGAGCGAACGAGCCGCGCTTCATGGACATGGAGCGCAAGGCCTGGGCGGAGGCCGAGGGGCCAGTCACCATCTGGGCCGCCGAGGACATAGACGTTGACGCGGAGATGATAGGGCTGCCAGGCTCGCCGACCATCGTGGACGGCCTGGCCCAGGCTGAGGCCGCCGAGAGAAAGCGCGAGTTCCTGGCGGGCACGCCCGAAGAGCAGGCGAAAGCACTCGTCGAGCGCCTGCAGACCTACCTGTAGACAACTAGACCATAGCCAAAGAACCCCAAAAACGAGTCCCCGGGCGGGGCTTGTACAACCAACGTCTTAAGCAGCTTGTGGCTGAGCTCTCCCTAAAGAACCTGGCTCTCAAGAAGACGGCCGTCCCCCAGTTCGACTGAGGCCTCTGCACTTAGCATGGACTATAATGGGGGGCGAGTTTTCTGGCCCCGATGGCAAGGCGCTAACATAGCGACTGAAAGGACGGACTCATGAGGACCTCTCAAGAGTATCGAGATAAGCTTTTCAAGATGAGGAACAACGTCTACGTTGACGGGGAGCTGGTGGGCAGGGATGACCCCAGGATGGCCCCCGCCATCAATGTCATCAATCAGACCTACGACCTGGCGCAGGACCCCGAATATGATGGCATAATGACAGCCACTTCCCACCTCACTGGGGAGAAGATAAGCCGCTTCTCTCACATCCATCAGAGCGTTGATGACCTGCTGAATAAGCAGAAGATGACCCGGCTTGCCTGCCACAAGACCGGCGGCTGCATCCAGCGCTGTATGGGAATCGACGCCATGAATGCCCTCTCCGTGATCACCTATGCTATGGATCAAGCCCTGGGGACGGAGTATAACCAGCGGTTTCTGAAATACCTGGCTTATTTCCAGGAGAACGACCTCTGCGCCAACTGCGCCCAGACCGATGTCAAGGGCGACAGGAAGAAGCGACCCCATGAGCAGGTCGACCCCGACCTCTACCTCAGGATCGTGGAGCGGAAGAGCGACGGGATCGTGGTGCGGGGGGCGAAGGCCCACAACACCATCGCTCCCTATGCCGATGAGATCATCGTTGTGCCCACACGCTTCTTGACCGCGGAGGAGAGCGATTGGGCTGTGTCCTTCGCCCTGCCCGCCGACTGGGAGGGGATTCACCTGGTATGCCGCCCCTCCTTCTACAGGCCCAGACGGAAGCTCCATGCCCCCATAGCCACCTTCGGCGATGTAGAGTCCTTCACCATCTTCGACGACGTCTTCGTGCCCTGGGAGAGGGTATTCATGTGTGGGGAGAGGGATTATGGGGGGATGCTGGCTTTGCTGTTCGCCCTCTATCACCGCCATAGCTACACAGGATGCAAGCCGGCTACGTCAGATGTGCTCATGGGGTTGGCCGCTTTGGTGGCTGAGTATAACGGGATAGAGAAGGCCCAGCATGTGAGGCACAAGCTCGCCGAGATGATCAGTGTTGCCGAGCTGGTGTATGCGGCAGGGATCGCCGCTGCTGTAACTGCAAAGAAGCAAGCTTCAGGGACCTACACCCCGGATGTCGTTTAC
>Ga0307438_1000696_pt1 | contig 24130 bp, 26 predicted proteins | sample SalMarWE160110MG_FD_202144 | JGI IMG/M metagenome (GOLD analysis project Ga0307438, IMG submission 202144) | Salt marsh sediment microbial communities from the Plum Island Ecosystem LTER, Massachusetts, United States - WE1603-110 | ecosystem: Environmental > Aquatic > Marine > Intertidal zone >... | reverse complement strand
CTACTTTTTGTCCCTACTAATCATTCCCTTTGACAAACACCAACCAGGTAAAGACTGCTGTGTTATTCCTTTGAATATATCAGGTATTCAACTATCAATAAAAAAAGTGGAAAGAGAACGCTCAGCACAATCTGAGTGTCCAATCCGATCACTTTCACTGTACTGATGGTGTTCAAGGACTTAAAGACTAGAAAAATTATGCTCCCTAAGACAACACCCTGGAGAACTCCGAAGATCCAAAAGACAGTAGCTTTCCTTTTCATCTTGTCCCTCCTTATACCTACAGTCCTTAGCCGGCTCCCCACATTCTTCGCCTACTCCATCAACTATTTCTATTCCGCAATCATAGGGACGAAGGCACGGGCACCACACAGACAGCCAAGCCTGTGGCTGCCAACAGGCACTCCTCTTTATTATCAACTAACCACTCATAAAGTCTCTGCTAATTTTTCTAATCAAGTTTCTAATTAAATTGCCGTAAGCTTTCTCAGGTGTGCCTGCATCAAAGTGAAATAGACCGCCAGAGCCTATACTCACAGAAGCAACTGACTCTGTATCCTCTGCTGAATCGGTCCATAAGGTCACTCCCCCTTCAGTTTCGAATAACTTAACTATAAGAGAAGCATCAACATCGGCTTTCACTCCGAAAGATTCCGTAATAGCGGAAATATCTAGGTGCGGTCTAACCTCTGAGATATTGAGATGACTTGAGACTATAATTCCTACATTGTCCTTTTTTCCAATCATCTGTATGGTCTCAGGGTCAATTCTTTCTCTTCCCAGTGCTCGGAGTATTCCCTCTTCACTTCCAAGCTCAATAACAGTTATCTTATCTCGGTCAATTTCGAGAATTTTTTCTATTAATTGTTGGGAAGCTAATCTGGCAATTTCCCCTTCAGCACTAGAGCTCACATCGATAAATCCTACTCTCCCATATTGCGTCAGGTCAATGACAGGGACCCCGGAAACACATCCGGCAGCAAATAATAGTAAAACTCCTGCTATGATAATATAATACACTTTAGGCATCGTTATCTCTCCTAGTACGTTATTTTATCTCTATAGAATTGTCCTAGCTTTGCCCTCACCAGGCCTCAGTCTCCTCTCAAATTCCTCCACTATTGGCAGAAACATTATACACTTATCTACCAACTCTGACCAGTTACCTATTTCAGAGTTAGCCAGTGAGAGTAACGTTCCATGCTGCCCGAACCCATTACTATCATTAATCTCTCTTGTCTTTTCGATAATTCTGATAAAATCCCTATAGACTCCATCCTCAACCGCAGAACCAATCTTCTGCCTGCTCAGGTCCAATCCATTCTTGGTCATCCTATCAGCCCGGGAAAGCAGGCCGCGAAGTTGCCCTACAATTATTGATATTTCCTCGTAGTCGATCATCAGTTAGCTTTCTTGTCCGTCCATCTTTCTGCCGCAGTCGTAGGGATGGGCGTGGTTATCCAGTAATTGCTTTTTATCTACACCCTCTTCAGAACCCTTACTACCCTGCCGATTATCTCAGGGTCATCTTCCTTTTTCCAAAATATCGGCGGATACTTCGTGCTATCAGAAGTCAGGCAAATATGGTCATCCTCGAAATGTACTCTTCTTAATATTTTTCCATGGTCGTTGGCCACGGTAGCAATTTAACCATTTCCTGAAAAAATTGCCAAGTTTCGTTTGGTTGGTTTCGAATACCCTGAGTTTTGTGCACCCCAGATTATTCTTATGACTCACAAGATGCAAGCAACCAGCAACGAATTTGTGGTCGGGATGACAGTTTACGGGCCATTTTGATTCAGTAATCTATTTTTTCAAAGATTATGTTGTCACTGTTATCAATGGAATACTCTATAAACTTAACTTTACATTTATATTCTCTATTGAACTCATTAAAATTATTCATAAGATTTCGGAAGTGTTCTGATTTTCCACCAAGATTGAATTTGAACTCTTTCCTTCTCCCAACCTGGTTCTCTGGAATTTTTCTTGTGATCAAGATAGGACAAATATCTCCTGGTAGGTTCGGCACAAAATATTGATTCATCCAATCTACATATCTTTTTAGTTGGCGGATATTATCTTCGCTAGGAAATGTTGACTTCAATTCAACTGGACAATGATAATATTGTTCTTCCTTTTTCAAAGAGAACAGGACATCTATTCTTTGCATCCCTACACCACAAGACACTTGATTTCCAAGCCAGACCATTTCTTTCTTATCTAATAGATGATGATCTAAAGATGGCCAATTACTCGTACCAAGATTTTGCGAAATCAATGCCTCTAGATGGTGCTCAAATTGCTTGTTTTCTCTATACTTCCTTATTAACCGAGGCAGAATATTTATTCCTATTTTTCGCCCGTTATAATCCGGCCGAGAGCTATCGATGAGCTTGATTCTTTCAGATTCTTTATCAAAAGTTAGTTGCCCACCTCCAACCTCAAGTACCTTGCGATTATTCTTGATTCTTATTAAATTGCAAAACCGTTGAGATTCATAGGTAGTTATTGGTGTACACCCTCTATTGGCTTTTAGTTTCCTATAAATTAAACTCCAAAGCATCTGGTTAGGAGATATGATATGTTGGATATCATCCAAAGCTTCCCACTCAGTGATACCAATTGAATATACCTGATATGGTTCAATTATGACTCTAAAAGTCAATGATTTGCTTAATTCATTTTTGAGATATTGCATCCTGTCATTTGGGTCATAGAAAGCTAGCAGGTTATCACTCTTTTTAATTTTAAAAATACCATAGAACTTTCCTTCTCTTATCCCATCTCGAAAATTCTGTTGTAGATAAAATATTAAGTGATCGCCTTCTCTGACACGACTAACATCTGCGATCATATCAACTAACACTTGCTCTGTTTGAGAAGCCAACCTTGAAGTCATATTATTATTGAAATCAACAACTATATCTCTAGCCCCGGTACCAGCAAATAAGTTTTCCAAATGTACCTTAAAAGTTGTTGAATCTACTATAAAGACGTGTGTTGTCATTATTTACCCTTTTTAAACAATAAGATATATTCGTGCTTGAAAATATAGAAACCCCCTACTAGTGCTCGATATTTCCAAAGCTCCTTTTGATTTCTTTTCCCTCTTGTTTCTTCAAAATTCTTAACAATTATGCTTTTCAAAGAGAACTTCCTTTTTAAGACTTCATTCATCACACAAAATCCTAAAGGTATCCACTCACCTTTAGAATATTTATCGCCAATCACTATACCGAGATACCTACCTTCATCTAAATAAGGGGTAGTATTATCAATCACATCGCTAAACATCTTAATGAAATCCTCTGTAGTTTTTGCATTAGACAGATCGTCAGGGTTGCTGCTAAATCTTATTATATCGTGATAAGGCGGATGCATAATAATCAGTTGCACCTTTTTTATCCCCTGTTGACTTAGAATTTCTTTTAGATCAACATATCTTGAATCTGCTGTAATCACTTCGGCTGTTACATTATGAATATTCTTCTCTTCCCTTATTAGCTCCTTTGCTTTCCTTGCTACTCCGGGATTAAGTTCGATGCCAATGCCATTCCTCCCTAACCGTTTGCACTCTATTAATGTAGTTCCGCTGCCGACAAAAGTATCGATTACCCACTCTCCCTTTTTAGTATATCTCATCATTAACTGATGGGGAATTTGAGGAATGAAGTTCCCCCAGTACCAGCCAAAATGAGCACCAGAGGTATCTCGTTTATCTAAAATCCATAAACTATCAGTAATTATATCTGTATATTCTTTCCATCTATTCAAGTTTATATCATTAATTTTGCTAGTCTTAACTTCAGTAATGCTTTTTTTGAGACGTTCCAAATAGTATCTAGCTCTTCCAATGGTATGGGCTTTTTGTACTTGTTTCAACTCTTCGAGTAATAGATTTTTTTTGAAGACAACTGTATCACCGTCTTTATCAATATTACGTAGCCCTATATTGTCGCTTTTGGGGTAATTAACTATAGAATAAACGGAATTTACGTTTTTTCTCAAGGAATATATTTCTTCATCCTTCAAAGCCCCATCTATTTCTTCTATGAATTTAGCTTTATTGATGATAATGTCTTCCCTCCAATTATAAGATTCTTTTTGTAAATCAACGAATAGATCTAGAACCTCGCTTTTACTTTTCACTTCTTTTCCTTTCCGATTAATTCAGTATTGAAACATCTCAAGTATCAGTGAACTTAAAAAAGTCTAAAAAGTAAAATTATTAACTTTTCCAAATTCAATTTATAGAACTCTATTTGGCTGCGTGGTAAATAAACAAGGCTTACCTGTTCGGGTCGGCTTCAAATCCCTTGAATCTTGTGCATCTTGGATTGTTCTGGCGATTCACGAGATACGAGCGACGAGCAACGAATTTGTGGTCGGGATGGTGGGATTCGAACCCACGACCTCCTGCTCCCGAAGCAGGCGCGCTAAACCAGACTGCGCTACATCCCGACGAAGAAACATAATCTATAGAGCAAATCGAGCATGTCTTGAGATTGCGGAGTTTGTCCCGAGCGACCTATTTGAGATTGCTTCACTCCGTTCGCAATGACAACTAATAAACCGTCCATTCCTTAAGAAATCTTGCTTATTTGAACCCGCTGAAGTATGATATGTCTGAAGGAAAAATAAATAGTATAGCTTAGCTTCTTATCAAGCCCCACAGCCCTATCCCCCCCAAGCTGAGTCCAAGAACTATGATTCCGGCTATCCCTACTCCAATGCAGATAGCAAGAAAGGAGTCCCTAATCTTCATTGATAAGAGAAAACTCACCAGAGTTCCTGTCCAGGCACCGGTTATGGGTAGGGGAATGGCTACCAGCAAAATAAGCCCTGCCCATCCATATCTTTTGACCAGGTCCTCTCTCTTCTTTGCCCGTTTCACAGTCCAGTCAAGAAATTTCGCTCCTACTTTATAGCGCTGAGCAAAAATAGCTAACCTTTGCAGCAATAAGAGCAAGGGAAGTACGGGTAATATATTACCGGCTACAGCTATTAAATAGGCTTCCCAGGGTATTATTCCTTGAGATAGAGCAAAGGGAAGAGCTCCCCGCAGTTCTGATATGGGAAGCATGGAAATGAGAAAAGTGAGGATTTCCTTGTTATCCAGCAGGCTACTCATCAAGTCTTGCCTCATCCCAGCCATGTTTTCCTATTAGAGGAACAAAAACACATTTTTCTACCATTGCTGTCTTAATGTGATTTTTCCTCTTCCTTACCACCTCTAAATCTTGTGAATAACTATTCCCCACCGGAATAACCATTACTCCCCCTTCCTCTAGCTGGTTTGTTAAAGGTTGAGGTATTTCTCTAGCTCCTGCCGTTACCAGGATTCTATCATAAGGAGAAGACTCCTTCCATCCCAGAGTTCCGTCGCCGAGAAGAATCTTAACATTACTATACCCAAGCTTCTCTAAAAGCTTTCTCGCTCTTTCTGCCAAAACTCTTATTCTTTCTACGCTATAGACTTTTCTAGCCAGTTCAGCAAGAATAGCTGTTTGATATCCGGAACCTGTCCCTATCTCCAGAACCTTCTCATTACCTTTTAGTTCCAAACTTTGAGTCATCAAAGCAACCATATAAGGCTGAGAGATGGTTTGCCCTTCCCCAAGAGATAAGGGAAAATCCTCATAGGCGTTATTACGCACCTCAGAAGGAACGAACTTCTCTCGCTCTACCTTATAAAATGCTGCCAGAACTCGCTGGTCAGTAATTCCCCGAGCAATGAAGTGGTCTCTCACCATTCGCTCTCGCAGCTTCTTATAATGCAACTCTTCCCCCTCTCTTACCTTATCACAAGAGTAAGCCCTGTCAATCTCTCTCTTCTTTTAGCTTAGAGCTTTTTTGAGCTTTTTATCCTTTATTAGAATTCTTTTTAGAATCTGATGAAGAGCTTTGTCCTTTACTCCTTTTAAATTCCTTCCTATCTTATCCAGTTCAATCTTTTCTAATTTCACTCTTTTTGTGGGAAGAGGCTTTCTTGTTTTTCCTTTTGTACTCTTCTTGATTTCTCCTAGCCGAAAATAGATGTCCTTTATCGGTTTGCCTCCCTCTTTTTTGTTGAACTCCGCTATTATTTTATCTTTAAGATAGGTCAGTTGAACTAGCCAGCCTGAATTATCCACCCTGACAAAAAGTTTACCCTTTTTTACCGAGAAGGGATGAGTATGTCTATCTATTTTTTTGCCTACTACTTCTTTCCACAACCCTAGAACACGCATCTCTTTCATTTTTTTACTTATGCCTCGTCTACTGAATACTCTTCCCAACACCTCGCCCACAGGAGAAGGAAAGCTATCGCGCTTCATACTTGTCTCCTCACATTGTTCGCTTTTACCTGATAAAAATAAATCTCTTCCGATACGTTATTCTTAAATAGGGAGAGATTGGTAGCGGTGAGAAAAACCTGACCTTGCTTCTTCACTGAATTTAATAATAATCTTTGCCTTGCTGGGTCAAGCTCAGGAGCAATATCGTCTAACAGACTTAGAGGATAATCCTCTTCCTTTGACTTAACTAGCTCAAGCTCGGCTAGCCTCAAAGAGAGAGCAGCCATTCTCTGCTCTCCTTGAGAGCCGAAAGGACGCAGGCTAACTCCATTTCTTAAAATAAGAAAGTCATCTCGATGGGGGCCCACTAAGGTTACCTCTTGCTCCATTTCTTTTTTTCTCTTTAGCTCTAGTTCCTTGCGAAAAATACTCTTAATCTCCTCCAGGGTGAGGGAAGAAAAGTCACCTTTTAAAAAGGAAGATTTGTAAGCCAGGTTGGCCCTACACTCCTTACCATTTATCTCTGGATAAATAGTGGTAAAAAAAGAACTCAATTTTCTCAGCCCCTCCAGACGTATCTTAACTATTATTGAGCCCACATCTATTAACTGCTCATCCCAGCTCTCTAACTGTCCATCGGTTCGTTTGTTCTTCTTGGCAGAAAAAAGAAGATAATTTCTTTGAGAGAGTATTCTCTGATAGGAAGATTTGAGGTAAGGATAACGAGGGTTAAACAGGGGGAGTTTGGCATCTAGAAAATTTCTTCTCTCTAGCGGAGGGCCCTTAAGGAGCCAAATATCATCGGGGGAAAAAACAACCATCCATAACCACTTACTGGAATCTCTCAGGTTTACTCGGTGAGAATTTACTTTTCTTATTTTAGAATTATTGCGGGAAAGAACAAACTCATAGTCCAGGAATACCTTCCTCTTACACCCTTCTCCTTTCAAATAGAGACCCTTTTCTTCCCACTTAATCAGTTCCTCATCACAGTTTGTGCGATAAGATGAACCATATCCCAAGCAGTAGAGGGCCTCGATTAGATTAGTTTTCCCCTCGCCATTGTCACCCCAGAAAATATTCCAATGGGGACAAAATTCTAAATCCAGGGTTTTGAAATTACGAAAATTTGATAAGAATAAGCTATTCAGCCGCACCTTTTTTTCTTGAAGTATAAGAATTTACACAAATACCGAAGGACATTCCTCAAAACCCGTTGCTCGTTGCTGGTCGCTAGTTGCTTGTGTTCCCTCTTTGCGAGGGGAAAAGAAAGAAGTGCGTAAATCGTATTGCGTCAATAGTATTGCTTTGTAGATTTTAAGGTTTTTTCTTACGAGATACTAGCAACGAGCAACTAGCAACGATATACAGTGACAGAGAGGAATCGTCCTGAGGCATCTACTCTACTTCCTCTTCTTCTTCTTCCATCCCTCTTAATCTCACAGGCATCAGCACACAAATATGGTCTTTATTCTCGCTGGGTCTGATGACTCCGGGACCTTCAGAATCTGTTAGCTCTATCCGAACTTCTCCTTTTTCTATATTTTTTAATATATCCAGAAGATAAGCAGAGCTAAAGCCTATTTCTATTTCCTCCCCTCTTTCCCTTCTTACATCAATTTCCTCATAGGCGTATCCCAATTCAGCAGCCTCAGCGCTAATAAGAAGAGTATTTTCCTTCAATTGAAATTTGAGAAGACGGGATTTTTCATCTGTGAGAAGAGAAACTCGCCTGACGCTTCTCAAAAACTCATCTCTATCAGCTAATATGGCTATACTGAACTCAGTAGGAATTACTTTTCTATAATCAGGAAATTTAGCATCGACCAATTGGGAGATGAGAAGAATATGGTCCATTTCGAAAAATATCTGTCTCTCACTCACCCCTATTTTTACCTCTTTATCTCCACTTAAAATTCGTGCCAGTTGCTGCAATGCTCTCAAAGGAATTATAGCTTCCCCAGAGGAGAGAGAGGAAGAAGCTAAAGAAACGTGAACAAAAGATAGACGTCTTCCATCAGTAGCCACCAATCTCGCATCCTTTTCTTCAACCTCAAGATAAGCCCCGTTTAAGTTTTGATGTGTCTCATCCCGTGAAGCAGCGAAAACTGTCCGTTGAATCATTTGCCTGAGTTCTTCCTGAGAAAGAGAAAAGAACTTTTCCACCATTATTTGAGGAACTTCCGGAAAATCTTCGGCAGAAAAACCCAGGAGTTGAAACATTGCTTTCTTACACCTGATAGTAGCTTTACTCTTTTCTATCTCGAGTACTACCGGAGCAGAGGGAAGTTCTCTCAAGATATAGAAAAGCTTATCTCCGGGAAGACATATCTCACCCTCCCCCTCAACCTGAGCAGGGAAAGAAGACCGAATAGTAGTTTCCAAATTAGTAGTTGTTAAAGTTATCTTTTCTGGCCCGGCTTCTAACAATACATAAGAAAGAACAGGTAGAGCAGTGCTGGTCAAAGCATTCTGTACTACCTGGATGCTCTCCAGGAAGTCCTCTCTTTTACAATTTATCTTCATAGCTGTCTCCCTTCTGCTTTCTTAAATTCAATCAATTACATTTTAGCCCAAACTGACTCTTTTGTCAAAAAATACCTCAGGACAATTCATTTCTAGCGTATAGTGGGTAGCGTTTAGCGTATAGAATAAATCATTAAACCTCAGAATTCAAAGCGAAAAACGATAATTCACTATCTTATTTGTGGTTCATGCCCCCTCACCTTAAGCTCTCCCCTGAGGAAAGAGGAGGGTGCAAGCGACTAGCGACAAGCAACGAGCAACGGGTTTTATAGTTTGACTTATCACTCGCCAGATATTATGATAAGCAAAGAGATGGGGCTACTATATTCAAAAAAGCAAAGAGGTTTATTATGGATTCCCGCCGAGCTATCTACCGAATAATAGATGCCAATCTTAATCGTGCCAGCGAAGGACTAAGAGTTATAGAAGATGGGGTAAGATTTGTCCTGGACGACCGCTCTTTTACTGAGGAGCTTAAGGAGCTACGCCATTCCCTGGCAAAGATAGTAGAAGAGACTCCTGCTTTTAGCCGGGAAGAACTAATAAGTTCTCGTAATTCTCAAAAAGATGTAGGAGCGCAACTCGCCGAAGAAAAAAGAGAAGAAATCAAAGAGATGCTCAGAGCTAACTTCAAAAGAGTTGAAGAGGCAGAAAGAAGTCTAGAGGAGTTTGGCAAATTGCTTTCTCCCCTCATGGGAGAGCGATTCAGGAAAATTCGTTTTCAAACTTACTGCCTGGAAAAAAAGATAGAAATGAGACTATACAAAAAGTATAACTTTAGCCTTTATGTAATCACCAGCTCTGACTTGATAGAGAAAGAAAGCTTTGAGATAAAAGTAAAAGAGATAATAGCCAACGGAGCCACCGTAATCCAACTGAGAGAGAAAAACCTACCCCTAAGAGCCTTTCTAGAAATAGCTCTTTCAATGAGAAAAATAGTCGAGCCCCCTGTTCTCTTTATAATTAACGACAGGGTTGATATAGCCATAGCCTGCCAGGCAGATGGAGTGCATATAGGACAGGAGGATATGCCTTTAGGAATGGCTCGACAGATTTTGGGAGAGCACAAAATTATTGGCATGTCCACTCACTCTGTAAAACAAGCTCAACAAGCCGAAAAAGAGGGAGCTGATTATATAGCCATAGGCCCTATCTTTTCTACCTCTAGCAAACCGAAGGCCGGTCCACCTAAAGGCACACAGATAATCTCTCAAGTCAAAGAGTTCATAAAAATTCCTCTAGTAGCAATAGGGGGAATAAATCTGGATAATATAGATAAGACCCTAGAGGCAGGAGCTGATGGAATAGCAGTGATAAAGGCTGTATTTCAAGAAACAGATGTAGGTCTAGCTACAAGAAGGCTCTCGAAAAAAATACGAGATACTATCTTAAAATGTTCTCTATAGTAACCCAAAATCCTGAAGCAACTAAACAAGTGGGCAAGAATCTTGGGCAAAATCTCTCTGTAGGCTCAATTGTAGCTCTCACAGGAGAGTTAGGCAGCGGAAAGACTACCCTGGTGCAGGGAATAGGCGAAGGCCTGAAGATTAAAAGTTTGATTAAAAGCCCCTCCTTCGTTATCATCAATGAATATGACGGCCCTCTCCCTCTATATCATTTTGACCTTTATCGTTTAAATAATGCGGAAGAAATCTTCTCTCTGGGTTATGAGGAGTATTTCTATGAAAAGAGGGGGGTTGTGGTTATCGAATGGGCAAAGAAGATAAAGGACTTCTTGCCTGAAGAATATTTGGAGATTAATCTTAAAATAGTAAACCTATCTAAAAGGAAAATAAGTGGACAGGCTTATGGAGCTTCTTATAGAGAAGTGTTCAAGAAAATGGAGAAACTGTTTTGTTCCTGTTAGGAATAGATACTTCAGTAAAAAGGGGGATTGTATGTTTGGGAGAAAAAGAAGATATCATAATTCAAAAAATACTTTCTCCTCATTCTTCCTCTCAACAATTGCTGCCCTCTTTAGATATCCTGCTCAAAGAAAGAGGAAAAAAAATTCGGGATTTAGAAGGTATCGTGGTTATCCTGGGCCCGGGTTCCTTTACGGGCTTGCGAATTGGCTTGAGCTTAGCAAAATCCCTAGCCTTTACTCTGAAAATTCCTCTGGCAGGAATTCCTTCTTTCGATGTCTGGGTAGCATCTTTCCCCGGGCAGGGTATAATTTGTCCCCTTCTTCAAGCCTACGGAGATAAATTTTATGCAGCATTCTACAAAAAAGATGAAAGGAAGGTTTATAGAAAAAGTAAATACTTATTTTCCGCCTGGAAAGAAATTGAAGAAAGAATTAGAAAAAGATTTCCTGGGCGAAAGATAACCTTCCTTATCCCTGAGGAGTACGAAAATCTAGTTAATAAGATAAAATTAACAGATAATTATTCTTTTTTCTTCCTGGAAGAGACCGCACACCTCAAAACTCTACTCAAAGTGGGAGCAGAAAAGATAGAAAGTAAAAAAACAGATGATATCTTCACTCTAGTTCCACTTTATATTTCTTCTCCAGTAATAAAAAAGAGGGGTAAATAACTTGCAGGGGAAGATAAAGATTCGTCGAATGAAAAAAGAAGATATTCCAAGAGCTAGCCAGATAGAGAGACTCTCTTTCCCTAATCCCTGGTCTTCCAACATATTTTCTGTGGAACTAGAAAAAGAGGACTTTGCCTTCTACTATATTATGGAACACCAGTATTCTCTGGTCGCCTATGGAGGATATTGGAAAATAAGGAATGAAGCCCACCTGGTTACCTTCGCTGTGCATCCATCCTTCAGGAGGAAAGGTTTAGGTAGCCAACTTTTGCAATACCTTCTTAAGGAAATAGAGAAACAAAATCTGGATAAAGTTACTCTGGAAGTTCGCTCCTCAAACTCGACTGCACAAAAGTTTTATCAAGAATTTGGTTTTAAAAGGATAGCTATTCGCCCTCAATATTATATAGACACTAATGAAGACGCTATTGTTTATTGGAAAATCCTACGTCCACTTCTCCATTATAAGCCTGCTCAGGAATAATACCTTTTGCCAATGCTGCCGCTGCCAGAACCTTAGCCACATCACCCACTATAAATGGCAGTGTACCCATGCTCAATAATTTATAAATATTCCTTACGCCAGTAACTACGCTCAACTGAAGAAGTCCGGGTAGGTGAATGAGAACAAAATTGGCAAAAAGCATCAGAACAAAGATTACAAAGAAACTTCTGGCTCTGACAAATCTGTCTATAAAGTAACCGATAAACAAGGATGCCAGAATAAAGCCAATTATATATCCCCCGGTAGGCCCTGAGATATAAGCTATTCCACTACCTCCCCCGCTGAACCAGGGAATACCGGCAATGCCCGCCCCAATATAGAAGACCTGACTCAAACCACCGTACCATCCGCCAAGTAGTACTCCGCTGAGTAATACGGCAAATGTTTGAGCCGAAATAGGCACCGGCGTCCAGGGAAGGGGAATTCTAACCTGAGCTGCTATTCCTGTAAAACATGCCATAGCAAAGGCAAGAATAATCTTATGGATAAGACTTGCCTCACATCGCCATTTAAATAGGTTGTACCTTACATCCTTGTACTTGTCCAGCACCGTCACTGACATATCGTTCTATCCCCTTTAGTTCTTAGTTCATTGTTCGTTGTTCATTGACCTGCTAACCCGTTAGTTAACTTGGTTAATTAGTTAAATGGTTAATTCCCCTCACCCCATCCCTCTCCCCACAGGGGGAGAGGGCGCCACTCACCATCTTATTTTTCTGTCGATGAACTATAAACATCCGTTATAGTTTTGCATTTTGTTTTCACTATACGCTATCCGCTAAACGCTACCCGCTCTCTTTGAGGTTATTTTGTCTTTTGCGCCTCAGCAATTATCCTCTGAACAACCTCATCGGGAGCCTTTTCATAATGAGAAAACTTCTTTGTAAAAGTTCCTCGCCCCTGAGTTATGGAGCGAAGAGCTGTAGAATAGCTATGTAATCCAGCCAGGGGAACATACGCCTTTATCCTCTGTTGTCCGGCAAAAGGCTCTACTTCCAGAATACGACCTCTTCGTGAATTTAAATCTCCGTTTGTCTCTCCCATAAACTCATCAGGAATCTCAACTTCAACTTCAGCGATTGGCTCTAGAAGGAATAGCTTGGCCTGTTCAAGTGCCTTCTTCAACCCCATAGAACCAGCAATTTGGAAAGCTATATCAGAGGAATCCACCTGATGGTAAGTACCATCAAAAAGAGTAACCTCTATATCAACCACACGGCAAGAGGCTAAAGTTCCCTTTTCTAAAGCCTCTTTAACTCCCTTTTCTACAGCAGGTATATAGCGAGAAGGAACTGCTCCTCCCTTAATCTTATTCACAAATTTGAATCCTTCTCCGCGTGCTAGAGGCTTCACGCGAAGCCAAACATCTCCGTATTGGCCATGACCCCCCGTTTGCCTCTTGAACCTTCCCTGAGCCTCAGCACTTGCAGCGATAGTCTCTCTATAGGGAACTTTAGGCTCACTTGTTGCTACCTCCACATTAAACTCACTTCTTAACCGCTCTATCATTATCTCCAGATGTACCTCGCCAGTTCCTGAAACAATAGTCTGCCCTGACTCCTTGTCTATCTCCACTTTAAGAAGAGGATCTACCTTTAGTAATTTAGCTAGAGCAGTACTCATCTTCTGTTCATCTTTCTGCCCCTTGGGTTTAAGAGCTACAGAAGTAGTAGGGGAAGGGAAATCCAGAGGGGGAAAGACTACTGGATTCTCTTTGCTGGAAAAGGTATCTCCTGTATCAGTATTTTTGAGTTTGACTATTGCTCCTATGTCACCAGCAATTACTTGAGAAGTCTCTTCCCGTGCAAGACCCTCTAGCAGGTATACCTGCCCAACTTTTTCCTCCTTCTTCTTCGTCGAATTATAAACACTACCTCCTGAAGAAAGAGTGCCTGAAAAAACCCGGAATAGACTTACTTCTCCTAGATGAGCTTCAGAAAGAGTCTGGAAAACAAAAGCAGATAGTGATTCATTATCAGTTATCTCTTTTCCAGATAGAGGAGAGGGTGAAAAACTAGCTAAAGAATCTAAGAGAAAATCAATACCTATTGCCTTTACCGCAGAACCACATATAAGGGGAATGAATGAACCCCTAATAATACCATCCGTCAATCCTTTCTTTATCTCAGGCTCGCTTAACTCCTCATCCTCTAGATATTTTTCGATAAGGGCATCATCCGTCTCTGCCACCCCCTCTAGCAGCTTTTTCCTCAATATTTCCACGTCCCCTTTTAATTCTTCAGGAATCTGACCATCTTTAACTGTACCATTTTCATATATCTTCGCTTTTAAGCTAACCAAATCAATAAATCCAGAGAAGTTATCATTCTGCACTAAAGGAAGCTGTAAAGGAAGGCAAGGGATAGAAAACCCCTTCGCTATCTCTTCCACTAATTTGATAAATTCCATTTTTCCTTCATCTAGTTTATTAACAAACATTAAAAGAGGAACTTTCTCCTTGGTTACATACTGCCAAATTCTTCTCGTCTCACTATTTATAGCTGTCGAGGGAGAAACAACCATTAAAGCTGTCTCCACAACTCTAAGAATAGGAATTAATTTCCCTATAAAATCAGTAAATCCGGGTGTATCCAGGAAATTGATTTTACAATCCTGCCAGGTTAGATGAAATAAAGAAGGGTAAATACTAAATCCACGCTTTTTTTCCACACTATCGTAGTCAGAGGCTGTATTTTCCTGCTCTACGCTTCCCATCTTATTTATCATTTTCATCTGGTAAAGTATAGCCTCAATCAAAGATGTTTTCCCCGCACTCTGTGCTCCTACTAGGGCTACATTACGTATTTTTTCTGTAGAAACAGCCATTATTTATAACCTCCCTTCCTTTAGCGTATAGCGTAGAGCGTTTAGCGTATAGTGGGAAACAAAAGCGCAAAGCCATAGTGTGAAATTCAAAAGTTTTGAATTTTGAATTATAGTTTTCCGCTTTTAGCTTTGAGTTTTTAATTTTTGATGATTTCTCCTATACGCTATACGCTAAACGCTATACGCTAATATTTATTCCCTGGTTGTGTTACCAGCAAAACTTGCCGATCTTGTTCTCGCTGTGTATTCGATCTCTTTTTTCTCTTGAGAAGGAATCTCAACTCGGTAAAAGAAAAACCCTTCCCTCAGCTCATCTGCACTAGGATAGCTCTGTAAACTCTGTAGCTCCCCATAGAAACGCTCCACCACCTCAATCGTTACAGGTACTCGCCTGTAGTTATGAAGGATTATTTTATAGCTGTATTCGTTAAGAATCACTTTACGACCCTGCTCATCCTGTTCAGATTCTGCAGGTTTCATATGGACTAATATCCTCTCTCCTCTTAGGTTTTTTGCAGGCCCTAAATATATTTTACCTATTTCCTGGAGAGAAACTTCAGGTAAATGAACCTCTCCTAAGAAAATCATTCTTTCATCATAACCATTCTGATAAATATATACCCGCCCCTCAGGCAGGGGTATACCCAGCCCATCCTCGCTTATGTTATCAAATAATAATTCCTCTCTCACTTCCTCTCCGTAGTTATCCCAATCGAAGAGGTTTATTTTGGTAACCGGAACATTTTTTTTAGAAAAGAGCAAAAACCTTTTTTCTTGGCTGGTTTTAAGAGTCACAGGATAAGAAAAAGGATAAGAAATATCCAGAATAGAAGAGGAGGTAGTTAGTGATGATTTTGAAAGATTCCCGGGAGAAATTGAACTCTCATCAACTGATAAAGGCAATCGGGTAACTAAAGTTAGATAAGCTTCGAAAAAGTTCATCTCTGTCTTGTTACTTACCCCTGCCCAACTATATATATTCATAGAGGTGGCTTCTTTATCTATCTCTAGTTGATAACTTAAATCCCAACTTAAACCACCAGTCAGATAAAGCACCCGTAACTGAACCTCTCCTTCCCTTTCAGATTGCATCTTCCAGGAGAGTAAGAAATCAGAACTACACTCTTGCTCTAAGAATTCACATCCTTCTACTTTCACCTGGACAGAATCCAAAATTATCTTGTCACTCACTTTCCCAAAGGTTATCTCATTTACCCCTCTTCTCAGGACTATTGTCCTTTCTTCCTCCACTAACCCCTGGTTATTGGGAAAAATAGTGAGCCTGGTTACTCTCTTTTGAGCAAAGGAAAGGCTAGGCAAGCATAAAGCCAATAATAAACTGCCAACAATTGCACTTACTTGTCTTTTCACTGGAACTCCTCAAAACAATTATAGCGTTTAGCGTATAGCGTATAGAATAAATCATCTTAATATAACATACCACCTACTTCCTCATTGAACTAAAAAGTGAAAGCGCAAAGCTAAAAACCATAATTCATCATCTTGTTCGTACCCCCTCACCTTAATCCTCTCCCCTAAAGGGAGAGGAAAGTATTGTTTTTGTCGATGAACTATAAATAATAGACTATCCACTATGGCTTTGCGTTTGTATTTTTCGTTTTACGTTTTTCCCTATACGCTATCCGCTAAACACTATACGCTAACTTTACCATTCTACAACCAGGGAAGCCCAGGTGAGTCCTCCTCCAAAGCAGGTAAGAAGCACCTTGTCTCCCTTCTTTATTTTTCCTTCTCTCACCGCCTGATCTAAAGCTACAGCAACAGAAGCTGCCGACATATTTCCGCATTGGTCCAGATTTATGTAGACTTTATCTTTATCCAAGCCTATCCGCTTAGCCACGGGATTTATAATACGAATATTAGCCTGGTGGGGAATAAAAAAATCAATTTCATTATAAGTAAGCCCGCCTTTTTCCAGGGAGATATCTATTGCCTGGATCATCGCTTTGACCGCTCTTTTAAATAACCCATTCCCCCTCATTTTCATATAGTGCTGCCTATCTCTTACTGTCTCCTGGCTTGCCGGAAGCCGAGAACCCCCTGCCGGAACTCCCACCAAGTCTGCTCCTGTTCCATCGGCTCCTAGATAGCTGGAAATTATCCCGCTACTATCGAAAGACGGTTTTAAAACTGCTGCCCCTGCTCCATCAGCGAAAATAACACAGGTACTTCTGTCCTTCCAGTCGATGATTTTTGAAAGAGCTTCAGCTGCTACCACTAAAATATTATCATACATTCCCGTAGCAATAAACTGGCTTCCGATGCTAATTCCGTAAAGAAAACCAGAACAGGCAGCTTCCAGGTCAAAGGCTGCTGCTCCTTTCGCTCCTAATCTTTCCTGAAGAACACAGGCTGTGGCAGGGAAAATCATATCAGGAGTGATAGTAGCCACAATAATCATATCCAGTTCTTCAGGTTTAACCTGGGCAGCTTGCATTGCTTTCCTGGAAGCTTCATAAGCTAAATCTGAAGCTGCCTGGTCTTGAGCAACAATTCGCCGTTCCTTAATTCCGGTGCGAGTACTTATCCACTCATCCGATGTATCTATCATTTTCTCTAAATCAGCATTAGTCAGGACTTTTTCAGGAAGATAGGAGCCTGTCCCTGCGAGCTTAGTTTTTCTCATTTTCATCATTCCCCTTAGCCTTTATCCAGGACTCTCTCAATATGTTGATTTATCTTCTCATTAGCAAATTCAAAGCTGGCAAAAATGGCATTTTTAACAGCTTTACTTGAAGAAGCAGCATGAGCTATTACACACACTCCCTTGATTCCTAAGAGAGGCACCCCTCCATACTCAGCATAATCAAGGTCCTTTTTTACCTGGTCAAATAATCTTCTGGATAAAAGACTGCCTATCTCTGGTAAACTCTTCTCCATCTCTTTGCCAATTATAGTAAGAGTGGTTTTAGCAAAACCTTCGGCAAACTTCAGAATTATATTGCCCACAAATCCATCGCATACAACTACCTCCACAGCCCCACCGGTAATATCTCTTCCTTCTATATTGCCAACAAAGTTTAAGGAAGACTCTTGAAGAAGTTTAGAGGTCTGAATAACTAAATGGTTGCCTTTGTTATCTTCTTCTCCAATACTTAACAAACCTACTCGTGGCCTTCTTTTTTTGAGAACCTTTTGGGCGTATATACTTCCCATAAAGGCAAATTGAAGAAGATGATATGGTTTGCAATCTACATTTGCCCCTACATCTAGTATAATTACCCGTCTGCCATCCAAAGTTGGAAAAATAACAGCCAGACAAGGACGTTTCACTCCCTTTAGTTTTCCCAATTTGAGCAGACTGGTTGCCATTACTGCTCCTGTATTACCAGCACTTACCAGAGCCTCCGCCTTTTCCTTTTTGAGTAGGTCTAAAGCCACAGCTATAGAGGAGCCCTTTTTCGTCTTTGCCGCAATGCTCGGTGGGTCAGCCATCCCAACAACCTCGGGAGCATGAATTATAGAAAAGGGCATTCTCTTATGACCATAACGGGTAAGCTCATCCTCAATCCTCTTTTTGTCTCCTACCAATATCACTTCGATTTGAGGATTACTCTCTACTGCCTTTTCAGCCCCTTCTATGACCATACCTATGCCCTTCTCCACTCCCATGGCGTCCAGAGCTATGCGCATAATTAGCCTTTTTCCTTCTTCTTTTCCTTTTCCTTTTTGGTTTGGATTATCACCGCCTGCTTTCCCTTGTAATAGCCACATTCAGGACAGGCAAAATGAGATAAGATAGGAACTTTGCACTGAGGACAATAACCAATAGAAGGGGAAGAGAGCTTCTGTTGACTTTGTCTGCTTCTCTGACGCGACTTCGAACGTTTCTTCTTAGGAACACCCATCCTAACCTCCTTATGAAATGCCTCAGGACAATTTCTTCCGTCGCTGTTATTAGTTAATTTGTTAATTGGTTAAATGGTTAATTTCCCTCACCCCATCCCGCAAGGGAGAGGGCGCCACTCACCAATTAACCACTCACCATTCACATTGTCATAAGGCTTCTTCAGAAAATATCCTCCGGCAAGCATGTAAACTTCCTAAACCTAAGAAGATTTTACTTTATTGCTTGCCTGTTGTCAAAATCATAGACTTATGTCTATTCTAAAATTATTCGAGTATCAAGTGCGTAAATCTTTTCTGGATAGAGACAAACTGGATTTATATCCAGTTGCTCAATTTGAGGGAAATCAATGGCTAATCGTGAAGTATTAGCGATAGCCTTACTTAATGAATTAAAATCAACAGGTTTCTCCCCCCTCACTCCTTGAAGAATGGCCAGTCCCTTTATTTCATCAATCATTTCTCGTGCCTCTTCTCTGTCTATAGGAGCAACCCTGAATACTACATCCTTAAAGACTTCTACAAGAATACCCCCTAAACCAAACATCACAACTGGCCCAAACTGTTTGTCTTTCACTACCCCAATAATGACTTCCCGACCGGGTGGAACCATTTTCTGTACGTATATACCCTCAACTTTTGCCTTAGGATTATATTTTCTGGTATTCTCCACTATTCTGTGGAAAGCCTCTTTCACCTTTTCCTTTTTATCAATATTTGTTATTACTCCCCCTGCATCAGACTTATGAATAATCTGGGGTGAAATTACTTTTAGAACCACCGGGAAACCTAATTCTTGAGCACATTTCACTGCCTTTTCCACATTCTTAGCAATATAAGCCGGAGGAATAGGAATACCATAAGAAGCCAGAAGCTTCCCGGAGATTGGTTCGGAAAGAAACTTCCTTCCTTCTTTTTTAAATTTCTCTAGCTGAGCTAGAATATCTTCCCTGTTCACGGTTGTCTCCTTGGACAAATATTGAGCCTTACCATATACCATTACTGAGCATGCCAAAAATCAAAAATAGTGAACCACAAATAAGGTAGTAAACGGTCGCAGGGCTTGATTAACGATTCACGATTCACGAAATACGATTCACCAGATGCTTTCTCCTCCTGTAATGCCTCCCATGCTCCATCAAAACCCACATTGCCCTGGCTGCCCTATCCACATCATCATAATTGGGAACACCGTGCTCTTCTAAATATTTGATACTAGCTTCACTAATTACTCCACCCATAAATGCACCAATAATTGGTTTTTTATATTTTTTTTGTACCTCAACCAAAATTCCTGCATTTCTCAGAGGTTGAGTTGATGTTTGTACAGCTTGAATTACTATGGCTCCATCATAAACTTCAGAGCCCATCACCGCTTCCAAAGCAACTTCATATCTTTCTGGACCAGCATCCCCTACTAAATCCAAGGGATTTCCCCTGCTCCAGGCAGGATGCATTTTGCCACTTTTATCAAGCTTTTCTATCAATTGCCGGGGAAGAGCAGGCAATTCTATAGCCAGTTCCTCGCAATAGTCAGCACACATTACACCACTACCACCACCATTAGTAACAATCGCCAACCGATTACCTTTAGCCAGAGGCTGATAAGCTAATGCCCTTGCCATATCAAACATCTGGGTTAGTGTATCAGCCATAATAACTCCCGACTGTTTAAAAACCCCTTTATAAATTTGATAAGAGCCAGCCAGTGAGCCTGTATGAGAACCAACCGCTCTACTGCCGGTGGCTGTTCTACCTGCTTTTAAAGCCACAATAGGTTTGATAGGAGTAACTTTCTTAGCCATCTCCAGAAAATACCTTCCCTCACTAAATCCTTCCACATAAAGAGTAATTACCTTTGTATAAGGGTCTTTAGCTGCCCAGGCTATAAAATCAGGAGCATCCAAATCGGACTTATTGCCATAACTTATCATAGCACTGAAGCCATAATTATCCTTAACTGACCAATCTATAACACTATCCAGCAAAGCTCCTGACTGGCTTATGAAAGCCACCTTACCTGAGAAAGGAAGAAAAGGAGCAAAACTAGCATTTAGATGTTGGGGAGGATAGAGTATTCCCAGGCAATTAGGGCCTACTATTCTTATTCCGGCTTTTTTAGCTATTCCCAGGAATTCTTCTTGTAACTTTCTACCTTTTAAGTCAGCTTCACCAAAACCAGCAGAAATAATACTGACTCCTTTGACTTTCTTCATCGCGCAATCCTGCATTACCTGAGGAACGAGCCTGGCTGGAAGACAGATTATGGCCAGATCAACTCTTTCTGAAATCTCAGTAATTCTAGAATAACACTTGAGACCCAAAATATGTTCAGCTTTAGGGTTAATGGGAAAGATTTTTCCGGTAAATCCCTTAAGGTGGGGCAAGGAAAATACTCCTCCTTCCCGTAAATTCTTGAGTACTTGATAGCCAATTTTTTCCGGATGGCTAGAAGCCCCAATTACGGCCACTCCCTTCGGTTCAAAAAAACATTGGAGTTCTGAATGTGTCTTCTCTAAATCAATTTGCATTCTACTTTCCTTAGTGGTTTTTTCACAAGTAATGTTACGTATTCGATTCACCTCGACCCTGGTCATTGCGAGTCTGCCGAAGGTAGACGCGGCAATCTCTTAGTTGAACTTCTCTTGAAGTCTCTTCTTCACCAAGTCGGGAATCAAGCTGGGTGTATCTCCCCCTAATTTGATAATCTCTTTGATTATACTGGAGGAAAGATAGGAATAACTCTGGCGGGTCATAAGATAAACAGTTTCAATCTGCGGGTTAAGCTTTCTATTCATCAGGTCCATTTGAAACTCATATTCAAAATCGGAAAGAGCTCTCAACCCTCTGACTATGAAACGAGCTCCCTTCTTCTCCGCATAGCGAACAAGTAAACCTCGAAAACTCTCCACCTCTATCCCGGGAAAATCACCAAGAATTTCCTTTATCATTTCAACTCTTTCTGAAGCTGTAAATAAAAAGGACTTCAATGCATTATCGTTGACAGCAATAACTATTCTGTCGAACAGAAACTTGATTCTCTTTATAATATCCAGATGCCCATTGGTAATAGGATCAAAACTACCCGGATAAATAGCAATTTTAGCCATTGAAGTAATCCTCCAAAATCTGTTTATGATCAAAAGCCATATTGGAAGGAAGAGTGTTTCTTTTCAATATTTTAAGTTCTTGTGCGTCGTCGGCTGCCCTTGGCTCTCCTTCCCCCTTGCCTATAAAAACAGTAGTAATAGTGTGAAAACGGGGGTCTCGAGCAGGGTCTGAATAAGCATGAAACTGTCTTAATTCTTTTACTTGTAGATTTGTTTCTTCTTTTATTTCTCTTCTGGCAGCCTCCTCCAGAGATTCTCTATATTCAACAAATCCTCCTGGTAAAGCCCAGCCATAAGGAGGATTCTTTCTTTTTATCAAAACAACCCCACCTTCTCTCTCAACAATTACATCCACGGTAGGTACAGGATTACGGTGGATTCGCCATAAATCATTGAGAATCTCCTCATGAGAAGAAAAGGCAAGCGGAGGAAGCTCACCAGGAGGAAAGAACTTGATTTCTTCTATCTCTTCGCTCAGGGAAAAATTTTGTTCTTTCACTAATACTTTATATCCAATGACAATCACCGGGCCATAAATCCTGGTTTTACCCTCATATACTCCAATTAATTTTCCTAACTTACCTTTTACTCCTATCTCTTCCTTTACTTCCCTTAATATCGCCTGGGGCGGCGATTCGTCTATCTCTATAAATCCTGCCAGTAGAGCCCATTCCCCCTTCCCTGGAGAGATTGCCCGTTTTGTTAAGAGGATCTGTTCATTCTCGTTTGTTATTACAGCAGCTACTACCGGAAGAGGATTTTGATAATGTATTTTGCCGCATAGAGGGCAAAAAAATCTTCCATATCCGTCTATTTGCCTTTTCTCAAGCAGACCCCCGCACTCAGTACAATACTGCATAGATTATTTCCTTAGTCAGACTTATAGACTTTCTCCCATAAACTCGCCACTGCCAGGATTATCAATAGAATAGCTATAAAACCAAGCACACCTTTTAGCAAGATAAATATTTCTCTCCAGAAATAAATTAAGCCGCATATACCCAGCACAATTATCCCCAGAAAAATCAAAAACCTTAACCATCCATTCATCTCACAATTCTCCCATCTTTCCTTTTCCCTGAAAAGTTCTTCTATAACCTATATTCAAGAAAAAGCGTGCGCTCAAATACAACCACTTCCACCTTCCTCCTTCCAATGAACCACCCACTCTCTTAAAGATAGAAGGAAGATTATACATTCTCCTGTAGGCCCAATCATATCCTTCTTTCAACTCCCGAGGAGTCATTAGCTTGGGGCGGAAAACTACATGGCTAAAATCATAATTTGACCAGTTCCTATCTGTGATTCTATCTTCCTTCTCTAATTTATCATACAGTCTCGTAGCGGGGAGAGGGGTAAGAATGGTGAATTGAATCATATCCAGTTTCACCTTTTCTATAAACTCAACTGTTTTCTGAAAGATACTTTTATCATCATGGTCAAAACCAAAGATAAAAGCTCCCTCAATTGATATGCCAAATTGGTGGATTTTCTTAATAGCTTTCTCGTAAAAGCTTATTCTGTTCTGAGATTTATTAGTTTCTTTAAGGGAAGCTTCTGAAATTGACTCAAAGCCAATGAATAACCCTTTGCATCCACTAGCCGCTGCCAACTGGAGAACATCTTCGTGACGAGCAATATTGATAGAAGATTGTCCTACCCACAAAAGATTATAGGGTATTAAGGTTTTAAATAGTTCCCGGGCATAATTAACATTTCCTACAATATTGTCATCCAGAAAACCCAGAAAACGTGTCTTTAAGGGTTTACCTATCATTCCCTTTATTTCTTCTATTACATTTTTTACTGGACGAAAGCGATATTTCTTACCAAAAAATCGGCTTACCGAGCAGAAGATACAATCAAAGGGACAACCCCTGGTCAATTGTAAAAAGCGAGAAAGGAGATATCTTTTGTCTTCTACAAGTTCTCTACTGGGGATAGGTATTTTCGCAGGATCCGGCCTCTGAGAACTCTGATAAAACTTGGCCAGACCATTTTTGCCCTTGCTTCTTAAATCCTCTAATAACCTTTCCCAGTTCCCTTCCGCTTCTGCTATTACCACTGCGTCTGCATGTTGGACTGCTTCTTCGGGCATGGCAGTAACGTGCATTCCCCCCAATACTACCGGAATTCCCTTATCTCTGAATATATCAGCTATTTCGTAAGCACGAGGGCTGGAAGCGGTCATAGTAGTTATACCTACTAAATCAACCTCTTTATTAAAATCTATCTCCTCTATATTTTCATCAATTATCTCTATATCTATATCTTTGGGAGTTAAAGCCGCTACACTGAGAAGACCGTGCGGGGGTACTTTAAATACTTTGTGCCTGCCCAGCCTTTCCTTTTTAGTCTTCTTTTTCCAGGTGGGTGAAATCAATAAAATCTTCATCTTTTCCTTTCTTCTCTAGAAGTAGTTTTTTCTCTAGCTGTTTTTGCTTGAATCTCTAATTCTTCTCTATTTTTTCGACGAT
>Ga0307438_1000679_pt1 | contig 24418 bp, 26 predicted proteins | sample SalMarWE160110MG_FD_202144 | JGI IMG/M metagenome (GOLD analysis project Ga0307438, IMG submission 202144) | Salt marsh sediment microbial communities from the Plum Island Ecosystem LTER, Massachusetts, United States - WE1603-110 | ecosystem: Environmental > Aquatic > Marine > Intertidal zone >... | reverse complement strand
CTGACAGCGCTACTATCGATTTCAACCTCTCTCGGCAGATAAATTTGCAAAGCGGAGTTCTGCTTAAAATCAACAGATTTAGTATCCGCAATTGCCCGGCAGAAAAACATACATACTAAAAGCACACAAATAAAAAGTATTCTTGTGCCTTTATACTCCGGTGATTCTATACTCTTTTGGACGTTCATAACAATTCCTAACCTACACAATGTTGTTTGCGGTATGCAGCATATCATCACCCGCTTTTATGGCGCGTGAGTTTATCTCGTATGCTCGTTGGGCGGTTATAAGATTGACCAATTCGGTTACCATTTGAACATTGGATTTTTCCAAAAATCCGTTCTGAACCGTGCCGAAAGCATCTTCTCCCGGTGTGCCGGTTATAGCCGTGCCGCTTGCGGCGGTTTCCGCATACAAATTATCACCTTCGCTGGAAAGACCGGCAGGATTTTGAAATCGAGCCAGCTGAATAGTTCCCACAACCGACAATGTTCCTGCAGAGTCAGTGACATTAACACCTCCATCTTTTTCTATGCTTACTGAGACCGCATCAGACGGAATTGTAACTGACGGCTCTATTGTGTAACCATTGGCGGTAACCAGCTCACCGTTGGCGTTTATCTGCAGCGAGCCGTCACGGGTATACATCAAGTCCCCGTTTGGCAAAGTTACCTGAAAGAATCCGTCGCCGCTAATAGCTACATCAAGAGAGCGACCTGTATTCTGAAGCTCACCGGAAGTAAAAACCTTGGTTGTAGATACAACACGTACTCCACTTCCGATTTCTATGCCGCCGGGGCTATTTATGCCGGAGGCAACCTCAGTGCCCGGCTCTTTCATACTAATATAGAGTAAATCATTGAAATTAATCTGGCTCCGTTTGAAACCGGTGGTGTTAATATTAGCAAGATTGTTGGCAATCGTATCCACCATCATTTGCTGGGCTGTCATTCCGGTCGCCGCAGTAGAAAATGCTCGTAACATACCATTGTTCTCCTTAACTTAAAAATCTACTAACCCATAGCCACGCTTATAATACTGCTGGAAGTCTCCTTCTGGGCCTGTATGAACTTCATATTCGCTTCATAGAGCCGTGTTACCATTATCATATCGACGAGCTCATCAACAATCTCGACGTTAGATGCCTCCTGGTAACCCTGTTTTACAACAACATTTTCAGCTGTAACCGGCGTTATATCCTGGTCGGGCATCTGGTAGCAGTTCAGGCCGACCGGCACGAGCTTTTTTTCATCTTCCGGGAAATCAACGAGTCTAAATGCTCCTATAGTTATGTTGCCGGTAGTAATGTTGCCATTGCTTGAAACATTAATATCCGCTGTCCCCACGCTGCTCGGTATCGTAATTGGACCGGCCTGACCTTCTACAATTCTGCCTTCGGAATCCACTATATAACCATTTTGATTTACACTGAATGCCCCATTGCGGCTGTATAGAGGACCATCAGTGGTATTTATTACAAAAAATCCTTTGCCATATAATGCAAAATCCAGCGGCCGACCTGTCTCGACGATACTGCCCTGGGAAAAATCAAGTGCCGAATTTAATTCGATTGTCCCAGGAGAATAGACTTGCTGCCCTGTTCCCTGGGCCTCAAGAACCCTCGAAAATGCGTTGCAAAACCGCTTATACCCGGCTGTATTGACATTGGCCAGATTATGCGTAATTATGTCAAATTCCTGCGTCAACGCATCAACACTCGAGCTAATTTGTGAAACAATGTCCGTCAATTTATACTCCTTAGGCTACTGCACCTTCTAAAGCATCCTGTTTTGCACCCTGCCCGTCGGTTTTCCGGCCAGAGCCGTAAGTTTCCAATGAAGCTGCATTCGTAGCGTGTATAAGCTCATTGACATCAGAATCACTTAAACCGGTTAATTCAACCGCTATCGAAAATCCGTTCTCTGTCGCTTTAGAGTGCCGAACCAGCCCTATATCCTCTACAACTCTTGACTTTGTTTTACTTGGCACCGGGCTGCCACCCGATGCCGCATCCTGCCGTTTTCCTGCCTCCAATTCAAACACTACCAACACCCTGTCACCCACCTTAATATTCAGCTGAACATCTATACATAAGCCGGGACCCGCCAGTTCAGTAACAACCGCAGGTACAAATTCCGGCAATCTCCAACAGTTTTTAGTAACCGCATCTAAACTTTGTTTTGAACCGGATTCACCTTCAATATGATTACCGTTTATAACAAGCTCTTTAGAGAATGGAAAAGGGGCAACAAAAGCCGGCTTATTCACCGGAACTCTCAAAAAACGCCGGCGATTAATGAACCGCACGTTATCGTTATGATTCAAAACTAAAATGTCGCCATCGCAACTAACTGCGGCAGTGTCAAACTCCCAAACCGAGGCCCCAAAATAATAATGCGCCCGCCATAATTCACCGGTCGAGCTTTCCAAATGCTCTGCCAACTTGACAGCAATCTCAAAATCATCGTTTTTTACGACTGTAGTTTCAATTGCGGAGAGATTGCGTGCCTTACGGCGGGTAATGTAGAGTTTCTTGCCTACAGGGATTTGCCTGCTGCTCAATTTCCTTGACTTTGTTACAGCACCTACTGAGGCGGGAGTTTGTCTCCGGAAGCCAAGCTTTTCCCGCAAATGAACCAGCTCAGTTTTTAATTGTTCGATTCTCCCGCTTTCCTTTTCATTATCAAGTTCATTATCAAGACCCCCTTCCACCATTATGCTGGCGCCGCGGTCAAAGGCATCAGACATCGTAAAAATATCCTCACTTCGCTCTATGCCTGCTTTCCCTGCAATATACATCAGTATCTGATCCTCACGCTCGCTCAATCCGCTTTTTTGGCAATACTCGTCAAATAAACGATTGCTGTTACGTTGCCTCTGTTTCACCTGACGCATACTGATTACCACCAGCAACACTGTTAATACGACTATGACCGCCACAATAGCAACAATAAACCGGCTTTCTGACATAAAGTTCCCGTCCAGCCGACCTCCTGCAGCTTTCCACCGCTCTACCGGCGTAAGAGCCGAAACAGAAACATTCAACATTGTTGCAATGATGGGAACTGTTGCCATTTTAGTTCTCTAAAGAAGCTTGCCTTTGAAATTGAGATTCAAAAACCAGGTTTTATCTAATAAGATTACTCAATTCCTGCAGTATTTCATTGGCGACCCTGATGGTCCTTGCATTCGCCTGGAAACCATTCTGGGCTTGTATCATATTTACAAACTCGGTTGCCACGTCGGCATTGGATTTCTCCAATGCTCCACCATGAATAATGCCGGCACCAGCGGTCATGCCCTGGGTAGCTGTCGCTTCACCCGAGTTGGCCGAAGGAATAAAATACCCACTGCCAACGCTTTCAAGACCTGCGGTATTCTGAAACAGTGCTACCTGAAAAGTAGCGATATCTCTTTTAATGCCGTTAGAAAAAGCACCAATGAGTATGCCCTCGTTATTAACTGAGACGGTCGAAAGTCTGCCTGCTTCATACCCATCCTGCTCTGTTGCCACTGCAGTGGAATTACCGGCGAACTGCGTCAAGCCATCCAGCTTGCCTACGGTTCCCAACTCCATTAAAACTGTCTGAGGATTCGTAGGGTCGTGGGCATAAGTTATTGCAAATTCAGGTGAACTAGCCCCCTCTAAGCCGGCATAAGAACCATCATAGGCATCAAAGGTAATATCTTCAATACGGCGATTTGCCATAGTAATCTCACTTATATCGCCGCTTATTGAAGTCAGTACCAAATCCCAGGTATTTGCATCATTTGTCCTGACAAACGCACCTGAAAGAACGTGTTCACCTCCCAATGTGTCATAAACTGTTATATTGATATTCTTGATTTCTTCTCCACCGACCGTCTGTATTTCAAAATAAGCCGGAGTTGTAAGCGAGCCGTCACCACCATACGACAAGGAAATATCCGACCTGCTATATCCACCTGTATCATCAGTTATCCGTATTTGGCCGTTGACCAGGGAAGCTGTAGCACCGTCTAAAACATTATCATTCAGATGGTCTATAAGGTCGCCAATCGTCGTATTGTCACTAACCGTGAAGGTAAGACCACTGCTAAAACCTATGCCACCCTGATGATAACCTTCAATAGTGATTGTCCCCGATTCGCCCGTGCTTAATTGTCCATCGCCTTCCCCGCCGCCACTAAACTGGTCAAGCTGGTCAATTTCTGTAGTCAGAGAGGCCGCAGTTCCACCACTATATGTATAGGATACGCTCGACGATATCACTTGACTTCGAGGTGCAGATAATGCCCCATCTGCACTGAGATTTCCGGATATAACTACCTGCTCTGTAGCTCTTGCCGGCATTGCCACATCATAAGGCACATGAATATTACTGTCACCAGGCACCTGAAAACCGTCTATCTCCCCTTCCGAGCCGATACGCTGGACCCGATAACCGGTTGAAGGGTCAACCAAAGTCGCGTCCGCATCAACCGCAAACGTGCCAGCGCGAGTGTAGATGTTTTGTTGGCCGTCACTGAGAACAAAATATCCTTCCCCCTCAATTGCCAAATCCAGCGGATTGCCTGTATTTATGATATTACCTTGTGTCATGTCTGGGCTTACACCCGATATTCCAACGCCACTACCCATCTGCATAGGATTGGTCCCGCCTATACCCGTGGTCGGCTGTGACGCCTTTTTTACGGTTTCACTTAGTAGTTCTGAGAAAGTTATTCTGCTGGACTTGAACGCAATGGTGTTAACATTGGCCAAGTTGCTACCCGCTATATCCAGCATTTTTTGATGGGCCTGCAGGCCGCTCACTCCGGCTGAAAGTGCAAAAGCCATTTTTGTTTCTCCTTATGTTTTTAAAACATTAATCCGATTTTAGTTTTTTACCAACACTATAGCATCCACGCTAAGTGTGTACTCCTGAGACCATTCCCCTTCGCCAACAGTTATCCCAAGAAGGCTTTCGCCTGACTCAGTGTCATTATAAACAGATTCAACGGTTCCTGATTTTGATTCGTATTCACCTGTTGTTTCGTCTTCTACATAGAATGTAACATTCTTGCCCAACAGAGAACTGGCATAGTTGCGATTCGTAGTTGTAAGAACTTCCGCAAAACTCGTATTCATCGATTCAAGCTGCTGAAGCTGCGAGAACTGGGCCAGTTGAGAAGCCATCTCATTATTGTCCAATGGCTCAAGCGGATTCTGATACTGCAGCTGAGCAATAAGAAGTTTCATATAATCCATCTGGATACTTGTTGCTGTTGTTGTTGCTGATTCTGTACCCATAAGTCTTCTACCCTCTGTAAAGAAAAAAAAGTTTTTTTTAAAACAATGCACTAACTACGAATGAACTTATTGAATCGCAATTGCTGTGCCACATTAAATCCATCTTCGTTCTGTTTTTTATAAGCTCTTGTTCTAACAGGTCTTAAGGAAATGAAAAATTTATCTACACATTCAACCAGTCTTGTCAAAAACTCCTCTAAAGGATAAATATTCCTACACTCCAGAAAATCTTGCCGATTTCAAACCGGAACCTGTATATGTATTAGTTCGTAACAAGGTACTTCGTTTTTTCTTTCGTTGACAGGCGACAATACTAAGTCCCATAAGAAATAACATTGTCTCGCCTGAAGTTGGCTACATCGCTCATTACACATTTGAAACAAACTAACACCTTAATTGCTATTCCCTGCTTAAACAAAAGTGCGTCCCATAACAAACATATGACGTCCCATAAAGATGTCACCCCCTACCATTTCATTTTTAAATTTGACGAACCAGTGACATTATTGGCCCGTCCCATAAAAAATTAAAGTCGTCTTTAATAGTCTGCCGATTTATCTGTCGTCTACTTATTCAGTGGGAATAGTAATAAATCTTAAGAACAACATGGGGGATAACACTTATGATTTTGTAACAAGATGAATTTACGCAGAGTTGTTGCGGTAACCAGGGAAACACAAATTCAGCAGTTAGCCGGAAGCGTTGGCCAGGAAATATTTGTAGCTGATGACATAACTGAAGCAGTGGACATCATTCAAACAGTCAGACCGGATTTAATCCTTCTCGACCATCACTTTACCCAAAGACAAATACACGAATTTCTCGAAACTACCCATAAAAAATCGATAAATACACCTGCGGTGGTTGTTAGCAATGAGGAAGGCAACGCCGACCTCGCCAAAGAACTCAAACAAATAGGGATATTCGACTATCTACAGGGAAAACAAGATTACGGCCGGCTGGAGCAAATAGCAGGACGGATAAAAGAACAATGCAAGGTCGTCAAGCACAACAAAGATATTAGCGATTTCTTTGCTGAAGACCTCGCGGCTTCTGTTTCTATGGTCGGCAAAAGCTATTCAATTCAAAATACAATCAAAATGATAAAGCTTGTCGCCGCCAGCAGATGCAACCCGGTCTTAATAGTCGGCGAAACAGGCACAGGCAAGGAACTATCTGCCAGGGCGATACATATCTTAAGATGCCCAAATGAGCCCTTTGTGGCTGTAAATTGTGCTGCGTTGACGGCAAATTTACTGGAGAGCGAGCTTTTTGGTCACGTCAAAGGCTCATTCACAGGAGCTGACCGCGACAAAACAGGACTTTTAGAGCTCGCTGGGACCGGCACTTTGCTGCTTGATGAAATTTCTGAAATGCCTATGGACCTGCAGGCAAAGCTGTTACGCATCCTACAAGAAAAAACCTTTCGAAAGGTAGGGGGCACTAAAACTATCACCTGCAATGCCACAATAATAGCTACCAGCAATCGAAATCTTCAAAAAGAAACTCAAAATAACCGTTTTCGTCGCGACCTTTACTATCGCTTGAATATAAGTCCTATAACAATAGCCCCTCTTAAAGCACTTGAGAGAAGGGAAGATATCCCGCTTTTAGCTGACTATTTTCTCAGCACATCAACCATCTGCCCAGAAAAGCAAAATAAGATAACCTCATTAACCAGGATGGCAGCGGAGGCCTTGGAGAAATATGACTGGCCCGGTAACGTTCGAGAGCTGCGTAATGTTATTGATAGAGCAATCCTGTTAGAAACAACAGACAAAATTGGACTAAAGAGTATAGTGATTGACCCAATGGAATATGAGCAGGGACCTAATAGCCTCATAACCAGTCATATCAAGGATTTTTCACTGTCAAAAGCCGAAAGGGAGCTGATTTGCAGGGCCTTGCGCGAAACAGGCTGGCAGAAAACCAAGGCCGCTGCACTTCTCGGAATAACCAGGGCAACCCTATATGCCAAGGTCGAGCAATACAATATCAACAAAGATTTCTCTGTGGAAAAAGAGCTGCAAAATGAGGATTCAAGCCCCCTCCTGCCTCAGCCGGTAACTATCCAATAAGAGAGCTTGAATCCGCCCGCACTACAGGCCAATGTCATAAAATCCATCGGCTCGTATAGAATCCTGACATTCCCTTGAAATGAAACTGGTCTAATTTTAGAACGATAAATGGATTTTTCCGCCAAAAGCCCAACAATTGCGCTGCCCACAATAGTTAAGCCCGACTTTGGCACATTTATTGCTCCTTATAAAAAGCAAATTGTGAAGAATGCTCTCATTCTATATCAAATAGTCCCGGTTTATCAGAACCAAAGTCGAGAGCGAAATAAAAAGTTATGGCAAAAAAAAAGCCACAAACTATTCCCGAAGAAGACTCGTTTAAGATAACACCCGGCCAAAATTCCCCTGACAAGGCACATAAGGAACTTTCAGAGCATGATGTATTTGCGGGGGACGAAGAATTTTACGATTTTATGGCCCGGCAGAAACAGGATACCACCAAGCAGGCCGGCAGGAAAATAAATTTATCAAAAATCTCGTCTATATTCAAGCACCTCTCAACTCTCCAGAAAGCCCTTGGGATTGGCATCATTGTTATGGCGGCAATCCTTCTGTATGCTCTACTAAAGCCAACCTCAAAGTTTGCAGGTAATATCCCGAGCGCAGCCATCGCTCGACAGACAACTACGCATAAACCTCCGGCTACCAGAGATTCGGGGCAGCTCCCGGCCCGGCAATTACAAAACCCACAATTCGCATCTTCATCAAAACAACCCCTATCCTTGCAGGTAGCTCAAGACTTTTACTCACAAAAAGACTACGCGATGGCTTATGAGATTTACAACCAGATGCGGCAGGGCCTTGTGATGAGCGAAGAAGGGGAATTGATAGATGATTTCCTCCAGCTAAAAATGGCTTTGTGCATAAAAAAAGCCGGCGATATTGACCAGGCAAATCATTTGCTCAGAATAGTCTCGGAAAGCCGTTCGCCTATTTTAAGGGTATTAGCCAATTATTATCTCAGCTTTAGCGAGTTCCAAAAAGGGCAATACTTAAAAGCAAGAACCAGGGCTTATCAGACAATCGCCTTAGTCAGCGCCGTGGATATGGACAGAGATTTGGCTTTATTACTGCAGCGTGACTGCCACCTTGTCATTGCCGAATCCGTTACCAGATACATCATTTCGCTGCGTGATGTTGATAAAGACATTCCCAGCCGTCTCTGGAGCAGCCCGGCAGAGGTTGACCCGTTCTCAGGTATCGACGAAATATCCACTTTAAGCGTGCTTTTAAATTCCGGCTCAGAACAATTAAGCAAAGGACTGCTTTCGCCGCAGATTCAAAAAATCACGTATCCGGGCGCCCCAGTCCGCTGGTTTGTCGCATGCTACGGGGCATCGATAGAAGAGCTTCTGGCCCGGCTTGCCACAAACGCCCAGCTTGACGTGATCTGGGCCTTCGACAAAGAAGCAGAGCCGGAAGGAATTCAAAACGCCATTCGTAACAGGCCGGTAAGTATATATCTGCCGGCCGCAACAACACAACAATCCGTTACAACAGCAGCCGGCTGTGCAGGCCTGCTGGCTCGAACGGATGAGCAGGGGCTTGTAAATATTTTTAATCCGGACGAATATGGCTCGTTATCAGAATTCGTATCTCTGCTCACCCAGGAGGCCGTTTCGTTATGGCAAAGTTTTTCACTTTCCTTTTATGACGATACGTGTGTCCCTAACGCCCATTTTGCCCTGGGGCTTCTGCAGGCACAAAGAGGTCTATTCACCGAGTCAATCGCTGAATATAAAATGGTAGCCAATCGCTACTCACGAACTTATTTAGCGCCATACGCCCTTTTACACTCCAGCAAGCTAAAAGCTAATCTTCACGACCACCTTGGCGCACGTCAGGACTTAAAACAGCTCGTTGAGCAATATCCCGACAGTGAGCTTTCCGGCTGGGCCTGTCTGTATCTCGCCGACGTAACAAAGAAGGCAAGACTTATGGCCGAGGCAGCACGACTTTATGGCAAGGTTTACAACCTCGGCTTATCCCAGCAGTCACAGGCCGAAGCCGCCTTTGGAGCAGCAGAATGCTTCTATGAGATAGAAGATTACGAAACCGCAGCCAAGTGGTTAATCCGATGTATTGATGTCGTTACAGACCAAACAGACAGAAAGCTATACCTGGCCTATTTTCAACTCGGCAAAATCAACCTGACTTTGGGAAACCTGCAGCAGGCCTGCGATGCATTCCAATACGCTCTGGCAGGCAACCTCTCCAGAGAAAATTATATCGAAGCCGTCTCTGCGCTGGTAGAAGCCCAAATAAGGCAGGAACATTTCATAGAAGCACTTAATCTAATAGACAGCACACATCCCTGGCAATTTTCACAGGAAGAATCGATAGAGCTATTGCGGACAAAAAGCAAAGTCCTTCGAACAATGGGGCTGGCTGACAAAGCTATCTCCGTACTTGGAGACAGAGCCGAGTATGTCCCAGACCCGCAATTAAAGGCAAAACTCCGTCTCGAATTAGCTAAGTGTTACATCGCAAAAGGAGACCTTAAGTTTGCTCGCAGAGACCTGACTGAAACCCTCGTCCTCGTTGAACCCGGGCCTTTAGCACAGGAAGTTGCCCTTGAGCTGGCTGATGTCTGTCTAAAACTTGGTGAAAACTCCCAGGCCATAAACGTATGCTCGCAGCTTTTAGATTCCGGCCCGTCAGAACAGGTAAGACAAAAGGCCTTGAGCACCCTCGCAACTGCATACAAGCAACAAAAAAACTTTGATAAAGCAGCGCTCGTCCTCTTAGGCAGGTGGAACGTCGTCGAAAATACAAATGAAAAAATAACCACTGATGATTCAGGCACTTCAGGTCAATTACAAAAACGAACCCAATAAAAATACAAAATTAATAAAAATGAAAAACAAAAACCTGATGCCGTATATAATGTTAAATATTCAACATAAAATGTTCCATAAGCAAAGTCTGGAATACGTACACCAGGTAACACTTTGCATCGTTCGCCTCTGCTGCTTTGCACTTTTAACGTCTTGCCTGCCTGCATTACTGGCCAGCGCCGAAACCCAAAGCGAGAACCAGCCACCCATAGACAGCACCAGCAAAATAACCGAGAAACTTAACCCTGCACCATTCATAAACTTAAACGTGGAAGACACCAACAATCCCCTGATACATCAACTCCAGCAGGCCCGGATTAGTGTTTATCAACCCGAAAAGGCCAGCAAAAGCAAAAACGAACTTAAGCAAATGATTGAGAAAATCCGCTCTATTGCACTTCAGTCACAAAAACAAACCACGGAACCTGTTATTGCTGCCAAACCAACTCCAGCAATCGAGCCAAACGGGGCTTTGCCCTATACAAAAACGAACGTAAAACCCGAGAAAACACCCGCCCCGCCGGAACCTGAAAGACTAATTGAATCCGACCGCCAATATAAGCCGTTAAACGAAAATACACTGCAAATGCTTGAAAATCTTACGCAAAACCCAGACCAGGTTAAAAATCCATTCGAGCTGGCGGAAGTCTTATTTCTTAGCGGCTATGCAGAAAAAGCATCTGTTTTTTACCAAGAAGCGCTTAATCGCAATGACCCGAACGATATCGATTCAGTTCAGGAAAATGCCTGGATTATGTATCAAATAGGCAACTGTCTGCGAAATGATGACCTACAAGCGGCAAAAAATGCCTATAGAAAGCTAATTGCAGAATATCCTGACAATGCGTTGACCAACCTTGCCAAAGTCCAGGAGAAAGTGATTGATTGGTACCTGCAGGAAAAACCACATACATTAATTAAAGAGTGTGAACAACTGGAAGATGAAATAAAGCTAATTACAAAAAATTAAATGGAGTATCTTTAACGTGGACAGCACCGAGACAAAGAATCCAAGCCAAGATCAGCAAAAAGAACACACCGCGAATGTATTGATAGTCGGCGCCGAACCAAAAGCGGCTCGATTCATCCTCGAGATTTTAGCCCGCAAGGGAGTCCGCGGCCATCTGGTAGATAATAAAAAAGCAGCGATAGACTACCTCGGAAAAAACAATTGCAGCCTTATATTCACCAGCGACAAAATAAGCCAATATGCCGGCCAGTCTCGTCGCCTGCAGGACAGCTTCGAACTAATTGCCGGAATCAGAGCAAACTCACCTGAGCTGCCTGTGGTTATGATGGCAAAAGCTCAGAATGGACAAACGCCACAACATCAAGCCATCGAAACAGCCGTCAGCGCCATCAAGTTTGGTTGTTGTGACTTTATAACCGAGCCGCTCGACCGTGGTAAAATAGAAAACATATTAGACAGCTTTCTGCCAAATCACCGAGTATCGATGATAGCTTCCGCCCACGACGGCCCAACCTGCCTGTATCAAATTGTCGGAAGAAGCGTAAAGATGGTTCAAACTGTAGAGCTTGCTAAAAGAATAGCGCCAACTTCAGCGCCTGTTTTGATAAGCGGCGAAAGTGGAACAGGCAAAGAACTGATTTCTTTCTTAATTCATTACAACAGCAAAAGAAGTCAGGGACCATACATCAAGGTCAATTGCGCAGCATTGAGCGACACACTTCTTGAAAGTGAGCTGTTTGGTCATGAGAAGGGTGCTTTTACCGGTGCCTATAATCAACGCAAAGGCCGGTTCGAAATGGCGCACGGAGGAACCCTGCTGCTGGATGAAATTACCGAAACACCAATAAAATTTCAAGCCACGCTACTGCGTGTGCTCGAACAGCAGGACTTCGAGAGAGTCGGAGGAACTGAAAATGTTAAAGTCGATGTTCGAATAATAAGCACAACCAACAAAGATTTATTACAGGAAGTTCTACTGGGTCGGTTTCGCAAAGACCTTTATTATCGTCTAAGCGGAGTCAGATTACTAATCTCACCTTTGAAAAAACGTAAGGAGGATTTGGCCGACCTTACATGGCATTTTGTCAACCTGTATGCTCGTGAATCTCAACGCCGTGTCACCAAGCTTGACCCTGCAATGATGGAGATATTTGCTAACTATGATTGGCCCGGCAATATCCGCCAACTGCGAAATGTTGTTCGGACATCGTTGATTTTAGGAGTCGGCCAAACACTTTCCTTAGCTGATGTCTCCTGGCTGTTTGATGAGTTACAACCACTGCCACAGGGGAAAAATATAACCGATGAAGTCCGTCAGCTCGAGCAATTAAATTCTCCTCAAACAGCGGGGCTTGGCGGAATGCCGCTGAAGCAGGTGGAGCGGAGGGCGATTTTAGAGACTTTGCGTCAGACAGAAGGTAATCAAACAAAAGCCGCAAAGGTGCTGGGCATCAGTGACAGAACCCTGCGAGACAAAATACACCGATATCGGCGGGAAGGCTGCTTGCAGTTAACCTGATTAAAAAATTACAAAAATACAATTATAAGGCAGGAAAATGGCTGATACAAATGACATAAAAGAAAAAGAGAATGCAGAGGATTCAAAAGGCCGGGAAAAAGAAGAGGCAAAAGAACCGGCAGATAGCAAAAAGGCATCGAAAAGCGGCATCCTGCTGTGGATAATACTGGCCGTCGCAGTATTACTTTGCGCCGCTACAGGATTTGGCCTCGGTCGATTATTTGCCGGCTCTTCCAAAGGTGAACAAGACGCTGCTTCAGATTCCGCAGCAGCTTCCGAACAAGCTGAGGACAAAACAACCGACATATTAGACTCAACCGCTAAAAAATCTCAAAAACCCTGGTATTATGATTTAGAACCAGTGATCGCAAATCTTGATGAGCCTGACGTATCACGATACATCAGGGTCACTTTAACACTCCAGATAAATCCCGAGGTGGACCAAAAGAAAGGAACTGCATTTTTTGAAGAAAAAAAACTGCTTTTAGCAAACTGGGCAACTCTCTATCTTGCAGGGCTAAGTATGGAAGATACCCGCGGCGAGAAAAATCTTATACGCATCCAATCGCAAATACGCGATATATTTAACGAAAGGCTCTTTCCTGACGCAAGACCCCAAATCAAAAACGTTCTTTTCAGGGAATTCGCCATACAATGAGTGACTTAAGTGCCAATAATCTAAGCAAACAAAGGATTCAACAGCTCCTCGCTGCCGTTGGTTCCAGGCCGGTGGATGACAATGCACAAATACAAACCACCGAGTACAACTGGCATCAGCCTCATTATTTCAACCATGAGCAGCTAAAAAAACTGGACGATATGGCGAAAAAATTAGCAACAACAACAACCGAAAAATTCACCTGCCTTTGCCAAAGCAACTTCAACACCACGATTACCTCAATCACACAGCTCTTTTCGGCTGAACTCCTCAAACAGGGACCGGACGAACAGCAGGACTATTTTCTAACCTTCGAAACCGACAAAACTCACCCGTGTGGAGCGGTCGGTATGCCTTGTCAGACGGCAGCCGCTTGGGCAAAATACCTGCTCGGCGACTCCGAAACCGAAGGCGATTCAGACAAGGATTTATCACAACTGGAAGTGTCGCTTTTATCAGATATCGGCTGTGGTATCATTGAGGCCCTTTCCGACTCTCACGAAGCTTTCAATTTTCATCCGGCAAACAATTTTACGAAAGGACAATTAGCCCTGCAACTAAAGGGCTCGGAAGAACTCTGCAAAATCACATTCAATGTTAAAAAGGCCGACTCAGAAAACGAATCTGCTGCGTACCTTTTAATCCTTTGCAGCGAATTGGATACCGCAGCAGGAAAAACAGCGTCCGCGGGCGGACCCAATGCACTTCCCCCCAAAGAAATTTCCAAAACCATTCAACAGCACATAGAACGAATACACGTTAATGTTACGGCCCAACTGGCTTCGACATTCCTTACTTTTGATCAGATATTAAACCTCCAGGTTGACGACATATTCTTACTTGGCAAAAGAGTTGATGAGCCAATCGAAGTGATGGTTGACGGCCGAAAAGTTTGCCATGGCTGGCCCGCAAAATCAAGCGGCCAATATGCCGTCGTATTCACAGAGAAATTAAAATGACCTCTATTGGGAAAACCAATATAGAAATTTTACATAATATGACTTAAGGAGAGCCGTATGGCAAAAGCAGCTACAGAAGATAAAGAAAAACAGGACCAGGCACCCAATGGCACACAAAATGATGATTCCAAAAAACAGGCACAATCGGTCGAATTCACCGAGATCGCCGAAGGCGAATCTACCGGCCCCGGCAGCAGCATCGATATCCTTCTCGATATGAACATACCGGTCACAGTAGCCATTGGCCAAACGGAAATCCAGGTTCGACGGCTCTTACAGCTCGGGCCGGGCTCGGTTTTAAGTCTCAATAAACCTATTGATGAGCCGGCGGATATCTACCTGAAGGACACCAAGTTCGCCACCGGAAGTGTCGTAGAAGTTGATGGCTGGTTTGCCATCAAGATAAATCAGATTCTGGGTGCGAAGCCGGAAAAAGCAGAAGTAACAAATTAAACACTTGGAAAATTTTATTTTGTAAAAGAAATCTTTATGGCAGATTCTGCAAAAACCAGTTCATCGAGACTGTCAGAGGCACAACGGGTAAACCAGGCAAATGAGAACCTCCTTCATTCGCCCCTGGTGGCACACAGCAATATCATTCTGGCCCTGGCTATGGTGTCCGTCCTGGCAACTTTGATAATACCCCTGCCCACGTTTTTACTGGATGTTCTCCTGGCCTGTAGTATATCTTTGGCCATAGCTGTTTTGATAGTAACTTTATCCTCAAAAGAGGCCCTTGAACTATCTTCTTTTCCTTCACTGCTGCTTTTTGTAACACTGTTTCGCCTCTCGCTCAATGTGGCCTCAACCAGATTGATACTTTTACAGGGCAATGCAGGAAAAATTATTCAGACATTCGGCGATTTTGTTGCCGGCGGCAGTTTCGTAGTCGGCCTGGTAATATTCTTAATCATCGTTGTCATACAGTTCATAGTTATCACAAAAGGTGCCGAGCGAATCAGCGAGGTTTCCGCGCGTTTTACACTTGATGCTATGCCCGGCAAGCAAATGGCTATCGACGCCGACCTCAACGCCGGACTTATTACGGAAAACCAGGCCAAAGAACGCAGGTCAAAAATCGTCAAAGAAAGTGAATTCTACGGCGCAATGGATGGCGCCAGCAAATTCATTCGCGGCGACGCCAAGGCGGGACTGGTAATCACTATCGTTAACATTATAGGCGGCATCGCAATGGGGTATTCACATGGTATGACAATCGGCGATGCCGTAAGAACCTACTCAATCCTTTCCATCGGCGACGGACTCGTAAGCCAGATACCATCTGTGGTAATCTCCGTAAGCTCGGGCTTTCTGGTAACCAAAATCTCCTCCCAGCACAGCGTGAGCCAGGATTTGTCAAAACAGTTTCTAAGAGCAAGCCAGCCCCTAAAGACAGCGTCGCTCATAATTGCCGCAATGGCTCTTGTGCCGGGATTACCAAAGATTCCCTTCCTATTGCTGGCCATTGGAACTTTTCTAACCGGACGAGTCGCTGCCCGGTCTGAAAAAGACCTGAAAAAAAGCACCACTGCCCCCACAGAAAAAACTGAAAAACAACCGGTTGAAGAAATGCTCGACATCGATAAAATTTCCGTCCAGGTCGGGGTGCGACTGATTAGTATGGTTGACCCTCGTAAAAACAGCACCATATTTGACCGCATCGGGGCATTACGAAGAAAATTCGCCCAGGAACTCGGTATCGTTATACCACTTGTTCGCCTCCGTGATAATATCATTCTCGAACCAACTGCCTATGAAATTCGACTTTCTGACCATATAGTTGCAAAAGGACGACTGGAACCCGATATGTTCCTCGCTATGGACTCAGGGAACGTCCAGTCAAAAATACAAGGAATTGAAACAACCGAACCCGTCTATGGCCTGTCGGCTAAATGGATTACACGAGCCAATAAAGAAAAAGCCGAATTAAACGGATACACTGTCATTGACCCTGAATCCGTATTTATCACCCATCTATCCGAAACGCTGCGAAAGCACGCCGATGAGCTGCTGACCCGTGAAGACGTTCAGCTTCTAATCGACCGCCTTCGCAAGACCCAGCCATCTTTGGTGGGTGAAGTTGTCGGACCAGACAAAAATGTGTCCATTGGAATGGCTCAACGTGTGCTGAAAAATCTCTTAAAGGACTCAATTCCGATTCGCGAATTAACTACTATACTCGAATCATTAGGGGAAAACGTCACAAAAACCAAGAACCCTACTACTCTAACAGAGATAGTGCGAAAGTCGCTAAGCAGAACAATCACAGAGCAGTTTCAAAACGAAAAAGGCCGGCTTTCGGCTATAACACTGGAACCCGCCCTCGAACACCAGATGATTTCAACCTTAAGACAGGAACAGGATAGTGTAACGCTTGCTCTGCCGACCGAAACGGCAATAGAGATAAGCAGGAAAATCGCTGAGGCCTGGAAAACAACGATGGAAAAAGGTGCTGACAAGGTAGTTTTGCTGTGCGATTCGAGATTACGTGTGCCCCTGGCAAAAATGTTATCCCGAACAGTGACACTATTACCGGTGGTGGCTTATGATGAAATCCTGGTTGGAACCGAAGTAGAACCGATAGAAACTGTATTAGGCCTGCAGGCCGAATCGACCGCACCGGAAGGAAAAGAGCTTGTCGGAGTATTATCTTGAGATACGAAATAAAACATACAGACAGGATTAACAGGATTATCCTGTTAATCCCGTCTAAAAAAACTGGAAACCAACTATGCCGTTTAACGTAAGGTCAATTGCGGTAAGAATCGCGGTATTATGCTTTTTTGTCTTGAGCTTTATCGGCTGGATGAATGGGCTGTCTCCGTTTATTTGTTGCAAAAGAGCATCGGTCGGCGCAGTGATTGCTTACATCGCAGGAACCTGGACAGTCAAGACAGTAAACGCTATTGTGCTTAACGCGATGATTACGAACCGTATTAACAAACAAAAGGAAAAAGGAAGTGGCGGTCAAGGCTAAAAACAAATCCGAACACGAGATTGCTGAAGATACAAAAAAGCATCTAAACTCCGCCGCTATGCGCGCATATTCCGGACAAAAAAAATCCATCCAGGTCATCGAGGATAAGCAGATAGCACAATTGCTTCCTATGGTTCATAAAATAGCCCACCAGGTAATAACATATTTGAAACCACCTTTGTCATTTGAAGATTTGGTTTCAGCCGGCACTGTCGGCCTGGTAAAAGCAGCCCGAGACTTCGACCCATCTCACCAGACAGAGTTCACAACTTACGCCTATATCAGGATAAAAGGAGCTATTCTGGACGAATTAAGGGGCTGGTCTTTTGTGCCTGTGAACCTGAACAAACAAATTCGCAAGGCCCAGCAGCTCAGTCAGAAAATCATCGAGCAAACAGGTGCAACCCCTACCAATGAAGAGCTGGCTGAAAAGCTTGGAATAACTATCGACGAGCTTTATGAAATATTCGAAAATGCCCGCGCCCAGCACTTTGTCTCCATAGACAGCTCTTCAGAAGATACTCCTGCACTGGGAAATTTCCTGGCGGCAGCGAAGGCAACCACTCCTGACCAACAGATTGAGCAGGCCGAGCTTGTAGATAGTTTAGCAAAAGCAATACAGCAGCTACCTAAAAGGCAGAAGCAAATCATTCTGTTCTATTATCAGCAACATCTAACGATGAAACAAATTGCCGATGTTCTTGAAATAACCGAGTCGCGTGTAAGTCAACTGCATGCAAGTGCTATATTTAACTTGTCCGTAAAATTGAGGCAGTGGAAAGATGGCGGATAACGACAACATCATAATAAAGCCGGTTGAAGGTTTGCAGAACATTGCGGGTTTAACTCCTGTCAAAGAACGTGAAAGCAGAAAACATCGGCAGCAATTAAGTAGAAAAAACGAACAAAGTTCCGATACTAAAGACCAACCAAACGACACTAATGATAAGCAGCTGCCCACCGACCTGACTAATGACAAAAATGAGCAAACCGCTTCTGGCGGAATTGATTATCATGCTTAACCTAATTTTAACCTGAAACAAACGAAAGGAAGTGACAATAAATGCAAAGGTCAGCTGGACGTATTCTAAAAGCAGGCGATATTAAGCTCGAAGGACAATACCGCCTAGATGTATCGCAACAGGGACAATATATAAAAAAAGATAAAACCGCAGCTTTATCTACACCACAGGTACGTATTACGGAAAACCATCCTGAATTTGCTGTTATAGAAGTAACCTGCCGCTGTGGTTCAAAAACGTATCTAAGGTGTGACTATGCTGCTGCTCAAGCTGCCGAAGGCAGCCAAACATAAAATAAAACGTTTATAAATATATGACTAAAGAAAGTAACGGAGAAAACAAAATGAAAGCTGAAAAAATCATATTTATAGTAAACTCAACAATTTTAATACTTTCTCTGACCGGATGTGTAAGCCCTCAGGATTACACTGAAACTGCACTTATGCCCGAATTCCCGGAGAGAGCAAACCCGACATCAAATGAGGCGGTCGCTACAAGATTCCGAGAATCCGCACCACAAAGCCCTACGGCAGTGGAATCTGCGATAGAATTATCGGAAAAATACGCAAAACTTTCCGAAGAAGCGGTTGAACTACGCCAGAATAATCAAAATCTCCTCAACGAGAACAAGCAAATCAGAGAACAGCTTGTCGATTACGATGCTAAACTTAAGCAGACACAGAAAGAGCTATCCGAGGCCAATAAAATTTTGATTGATATGCGTATCGAGCTAAACAACTGGAAAACTGACATCCTGGGCTTTCGCGAAGAGATGCGGCAGGCAGATACAGAACAACTGCGTGCGCTAATCAACATACTGGAAATCCTCGGCGGTGAATCAAAAATAGAATCAGCTAAAGCTGAAGAAATCCCTCAAGCAACAAATGAGAACATAACGAATGCAGAAAACGTAAGCTCGACCGTTGCATCACTGAATAATCCTGAGCAGATTGAGATTGAAGAAAAGCAGACTCCAAATTCGGGTGAATAAAAATGAGTAACTTAAAAAAACCAATACCATTACCGCTGACTCATATCCGAACAACTGCTGCTTTTTCTGCAGGCCATATCTCACACACGCTGCATATCCTAATGCTGCTATCATTAACGACTCTGATGCCCACATCAGGATGTAGGTCCTATATAATACCCGTTTCCAAACCGTTGCCCCAATACCACTACTATCTAAATCCGGGCAAGGACCTGCCGAGCATTGGCAGGGTGGCTTTAATCAGCCTCGCCAATGAATCCAGCTATCCCCAAATCTCTGCAGATATAACCGAAGCTCTTTTTCAGGCACTGCAAAAAAAGCAGGTTTTCGGCTTAACCACTGTCCATCAAGACGACCCTGCTTGGCGTAGTATGCAATTAAACCCGAACGATGCCTACACCCTTGACCAATTAGTAGCTATGCGCAAGACATTAAAGTGTAACGCTGTATTAATCGGGACTATTACCGAATTCAAGCCCTATCCTCATATGGTCATTGGCCTTCGTTTAAAGCTTTTGGACCTGAGAGATGGGCAGTTGGTATGGGCCCTTGAACAAATATGGGATACAGCCGATAAAACAACTGAAAAAAGAATAAAAAAGTACTTTCAAGAGCAGTTGAGAGCTGGTTACGCACCCCTGAACGAACAACTGGCTACTATCAGCTCATTAAATTTTATCAAGTTTGTAGCTTATGAGGTGTCCACAACAATATAATGAAGGTATCAAGCAAAAAATGTGCAGCCGCAAATATGGATAAGAGAGAATCAACAAACCCTTTTTTTCGTCAAAAAACTGACCAATCTTTAAAAAAAAGAAAATATGAGAAAATATCCTAAAGTTTTCCAAAAGTCATACGAAAAGAATTTTGGATTAAAAACCTAAAGAAGTAATAAAATGATAGAGAAAATAGATACCAGTAAAGTTCAGGAAGCTTTGGATAAATCAAAACCCAAACAGTCCGACTCTGTAAGTCCTGTTCCAAAGAATGACACAGATGTTTCCGTCCAGGTTAATTACGCCTCTCTCATCGAACAGGCAACACAGCCCCTGCAAACAGACGCCGAAGTGATACAGCAGGCGCGAAAGCTCCTTGAATCAGGCCGGCTTGAAAGCCAGGAAAACATCCTCGATGCAGCAAAAAATATAGTAAAGTTTGGTATATAAAAGCACTAAATCAGAAAAATATTATATTATAAGGCCGACCACGGAAGGTCATATTAAAAGCCTTGATGGATCTTACTAACTCGGCGAGGAAACGCGTAAACTTAGCACCCCCAAAGTTGCCCATCCTCGCCGTTTTTTACAGGTAAAAACTGGTTAAAACGGATTTGCTGAAAATGGCATTTCAACCAAGTATCAGCGAAAAATTAAAGCAGCTATGGGTGTATTACCTGCTACAATCCTTATTGGCCTCCACTGCCTTGTTGATACTCGTTCTTATCCTGGACAGTGACAAAATGGTCGCAATCAGTGCAATGGGGGCCACCTGTTTTATCCTGTTCGCAATGCCGCAATCTGTCTCTGCGCAAACAAAAAACGTCGTTGGCGGCCACCTGGTCGGCCTTGCAGCCGGGACTATTTTCTATTTCACTAACCTGCCATATTTTATTGAGTACCCCTGCTCAGTCGGAATGGCCATTTTTTTCATGGTAGCCCTGGATGTCGAGCACCCTCCCGCCGCAGGCACCGCCCTGGCTGTCGTGATAAATGAAGTTTCACCCGACGTATTCTTCACCATCGTTGCAAGCACGATAATCCTGTCCCAGTGCCGGTATTACCTGAGATACTATCTTAAAGATTTGGTATAGCCAATCATCGGCTTATAATCCCTGCCTGTAAATCACAAAGCCGATTATTAAGCATAACAATCAAGAACCTGTCCAATGGGCTTGAAGCCCTCAGACCCTTTCGCTATGTCCGATGAGCGTGAATAGGTAAATACATTACGGCAGTTATTGACTTGAGTATAGCCGGCAGAATCACTATCAACCCTGTGGCGGGGACGATTTAGTTTGTTTATGTGTGGCGAATCCTCGCCCCTGCTGACAAAAGGCTTAGAACTAATGACCCTGCATGGTATTCTTTTTATCATCTCAACACGCCCCCAGTGCAATTATCATAGCAAATTCAAAAAGATAAATCAAGAAAAATCACAACACGCGTAGTCATTAATTGTGGACTTTTTATATTTCCACACATTTGTGTGTGAGTAAGATAATATTATAGGACAAAAGCAGGAAATTTATGATGGATACCCCTTCGCTTTATGGCTAAAATACTCCATATGGGTTCTGGAATGGTCTATATTGCCAAACTCGGCTCCAATACAGGAATTTAATAAATGCAGATTATCGCTAAATGTCCACATTGCGGTACTCCCTGGCTGCTCGACCAAATCGCGGTTGACCGAAGATTAAAGTGCCGAAAGTGCAAAAAAATATTTAAAGTCCCGAAGCTGGAGGAGGTCCCAAAAGCAATCAAGGTAATACAACAAACAAAAGGCACAATTTATGTGGATGAGAAGGGCAAAACATACGGCTAAAACTGTCCCTCCGCTCGATTATCGACCTTTGAAGTTCAACCTGCGAAAAACAGGATTCAAATGATGATGGCAGGTTCGTGATTATAGGTTAAGGCCTCAACGTCAGGGATTCTCCCGTCTTTTGGTATCAGGTTGCGATTCTTGTTCGACCACCGGCTGGGCATGGACAATGCCCAAGGCCTTTTCAATCTCTGCCATCCTTGTAGATAGTTTCTTCAATTCGCTATCAATGGAATCCAACCTCTTTGTTATAATTCTCACATCCGTCCCAATCCCGAACAAATTCCTCTCGGTTAAGTCCATATATCGCTCCATCAAACGCTCATAAGCATCTATCGCCCGGGCGGCATCGGTTCTATATTCGGGTATGGAAACCTGTGGCTGAACTTCATAAGTTCTTTGGCTGCCCTGAATCGAAGGACAATAAAATACCACAGCTAAACATGCGATAATACCTGCGATAACGACCAATAAATTATTACTCACTTTCATTCATTATCTCCTTTGTCGCCTTTTTTACGACTACAAACAGCATTTTATTTATCGGCAGAAACCAGCCTAAATATCAAAGATACGGAAAAACGCACTTGCAACAAGGGTCCCTGGCCCTTAATCGGGTCTTTTTAGCTATTTCCAGCCGAAAGCGTTATAAACACGCAAGAAACCTCTTAAGCATATTAAAAAACAACCGAAAATAACACGGGTATGTCTTTTAAAAATGAATGCATCTGCATAAAACCCATTTGCTATGCGAAAAAGCTTCAAAATAGGTTTCCAAATACATCTAATAATCAGGCGACGTAAATGGCAACTACTCTAACAGAATCAAAATCACAAATCGTGGAATTATCAGAGAAAGCTTTTAATATCTTCTGCGATGACGTTTCCGGTATGCTGGATGTAGATATGAAATGCAGCCGGCAGGAATTCGGCAATGAAGGCACAAATGGGCTTGAGAAACGCTTCGGAAACCCAGTAGCGGTTACTTCGGTTGAAGCCGAAGGAGTCATAAATGGAACTTTTCACTTTGTATTCGACCAGCAAGGCCTGTTTATTCTGGATGGTGTTATCTTTATGCAACCTGAGGAAGTGATTAGGCAAAATATAAAGTCCGGCTCACCTGAAAAAGCCAAGGATATGAGTGACGAATTTACGGAAGTGGGTATTGCAATGGTCGGGGCGTGGGACAGAGTATTCCGAAAAGAACTCGACTGCCACGGGCGCCTTACACACACAAATACCTTTATCGGCAACCCCTGGGACAAATCCGAGGTAGGAACAAGCCTGCCGGGCAATGAAAAGTTCGAGTTTATTGAATATCAAATGACAAGCGGCTCCTACCATCCTTTCAAATGCGGAGTCATTTTCCCAAAAAAGCTCTTCGCCGATGTGCCGGTTACTGCATCCGAACAATCGAAGCCGCCCGATGAAAAGGAAAAAGAATTAATAAAACCTGACGAAGAAAACGCATCCAACCAGCCGGAACAACCAGAGCAAAAAAACAAGGCTGCTGCGAAGAAAAAAAGGAAAGATGTGAAAGAAAAGGAGGATAACTCGGCTGATAAGAATGAAAATGAAAACCATCCGGTTTCCAAAGCAATTAAAAAAATGAGCAGTTCCCCCGCCGCTCTTTCAGGCGAGCCGGACCAGACCGAAAAACACAAAGATTCCAATACTCCGGATATACCTTTAGCGATACCCGCAGAAGATATTATGCAAAAAGATGTGCTCTGGGGCAGTCCGGACGACGATGTGCAGCAAACTCTTGCAAAGATTCAAGAACACAACATCGGCTACGTGATGATAGGCAGGGATAAAACACTACAGGGTATTGTATCAAAGTCCGACCTGACAGCGGCGTTGAGTCCATATCTGCGGCCTGAATTTGCCAAATGGCACAAGCCCTCTGATGATGCCTCGCTAAAAATCAGATTAAAATGGATAATGAGCAGTCCAGTCGTTACCACAAGTCCGGAAACAACCCTTGCTGAAATAATGGAAAAGATGTATCAATGCGGACGACGCGCACTTCCCGTTGTGGACCAACAGGGCAAAGTGCAGGGCCTGGTTACAGTATTCGACATATTTAAGGGATTACTGAAACAATCCAGCTCGGATAAACAGATTCACCTCAACCGCCAGGCGTTGCCTGGCGAGACGGGCGAGAACTCGCCATTTCCGCTTTGAGAAAAATGGCGGAGAGGGCGGGATTCGAACCCGCGGTACCCCAAAGGGCACACCGGTTTTCGAAACCGGCTCCTTAAGCCGCTCGGACACCTCTCCAAAACATTTAATATTAACTATTTTCTATTTATTAGTTTCTGCCATATCTCAATATAGCAACACAAATAGCAGGTTGCAATTGCAATCCTACAAAGGCGGAAATTGCGCCAAACAAAGTGGAACAATACTAAATAATTGACTAAGCGTTTGTCGATACAATAATGCTCGAACGATGTTCGTTGAAACATCAAGACTGTTATCAGGAATTTCAGGGAACAAGAAATGTATATCATACCGGCAATCGACCTGCGAGGCGGTAAATGTGTTCGTCTCATCCAGGGTGAGTATCATCGCCAGATAAACTACCA